>Ga0315268_10000122_pt1 | contig 88619 bp, 80 predicted proteins | sample C1_top_MG_FD_204535 | JGI IMG/M metagenome (GOLD analysis project Ga0315268, IMG submission 204535) | Sediment microbial communities from Yellowstone Lake, YNP, Wyoming, USA - C1_top | ecosystem: Environmental > Aquatic > Freshwater > Lake > Sediment | place: USA: Wyoming | collected 2017-08-01
GATGATGCGAGACCGAGTTCCATTCAGGCAGATGGTCACAGCCTGAGACGGGTTGGTTTTCCCTTTAAAGGAGGTTTTGCTCTTGACTTTCATGACAGTTGCTGCACGCTTTGTTAGGCGTTTTTTTGTTTTAGTTATGCACCTCTCGTATTTGTGCTGTTGTTAGCGAATTGTATCTACATAATCGTATAGCGATCTAGCGTATCCAGTTAGGTCAGGGAACAAAGTTGCGTAATTAATATTCATTTTTCTTAACTCTTCTCGTATTTGGGCTTTTATAGTTAATGGAATAATGACCTTGATAATAGATGCGTCGTGATACATATCTATGTTCCGAGGTACGCCTCTCAGGGTCTTTATCAACCTATCTTTCCAAAAAAACTTCTTAAATCCTAACGTTTTCGATAACAAATTGATGAATTTCTCATTTGTAGTTGAAGCAATCAAAAATAACCCTTGTTGAGCAGCCATTCTCTCCGAAATTCTTGACGGTTCAGCTGGAATAACAATTTTAAGATTGTAATTGCTTGCTCTTGTCATAAGCCAGCGATCTATTTTTATTGGACCATGAAGGAGACCTGTGACCGTGCTGTGTGTTTTTTCTTTGTTTTTAATATTATTAATTTCCGTTTTTATTTCTTCAATCGTTTCTAAAATCCTTTTATCTTTTCCCGAATCATATTCTCCCCAAATACGGGGATTTAGGTCGTGGATAAAATCGCCCTTTTCCCAAGTTGGAACATCTGTGTTCTTAAGAAAAGATATTGCAAGATGCCTTAGGTTTACCGCCCAAACCGCTGATTCATCTTTCGATTCTGGATTGATTGCGAAGAAACTCGCTACATAAAAAGAACGAGTAAAATCCAATAGTCGAGTTGGACCTCCATAATGCTGAATAAGAGAGAACCATTCAAAGAGATCATTGTAGCTTGGCGGATGTTCAAGTAAATGATGAGCCCGACGAATAAATGCGCGATGTATAGCATGTTCAATGGTTACGCTGTTTGAAAGAGAAGCATTTCCGATTGCTCGCTCAAGAGTAGGAACAAGTTGCCAATTACTGTTTGACTGACCCCTAAAAGCCCATCCATTTAAAAGAGACGACAATGCTTGTAATGACCTAACAGACTCCGCATATACTGTTAGAAACTTTGGTGAATATGGTAGCGTGATATCTCCTGACATAATTGGCTCTTCAAAAATCAAACCCGTTTGCTGGCTGAAAACATCGCCTAACGGCAGGCGTTAGCCGCAGCCGTATAACGGCTTTTGGACGGATTTTTCCCAGCCGTCTAATCCCCTAATTCGGTTAGGATGTTATACGGCTTCGGATTAGTAGGATGTGCAGATTATACGCACTCAAAGCACAGAGGTCAACATGGAAATTCCGCCCGCACCTCCTCCGTCGCAGATCCAAGAAAGGGGATAGGGTAAAAAACCGCTTAAACAAGCCTGCACTGACGGTTCGCCTTTCGCTCACCGTGTCGAAGTGTCAGCGAAGAGCCAGAAACATTCGTAGGAGTTGCAGAGCAACGGGAAGGAATCACAGAATAACAGGAAGGAGTCGTAGACCGACTGGTAGGAGTCGCAGAGTAACACGTAGGGATTATTTACAAGCGCTTAGTTCAACTACAATTTGACCAGCGCCTGTCCCTCTTTGCCGTCTTGCACCGACCAGCCGTGCGCGGCGATCACATCCCGCAGGTGATCTGACTCAGAAAAATCCTTGCGAGCGCGCGCCTGCTGACGCTGTTCAAGCAAGGACAAAACTACATCGGAAGGCTTGTCATTTTCAACAGGTATTAAATTGGAAACCATGTCCCAGGCTTTTTCGGAAATGCCAAAATTTACAGGCTCGGGGATTTTGAATTTGCCTAATTCACTCAAAGGGAATTTCACACCGGAAGGATATATCTCAAGATTGCGGTCGCAGACCAGGGACACCGAGCTGATTCCGCTTATTTCACATTGACCAGCCTCAAAGTCCAGGATAAGACCGGTGTGTTCATCCAATCCAATGATTGTATTTTCGGAAGGAATAAGATTACACCATTCAACAAAACGTTCCATGCCAATGAAGCAACGGCTGGTATCCAAATCCGCGCCGCCTTCGGCGTTGTTCCAGTGCGGAATGAAAGAGAGATGCAAGCCGAAATCGCCGAATAAATTTAAGCCTTGATTGGCAAAAACATCCTCGCCCACTTTATATATTTCATAAACAGGCAATGCCCACGCGCTGACAGAGATGGTCGCGGCGGATGCAAAGATAAGCGTTGCGCCCAGACGATGGCGGGCGCGGATAATATCCCAGGCAAGCGTACCTTTGAGCTGGCGAATAGCATACGTGGGACTGCCCGGACCCATGAAGATAAAATTTGCGCGCAAGAGAGGCGCGAGGATTTCAGGATCGTCGGGGCTGAACTCAGAACCGAGCTTGCGCGCAGGAATCACGTCAATGACAGGTTTGTAATTTTGCAGGCGCGTCTTGAGAAAATCACCCACACGACCGGCAACCACGGCAGAGTTAAGCTCAAAACCGGCGGGCGTTTCCATAATGGCTACGCGCGCCGGCTCTGATAGAAGACAGGCGAGCGATTCGAAGATGCGTCCGCCCGCGAGAGAGGTTTCGCCTGAGCCGAGAAAGGCAATGCGTCCGAGAGGCATATTTAAATCCAATTATTTTGATTCCGCATTGAGTTCGTCTATTGTATTGAGAAGAATTTCGTTGGAAGGAATGTCCGACATGGACTCGCCGTAGTGGACATAGCGAATATATCCCGCGCGGTCTACGACACAGACAAACGGCATACGTCCAAATTTGAAGAGTTTGACTTGCTGTTTATAAAGCCTGGCAACATTATGTTCAGGGTCTGGAAGACCAATGTAAGTAATCTTTTCATTTTCCCAATATCGTTGAAAGGCAATCTCGGAGTCTGGTCCGACTGCCAGAATTTCCGCGCCGCGCGTTATAAATTTTTCATAATCATCGCGCATGCGCGCCAACTGCGCGCGGCAATACGGTCACATGAAGCCGCGCAGGAATGCAAGCACAACCGGCTTGCCGCGATAATCGGATAATTTAATCAGCCGTTTATTGGTATCGCGTAATTCAAAATCCGGGGCGCGTTCGCCGGATGCGATTAGAGGACTGGAAGTTTGTCGGAGAGAGTTCATTTTTATAATCTCGAATATGGCGTAATTATTCAGCCAACTACAATTGTTCGGCAAGTTCTTTGATTTGGGCTGTCAAAGGATGTTCTGGATAGCGAACCACAAATACTTGAGCGCTCGCCAGAACCATCAGTTCTTCCGTATGGTTCAGCACAATGCCGCGCCCACAGCGATAAGTCTGCTCAAGCTGTAAGTGAATATCTTCCACGTCAAGATTGTTTGGAACATCGTTCAAAACCAGATGAATGACGGGGACTTGCAATCTACGGGCTGTATCAACGGTCACAGCCGTGCCTTGAAAATCCTGTTTGTCGGGATGCAAAACCAAAACAACCGCATTGGAAACCGCAATTGCCTGCAGCGTATTTTCATTCAGTCCGGCAGAAGTATCCACCAATAGAATATCCAGATCCAATTCTGTTCCCAATTTTTTCAGTCCGCTCATATAGCGGTCAATGTTCAGAGGAGTACGAATGATTTGCATGATGTCAACAATTTTGTCGCTGGCGGGAATAATGAACAGTTTTCCGCTGGCGCCTGGCGCAAACCGTGAAGTTACATCCTGGACCGCGGAAAGAATATCGCACTTATCCCACAGATAATCATTGAACGCGGGCGCCGCTTTTCCATCAGATAAACCAAAAAACAGATGGATGCTAGGCGACTGGAAGTCTGTATCAATCAGAGCCACCCGCCGTCCTTGCAATGCCAGCGATACAGCGAGATTAGCCGACAAACTGGATTTTCCAACCCCGCGCCGAAAAGAATGGATTGTAACAATTGTACTCATATTGATTTATCCTTAGGACTTTCGCTTGGAGCGCTAAATCTCCTGATTTTGCTCCAAAGTCTAGAGACTTCGGACTCCGCCATGTAGTTATAAAACGCCATCAAACTGCTCGATAATAAGATCGAATATCTTTCCATAATTGGCGGTTGCCGCAATCAAAAAACCGATGAACGAAATATTAGCGGAGTGGTCTGCCTTGTCTGATATTGCGCGGATACACAAGAAAGGCACATTGTTGATGGAACATGTATGAGCGATTGCCGCCGCTTCCATATCCACACATAGGCTGTGATAGGTATCCCAAAGTTTTTCCACTTTTTCCCGTTGGTTGATAAACTGATCTCCGCTTATGATCCTGCCCTTATAAACTTTGGGAGTGTAGCCATTCAATTCAGTCAGCGCGACATTTTTTGCCGTATCAAATGCCAACTGCGTTAGCTTGGGATGAGTATAAAATACCTGTTGAGAACGGAAATGCAGTTCCCCGTTTTCTGCAGTGACCACATCAAAAATCAACTCGCCGGGTTTCAAGCCCCAGCCGGTTATATCAAAATCGTGCTGAATAGCTTCGGTCGCGATCACCAGATCGCCCACTTCAAGTTCAGGAGCGTTCGCTCCCGAACTACCCATATTGAAAATGACATCCACCGAAAAATGATCTATCATTTGTTGAGCCGCGATCACGGCGTTGACCTTGCCCGGATCGCAACGCGTCAGGCAAATTTCATGCGCGAACGCTTCACCACGCCAGAAGGTACGACCGCCTTTTTGGATTTGCTCCAGATTTTTTATAATCTGGCGAATGGGGATGAGTTCCTCATCCATTGCGCCGATAATTCCAATTTTCATTTGATATCTCCTCTCCTAAGATTTATTGGTCTGCGCTCTCATTTCAGCCGCGCGTTTTTGAAGCGACTGAAAATAATCCGACTCGACAATTTGCTCCACCGCTTTCTGCCGCTTGGATACGTCAATTTCAATTTTAAGCTGCGCCACTTCCTTTTGCAGGGCGCGCACCCGGCGCTGACCCAGCATGAAACTATAAAAAACCAACCCGATCACAACTGTAACAATAGACATGAATATCAAGGAACGGTTCACCGAATCGCGGGCGCCGCTTTTATCCATAATAGCAGAGAGAGGCGTGGTTAAACCAATCATCCACTGAACGCCGTTTTTTTCATCAACAATCGCCGGCGTCCATGCGCCAATTTCAATTCCTTTTTCCCAAGTGTAAAGACCGGCGTATGAGCTTCCTTTGTTTTGATCCCAAATGTACCATCCGGTATCTTCATGCCGGGAAAGTACATCCTGGAGCATCTGGTCATAATCGCTCGCTCCATTCGCGACTTTCGACTGCAAAGGCAGGAATTGATCAATGGGAACTCCAAAATAAGGAAAATCGTCGCTCTCATCAAAAACCATACTATTATCGTCTCCGATAACCCATGCATTTCCTTCTGGCACGAGCAAACTAATCGGTCGAACATAATCCAGTAAGAAGCGCAGTTCAATGTCCTGAATCTGTTTCGGGGTGACGGTGTCGGAATCCAGACCTTGAATGGTCAACTGATCGTCCCAATCTGCTTTTGCGGCGCGGGCGGTCGCGCGCACAATCTCCAATTCGGCGGCTTGTATGGATTTTATAGTCGCCGCCCGCAAACTTTCATATTGCAGGTAAACATTGAGCCAACCAGCCAGCACCATCCCCACAGTCATAATCAATAGGATATAAAAAGACGATTGGGACTTATCTTGAAATAATTTTTTGAGCATTGGGTTTCCTCTTTACGAATGCGTATTGATCGGCGATTTATTTCTCTTCGTCTTTATGCGACGCGGATCTTGCCCGAATTTCGGCTGCGCGCTTCTGAAGCGATTGAAAGTAATCCGACTCGACAATCTGGCTTACTTCTTTTTGCCTCTTGCTCTGGTCAATCTCGATTTTCAATTCGCGGATTTGTGCCTTGAGAGCCTGTTCACGCTGACGGACTTGAATCGCATTGTTGATGGCGATGGATGCCAGCGCTGCAAGGCGGTTTAATAGGCGCTGGTCGTCTTCTGTAAAATGTCCCTTGCTATAATTTTCCAGTGAAATCAATCCTACAGGTTTTTCATCTGCCGTCAAAGGCGCGGCAAGCAGCGAAGATATATTTTTATTTTTCATATAGGAAGCCAGATCAGGGTTTGTATCCGGGTTTCCTTGATACGAGTCTTTGATTAATAAACTGGATTTTTGCTGGATGATTTGCGCCATCAGGCTTTCAGGCATGGAAAATTTCTGCGCAGATGAATTGTTGTCCGCCTTACTTGCGATTCCCAGAGTCCATTGACCGTCTTGCACAATATGTATTTCATCAAAATCAGACTTGACCGTCCGTTCCACTGCCGAGAGAACGGTATCCAGTGTTTTTTCATACTCCATAGCGGCGGCGATGGTTTGACCAAGAATATAAATTGACCCAAGTTCATTAATTCGTTTGTGGAGAGCGGCGACCATTTCGCCAAATACAAGCGTAAGATTATAAATTTCCTTGGTGCCGCGGACATCGGAAGTGTCCATGTCTTTGGATAACGCTCCCGACCGCCCCTCTATACTGGCGTCCATTGCGTCCACTGATGAACTAATAAGGCGCGCTTTTTTCGATAGCATTGTAATTGGAAGTGAAATCCAACGGGCAATTACTATGGATACAACCAGAGCCAGCAGGACCAAAACGATCGCTCCATATTTTAATTGGCTGGCAATGTCAGTGGCAGGTTGGATAATTTCATTGCGCGGCTGCATCAAACCCAAATGCCAGTTTGTCGCCGAAATTGGGGCGTACACTACAACCCATTTTTCACCAGCCGCATCCGTAACAGTTTTTGTGCCGGCATTTTCCCGAAGCAATTCTGTTATAACCCCTGCCATATATGGCTCTTGCTCTGCCAGTTTGATGTTTACTTCTGTGCCTAAGGGTGTGTTTTCAGGCGCGTAATTTTTATGCGCGATGACATTTCCATTGCCATCCAGCAAAAAGGCATAACCGTTTATGCCAACTTTGAAACCAAGCACTTCCTTTTGCAAATCCTTGATTAGGAAATCATTGGACATTACCCCGATCAAAGTATTTCCATCATAAATGGGATACGAATTGGTAATCATTAATCCCGCGCCGGCAAAATCGTTGTACGGCGCTGTCCAGACGGATTTTCGATCCGGGTCGGACGTTTGGTCTGCCACCGTGTAAAAAGTCTGGGTCTGCGGCTTCCAATCCGCCGAGTAGCCCGAACTTGCCGTATATGGATATAACCGCATCATGCCGTTGGGCAGAGTCAGATAGACCCATTGCGAACCGATATTACTTTCATGTATGGAACGAAACAAAGGGTCCAGCTCTTCTGTGGCGGTGATAATCCGCTCAAGTTGGGGCGTCAGCAGAGTGTCTTCATTCAAAAAAACATTGGATATGTGATCATCCTTATATCGCGGTTGATATTCATTTTGATACCAGAGATCCAAGCCATAGACATTATTGGCGTCGCGCTGATATTTTTGCAACCTGGATTGAAACTCTTCAGGAGATAACCCACCGCTAAGCATTAATATTTTTGCCTGTGTAGCTACCAGTTGGGTTGCGTTTTCAAAAGCGCGCAACCGTTCATTAATAGCCGATGTATAGGCTTCGGCGCGTGAACGCAATTGTGAAATCTGTTCATTTTCTACTGTTCGCCCGGTAGTTTGAATCGCGCTGGCAGCCATTAGTCCCAGGGTGATTGCGCTGGTCAGCATGAGTCCAAAAACCATGAGCCAAAAGGTGGAAATTTTTCGCAACATACTGCCTCCATCAAACAATCAAATCAGCATCAGTTTTTGGTTAACTTCCAATGCCATCGCTTCCTGTTTTAGTTCCTGCTTCAAGACTTCCACATAGTCAACAACTTCACCCATATATTTATCCAGCATTGGCTGACTGCAAGAACTACGAACAAGATGTATATCTTCCTCTACCAAGCCGGCATCCTGGCTGTTCCACACACCCTGCACTTTCTCATGGGTGGCGCCGCCAAAAATCTGCCCCATGAAAGAAAGCGTTTTCTCAACATAGGCAGATGTGTTGGCTTTCTGGTCCACGCTAATGGTTGTGGGGATATACACCCCAATTTGATTGGTGTATCCAAGTAATTTAAATATCTCAGTGACCACCGCAGCCAATGGTACCGGCAAATTCTCAACGCGGCGTTCGGCAATCGGCGGCAGGCTGCCCAAAAATGGAATTGCAAAATCAGGGGTGGTCTTCGCCTCATCTTTAATTTCGGGATTGACATGATTTACAACAGTAAATAAACGGGTTTTGTTGGCGGGAATATATGGCTTAAGCGATGCAATCACTTTTTGGGTATGTTCCCAATCTTCCCGGCGCGGAGATGTTACCATCACAATTTGGGATGCGCTGCGCACCAATGTGTCCAATTGTTGGGCAAGTTCCCACGAGACACAGACGACAATATTTTTGAATTGCGCGCTCGCCTTCTCCATGAGAAGCGTGACTTGCGCAAGTTCAGGAATATCCGCGCCGCTTTTGGGATTAAGAATCTTAAAGCCTCCGGGATGATCGTATATTTCACTGGTGGAAGGAAAACCATAAATGGACGAAAGTTCTCTCCCGGAAAATTCCATATAAGCGGTGGGCGCTTTGGCCGAATCCGCAATCATAAGCGCCATGGCATTGGCTATGGTAGCCGCGTCCGATTGTTCGTCCATACTAACCACAAGGAAAAGGCTGGAATCAACCAATTTGTTTGCAAGCCGCGTATTGGTGGAAGAAAGACGATAAGCGAGTACCTTGGCCAATTCAATCGTTATTTCACCATGATCAGAAAGCATGGTATAAAAATCATCCTTATCCATCATCAGGATGTCCACAGGTGTAAATGCAGTAATGGTGGCAGATGTGCTCTGTCCTGTTAATAACCCGCTTTCTCCGAAGAAATCCGCCTGCTCCAAATGTCCTATAAAATTGGATGCCCCGCTGTTGGATAAATTGGAAATCGCCACCACACCGCTTTTGATGATAAAAAACGACTTCGCGAGTCCGCCTTGCCGCACAATAATATCATTGCGCGCATAATGTTCCGGCTTGAAACGCGGGCTGATAATGCCGAGCTCTGTTTCTGTGAGATTCTTAAACAAAGATAACTGGCGCAAAAAAGCCACGCTATCTCGGCTCAACGCGTTCCAAAGTTCTTTGGGCAGGTTGTCATTAATTTGACTGGCGCTATCCGCAAATTTAATACGGTAAAAGATCTCCCCATCCCGCAATACTTCATGAACATATCCGGCATCTTTAAAAATGGACAGCATATTAAGAGTCTGCAATTTGTCCATTTCCATGACTTGTTGAATTTCGTGAAAACTAGCGTATCGCTGGCGGGATAAATAATTAATCAATTTCTGCTGTTCGCGAGGCAAAAAAAGGATTTCGCTCGGCTTCAATCCACTCATTTGCGGCGCATCGCCAGCAGGACGCGTTCCCTCTCTGCGGCGGCTTTTCACCTTGCTTACCAAATCATCTAAGGCATCATCGGAATTCGAATCGGTTTGTGCCACTACGCATTCTCCTGCAATCTAAAACAGAAATTTCTACAATTATATAAAATGATGGCTTATATGGGTTTCAAGGAAGTCCGCCAAAAATGGCGCAGTTTCCATGCAAATCGGCATAGAAAACTTTACATACCACGAAACCAATAAGAGCCTTTGCGATTAGTCTAATTTTTTCCAAATATCGCTTGTAGGTCGGCCAAGCGGACGAGTCTTCGCCGAGAGGCGCGTTTCATAGAACGTTTCCTTGCTATTGCTAAGCGCCGAAACATGAAAAAGATTCCTTGCTACCAGCAATTCTGCAAGTTGGCGCGCCTGGGAAATATTCAACTTCGTCATGTTCGCAAAATCTGTGAGTGAAATTTTGCCAATCCGAATTGCAAAATTCAATGTAGAACGCAATAGCTCAGGAAAGAGCGCCATATCTGAAGGGCGAATATCCTCTTTGCGTTCGCGTAGTTCGCGGAGAGCGCGTTCGAAATCAAACGACCCATCTTCAGCCGCCTGAGCGCTTTGGTCATCTCCGGACGACTTGCCGCTTTTACTTGCTAATTTCTGCCGCCACATTCCGCAAACCTTTTGTTATTGGATGATCGGGATATTGGAGTGTGAAAATACCCGAACTAGCCAGAATCATCATTTCATCAGAATGCGGAAGTACGGCGGCAACAGGGACGCCATATTGTTGTTCCACGCGGGCTTTTACATCTTCAAGGTCAAATTTCTGAGGCACTTTATTTACAAGCATAATTATTTTTGGCACATCCAGTTTTCGGGCTATATCCACTGTAACAGCCGTGCCTTGATAGTCTTGCGAATCTGGGCGCATGATAATCACCAGCGCTTCCGAGATCGCAATGGATAACAATGTTTCTTCATTCAAGCCGGGATGAGTATCAATCATGAGGTAATCCAATTTCATGCGTTGGACTACATCGCGGAAACCATCGTTCAGCAAACCCACATCATAGCCTTCGCGCAGGATGCGAGCAATCTCACCCGGTTTTATACTGGACGGAATCAGGAAGATCTGCCCTTTAACTTCAGCGCCGAGGTGACCGGTTACATCATGCGCGGCTTCTTCAATGGTGCATTTGCCCCACAAATAATCATTAAGCGAATGCCGCATTTCCGATTCATCAAAATTGAAAAGCACGTGGATGCCCGGCGAATTGATGTCTGTATCTACGACTCCTACGCGTGCGCCGTCCATTGCCAGCAGAGCGGCTAAATTTGCGGTTGTATTTGACTTCCCAGTTCCCCCGCGGAATGAGTGAACAGAAACGATTTTGGACATTTTCATTCTCCATGTAAAATAAGATGAAACGTGTTGCAATGAAACAGCAACCCGATGCTTACATTATTGATATTATAGTCGAAAATAAGAAAACTCCCCACATTTACCGCATACTTTTATGATATATTTTGAGCGCCCATGTTGAACAACTTTACGATCTCACAAAAAACATTCGACCCCTTTTCTATTTATTCCACTACTAAGTATATGGAAGGATCTGCATGACACACATCTCGTCTGCAAGCGAAGAAGTCCTGATCCAGCAATTTAAAGAAGGCAGTTCAGACGCTTTCGATACGCTTTATCGCCGTTACCTTCCCAATGTATATAACCGCGTACGCTATATGATCCCTGCCGAGGATGTTGAAGACGTCACGCAGGAAGTGTTCCTAGCCGCGCTGAAATCCCTCCCTGCGTTTCGGGGAGAAGCGCAATTTAGCACCTGGCTCAGGACGCTAACAAATCATAAAGTGGCAGAATTTTATAGAAAACGCAACCGCAAGCAAGAAGTTCAGCAAGCGCCGCTTTCAGAAGCCGCTGGATACATGGAAGGTCATACGTCCAAAACGCTGGAAGAACGTATTATTATGCGGTGCGCGATTGAACAACTACCCGCTTCTTATCAGGAAATATTGATCCTGCGCTTTGCAGAAGACTTGCAATTCAATCAGATCGCTGAAACGACAGGTCAAAGTTTAGACGCTGTGAAATCCTTATTCAGACGCGCGGTTGCCGCGCTAAAAAACAAATTGGACGAATAAATATGACAACCCCATCAGGCAACCCAACCCCTAATCAAGACGACTCGTTGGCGGATTTCGTTGATCGCGTCCGCTCGGACGGCTCAGCAAAACTCGAACTCAGCGCGGACGAAGAACTGCGCGGCCTCGAAGAAACTCTTCTACGCCTCAACCGCGCCTTCCCCCGTGAAGCGATGAACGAGGAAACAGTCAAAAGAATGCAAGCTAATTTTGGAATTCGAAAACGCAGGCAGGCGGCACAAGAGCAGGCAGGGCGTCAAACATGGTTGAATTCCATTTTTCAATCGCCTGTCGCTCAGGCAGTCGCTGCTTTTGTTGTAATAGGCGCGCTTGCATTTCTAGCGCCATCGCTCACCGCCATCGGTTCTTCAACGAGCGGAACAGCGGGAACACAAACCCAACCAATTGGCTATCTAATTATTCCCGGCGTGATCATCATTCTCTTGGCTTTTTGGTTGGTTCGCCGCAAATAAATTTTTGCATCCTCGTTGTTTTATTCAAAAGGAGGTACTTCCAAACTAGTGACTACTTCTTAACAAGAATATACGGATCGACTCGCAGGTTTAGTCTGCATAAATTAAAAAAGGAGAAAATAATGAAAACTACAAACGTACGGAAGAGTGCATGGGGACGGATTCTTTTCGTCTTCATGGCAATGACAGTTGTTTTGTCAATGATGATGTCTGCCTGCGCTCCATCACAGGTTGATCTTTCTGGCACTGGTGGCGGCAGCGACAAAGGTGGCAGCGACAAAGGTGGCAGCGACAAGAGTGGCGGCTCCGATGACAAAAGTGGCAGCGACAAAAGTGGCAGCGACAAGAGTGGCGGCTCCGATGACAAAGGCGGCAGCGACAAAGGTGGCGGCTCCGAAGACAAAGGCGGCAGCGACAAAGGCGGCAGCGACAAAGGTGGCGGCTCCGATGATAAAGGCGGCAGCGACAAAGGCGGCTCCGATGATAAAGGCGGCAGCGACAAAGGCGGCTCCGATGACAAAGGCGGCAGCGACAAGAGTGGCGGCTCCGATGACAAAGGCGGCAGCGACAAGAGTGGCGGCTCCGATGACAAAGGCGGCAGCGACAAGAGTGGCGGCTCCGAAGACAAAGGTGGCAGCGACAAGAGTGGCGGCTCCGAAGACAAAGGTGGCAGCGACAAGAGTGGCGGCTCCGATGACAAAGGCGGCAGCGACAAGAGTGGCGATGGTCAAGAACCACGCGGCAGTAACAAGACCGGCAATGAGCCTTGTGGCACCGCTGGTCAATTACCCTGTGGGCATGGAGATCATGGCAAGGGTGATCCTATAAATGGCAGCCTGCATGCAAATTGTCATGCGGCTCAAGGTGAAGTAGATCCGCTTTGTATTCCCAAGGATAAGCCCACCAAAACACCAAAGCCAACTGAGCCTCCTCCCGGCCCGACCGAGCCTCCAACTGAGCCTCCTCCCGGCCCGACCGAGCCTCCAACTGAGCCTCCTCCCGGCCCGACCGAGCCTCCAACTGAGCCTCCTCCTGGCCCGACCGAGCCTCCAACTGAACCTCCTCCTGCCGTTACTATTAAGGAAGTGAAGGCGGCTCCGAAACCCGATGCGGCTACCTGCCCGAACTGGATTATGTTCCATTCATTCCGTGAAGGTAACTTGCAGATATTCCGATTGGATGGCGTCGAAGGCGGCTCTGGAGCAAACCTGATCAATCTTTCGAACAGCGGCGCTATGGACTCTCGCCCGAGCCGCTCGCCAAACGATCAGTTCGTAGTGTTTCAAAGCAACCGTAACGGAAATGTGGAACTGTACAGCACGGATAGCGAAGGCAAATCACAGTCCCGCTTGACCAGCACAAACTCGAATAACATCAACGCGATGGTCGGTCCCGATAATCAAGCCGTCATCTATCAAAGCGACCGAAACGGTAATTGGGATTTGTTCCTGCTGGATAAGCAGACCGGCAAAGAGACGCAGTTGACGAGCGATGTACATGACGATGTCAATCCGTATTGGTCGCCTGACCGCAACTGGATCACCTTCCAAAGCAACCGCACCGGTTCATGGAATGTCTACCTGCTGAACGTAGCGGATGGTAACGAATACACAGTGACAAACTCAGCGGAAGATGTGATGTTCCCAGCCTGGTCGCCGAACGGCAAGCAGATCTCTTATATGGCTAGTGTGCTTGGACAATGGAACCTGTATGTAAGCGACTTGCAGGGAAAGAACATCAAGCAGATCACGAGCAGCGGCAACGCAGGCAATCCAACCTGGTCGCCCGATGGCAATCGCATAGCATATCAAGTGGAAAAGTCAGGTAACGTGGATGTATTCACGTATGATCTGTCTGCGAACAAGCAATACCAGTTGACAAACTTTAGCGGACCCGATAGCGCGCCAACCTGGAATTGTGGAGGCACAGAAATTTCCTTCACATCAACCCGCAGCGGCAACGCAGATATCTTTAGCGTGGCGTGGACTGGCGGAACCGCCGGCAACATCACCAACGACCCAGCGACTGATAAGTGGTCACAGTGGTCGCCAACCAAGGAACCTGGTTCACGCGGTTACTAAACTACCATCAAGTTGAGACAAGAGGCGACAGTGATTTTCATCACTGTCGCCTCGCTTGCATCATAAACATTGACAAATCCAAATCTTTCTAATTCTATAATTGTCAGGGTTGCGTTTCGAGTATAGATACGGTATTATTTCTGCATGAATATTACATACCCCGCTATTTTATTAGCTGTTTTATTCCCAATTGCTTTCCTCGCTTTCCTGGGCAGTCGAAATATGTATCGCACAGGAAAGTTTCATTATATTCTTTTATCCATGGGATGGGGAATCGTTGCCTATTATTTAGCCGTTTACATCAATACCGCCTTGCTCCATAATGGATGGATAAATCTCGATCAATTAAAACGCTTTGGCGCTCCAATCATCGAAGAAATACTTAAGTGTCTTATTGTTTTCTATTTAATTCGCCGTAAAGACTTTATCTATATAATGGATGGAATCGCATACGGCTTTGGCGCAGGTATCGGATTTGCCGTACTGGAAAATATCGAATATGTAACGGCGGCTCCTGCCGGCATGGCGCTTGCGCTGGCGCTTGCCCGCGTCTTTTCCACGAACATCATCCACGCCACCGGAACAGCCATCGTCGGGTCAGCTCTCGGATATTCAAGGTTGGCTGACGACACAAGTCGAATATTTTTTCCTCTCGGAGGCTTGTTGTTTGCCATTGTCGCTCATGCCGGATTTAATAATCTCGTGAACAGCAACATGGCGCTAACCTTTGCATTCATTTATACCGGCATTGGCGTATTTATCATTTCCATGATCGTTCGTTACGGATTAAAAAAAGCATCCATTGACATCCAAAACAGTATCGGTATGCGTGATAGCATCACAGCAAATGAAGCCGCGCTTGTCAATCGTGTACGTACGCTTGATGAAGCATTGAAGCCTCTCACGAAATACTTCAGCCCCAATGACATGACAAAAGTAAAGGATTTTCTTATTTTACAGGCGCAATTGGGGCTTCAGAGAAACAACATGAATAATGCGCAGGATGTTTCATTGCGTGATGGCATCACGCAGGAAATTGACAGCTTAAAGAAAAGAATTGATGAAGTGCGAAATGATCTGGGACCTTACTGTATGTTGCAGGTACGCGGATTGTTTCCTGAAAATAATATCCCCTTCTGGGCTATCCTGGAACAACGCGTCCCTGCCACAGGCACTGGCCGGGCAGGCGGCGGAGTATGGACGAACCTGGAGAATCGAACAAATCCAAAGATGCGGCGGATTATTATTGATGAATCTGGCAAACCGCGCGAATCCAATGATGTGGATACCAAATAACATGGCCGACGAAACCACCATCCAGCAACTCAAAAAGACTTTTCTATTTAACGGTCTGCCGGACGATGTGCTGGTTACACTTTTGGACAGCATTGTCCACTGCCGGCTGTCCAAGGATGAAATCCTGTTCCGTAAAGGCGATGCGGGCGATTCGCTATTCATGATCGGCGAAGGCTGGGTCAAGATCGTCACCGAGGACGCGCTTGGCAGTCAACTCACTTTAAATCAATGCGGGCCTGGCGAGGCAATCGGCGAGATGTCTTTGTTCGATCAAGCCCCGCGTTCTGCCGGTGTAGTTGCGCTTTCTGATGTAACCCTTCTCGAATTGAAACGAGATGCTCTATTACAATTACTCGATCAGCGCCCGGATGTTGCATTACTCGTCATTCGCGGCATTTCGTCGCGTTTACGCGGTTCAACGACTTATATTGAGAAAGCCATTGAATGGAGCAAGAAAATAGCCGAAGGCGACTTCTCTTTTACCGAACAAACTCAATCGCGTGACTTGCTCAGCGATGCGACCCAGGAAGATCGTGCGAAACAATTCCTTTCAGAATTTTTCAAGATGGCACGCAATGTTCGCGCACGCGAAGAAAAATTGAAACAGCAAGTGGAAAAACTAACGCTTCAAATTGACGAGGCGCGCCGCAAGCAGGAATTTGAGGAATTAACCAGTTCAGATTTTTATGCCAACTTGAAAGAACAAGCAAAGAAACTGCGCGAGCAACGATCAGATAAAAAGTAATATAAGGAGATCCGATGGGCAAAATTGTATCAATTCATTCGTTTCGTGGAGGAACGGGAAAGTCAAATACTACCGCGAATCTCGCCGCACAAGTGGCTTTACGCGATAAGCGCGTCGGCGTAGTGGATACCGACATTCAGTCTCCGGGCATCCACGTTTTATTTGGGCTGGATGAGAAAAAAATGGGCAGGACGATCAATGATTATCTGCATGGAAAATGTTCGATAGGCGAAGTGGCGTTTTCTGTAGGCGAATTCGCAGCCGATTCAGATGGACGCAGTCAATTGGCTGGGAAAAAGTTATGGCTGTTTCCTTCATCCATTAAAGGACGCGACATCAGCCAGATTTTGCGCGAAGGTTACGATGTCAATAAGTTGAACGAAGGTTTACAAACCCTGATGAAGGAACTTAATCTTGATTATCTTTTTATTGACACACATCCCGGTTTGAATGAGGAGACTTTACTCTCAATCGCAATCTCCGATATTTTGCTCTTGATCCTGCGCCCCGATAATCAGGATTTTCAAGGTACTGCCGTCACCGTGGATATTGCGCGCAGTTTGGACGTTCCCAACCTCTTGTTGTTGGTGAACAAGGCTGTGCCCGGTAAATATGATTATGATGATTTGAAGGCTCAGGTTGAAAAACTCTATGGAGCCCCATTAACCAGTATTCTGCCTCTTAACTTTGAGATTGCAGATAATGCCAGTAAAGATCTATTTTCGCTTCGTTTCCCCGATCATGAATGGTCGAAAGGCTTGCGCCAGGTAGCGGAAGCGGTTCTATCAATCCCATAGGAGTCAAAGATGAAATGCTGGCATTGCGAAGAACCCGCACGCGCATCCTGCGCATTTTGTGGACGCTTTGTTTGCAAGGAACATGCATCCAAGATGTCTACATTTTTAACGATGTTTGTCGGCGCAAATAATGTGCCAAAAGGTCTGGCTGTTGCAAATGTGATCTGGTGCGGTGAGTGTGAACCACAGCCAGAACCGATCTCGATGCCCGAGTTGTATTAGAGTTCAAGAAAGAGGCTTGCCATGCCCGGAGTATTTGATCGGTTACAACGCGAAATTGAAAATAAACAACAAGATGGCGGCATCACCGCGCTTGATCTCGCAGAGTTGTCGCCGCCACTGCGTAAGATCATGCGCCTAATGTTGCGCGAATTACAAATGAACTATCCGCGCTTATGTGAAGCGATGGATGGCATGCCTGAGGCTGATCGTCTCAGCCGCGCAGACCTTGATGCCGCACTGGATATTTTGACTAAACAGTTCTGGCTGATCCGTTTGGGTGAAGGAGAACGCGCCATTTATAAAGTCAACTTGAGACGCAAGTCAGGCAGTACGCTTGCAGATGGTATTTGGAATAATCTTGATTCAAAGTTGAAGGGCAAGCCTGAAGGGTAATCTTTGCCTAATCTTTTTTTCCCACCAGCTCAAAGATCGGCATGGGTGCGCTTTTTCCTTTTAGAGAAACTTCGCCAAGAGAAATACACTCATACTGGGATGATATCGCATCCTGAACGTTACCCGAAATAATGATCTGGTTTTTCTCGGCGCGGTTCATCAAGCGCGCAGTCGTATTAACGGTATCGCCCAGCACATTAAATTCCCGGCGACCGCGCGGATCACCGATCTCTGCGACAAAGGTTGACCCCATGTTTATGCCGATTTGGCAGGTGACTTTGATCTGGGTGTTTCCAATCGTGGGAGGTTTTATGTTATTGATAATATCTCGGATCGCGATTGCCGCTTTAGCCGCGCGTAAGGGATCGTCCGTGTGCGCGTTGGGAACGCCGAAATAAATAACAATATCTGAACCTGAGAGGTGATAAGTAATTTTCTTGAGAACTCCGCCGCGCGCTTCGACTGCGGCATTGATCAAGGCAAAAGCGCGTGAAAAGCTATTTACAATCTTGATTTCTTCGCCGGGAAGCGCCAGGTCAACTGATTCAGGCAGACCGATAAAGTTAACGAATATGATGGTCGGTTCTGGAAAATCCGCCGGTATTTTTCTGTCGGCGGCGCTTTCTACAAGAAGGTTTAAGACGGGTGCCGGTATAAAACTTGCCAGAGGTTCTATGGTGTCGAGCATTCCAGTAATATCGTTTTTTAACTCTTCTGCCTTGCGCGAAAGCAACAGCGAACTTGTCGGGCGGCGCCTTGTAGTAATCTCGTATTCGCCAAGTTCATCGTCGGTAAGATCGTCCACTACCAGCATATAACCGGGCTTGCCTTCTTCATAACGAAATTGTTCCTTTACATGTTCATACGCTTGCAACGAAAGATTAACGCGTTCGTTCGTGCCATTACTTTCGGTTAGTTTGGCTTGTTGCACTACTCTTCCGAGCAGGACATGCTCCATGCGGCGCGGCGTGCCAATATCCGCTGTCAAGAAGCGTCCGGTATGTATGCCGATGCGCATTTTGAGCTGTAGGATTCCTAAAGGCGTATCAATCTCCGCAAAACGTTTCATGGCTCTTTGCATACGTAAACCAGCGCGCACAGCCATGACAGCGTCATTTTTTTTGCCGCTGGCTGGAAACAAAACAAGTAACGCATCGCCGGTGAACTCAAGCAGGTCTCCGCCAGATTTGCTGATGATCTCGATCATTTCTGAAAAATAGGCATTAAGTACCTTCAAAAGTGAAGATACACCAGCGCTTCCCTGGGAAGCATTTGCCTCCATAAGACGCGTGAAACCGGCAAGATCTGTGAACATCAACGTGCCGTTCTGCGCTTCAAATCCGATCTTGCCCGGTTTGGGCGGGTTATCTGAAATCAGACGCGAACTGTAATCGTGCAGGATGCGCTGTAATGTTCGCAAGTGTTCAAAGACTCGCTCCAACTTTTTTAAGGATTGGTCTGCCCAGACATCGGCATATAAATCCGCAGGAAGCAAGGTACGCAAGCGGCTTTCAATAGAATCAAGAGGTGATATGGGAAGCATATAATGAATTATACTTGAATAAGAACGGCTTTTCCACGTCTGTTTGTGGAATCAGTAAATCAATGGTGTGTTTCATTTCAATTGAAATATACCCCAACCATTTCAGAGGAGATCAGAATGAAAAATAAACTTTTTATCATCTTGCTAGCCGTAACGCTTACGCTTTCAGCCTGCGGTGGGCAGGCAGCGACCGCCACCGAAGTCCAGCCAACTGCAACAAGCGTACCTGTGACCGAAGCGCCTGCCGGTACTAAACCGGCTGGCACAACCATCGGTGGAAGCGGCGAAATTATTCCCGCCAATTTCAGCATTTCAAAGGATATTCTTTTGGATCCGGCGCTTGCATCCAATGATGATTCGAAAATTGTGAACAACTATCTGTATGAAGGCTTGTTGCAAACAGTGGATGAACAAATGTATCTGGCGCTTGCCCAATCTTTTACCCGCTCAGAGGATGGGCTAGACTATATCTTTGAACTGCGTCCCGGTGTGAAGTTCCATGACGGCAGTGATTTTAATGCAGATGCGGTGGTGGCGAACTTTTATCGTTGGTTCGATCCTGCCGATGCCTTGCACGGCGCGGGCACGTATGATACCTGGGTTGCCGACTTTCTTGGCTTCAAAGGCGAAAAAACAAGCACAGGCGCGGCTAAATCAACTTTCGATGGCGCGGAAAAGATCAACGCTTTGACAGTGGTCATTCATTTGAACAAGCCGGATCCAGACCTGATCGTTAAGTTATCTGATCCTGCTTATGCAATCGTTAATCCAGCCGCTCTAAAAGCGCCGGGCTTTGGCTCCAAGACCGGCATGGATGGCGGCACGGGCGCGTATATGCTCGCCAGCTGGGACGACCAAGGGATTACCCTTCAATCCTTTAGCGGCTATTGGGATACCCAATATATTCCCGCAAACGGCGTGAGTATTCCTTTCACCAAATAAAAAAGAATCAAAAAAAGCCTCTCAGTAAAAAGAGAGGCTTTTTTTGATTCCAAATTCTGGAATCAATTTGGGAACAGGATGCAATCACGCGCGGATTTTGGTTGGGCAAAAAAGCCCGGACCTTTGCAAAAGCCTTTCAGCGGCATCCAAGCAAAAGTCCGGGGCGAAACGAGTATCTATTTATTAATGAGCGCTTACTGTGAAGTCCAGTGAGGGTCGCCGTCATACGTCGGTTGAGACGTCAATTGAATAATTTCACCATCTGTGAGCAGAGTATTTCCATTGCTGGCAACTGTTTTTACAAAGATATCCATGTTACTGCCCGCATCCGCTTGATAAGCCAGGCGGACGTTATCCAACCAGGCTGGGTCACCCTTTGCTGGCGAACCGGTGAAGAGGGTGACCATTTGCTTTGTCTCCATATTGATAACGCCAATCCCGGAAGTTCCGCCGCGCTCCGAAGAGAAGGCAAGCCATTGTCCGTTGGGCGACCAGACTGGCACGCCGTTTTCGCCTTGATTTTCGACAATACACTGCAAGTTAACCGCGTCGCGGCTTATAAGACAAATGTCTGCTTGTTGATTGGTGGGCCAGGTGCGAAAGGCAATAGTCTGGCTATCTGGCGACCAAGCCGGGTCAGAATCAGGCATGGGGCTGGTGGTAAGCGTGGAAAGATTTTCGCCATTGGGATCCATCATAAAAATATCAGAGTTGCCAAAGCGGTTGCTAACAAAAGCAATCTTTGAGCCATCAGGCGACCAGGCAGGGCTATTATCTCCAGATGAATCATCGGTTAGACGGGTTGGATTCGTGCCATCCGCGTTGATAGAATAAATTTCCCAATTGCCGTCGCGGAATGATTCAAAAACTAGCTGACTGCCATCGGGAGACCATGATGGGGCGGAATCTTTTGCAGGGTCGTCTGTTACGCGTGTAAGCGCGCTTGTGTTAAGGTTATAGATAAAAATATCAGTGTTTTGGTCCAATGTGGAGACAAAGGCAATTTGCGAACCATCAGGCGACCAACGCGGCATCTCATCTTCAGATGCCAGGTCGGTTAAGCGGCGCTGATCGGAGCCATCGGCATTCATTACATAAAGTTTTTTTATGCCATCGCGATCGGAGATAAAGGCAATGTGACCGGCAGGCGCGGGAATTGGCGTAGCCGTAGGCGTTGGAAGAAGCGGCTCTTCTGTCGCTGTGGGAGCAGGCGTCTCAGTTTCAGACAAGCCTGCCGATGCGCCGAGGTTTACATTGCACGCGCTAAGCCATAAACTCCCCGTTACAACAAGGAGTAAGGTAAATTTATTTGGTCTCAAGAACTTTTGATTTAGATTCATTCGGGCATCCTTTCGCGCCGCACATCTCTGACTATTTTGAATACAAAGTGTCTTCATTATACATAGTCGTCATTATACGCAATTAGTGTCGAAAATTAGTTTTCAGAATTGATAGTAATGCAAAGCTGCTCGCGACCCTTTTTGATTGTTTTGCGCGACAGGCGCGGCGCTATAAAATAGCGGTCTTTCGCTTTGTAAACGGATTACGCGGATTCTCACGGATAAATCTTAAAAAATCCGTATATAAAAAGGTTTGTAATGAAAACAGAAATTAGATCAGCCTTTGTCATCCCGCCAAATCATCATGGGTTTTGCAATTGAAAACCCGCTACGATTGTGTGTCCCCATTCACGCCGAGGAAAGACCGTCTGTATTCCACGACAGACAAAACCTGCCAGTTGTGCGGCAGACGTCAATTTTTCAGGCGTTGTAGCATAAGCCTGACAGGTGAAACGGGATCCCAAAACATATAAACGAGCAAGCGGACTACGCATATTGGGAGCGGTGACCAGCAAAATTCCGCCGGGAGCTAACAACCGCTTCCATTCCTGCCAGAGAGAAGCGCTATCAGGATAATAATCCAACACTCCCAAAGCAACGATCAACGGCCATGAGCCACGCAATTCCTGAGGATCGGAAGTAAACATTACATCCGCGTTCGCTCCGAATGTGCTCCGCGCCTGATCTAACATACGCGGAGAAATATCATATCCGGTCACGCGGTATCCAAGGTCAAGCAGAACGGCAGTGACGCGTCCGGTACCACAGCCAAAATCCAAAGCGGTATTTTTATCCGGTTGCGATGGGATTGGCATCATACCGCGCAAGGCTGTCAATTCACTGTGCCCAATCCAATGCGTTATTGGATTGCGCGCATATTGAATCGCTCGCCGGTCAAAGCGTTGGCGAATAAAAGAATAACGTTCGGTTATTTTCATCAAATACTCTCCGTAATGTGTCAAATATTTTGTTTACAAAAATTATCTTTCACATCTACGAAGCGATCTCGTATAAAGTGAAAATCTCATACGCGCTGTGAGCGGCGTTCCGCAATATTTGACCGGCGGCTTGCCTCTGACTGCGATAGCGCTGTAAAGCCTGTCTTTTTTGCTCTTGGATTTCTGGAGTCAAGTTCACGCAATAAATTTTTATGAGCGGCGATTCATCTTTAACCGATACTTGGTTAAGTCGCCGCGAACGGATTCCAGTCAACCAGACCTTTTTCCGCAACCAGATCCGATAAGCCAATAACATGGGAGGCTGAATGCCAGTCTGGGTATGATAACGCCGTACAGCCATTAGCGTAAAATCCGCCAACGCGCTGTGGTCTGAATGAGCGTCTTGAAGATGTGGAAAAATAATTGAGGTCGGGCAAAACTCGCAGAGTTCCTTATAAAATAATTCCAGCAAATTTTCGCCTGTAAACGGCAGGACTGGGCTATTCAAGGCTTGCGTGGAATTATCATAACCTGTTGTGTAAGAATGATATGGAAGTTGCGTTTTCTTAAGACTCTGCCAGAGCATGGCTAAACCGCGATCTGGGAATCCCCAAAACCGGACTTGTTCCACACTCATGCCTAAAACAGCCAAGGCGCTCAGGCTTTCCTGTTGACGCTTGACAGCCAGACTTCTAAAATTATTTCTTCCAAGCGTATGAGAACCATGTAAAAATGCCGATATATAAGAGGCATCGCCATTCGTCGCCACAATCACTCGTATCGCGGATGGAGCGCGCGATCTCAAGAAAGTTGCGATCACTCCGCCCGCCGCGAGAACTTCATCATCAGGGTGCGGAGCTATGATCAGAATCCGGTCATGCTGATCGAATTTCCAGGGAAGTAAATGATCATCACGAATGTTGACAGACATGGAAGGAGAAACGCGCGCGGCAAGCCGTCTGTTAAATAACATATCCTATTTCATGACTGCGATGTTTAACGCAAAGTCATGCGAGCGCGCTTAATAGTCCGAAGCCACCGAATACCCCGCCCGCTTTTATATCTGGGCTCAGCTACAATAGCCATGATCTGACGGTACATCTGCCAGCGGCTGTATAAGCCGGCAAACACTTTTCGCTTTTGTTCTTTCATTCGATGGGTAACCCCGTCCCAAATAATATTTTTTATCTGCCACTCACGGTTTCTTGCGTAAATGGTCAAACCCATTTCGACGCCATACCGTGTTGTAACCAATGGGATCAAAGCTTGTTCAGCCTCCCATCGCGAGAGACAGCGCTGACCGCTCAAATTAGGAGCAACGCGGTGGGAAGCGTCTGTTAATAAACTTCCATGCTGAAATGTGGCAATCGTCATTTTACAGAAACCGGAATTCACCGGCTTATAAAGTTCTTCCAAATGACAGGGTTGCAAGCCCACAAGATCGGCGTCCAGAAACATCACAAGTTCTGTGCTTAATGCCTGAACGCCGGTTAACATGGCAGCCGCCTTGCCTTGATTTTCGAGTTTATGGATAACAAGCGCCCGCTCGTCACGCGCCGCGAATTGTCTGGCAATATCAAGAGTGCTATCGGTTGAGCCGTCATCAACGATAACGATCCGCTCCACCCAACCTGCAGCGCCTACAATGTTCAGTACACGGAGCAAATTCTCCGCTTCGTTTAATGCTGGAATTATCACGCCGATGGTCCGATGTCGATTGGGAGACTGTATCATGGGTTACCTCTTTGTATGTATTATATAGTATTAATAGGACTTACGCAAAACTTCCACATTTGGCGCAGTAATAAAAACTTAGCCCCCGATGTCTTCGACGACACCGGGGGCTGTTTGTCTTTTATTACTTTCCAGATCGGTCATTTAGCCGACAGGATTATTCTTATTTGCTGATCGCCTTAAGGCATGGTGTACGTGACAATCAACTGGGGCCAATTCGCAGCCGTGGAGTTACCGCTATAAAACTTGACGTAGTCTGCCACGGCATCGGCATCATGGGGCAGTTTAAAGCGTAGGCGGAATTGAGTGGAGGTGGTCTTGCTAACGTATTTAAACATACTGCTGGATAAGTTTAAGGTGTACCAGCCATCTGTTGGTGTGTTTCCAAACTTTCCTGCAAGGTTTTTCGATGCAGGATTTCTAGAAAAATCAGCCTTCCCCAAATATGGCCCTGCAAAGCTCCCCACGCGTATATCTACATACAGACCCTGGAAAGCGGTGAAGAGTGATGGGTTGTTGCCGACAATTTTGCCAGATATCTTTACTTTCAACTGAACTTTGGTGATAGTGGCGGCATTCGGCAAGGGGCTTGTGTTAAAGTGAAGCATACTGCGATACTGCTGTTTGGCTTTGGTATCGCCTACAGTAATCGTGGTTCCTGACGAATTGAGTACTCCAGCAATCCCGGATGCATGCTTGCTCTCAATCATAGTGCCATCATATCCGCCTACTGAGTAGAAGGTGACGGGAATGTAGGTAAACGCACCCGTAGCAGTAACTGGTCCGCCGGCAGTGGTGGTCACAGACACATCCACCAGACCCAGGTTGTGAGCAGGCGTGACGCAGGTGAGTTCGGTGTTCGCGACGGTAAGGGTGCAAGCCGAAGCCGCTTCTTTGCCGCCAAATGTAACGGATGTGAAATCGTTCAAGTTTGTGCCGGTGATGACAACCGTAGTGCCGCCAGAGATTGGACCAGAGTTAGGCACAACGCTGGTGATGGTCGGGAGCAGAAGCGGAGCAACGTAAGTAAATCCGCTCAGAGAAGTGGCTGTGCCATTAGGAGTGACAACGACCACATCCACCGCGCCAGCCTCGTGAGCAGGTGTAGCGCTACAGTTGACTAAGGTTCCTTCACTATTAGCGGCGGCACAGGTTGACGTAATGTCGAAACCACCAAATGTAACAAGTGTGAAATCGTTCAGGTGCGTGCCGGTGATGGTAAACGCATCGCCGCCAAGCGTTGAGCCAGTGTTAGGTGTAATACCGCCGCCCGTATCGCCATTGAAGATGGTCGCTTCAATATAAGTGAAGCAGTTCCTCAATATTGCCGTGCCGCCGGGAGTAGTGATTACCACGCTCACCGCGCCAGCCGCGTGAGCAGGCGTGACACAGTAGGCTTCCGTGTAGTCTTCATTGAATGTGCAGGGAGCGTCAGTCAGGGTACCGCCGAAAGTGAATGTACCATCTTTCAGGTCGTGACCGTAAATGGTAACCGCAGTACCGCCAAGGATTGAACCGGTGTTGGGTAAGATACCGCCGCCACAGCAATCAAAGCCTGGGATAGCAACGTATGTAAACCCATCCAAAATATCTATCCTGCCGTTGTGAAGGGTATAGATCAACACGTCGGTCTGTCCCGCAGTACCAGTCTTAGTGATACAGTAAGCTTCCGTGCCTTCTGCATTGAATGTGCAAGCCGCGCGTTGACTTCCAAAGTAGATCAAGGATCCGCGCAGATCAACACCGGTGATGGTCACATGTGTACCACCATTGACTGATCCAACTTTTGTGCCAATGTTGACGTAGGTAAAGATATCTGAATCTTCGCCGCCGGCAGTGGTGACAAATACATCCACATCGCCGCCAGAGCCGTCAGCAAGACCAGCGTCAGTACCGGCAGGGAGGATACATTTAGCGGAAGTAGCGGAGAGAATCGTACAGGTTGCAGTATATCCGCCAAAGGTGAAAACGCCGTCGGTCAAATATGTGCCGGTGATGGTAATTTCAACGGGATTGTCTGCATCGGTACTGCCAAATGCTGAGCCAAGTCTAGGCGAGAGGCTGGTAATGGTCGGAGGATTAACGAAGGTGTATGAACCTGCGTTGCTGTCGCCGCCGGGAGTGGAGACAATGACATCCACCGTTCCGCCAGCATGTGTTTTCGTCTTACAAACAATGTGCGAATCATCCACAACTTTGCATTGACCATTGAGCAAATCTGGTCCAGCCACAATATCATATTCATCATCTCCAAAGTGGACATGTGTTGTGCCGGTGAAATGTTGACCGGTAATGGTCACAGTTGTTCCGCCGGTTGTGGAACCGGGTCCGCCGGTAACGCCGCCAACGTCAATGGCTGGGACGGCATAATAGGTAAATCCGCCTATAGAAGTATCTGAACCGCCGCCAGTGGTGACAACTACATCCACCGCGCCGCCGCCAACACCAACGCCAGCATGAGCGCCGGTAGGAGTTGTACAAGTAGCGGAAGTAGCAGAGTTAATCGTGCAGGATGCAGCGTAACCGCCAAAGGTGAAATCGCCGCCGGTCAGGTTTGTGCCGGTGATGCCCACGCTCGTGCCGCCAGCCATTGGACCAGAGTCAGGAACAATGCCAGTGATGGTCGGGGGCGGCGGTACGGTGTCAAATGACCACCAGGTTCCGCCGTTAGCCAAAGTAGTTCCAGAGGGATTAATGGCGTGTACCTGCCAGTAATAGGTGGAGTTAGCCGACAAAATGCCAGCGCCAATCGTGACGGGGGAGGCAGCGGTAGTCCAGTTAACAACATTGCATAAGCCGCTTCCGTTGCCGATACAATATTGATAACTGACTGCGTCACTGCTCGTATCCCATGAGAGCGTGGGCGTGGGGGAGACGCCAGTCGCACTATTGGATGGCGCGCTCTTGTTAAAAGCGCCTGGAGGAGGAAGCACAACCGTCGTGTCAATTTCCGTGCCAGTGTTTACGGATGACCCGGCAGTGGAAATGCTGTAGGTCTCAAGCTTGAGAACCGTGTCAACCGCTACGCCAGAGTTAACCTGAACATTAAACGTGAAGGCGTGAGCGCCCGTCGCGATTGTAGCCCAGTCGCAGGTGATGGCGCCGGCGGCTTCGCTACAATTTGCATCGGACAGACTGGCGGGGACATAGGTGGTACCGGTAGGGACGGTGAGGTCCATGTGACCGTCAGTCCTATCCGCCGGAACCGAGTAGTTGATTGTATAAGTATATGTCGCGGGATTGGGATACGTGGTGGCAGGAGCGCCGACCCAAAGCAACGGAGGGGGAAGTTTGGAGCCGACTTCATCCACGTATACGTAACCCGGATGTCCGCCGAGAGAACAACCGGTTGCAACGACTTGAACGGAAAGCGTGTGTCCAACGACGCTGTTGATGCCGGAGCCATCGCCCACGATGGTATCCACCAATTGCCAGTCCATGTATTTCCAATAACCGCCGCCGCTAAACGCTGCGCCAGTCAACCAGGTGTGGGTGAGATCGCCGACATAGGCTTGATCGGAGAAAACGACGGTGCCTGCCGTTACATCCCTGACTTCCAGGAAGTACATTGGCACTTGATCCGCTGTGTGTCCACTAGATGGCTCTACCAGTACAGGCGCGTACATCAGGCGTAAATGCACCTTACCATCTGGGGATATATCATCCGGGTCGGTGACAGAGGTCGTCTGGTACAGGGTATTTGCGTTCATCCCATGACCTCCACTAGTATATGCCAGTTGGCTGTTGATGCGAGCGCTATAGTGCCCAAAAGCCGGATACTTGAGATTACCGAGGGTATTCGGATCAGAAAGGCTCATAGCCGCGACCGTCGGACCGCCCACGATGGCGCTTAAATCTGCGCCTGTGCCATCCGCGCTCAAGTTAGGAAAGCCTGCGGTATATCCGCCGGTAAATGTTCTAAACGTTCTTTGCCCGGCGCCGTCCCAGCCTGGCGTCCAACTACCAGTTTCAAAACTGCCATTGGTGAAGAACAACGCCAAGGCTCCCGTAGAAATGAGTAGCGCGGTGATGACCGCCGCAATTGTTGCTATTCTTAGTTTTTTCATTGTACATTCTCCTATTTAAAATATGAAAGATAACTTACATTGATTGACGTGATTTGTGATGACGCTATTTGCAAAATTTTCTCCTTCTATCAGCCAGTTTTAATTTGGATGTAAACCAAAAATCAAAATGAAATTCTGCAGAGAATATTTTTTTGTAAACATCGCCGGCTAATTTATTTACATCATAATAAAGGTAACATCCGCATTTGTCACGGTTTTTGCGTATAAAAACAATGCTGTGAATTAACAGAATTGAGAAGTGAAATAACAAAAATGAGAGGTAATGAAATAAAAAGAGAAAAATGGGCAATAAAAAGTGAAGAATGAATTAACAAAAATGAGAGGTGGAAAATGAAGAGAGAAGTAATAAGAAATAAGTGAGAAGTAATGAGTAACAAGAAGTGATGAGTGAAGATAAAAACTTCCGATGAATGGTCAGGCGCATCGGTCAAAAAATTTCGCAGCGCTTTCAAAGTTTCCATGCGCCCAACAATATCAAAAGAACCTGTTTAACGCATCCACGCGGCGTGTAAGTTTTGTGTAAGTTTTGTGCAAGCAAAACTGCAACATTGTTTAAGCGCGGCTTAAACAAAAAAGCCCCACAGAGAAGGCTTCTCGATTCAAGATGATGATTAGGGTCTTTAGAGTTTGCCGTGATTCGGTACACGGATCACGCGGATTTCACGGAAAAAATCTTTAGGAAATCCGCATATGTCCGTGCAATCCGTCAAATCCGTGTACAAAAAAGTTTGTGGCATAAAGAATTAAGGGTAGTGGTCAAATGGAAGTAATCATTTTTTAACGCGAATTGCGCGAAACAGGCGAAAGCCGCGAAAAATATTAAAACCTTCGCATAATTCGCTATATTCGCGTCTTTCGCGTGGAAAAGATATTTGTCTTAAAGTCTTTGAAAGTCACAGACCCTTTTAGCCCTTATTACTTACCGCTACCCGGGCTTGGGTCTTGATAAATCCCCTGCGGGGACTACTCGACCACCAGCCTCGCAATGACATTTGTATGGTGGAAAGTGGATTACACGGCATTTTTAGCGAATCCACGCTTGTTTTTAATGATTCAACGCTTGGTATAAAATAAAACACGCTTGTTTTTAATGATTCAGTGCCTGTTATAAAATAAAACACGCTTGTTTTTAATGATTCAACGCTTATTATAAAATAAAACACGCTTGTTTTTAATGATTCAGCGCCTGTTATAAAATAAAATACGCTTGTTTTTAATGATTCAGCGCTTGTTATAAAATAAAACATGCTTGGTATAAAATAAAACACGCTTGTTTTTAATCATATCAGGACTTACGCTTGTCACGGACGCTTCGACTCGCTGAGCGAAAGACGAACCGTCAGCGAGGATGTTCTTCGTCCTCCCGAAGGACAGCTTTGAGCGAAAGTCCTGATAGTGAAGAAACGAGAAATAGCAGTTGAAGATTGAAGGCAAATAAAAACTTCCGAGACTGTTCATCGGAAGTTTTTATTTGCCGATGTACAAATTTACCAATCTACCAATTTACCAACCTACTGATTTACCCAGGCAACTAATTGCTTGATGAATTTATCGCCAACCTGATAACGGACTTTTTGTTTGTTCGGGCTGACGCTTGTGCCAAACACGGCGATCTTTCCTTTGCCATAATCGGCAACAAGCAGAGTCGGGATATTGGATTGCGCGGAAGCCGTGATGATTATCCAGTTCTCGTCGCTGGCGGAGATGACATTGCCGGGACCGGGCAATTCGGAAAGAGGAACATCTTTCACGATTTCATGTTCATTAATGACGCGCGGCGGCGTTTCGTTTGGATCGTATAGGTTGAGCTTAAATGTCAATTTATACGGAAGCAGGTTAGGAGTTAGGATTGAAGCGAAATTCGGTTGTTCAACGATTAATCCGCCGCCTTCTTCCACAAATCGCCGATATTGCAATGCGTGTTCTTCGATCACCGCTTTTTGAAACGCCCAGCCAATGGGCAGATAGATAATGTCGTATTGGCTGAGAACTGCGTAGTCCGAATTTACGCCGATCCATTCTGCAACATAGCCGAGAAATTGCAGGCGAATCAGAACATCATCGAATTCATTTTTGGGAATGTGAATCACTCCGATGCGAATCGGACGAGACGGCGTATTCGTTAATGTTGGAGCGCTCACGGTCGCAGTGGCGAAATATACAATGGCGGTATCGGTAACACGGATATTCGGCGTAACGGTTTCTGTGATGGGAATTATGATCGGCGCGGTTTCGGTGATGAGCGCGGGAGTTGCAGAATTATTCCAGATGTTTGCAATAAAAGCTATGAGGAGGAAGAACGCGATCAAGCCTGACCAAAGTAAAAATGATTTCTTCCGATAAAACGGCAGACTCTTCTGCTCGATGTCTTGTATCTGGCGAATCAACTTTTGGATGTCGTGCTGAAAATCCGGATCCGGGCGTACGCTGACGGCGTTGCGAAAACTAAGTTCGCGCAGACTCTCAGGGAGATTTGCCGGGGCGGGCATCGGCGTATTTTCCACCAAAACGGGAATGACGATTTTATCCGCGCGCTTTAGGCATGACTCCACTTCAAGCCGCACAAAATCGTTTGGAGAATCCAAGCGCCTGTTTCCATTTGCGTCAGCAATATTTTCCCACTTCGGTCCAATGACGACAAGCAGGATGTCGGTTTTCTCGATCTCTTTTGCCAGCTTCGCGCGAAAATCTTCGCCCGCGCCAATGTCGTCCAAGTCACGAAATACTTTATCGGCGCCGAACACACTTTCCAGTTTGTCATAGATCCGCCCGGTCATCAATAAACTGTCTTGCCTGCGATAAGATACGAAGATACGCGACATGAGATTCTCCTTGTTGTTATCCGAGTATAAAACAATTTTACTGGAAGAGAAAGGCGAATTCGATTTACGATTTACGATTTTACCAACTTACTAATTTACCAACCTACCAATTTACCAATCTACCAACCTATACAAAAACCACATAATTCCTTCACCGCGACATAATCAAAAGATGGGACAATAGCATAGAACATTTACCACTGGAGGTAAAAATGAAAACAAGAAAATGGATTTGGTGGACGCTGGCTGTAATATTTACGCTTGCCGCGTTCACAGTAATAGGATTTGCAGGATTTCGTATCGGTTACGTTCAAGGATTGAAGGCAAACCCCAACGCGAGTAATTTTATGGCGAGACCAGTCTGGCGTGGACAAGGTCAAGCGCAGAATTTTGACAAGAACTTTGAGCAAAGAAACCCGGTCCATGCGCAGAGATTTGGCGAAAAACAAAATGACCGCTTCGGCGGACGAGGACATTTCGGCTCGCCTCTGGCTGGGCTTGGAACCATCATCATTTTAGGATTACTTGTCTGGCTTGGCTATAAATATGTCAAGAACAGCGGCTGGCGGTTGACGCGTACCGTTGAATCCGAACCTGTCGTTGTTGAAACGCCAGCGCCGAAGAAAGCGAAAAAGTAAAAGGCAAGACAAGATCAAGTAACAAGAGCAAGCATCCGCCTCGCGTGAGGCTGATGCTTGTTTCATGATGAAAATCCCAGTAAGCCAAATCCACTACCGCTTTTGAAAGGAAATGATATGGGCATATCCAAAAAATTTTCAGGATGGCTGGCGAAATTAAAAGAGATGCCATTTTTATCAAGGATAAATAAACAGACAGGTTGGATCATCACAGGAATCGCTCTATTAATTATCGGCGCTGGCGGATACGCATATTACGCGTTGGTTTATGTCCCCGCGCAGACAGCCGCCACTGCCGCGACTACTGCCGCGTTACAAACATCCGTTGCACGGCAGGGAAACTTGATCATATATGCCAGCGGAAATGGCACACTGGTTGCAACCAATCAAGCCAGTTTTAGTTTTGGCACGAACGGACAAGTCATCAAGGTAAATGTAAAGGCGGGAGATTCGGTGAAAGCCGGCGACGTGCTGGCTGAGTTGGATAACACCACGCAACAAATCCAATATATGCAAGCGAAACGCGCGTTGATGGACCTTACCTCACCGGCAGGGATTGCCGCCGCAAAACAGGGAGTTGCCGCCGCAGAACAAAGCGTGAATTCGGCTTTGAGTCACCTTGAATATTTAATCTCACCGGCTGTATTGCATTGGGAATTGGAAATCGAAAAAACAGAACAAACGATTACAGAGTTGGAATCGCAATTGAAAACGACTCCAACTGACGCGAACTTACAAGCAAAATTGGAAAAATCCAAGACATATCTGAGTTTTGCAAATGATCGCTTGAAGGAAGCCTGGTACGCTTATGATCATGAATATCTGAAAGAAACATTTACCGTTGCACGCGCCGGCGTCAAATATTTAGCGGAGCCTACCGCGGCAGATATAGCAACTGCCCGCGCCACGCTTGATCAGGCAAAAGCCTCGGTTGTCGACGCGCAGAATTATCTCGCCGCGCTTCAAGGAGACCCAGTCCCAGAGGATGCCACCGGAGCCAGTCTAACCGCGCTGGAAAATGCAAAATTAGCTTTGAAGAGCGCCGAAGATACTTTGGCAAAAACAAAATTGATCGCGCCCATCTCTGGAACATTAATGATTTTTGACATTACGGTTGGGAATGATAATTCATCTTCATCTTCGTCGTCTACAACCACATCATCCAACGCCGTGACCATTGCCGATCTCAGCCAGCCTTATATACAGGTTTACCTGGATCCATCTGATTGGGACAAAGTGAAAGTTGGCAAAGATGCCGAGATCACTTTCGACGCCCTGCCCGATTCGAAATTCACCGGAAAAGTGGACGAAGTTGATCCCGGCTTATATGCTTCGGGAAATACATCTGTCATACGCGCATTGATCAAATTAGATATACCCAAAAACGGATTCGACCTTCCGCTTGGTTCCGCCGCATCTGTGGATGTAATCGGCGGACGCGCGGATAACGCGGTGGTTGTGCCAATCGAAGCGCTGCATCCTGCCGGCGACCAGTTCGCGGTATTCGTCATGGAAAATGGCAAACCGGTATTGCGCGTGGTTGAAGTCGGCATACAGGATCAAGTCAGCGCGGAAATTAAATCCGGTCTTCAAGCAGGAGACGTCGTGACCACCGGCATCACGGCGATCAAATCGCAATGAACAATACACGCACGATTATTGAAACAATTGATGTTACCAAAATTTATGGCATGGGCGACGTCATGGTTTCAGCATTGAATGGCGTAAGCTTAAAGATCAAGGCTGGCGAGTTTGTCGCCATCATGGGTCCTTCCGGTTCAGGCAAAAGCACATTGATGCACATCCTGGGCTGTCTTTCCCAGCCCACCGATGGACAATACATCCTGGATGGAGAAAACGTCAGTCGTTTAAACAAAGTCCAACTTGCTTCGATCCGCAACCAAAAAATCGGATTCATTTTCCAGTCATATAATTTGTTGGCGCGCACCAGCGCTTTGAGAAACGTTACGCTTCCCTTGCTTTATAACTATATCAATCCGAAAACTGTCGAAGAAGGCGATGAAAAAGCGCGCGCCATGCTTGAACTTGTAGGACTGGCAGACCGAATGAATCACCAGCCGCACGAACTTTCCGGCGGACAACAACAGCGCGTCGCAATCGCCCGCGCGCTGATCAACGACCCGGTCATGGTCATCGCCGACGAGCCGACCGGCAACCTCGACAGTAAATCAGGCATAGAGATTATGAACCTGCTTCACAAACTCCATGCAGGAGGCGCCACCATCGTCATGGTGACGCACGATCAAAAGATTGCCGCGCATACCCAGCGCACGATCACACTCATGGATGGACTGGTAAGCGAGGTTGTTGAAAATGGAAAGAACCACGCGATAAAAGAGGCTGAGCATGAAATCGTCTGAAGCAATGCGTATTGCATGGGAAGCAATCCTAAAAAATAAGATCCGTTCTTTTTTAACGATGCTTGGAATTATCATTGGCGTGGCGGCGGTCATCATCATGGTCGGCATCAGCGCGGGGACCGAAGCCACCATCAGCGACCAGATCACCAGTCTCGGATCGAATCTGGTCTTCGTGCAGGGAAGTTTCTCGCGCGGCGGACCCAATCAACGCGAAAGCGGCGGGCTAACCTTTGACGACGCCACTGCCATTGAAAGCAACGTAGTCGGCGTAGTCTCCGTGGTCGTCGAACAAAACTCCGAAGAAGATATCAGGTTTGGAGACGTTACCCTGACAAGCGTCGAACTGCTTGGCACCACCGCCGGATTTCCCTCCGTGCGCGATATGACAATAGACAACGGTCGTTTTTTTACACAGACTGAAATTGATCGCAAACAAAAAGTTGTTGTGCTTGGCTCAAGTCTGGCTACTTCGTTATTCGGTACCAACGATCCTATTGGTCAATATATCACTGTTGGTTTTACAAAGATGGTAGTGATTGGCGTGTTCGCGCATAAGGGTATGGTTGGAAACACAGATTTCGACGCGCGCGCCTACACACCCATTACCGTTGTCTTTCAAGTATTCACACCGTCTCAATTTGCCAGATTTTTGGGGAACAGGGTCCGTATGATCTATGTGAAAATTGACCCGAATGTTAAGATGACAGACGTCACAACACAGATCAGCCTTTTACTAATTAGACGGCACAAAGTCTCTGCAGATGCACCAGACTTTGCCATCACCACTCAACAAGACATCATCACAACTCAGGAATCCACCACCGCCGCGTTTCGCTCATTGCTTGCATGGGTTGCAGGCGTGTCGTTGATCGTCGGCGGCATAGGCATCATGAACATCATGCTGGTCAGCGTCACCGAACGGACGCGCGAGATCGGCATCCGCCAGGCAGTTGGCGCGACGCCCGCGGACATCCGCCTGCAATTCCTGACCGAGGCGCTCATGCTCAGCATTGTAGGAGGATTAATCGGAACGGCAGTCGGCGTAGCCGGCGCGTATCTCTTTGGCGCAGTAAGCGGTATGCGCACCGTCATTCAACCGTCTTCCATCCTGCTTGCTTTTGGATCCGCGGCAATTGTCGGCGCGTTCTTTGGCTATTATCCTGCAAACCAAGCCGCGCAACTTGATCCCATTGAAGCCTTGCGCTACGAATAAATTCACGGAGAGAAAATGAAAAAAACTTTTATCGTCATTCTGATACTTTTCACTTTGACAGCTTGCGGAGCTTCCAACGCAATGCAAACTTCTAATGGAAATAACAACAACTCTTCCGGCGGCGCTTCTCTGCCTCTGGCAACGGAGCTACTTGTCGGAACCTTCAAACTCGAAGGGACAGCCAATGCCGTGACGGCAGATCAAGCCGCTCAATTGATTCCACTCTGGCAGGTCTATAAAGATTTAAGCGCCAGTAGTTCTGCCGCGCAAGAGGAAATCACCGCGCTCGCCGGACAAATTCAAGGGACCATGACTCCGCAACAATTTCAGGCGATTACCGATATGAAACTCACAAGCAGAGACGTCTACCAAACCATGCAAGATTTGGGCATAACATCCACCACTGGTGGAGGAAGTGGATCAAATTCTTCCGGTACTCCTCGCGCCGGTGGAGGCGGCAATAATTTCGGAGGTGGAGGAGGCGGAGGTGGTTTCCCCGGCGGCGGCAGTGGACAGAATTTATCTCCCCAGCAAACCGCCACGCTTCAAGCGCGCAGAGCGCAAAACGGCGGCGGAGGCGGTGGGCGCACCAGCCGAATATCGCCTGAGTTATATGACGCGCTCATAAAATTATTGCAAAGCAAAAAATAATGCTTGCATTATTTTCGATTGACGTGACCATCGAACCTCTGGAGAAAAAGGCGTAATCGTGAAGAGAATCTATTTGATATTATTAACGTTAACAATTGCCTTGAGCGCCTGTAACGCTGCGACGCCAATGCCATCAACAAGTCAAATTATTTCGGAGACTAACACACCCGTCGCGCAGATGAATATCCCCGCATCTTCCCCGACGCCTTTACCTGATTCCACCACAACGCCAACTCCAACACCCGCGCTGATTCCGCCAACTGCCGCGCCGACAAGCGTTATTCAATGGAATATGCCGATGGAAGTTCACACGATCCACATTCCGTGGCAACCCGATACAGACATCCGCGTAAATTATGCTCTCTGTAACAATTCCGCTTACTTTGAAGATGTTACCATTCCCGATGGAACAGAAATTACACCCGGCGAAACCTTTATCAAAACATGGACTCTTCAAAATACCGGCTTCTGCATGTGGAAAGAAAAATATATGGTGAGATTCTTCACCGGCGATTCCATGTCTGGGCTTGACACTGAAATTGAAAAAGCAGTAGCATCAGGCAGACAGACAAAAATCTCCGTCTCTTTAATCGCTCCGACAACGAAAGGCACATATACCGGTTACTGGATTTTGGCAGATGAATATGGCACAGCTTTTGGAATGCCGTTTTATGTTCAGATTGTTGTTGTAGAATGATGTCACTGCGAGCGAAATGAAACAATCGGTTTACTGAAAGAAAAAAGTATGACAAAAACAATTATGATCGTTGACGATGAAAAACGCCTTGTCTCTCTTGTGGAGAGTTATCTCAAACAAGAAGGTTATCGCGTCGTCACCGCGTATAACGGCAAAGACGCGCTACCCATCGCTCAAAAAGAAAAACCCGACCTCATCATCCTCGACATTATGATGCCTGAAATGAACGGCTATGATTTCATGCGCGCCCATCGCGCCGAGCATGATACACCCATCATCATGCTCACCGCCAAAGTGGAAGATGACGATAAAGTGATCGGACTCGAACTCGGCGTAGACGATTATGTAACCAAACCGTTCAAGCCGCGCGAATTGATGGCGCGCATCCGAAATGTACTAAGACGCGCAGGCAAAGACGGAACCAAAGCAAAAACCCTGAAAGTATCAGAGATCACACTTAACCGCGACAGCCGCGAAGTGCAGGTAGCTGGGCGTTTCGTAGACCTCACCCCCTCCGAATTCGACTTGCTTACCGCGCTCATGTCCACGCCCGGACGCGTCTTCTCGCGGCTTGACCTGTTGGATGTAATTCAAGGCGTGCGCTATGAAGGCTATGAACGCACCATTGATACGCACATAAAAAATCTGCGCGCAAAAATTGAAGCCGATCCGCGCAAACCGCGCTATATCGAAACCGTGTATGGCGTAGGCTACCGGATCAACCGAGGCTGAAATATGAAACTTACCTGGAAATTAATTCTTGCCTTCCTTTTAGTAAGCCTGTTCGGCATCATCGTCATCGTCGCATTCACGCGCATTGCAACAGACCGCGAATTCAATAGATTCATAAACGATAAATATTCAGCCGATCTGGTAACCCAATTGGAAACCTATTACAAAGAACATCGCACATGGGACGGCGTTGAGAAATCGTTCGCGCGATTTGGCGGCGATCATTCCAGACCCGATGGAAATCGCCCGCTGTTTTTTTCGATTGCAGATGCCGATGGAAAAATAATTATCGCGGGCATTGATCACCGCGCGGGAGAAATTGTCAGCGCGGACACACTCAAGGCAGGCGCTCAAATTCAAGTTGAAAATAAAACGGTGGGCATCCTTCTGATTAGTGCGCCTCTGCTGGACAGAAATCCACTTGAGAATGAATTCCTGCGCCGCCTCAACGGTTCCGTTTTTCTCAGCGCGCTCGGCGCGGTCTTTCTCGCCTTGATGCTTGGTGCGATCGTCTCGCGCACTGTCACGCGCCCGATCCGCGAACTTACATCCGCGACACATTCAATGGCGAACGGCAACCTCAATCAACAAGTGCCTGTGCGCTCGCGCGATGAAATCGGCGAACTTGCCGCGGCGTTTAATAAAATGAGCGGCGACCTCGCGCGCTCATTTAATCTGCGAAAACAAATGACCGCCGACATCGCGCACGAACTTCGCACGCCACTCAGCCTCATCATCGGTCACGCGGAAGGCGTGCATGACGGCGTGTTAAAACCAACGCGCGAAAATTTCGAGATCATTCGCGAAGAAGCGGAAAGACTCGAACATCTTGTCAACGATTTGCGGATATTATCTCTCGCCGACGCGGGTGAACTTTTTGTGGAATTCCAACTCGTGAACATTAACAACTTAATCAGCGACGTCCACACCCATTACCTTTACCAGTTCAACCAAAAGCGCGTCACACTTAACTTTGAACCTGCTCCTGTTATTCTCCAGGCGAATCTTGACCCCGCGCGTTTCACACAAGTCCTGACAAATATTCTGGATAACGCGTTGCATTACACATCCGAAGGCGGACGCGTGATCATTACCGCGCGTCAAAGCGGGGACCAGGCTGAGATCGCGATACAGGATAACGGTCCGGGCGTGACCGCAGATGAAGCCGCGCGTATCTTCGAGCGCTTCTATCGCATTGATTCATCCCGCGCACGTGATGACGGCGGTTCGGGTTTGGGACTTGCCATTGCCAAGTCTATTATCGAAATGCACAAGGGAAAGATTTGGGCAGAAAGTGTAAAAGGCGATGGGCTAAAAGTAATCATCCAGTTGCCGCTGGTGAAAGAATAAAAAAATTTCCGAGATCGTTTGGTCTCGGAAATTTTTTATTGAATATGAAAACGCTAATCTATGCATTCCAAGCATCCATAATTCTTTGCGCGGATTGGCGGCCCGAGACCATCGCCGTTGGCATGCCCGTGCCGGGACGCGTACTTGCGCCTGTGAAATACAGGTTGCGATAACGCGAGTGTTGATTATCGGGACGGAAGTATCCCAACTGCGTCAGGTTGTGACACAATCCGTGCGTGGAGCCTTTCATCAAATTATAGCGTTTGTGCCATGAAGGCGGCGTGAAATTGATTTCAAATTTGATGTGCGACTCAAAATCGTTAATTCCCAAAGACGATAAGCGGCGTAGGACATGACCGCGCGCTTTGTCGCGCAATTCAGCCCAATCCTGCTCCCCGTTTTCGGATATATGTCCAACGGGGACAATGGCAATTAAAGTATCCTGTCCACCTGGAGCCATGGAAGAGTCGAGTCGCGTTGGGGCGTGGATGTAAAGACTTGGATTATCTGGTATGTTCAAGTCGCGAATAATGCTGTCGAAGTTTTCGCGGTAATCGCCTGCCAGAAAAAGAGTGTGCGGGGGAAGCGATTCGTATGTCTTATCCAATCCCCAAAAGAAACTAACGACCGAGCAGGAATATCGCTTGTGCGCAAGTTTTTCCGCCTGCCCATCCTGTGGAAGCAGATTTTGATACACATAAGGCAGATCAGCGTTGGCAAGGACCGCGTCCGCCTCCAACAGTTGACCATTTACCATCACCCCACGCGCGGAATTTCCATTGACGTCAATCTGCTCAACAGACGTGTCAAAAATAAATTCCACACCTGCGCCGCGGGCAAGTTTCACGAGCGATTCAACAACACTGTACATGCCACCGCGCGGATAATATACACCATGTGCGAGCTCAGTATAAGGCATCATCGAAAAAGTGGCAGGCGCTTCAAACGGACTCAGTCCCATGTACACATCCTGAAATGTGAATGCGGTTTTGAGGCGAGGGTCATCGAAATATGCCGACATGTTGCGATAATGATTCACAAGCGGTTTGACTTGATACAACAATGGTAAGTTGTGTAAGGTAAAAAAATCCGAAGCCTTGCGAAAATCAGGCTTGACCAATCTCTCAATGCCAAGATAATAGTGACGATGACCTTCATCCATGTAACGCAGGAGTCCTTGAAAACTTCCATGCTCGAAAGATTCAAGTTGCTCCTGCAAAGATTTCATATCCGACGTGAGTGCGAGCTGGCTGCCATCATCGAAGACCAGATGGTAGGTTGGGTCAACGCGCTGCAAGTCCAACACCTCGCGCATGGAAGCGCCCAGTGCCGCGAATTCTGATTCATACAGAAGCGGCATAACCAGCAAGGTGGGACCCGTATCGAAGTGATGACCTTCGCGGCTGATTCGGTCGCAGCGTCCGCCCGCGCGGGAGTTCTTCTCAATGATGGTTACTTTAATTCCATGCTGGGCGAGATGAGTCGCAGCAGTTAATCCGCCAATGCCAGAACCAACGACGATTACGTTTTTTGTTTTCATCTTTTATCAATCCGAATAGATTGTGGCGCCAGTTTATGTGATTCGGTTTTGATCAAGGGCAGTGCGAACATGGAAGTCAGGGCGTACCACCCCATCCACAAGCCAGCCTGCAAACTCTGTCGTTCAGGATACTCACAGCGCAGGCAATAATTATCTCTTTCAATGGCGCGTAGCATCCATTCGAAACGCGCCGTATAAGCGTAACCCGCCAGTCGACAGCGCAAGTTCTTGACCTGCGCTGTACATTCCCTTCCTGCCTTGAAATATTCGCGCGCCAATTGGACTCGTCCGCGGACCCATTCGCGATAATCATCGCTCTTTACATCCTGCGGCTTAATCCCGCGCAACATAAGATATTCGCCTGGGATATTGAAATATCCATTCTCCGCATCTTCCAGCGCATCCCTCAGCATGTGGGTAATATGCGCGGCGGTCACCGCCAGATAACGCGCTTCGTGATGCGGCGACGGATCGTCATGACCGATGAAATAGTACAATGCCTCGGTAACCGCCATTGCCAGTTTTCGCGAATATTCGGATAACTCGGTCTGCGAGATAATTTGTCCACGCCGTTTGGCGTCAAAGACCATCACATCCATCATGTAGCGCAGGTAAGTTTGTAATCCACTGTTTTTTTCGGTATCATGACGGACAAGATCAACCAGCATCCGCTCCTCGGCGCAAAGATCATCGCGAGTCTCGCCGCGATAACAGGATTCCAGCAATGACTTTTGACGATTGGCGAAAGCGATCTTTTCCACGCTTGAGCCCGTATCATCCCCGAAAGGAGCCATCGCGTCAAGGACATCGTCCACCCAACGGAAGTATCCGTATGCCCGATAAGCATCTAAGATACGTTCACGGTCTACAAAAAACTGAATTGTATAATAGGTTTGTTTGCTGGCCGCTTTTGTTATGGCAGCCGCTATACGTCCACTTTCATAAGATTGCTTATCCATCGTTTCCTCGAGATTATCTGATTATATAAGTTATGCCATTTGGCGCTACATGATGTACGGGCATTAATCTTCGAGGTTGCATCTGGATTTTCACCTGCCTTTGCCCCGCTGGCAAGTGTGGTTATGAGTTTGAAATCACTGCAAGCCTTGACTACGAGTTGTGGCTGTGCCCAATTTCTAAAATTCCATGTTTGGCGGCGACCATCGCTGCCAAAATGGATAGCGCAATCTCCTCCGGGCTGACCGCTCCCAGCCGCATCCCAATCGGCGCTTGTAAACGAGTCAATTGCTCATCCGTCACGCCAAGTTCACGCAAAGCCTCAAAACGTTTACCAAGATTTTTCCGCGTGCCAAGTACGCCCACATAACGCGCCGGAGTTGAGAGCGCTACTTTCAATGCAGGATTATCCAGTTTTTCATCGTGACTAATTACCGCAACATAAGCGCTTTCATCGAGTCGTAATTTTTTAAGCGCATCAGAGGGCCATTCAACGATGAGTTCGTCCACATGCGGAAAACGTTCGCGTGTAGCAAAAGCCTCGCGTGGGTCAATCACAATTGTGCGATAGCCAAGCGTTTTTGCAAGCGTCACTAATGGAATAGCGATATGCACTGCGCCGATAACAATCATTCTGGATGGCGGAGTTAAAACATCTACAAACACATCCACCGCGCCAAAATTTTTCCAGCCTGTTTCCTGCGCCCGCATCTGTCCCTGCGCCCAAACAGTCACATCCGCATCCAGCGCCGCCGATCCTAAACTTCCAAGGCTTCGTCCGTCTGTCCAAACAAGAATTTTATTACCCAGACCATCGCCTGAAATAATTGTTGCCACCGCCACCGATTGATTTTCATCAAGACAAATTTTCAATGTTGGATACAGCGCGCGCCATTGCGGTGAATCCAGCGACTCGACAAAAATGTCCAATGAGCCGCCGCAACTTAAACCAACTTCCCACGGAGTTTCATCGCTTGTCACGCCATAATGCAAAAGTTTCGGAGCGCCATTTTTAATCACGGCTTGCGCGTCCTCATAGACCGCGCTCTCAACGCATCCACCCGTCACCGATCCTGCAATTTCGCCATCCATAGTCATTGCCATTTTTGCGCCCAAAGGACGCAGTAACATGCCGTCTTTTTTTACATTTGTTGCAATGGCAACCGGCTTACCTGCTTTGCGCCAGATTTCAATCTCTGCAATTACTTCACGCATATAACCTCGCTTATCTAAAACAACTTGTTAGGATTATACTGGCAGTGAACAATTACTTCCAATTTCTTTCGGATGGATTTATGCCGGTCGTTGCAATTTAATGATGACACATCATTCTCCCCCCCAGCCTGATGCCGTTACCGAAAAAAATCGGCGACCCCGAAAATAACGCGCTCCACAAAACTCGGTACATCAATAAGTCTGCTTCTGATTTTTTTAAAGAACGCTCCATTTCTTTATTTCTTTGTCTTGTTGCGTTTTGTAAAAGAAGGGTTTATACTACATCATCTTCAATTTCTGACAAATAAATAAACGCGTTCCATCACCGAATCCAAACTAATGTAGTTGAGAAGAGACATGCGCCCCCTTAATAACATTCGAATTTTAGATATTACCCGCGCTCTGGCAGGTCCCTATTGCACAATGATGTTGGGAGATTTAGGCGCTGACGTAATTAAAGTGGAACGACCAGGAAGCGGGGACGAGAGTCGCGGTTGGGGACCTCCCTTTGTTGGCAAACCATACGGTCCTTATCCGGGCGAATCTGCTTATTTCATTGCGGCCAATCGCAACAAGCGCAGTATCACTGTCAACATCCAATCCGCGGAAGGGCAGGAGATTATCCGCAAATTGGCGGGACTTTCCGATGTGTTGATTGAAAACTATCGCACCGGAGATTTGGACAAACTGGGGTTGGGATATTCCACTTTACACAGCCTGTACCCAAAATTGATTTATTGTTCCATCAGCGGCTACGGACGCACCGGACCTTTTGCCGACCGTCCCGGCTACGATGTAGTGCTTCAAGCTGAGGGCGGGATGATGAGCATCACCGGTCCAGTGGATGGACCTCCGTCGCGCGTCGGCATTCCCATTATTGACATCACTTCCGGGATGTTCGCGTCCACTGCGATTTTGGCGGCTTTGCATGCCCGCGACATTTCAGGCGAAGGCCAACTGGTGGACATCTCCCTGCTTGACGCGCACATTGCACTTCTGGCAAATGTAGCTTCCAACTATTTAATCGGAGGCGAGCCGCCTCGTCGCTTAGGCAACGCACATCCAAACGTTGCTCCCTACGAGGCATTTTCCGCCCGCGATGGTTGGTTTGTTTTGGGCGCCGCTAACGAAAAACAATGGGGGTTATTGTGTGACATGCTTGACCGCGCGGATTTAAAAACGGACAGCCGCTTTGCATCCAATGGATTGCGAGTCGCCAACCGAATGATCTTGGTTGAAGAACTCAATAAAATTTTCTCCAAAAAGAATGTCAATGACTGGCTAACAGACTTGATGCAGGCTGGCTTGCCTTGCGGTCCCATCAATTCAATTCCGCAAGTTTTTGACCATCCCCAAGCGCAGGCGCGCAATATGACTTTGGAATCCGCTCACTCAACCGCTGGCACGGTTCGAGTGACGGGCTTTCCGTACAAATTATCCAAAACCCCCGCAGAAATCCATAGACCGCCGCCGCTGTTGGGCGAACATAATGAAGAAGTGCTGACCACGCTATTGAATTATTCGCCAGAAGATGTGGCGTCGTTGCGGCAAAAAGGCGCAATCTAATAATTCTCTTTATGTCATTGCGATAGAGAATGAAAAATCATAAACCAGGAAAAACTAATGGCATTCATAAAATCTGAAATACGATCCGGCGCTTATTATGACTCCGTGATATTGATGAAATTACAGCGTTCCCTTTCAGAACAACCTGGCATTTTGGACGCGGGCGTGGTAATGGGAACAGACGGCAACAAGGAAGTCCTTGAACAGAGTAATCTGCTTATAGATGAAGTCAAGAGCGCTGGCGCCAATGATCTGATCATCGTTGTCAAAGGCGAAGATGAGACATCCGCGCAGGCCGCCATCGCCAAAGTGGATGAACTTGTTGCGGCGCGTAAAAGCGGGAACGTGGATCAGGAATACCGCTCCAAAAGTTTGGAAGCCGCGGTCAAGCGATTGCCTGAGTCTCAATGGGTTCTCATTTCCGTCCCCGGCCGGTACGCGGCAGATGTGGCGCGCGAGGCGCTGGAATTGAACAAGCACGTTTTCCTTTACAGCGACAACGTGGCGTTGAAGGATGAGATCGTTTTGAAACAGAGCGCGGCGAAAAAAGGCCTGATCGTGATGGGCCCGGACTGCGGGACGGCCATTGTCAACGGGATCGGGCTGGGATTCGCAAACAAGGTTCGGCGCGGACCGATTGGGCTGGTTGCCGCGTCGGGAACCGGACTGCAACAAGTCTCGGTTCGCATCCACCAAATGGGCGGCGGACTCACCCACGCCTTCGGCACCGGCGGACGAGACCTCTCCGAGGATGTCAACGCCATCACCGCGCGTCAGGCGCTGGATTTGTTGAGCCGTGATCCTGATACCAAAGTGATCGTTCTCGTTTCCAAACCGCCTTCACCCAAAGTGGCTGGCGAACTGATCGAAGCGGCGCGTTTGGTGGGCAAGCCGGTGGTTGTAAATTTCATCGGCTATTCGACCGCCATGCGCAAAATGGACAATGTCACCTTTGTGACAACTTTTGATGAAACTGCTGAACTGGCTGTCCAGTTGTCAAATGCAGAGTATAAAGATTTGGGGGATTTGGAAACCGGAAAATTCAAGTCAGGACAACAATATCTAAGAGGCCTTTTCTCAGGCGGCACGCTTGCTTACGAGGCGCAACTTATTTTGAAGGATTACCTGCCCGCACTGAATTCCAACGCGCCGTTGAAGAAAGATTTGCGTCTGGAAGATTCTTTGGTCAGCAAGGAACATACACTCATTGATCTCGGTGAAGATGAATTCACAGTCGGTCGTCTGCACCCGATGATGGACAACGATCTGCGCATCCGTCGGCTGGAAAAGGAAGCGGCTGACCCGCAAGTGGCCGTCATCCTGTTGGATGTTGTGTTGGGCTATGGCGCACATCCAAACCCGGCCAGCGAGTTGGCTCCCGCAATTGCGAAAGCTCGTAAGATTGCAGAAGATGGCGGACGTTATCTCGAAGTGGTGGCGGTCGTCTCAGGCACGGACGAGGATCCGCAAAATATGGCCGACCAAATTCGGGCGTTGGAAGAAGCGGGAGCGGTCGTCGAGACCAGCAACGATGTCGCGGCGCGACGCGTCGGCCGGTTGCTACGATCCATTGCGAAACAGGATTCAAGCGCGACGATGAGTCCAATCGTAAGCGTTGATCTCTCTACAATCAAACAGCCTTTGGTTGCCATCAATGTCGGTTTGGAATCCTTCACCGAAAGTATTATCGCGCAAGGCGCGGAGGCAATTCAAGTGGATTGGAAACCAGCGGCGGGCGGAAATGAAAAATTGATGGGCATTCTGGAACGAATGAGGAACAAAGGCGCATGAAGGAATTTACTGTTGCAGTTGCGCAAATCGCGATCACGCCGAATGATGTTCAGGCGAACGTTGATAAGGGAGTCGTTTGGCTGAAAAAAGCGGTCGCAGAGTATGGTGCGGAGTTGGTTGTCTTTCCTGAAACGGTGACCACTGGATATGAAACCGGCCTGAGCGCCGAAGGATTGTGGGATCTTGTGGACGAAGCGCCGGGACGCATCACTCGCGACATTCAAGCGGCCGCGAAAGAACTGGGCGTTCACGTCGTTTGGCCTTCCTACCGCCGCGCAGGGGAACGTGGCTTTGTCTACAATTCAGCCATCCTGATCGGCCCCGATGGGGAAATCATTGGTATCTATGACAAAACCCATCCTGCCCCGTGGGAACGCCGCGACAAAGGCGGCTGGGCGGAGATCGGTCAGCGCGCGGATGTGTTCGAGACCGCCCTCGGTAACATTGGCATGATCATTTGCTATGACGGCGATTTTCCGGAACTATCACGTTTGCTGGCTGTCAAAGGCGCGGACATTATTGTCCGGGCATCTGCTTTCCAGCGCAGTTACGATATTTGGTATATCACCAATTGTGCGCGCGCTTATGACAATCATGTTTATGTGGTTGCCAGTAATATCGTGGGAGCGGATGTCTGTGGAAATTATGGCTTCGGTCATAGCATGATCGTCAATCCCATTGCCTGGCGATTGGCACAAGCACGCGGCACGGAAGAAATTATCGCCGCCAAACTTGACCCTGATCCGCTGCGCTATGTGACCTGGGGAAGTAAAAGCCCGCAGAAATTCGATCATTTGGAAGACCGCAACCTTGAACTATATGAAGAGATTTCGAAAGAGGCGCGCGCTCGATTCGAAATTGGAAAACGCTCTGTTAAAAAAGAAAAATAAGACGCTGTTTGAAAACTTGCCACTAAGCATTTATCCGAAAATTAACACAAAGGCACGAAGACCCAAAGTTACAAATTCTTTTTCTTCGTGTCTTTGAGACTTTGTGGCTTGGTGGTTAAAAAAATACCGAAAGGATATACCCATGGATATTGAAAAGGCAAATACCGAAGCAACCCAGCGTATGATGGAAGCCCGTCCGATTGCCACGACGCTGGCAAAAGCGATTGACGTGGTGCCCGGCATTCACGAAAATATGCTCTTGCATGCCGGTCCGCCCGTGACTTGGGAGCGGATGTCTGGCCCGATGAAAGGCGCGATGATGGGCGCGCTGATCTTTGAGGGCAAAGCGAAGACCGGCGAAGAAGCGGAGAAGATTCTAAAATCAGGCAAGATCGAATTTTCGCCGTGCCATGAACACATGTGCACCGGCCCGATGGCGGGCGTGATCTCGCCATCCATGCTGGTGTATGTGGTTGAGAATCAAACGCATGGAATTAAATGCTTCTCCAATCTCAATGAAGGACGCGGCAAGGTTTTGCGGATGGGCGCGTACAGCCCGGAAGTCATTGAAAAGTTGCGTTGGATGGAATCCACGCTGGGACCGACGATCAAGGCAGCACTGGAAGCGATTGGCGGGATTGACATCCGTTCCATGATCTCCAAAGCGCTTCACATGGGCGATGACGGACATAATCGCCTCGATGCCGCGTCTGTTTTGTGGACTGCTCAACTGGCGCCTTACATCGCCAAAACCGCCAAAGACAGCGCCACCGCGTTTGAGACGATCAAATTCCTCGGCGACAATGCGTTGAGTATTTTGAATCCCGTGATGGCAGGATGTAAATCCATGACCTTTGCCGGTCACAATATCGAAGGTAGTACGATCGTCACCATCATGGCGCGCAATGGAACCGACTTCGGACTCAAGGTCAGCGGGTTGGGCGACCAGTGGTTCACCGCGCAATCCCCGATTGTTAAGGCGCTTTACTTCCCCGGCTTCACCGAAGCGGACGCCTGCCGCGATATTGGCGACAGCGTCATCACAGAGACTGCCGGCATCGGCGGCTTTGCCATGGCGACCGCGCCAGCGCTGGTTCAGTTCATCGGCGGCGTGCCGAAGGATGCCATCAATACCACGCTTGATATGTACGAAATCACTTATACCGAGCATAAATATTTCACCATCCCATTCCTTGATTTCCGCGGCACCCCGACCGGTATTGATATCCGCAAGGTTGTCGAAAAACAGATTGCTCCGCGCGCGAATACGGGCGTCGCGCACAAAGACCCCGGCGTTGGACAGGTTGGGGCTGGTGTTGTTTCCATGCCAATGAGCGCATTTGAAGACGCGCTCGTTGCGTTCGCGGATAAATACGGTTTCTAAAAGATTTACCGCCAAGCACGCTAAGACCGCTAAGAAAATTCTTTTAAAAACCTTTGCGGGCTTCGCGGTTCAAAACGTTTCGTTTGAAAAATCCTATTTCTAAAAACGGAGGCTACGATGGACCGAGAAAATTTCATCAAGATGATGAGCGAGGCCAAGTTACATGACCTGACTCAAGGTTGCAGTATTTTCACTCCCCCATGGCCCGGCGAGAAATCGCTTGAAGTGCATTTCTTCAAACGCGTCACCGGCGCTTACGGCGGCGGACAAGGCGCGAACGGCCAGATCCTGAATTGGAGCAACACGGTCGGCACGCATCTGGTGGGTGAGCGGGCGTTCCACTCTGGCGGGCGCGCCATCGCCGATATTCCACTGGAAGATTTGAACGGTCCCGGCGTGATCGTGGATATTTCCGACATGGTTTCCGATTACAGCATCATCACACCGGAAATGATCACGAAGAAAGCCGAAGTCAAAAAAGGCGACATTCTCATCATCAACACTGGCTATCACAAATATTCATGGGATCAGCCGCAAGTGGATAACGCCAAAGCGCAAGGCGGCGTTGAGTCCATGGAATTTGGTTTCCTCATCCGTCATCCAGGTCCATCCATCGAATTTTACAAATGGGCGCTGGATATGAAACTCAAAGTCGTCGGCGTGGATTGCGGCGCGGCGGAACATCCAATGAACACCCCGATCCGCCGGATGCACGAAAATCACTTCAAGCTGGCGGAAGAAAAACTGAAAAAAGAAACCGGCAAAACATGGGACGAAACCTTCCCTCAGGGCGAGTACTATGAACTCACGCACATCACTATGCCGAAACAACATTTGGTTCTGGCTGAATGTATCGCGGGCGATATTGACAAACTGAAAAACAAACGCGCCTGGATCCAGATCATGCCGATTCCATATATGGAAGTTGAAACCGCATGGGCGCGCGTATCCGCTTTGACCGCGCCGGAGGGCATGAGCGACGACGCGTTCTTCGCTGAAATGGCGAAATCAGAGATGATTGATATGACCGTCCCGTTCAGCGTTCAGACTCCGCAATGGCTGAACTATATTCCATTGAGTGTCACCTATACCAAACGTGTTGGCGGACAATACTTCGGCATGGGACGTAACGGTTCCATCTGCAACGCCAGCATTCACCTTGCCACTCACATGGACGGCGAGAAACATTTTTATCCCAATGGGCGCACCATCGGGCAGGTATCTTTGTCTGAATGGGTGGGACCCGGCGTCATTGCTGATATCTCCCACCTGGTCAGCGATTCCAGCGTCTATACCCCGAAGATGATCGAAGAGGTGGTTGACATCCGCAAAGGCGACATTCTGGTCATCAAGACAGGCTGGAACAAGTACGGCTGGTTCAGCGAAGATTCAGATGAATTCAGATATATGGTCAAGCACCCGGGTCCCTCCGCCGATTTCTCGAAGTGGGCAACAGAAATGGAACTCAAATGGATCGGCGTGGATGCGGTCTCCGCTGACCATCCGATGAATACGATCATGCGCATCTGGCATCCCAAAACTTTTGCAGAAGCCAATGCCAAACTGGTCAAAGACTTTGGCAAAGATTGGGATGAGATGTATCCGCTGGAAGGCTTCTATCAGGATATGCACCTCAACCTCTTCCCCAGAAAAATCGTGCATGCCGAGAATCTGGCGGGCGATATCGCCACTGCCAAAAGCGGCCGCTATTACATCGGTTGCTACCTGCAAAAAGCCATGGAAGCGGAATCCATGTGGGGCCGCTTCGTGGCGTTCAAGGAAGGTTGATGTTTTGGAATATGTCATTCTGAGTGACCGATAGGGAGCGAAGAATCTCTTGCCCCCGTTCGAGCCTCTCAACGTAAAAGAGAGATTCTTCGCCGCTCCGCGGCTCAGAATGACATGCACCGTTAATTATGATTTTGGTCACAGGCGCGGCGGGCAAGACTGGACGAGCAATCATTCAAGCGTTGACGAAGCGCGGTGAGACAGTTCGGGCGTTGGTACATCGTCCCGATCAGGTTGCATCTCTCAAAGCGATTGGCGTTGATGATGTAATCGTCGGCAATTTGCTTGACCAATCTGTCATTCAGCGGGCAGTGCAAGATGTTCGGGCGATTTATCATATCGCTCCCAATGTCAGCCCGGATGAAGTGACCATTGGAAAGATTGTGATTACCGCCGCGCAATCTGCGGATGTGGAACGCTTCGTCTTCCATTCGGTGTTGCATCCGCAGATCGAGGCCATGCCGCATCACTGGCTGAAAATGCGTGTCGAGGAATTGCTCTTCGCATCCGGTTTGCCGTTTACCATTTTGCAACCGACGGCCTACATGCAGAATGTTTTGGCTTCGTGGAAGCAGATTATTGAGAGCGGCAAATACTCCGTGCCGTATGCAACCGGGACGCGTTTGAGTTTGGTTGATCTCGAAGATGTTGCCGAGGCCGCCGCGATCGTTCTTACGGAACCCGGTCACATCGGCGCAACCATTGAGTTGGTCGGGACGGAGGCGATGTCTCAGTTAGCAATTGCCTCGACGTTGGCCGACCAGCTTGGGCGTCGGGTGGAAGCGGAAATCCTGTCGCTTGAAGATTGGGAGCGAGTCGCCCGGTCATCCGGTTTGGGCGATTATCAAGTATTGACCTTGTTGAAAATGTTCGGTTATTATGAGCGTCACGGTTTTACGGGTAACCCGCAGGCGTTGACGTGTTTGCTCGGACGGCGTCCCACATCTTTTGCAGAGTTTGTTGAACGGATAAAAAATGATCACAGAATTGGATAATTATCTAAACCGGCTCGATGATTTGCATGGTCAGATTTCCAGCCTGATCGCCGAATTGCCTGCGGATGCATTGAACTGGCGTCCCATCGAAGACAAGGATAACCACGTTACAAACTCACTGGCTGTGATGGCGGCTCACGTTGCGGGCGCGGAACATTTCTGGATCGCCGAGGTGATTGGCGGTCGTCCCACGACGCGTGATCGGGATGCTGAATTTGTTGTGGTGGCGGCCACGCCTGCGGAACTCCTTCAACTATTGGAGAAGGTTTCGCAGGAAACCAAAGAGGTTCTTTCAGCATTGAGCGAATCTGAATTGGGCGAAATGCGCCAGGCGAAAGACCGCACGGTTTCGGTGCGCTGGGGAATTTTGCATGTGATAGATCATACGTCTCTTCATTTGGGACACATGCAAATGACCTATCAGTTGTGGACAGGCGGCAAGGCCGTCCACTCGCCGCTGTGGACGGAACGGTTGCCCAAACATCAATAGATTAACCGATGTTACGCACGGGAGAACTAACAGGGATACGCAACTCACAAAGGAAACACAAGCCGTCCCTACCAGCAACGCACGCCCCTTGCATAACAAAGTTATAATGAACTCAAAACGAGGAGTCTTATCATGACGAACAGTGAAATTCTTCTATATCATGCCGCAGATGGAGAACCAATCATTCAAGTAAAGTTGGAGAATGAAACTGTTTGGTTAAATCAGGCTCAAATGGCGGAGTTGTTCAATACCTCAAAGCAAAATATTAGCCTTCATATAAAAAATATTGTTTCGGAAGGTGAACTTGACGAAAAGGCAACTGTCAAGGAATACTTGACAGTTCAAAAGGAAGGAAATAGAAACGTAAAGCGAGATGTTGATTTTTACAATCTCGATATGATTATCTCGGTAGGATACCGAATAAATTCTGCTCGTGGGACTCAATTTAGAATTTGGGCAACTCAACGACTAAAAGAATATCTCGTTAAGGGTTTCACGATGAATGATGAGCGTCTTTCTGGCGGACGAAGTGATTATTTCGATGAATTGGTTGAGCGAGTTCGTGCAATTCGCGCTTCTGAAAAGAATTTCTACCAGAAAGTAAAAGATATTTTTTCGACAAGCGTTGATTATGACAATAATGATGAAACAGCCAAAACATTTTACGCGACTGTGCAAAACAAATTCCATTACGCTATTCATGGGCATACTGCGGCAGAGTTAATAAATGATAGAGTAGACGCAAATAAGCCAAACATGGGACTGACCAACTGGACTGGAAAAATTGTCACACGGGCAGACGCTCAAATAGCCAAGAATTATCTTGGAGAATTAGAATTAAAAAGGCTTGAATTATTAGTGGAGCAATTTCTTTCGTTTGCTGAATTGAGAAGTGTTGAACGTAAAGTGATGTATATGAGAGATTGGAACAAGAAATTGGATGAGTTTCTTGTTTTGAACGAAAAAGAGATTTTGAAAAATTCCGGTAAAGTTTCAAGAAAAGATATGGAATATAAAGTCAGAGATGAATTGAAAAAATACAACCGTCATACTGAATTGGAGGAGTAGTATCTAAAGTCAAAAGCGGGCTAACACAGCGTAATGTGTCCTGAAAAGTCATCGTCCACTCGCCGCTGTGGACGGAACGTTTGCCGCAAGATCAATAATTTTGATAAGATATGACTATAGTGATTTAAAGGAATAACGGAATGGATAAAATGCTAAAAAGCCTCTCAGACATCCTAAAAGATATTGTTCGAGGATTGCAGGACTATCCGATTTTACTTGCAGGACTAGGATTTTCTATTATCTTTATACTTCTTATTGTTCTTGGTAAATTACCCCCAGATTGGTGGATAGTGGTAGCTTTTCTTGTTTTGGTCGAAAGTTTTCTCTTTGCGTATTTGTTTTCAAGTACTAAGGCAAAGAAAAAACATGAAAGCCTGCCATCCCATGAGGAAGGAAATCTAAAATCGATTATCGAATCATTGATAGACGCGGAAATCTTGTCAACTCGCGAGAGACACCATAAATCTGCAATTCGCAAGTTTGATGGTAATTATTGGACAAACCTCGATATCAATTTCTTTCAACTGGAAGGCAATGAACAAATTTTGGAACGCCTCGCTAATTTTATTGTGAACTTTTATTTGAAAAATGTAGTGGGGAATGTAGTTGTAATTGACCCCATTGAATTCGATGCTGATCAATATGCTATGGGAGTAATCAAACGGCTTGCAGTAAGAATGGGTTTGTCTGTAGTAGGGAAAAGAGAAATTAAAAACGAAGATAAACCCATAATTCTTGCCCCAATATATTCGGGAGAACTACAAAACTTTATTAATGCAAATTCGGCAGATATCTATCTTTTGGTAATTCTACTCGCACCTGTTACACACACATCTTCAATAACTTGCAAATCGACCCTGAAAAAGTAAAACCCATCATATCCATTGATACTTTAATGCAAATGTCGGAGAGCAAACGGAAATTAATGATTTCAGGAGTAGCAAGACAATGACAAAAATTTCAACCGTCCTGTTAAGACTGAGAGAAGTCGTTGAATCTGTCACTTATGTCGGTGATTTTCTTCTGTCTGTTAATAAGTTCAGTCATTGTTGGGTATTTATTGATGAACTTTGGACAAAGCATACAGATTCTTATGGTCTAATAGAATCATCTCTAAAAATTGCTTTCCAAAACCTGTTGGCTGAATACGGTTCTTTTACCGTTTTTTCGGCAGGTTCCCATACTGGAACATCTGAAGAAGAATTGCCCATGTACAAAATAGCAGATGATGCTATAAAAGGATTGAAAAATAATTCTATTGAAATGTTGCGGGTGATTCTTGATTTGAATGCATCAAGTGAACTTCGACATGCTATTCACCCCAGTAAATATGGTAAATATGTTGGCGTATTTGCTTTTTCGCTTCATACTGATTTGATTACCGAATTGGTAAACAACCTTCGTTCTCGTGGATGTGATGTCGTTGCTATTGTTACCTTGATTGAGCGAGACAAAGTGAGCAGGAAAAATTTGTCTGACCTGGGGATAAAACTCATTCCACTAATTGTCGTTGATGATATATCTGGAAGACCCCAGACAATTCTAGAAACTACGGAATTGCCTTATAGGGATATGCACAAGTATTTTCAAGATACCGTCAAGAAATAAATAAGCTCACAAAATCAGGTACATGATAATGCAACATAATGATAATAAAACACAATGGCAGATTGAGGAAGCAAGTAATTACACTCATCCTCTTGATGTTCAATTGTTTGCCGATAGACCTATGTTTGAGATATTGGGAGATGTAAGGAGTAAACAAGTTTTGGATATAGGCTGTGGTAATGGTTTTCTTTTACTTAAACTTAGGCAAAATGAAGCAATAGCAACTGGACTTGATAATTCGTCGGAAATGGTTATACAGGCAAAGCATCGTTTTGAGAATCGTGTATGTGTGGCTACAGCAGATTATTTGCCAATAAAATCCAATATTTATAATGTTGCTATATGTAGCTTGACAATTAATAACTTTCCTTCTGCCGATATAACCAAGCGTGCTTTTCAAGAGGCGTTTCGTATTCTAATACCTGGCGGTCTATTTGTAGTTTCCTTACCTCATCCGCATACTTTAGAGACACGCACACGTTTTAGATGGACAAATTGGGAAAACGGGCAAACTCAAGATAACCTTGTTCCTGGCGAAGGTTTTCGAAGGCAAATCATGGGGAATAATGGAGAAATGATTTCCATAGTTAATTACTACTGGCCGAAACAAACCCTAATTAACTTTGCTCAAAGGGTAGGTTTTATCCTTGATAGAATTGTTGAGTCTACTGCCTCCGACGATGAAATTAAAAAGTACTCGAAAGATTTGGAGCCGGTTTTTTCTAAAACGCCATTCTTTCTTGTTGCTAGCTTTGTCAAACCGTCCAATTGAAAATCCATTTTTCCACAACCCATCATTTAGGAGTTGATATTTTATGAAGCCAGCGCCATTTGAATATTATGCACCCACAACCGTGGAAGAAGCCTTGTCCCTTTTGGCAGAGCATGGCTATGATGCCAAAGTTCTGGCAGGCGGGCAAAGCCTGATTCCCATGATGAACTTCCGTCTGGTTCAACCGTCTGTTTTAGTTGACCTGAACAACATCCCTGAACTTGCCTACATTCGTCCCGACGAGAATGGCGGTCTGCGATTGGGAGCCATGACGCGGCATCATCAGGTGGAGATTGACCCACTCGTTGAAGAGCGGATGCCATTGCTCCACGAGACCATGCCCAAGATCGCGTATTCGCAAATCCGCAGTCGCGGCACGTTTGGCGGCAGCGTCTCCCACGCGGATCCTTCGGCTGAACTGGCCTCGGTCAGCGTTGCGCTGGGCGGACGGTTCCGACTGCAAAGTCAAAGCGGCGAGCGTTGGGTTCCGGCCAATGAATTTTTTGTCGGATTGTTTTCAACGGTACTGGAACCGGGCGAGTTATTGGTGGAGGCGGCATTGCCACCCATGCCGGCACGATCGGGCTGGTCACTGATGGAAGTTGCGCGGCGTCCGCATGACTTTGCGCTGGTCGGCGTTGCGGCGGTCGTTACTCTGGACGATAAGAATCTATGCCAGGACGCGCAGATGGTATTCCTGAGTTCCGGCGATGTCCCCATGGTGGCGCTTAAAGCGCTCGAAGTCATCAAAGGACAGGCGTTTTCAACGGAAGTGGTCAATGCCTGCGCGGAGGTCGCCGCCTCTGAAGATATTGATCCGGGCAGTGATATCCACGCCACCGCTGAATTCCGCCGTCACCTGGCAAATGTTTTAGCAAGGCGTGCGCTCGAGCAGGCTTTCCAACGCGCCGCGGAAAATAAATAGGCGGCAACAATGGAGACAACCATGCAAAACTTATTCGATATTACTGTCACTGTCAACGGTTCCCGCTATGAACAAGCGGTCGAGCCGCGCATCTTATTGAGCGACTTCCTGCGCCACGAACTTGGTCTGACCGGTACGCATGTTGGTTGCGAACATGGCGTTTGCGGAGCCTGTACGGTTCTACTCGACGGTCAACCTGTTCGCTCGTGCCTGATGTTTGCTGTCCAGGCAAATGGGCATGAAGTCACCACCATCGAAGGATTGGGGACCATTGATAAATTGAGTCCGCTTCAGGAATCCTTCCAGGAGGCTCATGGCTTGCAGTGTGGATTCTGCACACCGGGCATATTGACAACGGTGAAGGTATTTCTGGAACAGAATCCCAATCCAACCGAAGATGAAATCCGCGAAGCGATCTCCGGAAATCTCTGTCGTTGCACGGGCTACCAGCATATCGTGGATGCCGTCAAATTGGCCGCCGAAAAAATGAAAGCGTGATCATTATGACTAAAAAATTCATTGGACAACGCATTATTCGAAATGAAGATCCAAAACTGCTGACCGGGCAGGCGCAATTTGTGGACGATGTGGAAATCCCCGGGATGCTCCACGCGGCTTTTCTGCGCAGTGACTACGCCCATGCGCGCCTCGTCAGCATTGACGTCTCCGCCGCCCGCCAACGACCGGGCGTGGTGGCCGTCTTCACCGCTGAAGATATGGGCGCTGACTGGCAGCCGGGTCCGCCTTTGGTTTCTCCCCCTCCAACTGCCAAAGATGTTATTTTTTATTCGCGCCGACAAGTTCCGCTCGTCAAAGACAAGGTTCGCCATGCGGGCGAAGCGATCGCGGTGGTCATCGCGGAGAGTCGCTACATTGCCGAAGACGCGGTCGAAGATATTGTGGTTGATCTCGAACAATTGGAAGCTGTGGTTGATTTGGAAAAGGCTATGCAGGCGGGAAGTCCGCTGGTGCACGATGATTTGGACTCGAATCTGGCCGCGCATCTTTTCCAAAAGAAGGGCGACTATGAAGACGCCAAAAGTAAGGCTGATCTGGTTATCAAGCGAAGGATAGTGATTGACCGCGGCGCGGCCTCCGCGATGGAGAATCGCGGCATTGTTGCCGACTGGGACGCGAAGAGTCAGCATCTAACGATATGGGATACAACCCAGGCCCCGATCCCGATCCGCAATGGGACGGCGGCTCGGTTGGGATTGTCGGAACATCAGGTGAGGGTGATCGCTCCTTTCATCGGCGGCGGCTTTGGCCCCAAGATGATGATGTTCTATGCCGAAGAATTGGTTATCCCGTGGGCGTCGAAGAAACTGAAGCGCCCGGTCAAGTGGATCGAAGACCGGCGGGAAAATTTCTACGCCACAACTCAGGAACGCGGGCAAATTCATGTTGTTGAAATTGCCTTCACCAAGGATGGTCATATTCTTGGCTTGAAGGATGTCTTCCTGCATGATACCGGCGCGTATGATCCGTATGGCTTGACCATTCCTCTCAATACCCAGTGTCACGCGATGGGCGGGTATGATGTCAAGAATTTCTCAACGGAAGTCAGTGTGGTTTTCACCAACAAGACTCTCGTCACGCCTGTCCGTGGAGCGGGGCGGCCTCAAGGCATCTTTATCATCGAGCGCCTTTTGGATATTGCCTCCAAAGAGTTGGGCATTGACCGGATCGAAATCCGCAAGCGTAATCTGATTCCGCCCGATGCGTTTCCGTATGAGCATCATATTATTGATCAAGCCTTCGCGCCGCTCATCCTGGACACTGGCAATTACTGGCCGGTGATGGCGAAGGCTCTGGAAATGATCGGTTATGATGAATTTGTTAAAAATGAACAACCTCGCCTTCGCAAAGAAGGGAAGTATGTGGGTATCGGCATCGCGCCCTTTATCGAGTCGACAGGCGTTGGCCCCTATGAAGGAGCGCGCGTAACTGTCGAAGCCAGCGGCAAGATTAGTGTGGCAACCGGTATCGGCACACAGGGTCAGGGACACTTTACCGCTTTTGCACAAATTGTTGCGGAACAGGTGGGAGTGGCTGTGAAGGATGTCCGCATCGTGACGGGCGATACCACTGAGTTCCATTGGGGCACGGGTACGTTTGCCAGTCGCGGGGCAGTGGTCGCAGGCAATGCCATGCACGCGGCCTCATCCATTGTCCGCAAAAAGATTTTGGAATTGGCCAGCAAGGTTTTGGAAACACCCGTTGATGAATTGGAACTTGACGATGGCATGGTTCGGGTGGCGGATATTCCCACCAAATCCATCAGCCTGGGTGAACTGGCCGTGCTGGCGAATCCCTTGCGTGGGGCGGTCCAACCGGGCACAGAACCCGGTTTGGAAGCCACCGCCTATTTTGGTCCACAATATGGCGCTACCGCTTTTGGAACTCATGCCATGATCCTTGAGGTTGATCCTGAAACGATGATGATCAAGATCAGGAAATATGTCACGGTGGAAGATTGCGGCACGGTGCTTAATCCGCTGATTCTGGAGGGCCAGATTCACGGAGGCGTATCCATGGGTGTTGGCAATGCTTATTATGAGCAACTCCACTTCGACGAGAACGGACAATTGCTCAACGCATCGTTTGCGGATTATCTGATCCCCTCCGCCACCGAAATGCCGCGCATCGATGTCGGTCATATCGAGACGCGTTCATCTCTGAATGAATTGGGCACAAAGGGAGTGGGCGAAGCCGGAACCATCCCAGTACCGGCTCTTTTTGCCCAAGCTCTTGAGAACGCGTTGTATGATCGGGAACTTGAAATTCTAAAAATGCCTCTCAGCCCGAACGGTCTGTTTGAATTGCTCAACAAGGAGAAGTCACAATGAAAATCGAGGGCGACTACACCTTTGACGGTCCGCGCGAAGATGTTTGGAAACTGGTGCGCGACCCCGAAGTCTTGGCAACCTGCCTGCCGGGTACGCAAAGTCTGCGTCTGGTCGGCGAAAACGAATACGAAGGCGAGGTAAATGTCCACATTGGACCGATCGCCGGGGTCTTCTCTGGTCGGCTTGTTATTTCCAACGAAGTCCCGCCCGAAAGTTGCACATTGACAGGGGAAGGGAAGGGCAAGCCTGGTTTTGTGAACGGAACCGGAAATGTCCAATTGCTCGATCAGGGTGATAACAAGACTCTTATGAAGTATGAGGGCGAGGTGCAGATTGGCGGACGGTTGGCAAGTGTCGGTCAACGCATGATTGATACGGTCAGTAAAAGCATGATCCGTCAGGGACTCGGCACACTCAATGATGCGATCAAAGCTCGCGTAGTAGCAAGAGCAGAGTCCAAAGAAGTTGAATACACTCCGCCATCAGAGACTGAGTTCGCGGCGGCTGTCGCCAAAGACGTGGCTGGCGGATTATTTTCATCAAAATTTTTCCTATGGCTGGCTTTGGCTGTGATCATGATAATCATGGCGGTAATCATTTGGTTTCGTTTTGGATAAGACAGTTTTAGCTTGCTAATCGCGTTGCATCAGAAAAACAAATTACACCGCAGTTTGACAAGCCATTTGCAATAACATATAATCGCCCGTACTCCGGACTGGCTAATTGATTAGCGTCGGTGGAAAGGTTCTGATCGTGTATCTTTTTATGAGCGCGAGACGCTCATAAAAACAATTGTGCGAAAGGAGAATGCCTTTAAGAAAAAAACATTCCTATATAAAACCGCTCGATTTTTTGTCAATTCTACATATTCCCGAAGGAGAAGAAATGAAACAAAATAAGGTTTATATATTACTGGCTGCGCTTTTAATGGCCAGCATGATGTTAGCATCCTGTGCGCCCGCCGCGACGCCCGTCGTTGCGCCACCGACTGCCGTAGCTGAACAGCCAACAGTTGTAAGCGCGCCGCCCACAGAGGCGCCAACCGCAGAAGCGAAGAAAATTGTTTTTGCGATTGAACACTTCGGTGTAATTGCCGGATCAACCTGGGGCGGAGCCCAGGATCGCGCCGTAAAACGCGTCGCTGAAAAATATCCAAACGTCTCATACATCTTCAGAGAGAATGTTACGCCCGATCAAGCAGTTCCATTCGCTGAAGAAATGATCGCAAATGAAGGCGCGAATATCGTCATCGGTAGCGCCGAATTTATGGGACTTCCATTATTGGACATCGCGGATAAATATCCGGACGCTTATTTCGGAACCGTGGTTGCCAGCGACTTAACCACCAAACCGAATTTCATCCGCTTCTTCCCCAGACAATATCAGGCTCTGTACCTCGAAGGGCTCATCGCGGCGGCTTTGACCAAAACAGGCAATATCGGCATTACATCGGCATTCCCGTGTGTACAGGTGATCCGACGCACAGCCGGCTTTGTTCTGGGTGTGCAGGATGGGGCAAAACTGCTCAATAAAGACGTCAAGGTATATGTCAAGTACGCTGGAAACTGGTATCTGCCCGCGGATGAACAATCCATCGCCGAAACTTTAGTGGACACCTACAAGGTTGATGTCTTAACCCAGCAGACCGACTCAAGTTCCACGATGGATGTTGCCAAGGCAAAAGGCGTATGGTTCGTAGGCAAGGACATGGACATTGTCGGAGAATTTGGCTGGTCTGACACAAACACCGTAGCCGTATCCTTTGACACGCGCTGGGAAGTCATCTTCGAAAAGATGGTTCAGGATTATATGGCTGGAAATAAGACTCCTGAAACGATCCTCTATCCAGGCATGGAAACCACAATGACTCTGGCTAACGGAACCGTTGAACCGACCGTTGACCTGATGAATAATGGCAAAGTTGGCGTTGATGCCATCAGCCCGGCCGCCCTCCCGTCCATTCCTCAAGAAATCCTCGACTTGGTCAAACAACGCCGAGAGCAGATGATGAAGGGCGAATGGGATCCATTCACCGATCACGCGTTTGTAAGCAACGGAACAGGCTTGGATATGGAAGGATTGCCAGTTCCCGCGGCAGGCACAGAAGTCAAGGCGGCTGGTGTAGTTCCAACCGTTGAGTTTTTGCTTTCCAAGTTCAACTTCGATCTGCAAGGCACAAACGTCTTGAAGTAAAAAATCTACATCGTTCGTGTTGATGTATGACATAACCATAAATAATTAAAATGAGGCTCTCGTCCTTGAGGAGTATCCTCGGGGGAGAGAGCCTCATTCCTACAAATGTTCTTATTTTAATTTTTAGCACCAGCCTTGAAAAATTGCGCGAAACGTTTTCTTGTTTCCTCATCATCAAAAATCAAATATAGTGATTGAAAAAAATCAGGAAGAAACAGGTTGATAATATGTCTACTGATATAAAACGCGGCGATACAGTTCTGGAGGCAAAGGGAATCACAAAAAGATACCCGGGGCTTATCGCTAACGACCATATTGATTTTGAAATAAAAGCGGGTGAAATTCATGCCATCCTCGGCGAGAACGGCGCCGGGAAAACCACATTAATGAAAATCCTGTTTGGGTTGGTACAACCCGATGAAGGCGAAATCTATGTTTTTGGCAAGAAGGTCCACTTTAGATCGCCATTGGATGCCATTGATCTTGGTATTGGGATGGTTCACCAAAACCGTAAACTGATTTCCGCCCATTCTGTGATCGAAAATATTATCCTTGGACACCCAAACGCCGGGAATATTCTAAACCTGAAAAGGACCACAGAAGAAATTACAGAACTCTGTAATAGGTATGGATATAAGTTGGACCTCAAGGCGAAAGTCTGGCAGCTTTCAGAAGGGGAAAAGCAAGTTGTAGAGATATTGAAAGCCCTGTATCGCGGAGCCAAGATACTCATCCTGGATGAGCCGACTTCCGCCCTGGCTCCTCCTGAAACCGAAAAACTTTTAGCCTCGATTCAAATCATGACCGGGGATGAACTTGCCATCGTTCCATTCATTACTCATAAACTTCCTATCGTGTTAACAGTCAGCCACAGGGTAACTGTTCTTAGGCGCGGAAAAGTAACAGCTCGCCTAAATACAGCAGACTCAACAGAGAGTAGTTTAGCAAAAGAAATGGTAGGAAGGGAAGTGATTTTCAGGTTGGAACGGGTGGATGATGTCAAGAAGGGTAAACCAATTCTGCAAGTGGAAAACCTTTCCGCCTTCAACGATAAAGGATTTTTAGATTTGAAAGGGGTATCTTTCTCTGTTCATGAAGGCGAAATTTTTGGAGTCGCCGGCGTTTCTGGGAATGGACAACAAGTTTTAGCGGAAGTGCTTGCCGGGCTTAGAAAATCGGCGGGAGGTAAGGTGTTGATTGATGGAATTGATATTACGCAATCCACCAGCCTCGAAAGATGGAAGAAGGGTCTGGGATACATTCCGTCGGATCAACGAGCGGTGGGTTCCATCGGTGATTTTTCTCTTGTGGAAAACATGCTCATGAATTATTATTTTGACGAGGGATTCTCAAAATGGGGCATCATGGATTCTAAAAAAATACGGAAACTTACCGAGGAACTTATATCCGAATATGGCGTGGCAACCCCGAATGCAGATGTAACTGCAAAAAGCCTATCTGGAGGAAATCTCCAGAAACTTATCCTGGCGCGCGTACTTTCGCGAAAGCCGCGGCTTCTCATTGTGAATTTGCCTACGCAGGGACTTGACGTAGGCGCAACGGAGTTTGTCCAAAATAAACTTTTGGAGGCGAAGAAGGAACGCGCTGGTATCCTTCTCATCTCTGAAGACCTTGATGAAATTCTATCGTTAAGCGATCGTATCGCGCCGATATATGAAGGAAGGTTTATGGACATTATCGCCGGTAAATCGGCTGAGAGAGAGACCGTCGGCGCTTTAATGGCGGGCTTGAAACAAAAGGCGGCATAGAATATGAAACTTGGCGGTTATGAAGCAAAGCTCGAGAAAAAAGTAAATTTCACCGGCTGGCAGGCGGCAATCATTTCCATTGTCGCGATTCTGGTTGCCTTATTATTGGTCGGTTTTATATTTCTCCAAGCCGGGGTTAATCCTGTAACTGGATATAAGGAAATTTTTTCCTACGCATTTTTCAATGCGTTTGGTTTGCCATTGACGATCAATAGGTCTATTTTCATTTTGCTGTGTACATGCGCGTTTATCATTCCGATGAGAGCGGGGCTTTGGAACATTGGAATGGCAGGGCAACTTTACGCTGGGGCGTTGGGCGCTTTTGCAGTCGCGTTTGCCTTCGGCGCAAAGGGCTCTCAAAGCGCCAATCTTTCGCCGGGAATTGTTATTCCATTAATGATGGCTGGCGCGGTTTTGAGCGGCGCGCTGGTTGGAGCCATTCCGGGCTTTTTAAAAGGCAGGTTCAATACCAATGAGATCGTAGTGACCATGATGCTAAACTCCATAGCATATTGGCTGGTCGCTTATATGATCAAAGAAGGCGGACTTTTCATGGGCGGAGGCGGAGAAGGCGAAGGATTCAAACTTCCCAAATCCATTTACGCTCCTTTGATTATGGGAGGTCCTTTCACGATCCCGATTGCCCTGGGATTAGCCGCGTTGTTGTACTTTATTTTTGCCAGGACTAAAATCGGTTATCAAATCAGGGCTTTTGGTCTGAGTCCAGCGGCGGCAAAATATGCCGGAATAAGCCCATTTAATATACCGCTCCTGGTATTCGTCAGTGGCGGATTCATCGCTGGCTTAGCTGGATACCATTATTTCGCCGCCGTCCCCGGTGTCTTTAAAATCACCATGAATTATGGGGATTTTGGCGATCTATCTTTCTATGGGATCATCTGCGGATTGATCTCCCAGGGAAATCCATTGGCGGCGATTCCAATTGCGCTTCTCTTTGGAGGTTTGACCAATGGCGGCAGGTATGTTCAGGGAAAACTCAAATTGGGCTTTGGCATAGATTATGCCCTGCTCGGAGTTTTAATGATTACTCTGGTCGCGTTTCAATTCTTCTTTAGATATAAAATTATTTGGAAGAAAATAGCGAAGGAGAAAAAGGATGTTTGAGTTCTTTGTTAGAAGTTTGGATGCATCAACAATTTTTACCATTGCCGCTCTTGGTGAACTCATCGGACAGCGTTCAGGAATCCTGAATGTTGGAATTGAAGGCGTCATGCTTTTCGGCGCCACCATTGGTTTCATCGTCGCCAAGACCACCGGCAGCTATTTACTTGGCTTCTTAGCGGCAATTGCCATTGGAGGACTGATCGGTCTTCTGCACGGATTCTTTTCCATAACGCTCGGAGGCGATCAAGTCGTGAATGGAATGGGCATCTGGATCCTTGGCTTCGGACTCACCGCTTACATCGGTTACCCATATACAGGTCCTTTAGGGCTGGATAGAATTCCCAGTATCCTGGGCTTTTCTCCATTCTTTTTTCTCGGGATTGCATTAATTATTATTACCTGGTTTGTATTTTCTAAAACGAATTTAGGTTTGAAGGTAAGATCAGTCGGAGAAAATCCATCAGTCGCGGAAGTTTCAGGAATCAATGTCACTAAAACACGCTATCTTAGCGTCGTCACCAGCGGGATGCTCATGGGACTTGCCGGGGCAATCTATTCTCTGGATTACAACCCAGTCTGGAGCATTAACTTCCTTATGGGTTGGGGTTTCATTGCGCTTGCTCTGGTCTTTTTCTCCATGTGGAATCCTTTTATTCTAGTTGGCGGTTCCATACTTTTTGGAACCCTGTGGCAACTCTCGCTCAACCCGCAATTAGTGCTTCCCGATCTTTTATCCAGATATATTTGGAGGACAGTTCCCTTCGCCATAACCATTGGAGTTTTGGTGCTTATGTCAACGAAGTGGTTCAGTTCCAGGTGGGGCGCGGCAAAGCCTGAAGCGCTGGGTCTACCCTATGAAAAAGAGTGATAAGGAGAAAACCATTATGACCATAAACACACATCCGACTCTTCCTGAATTTGAATATATTCAACCGGCAACATTAACCGACGCCAGTGAATTTTTGGCAAGCCACGCCGCCGATGCGCGTCCGTTTCTCGGAGGAACAGATATATTTGTTCGTATGCGCGACGGATTCTTAACGCCAAAATTTCTGGTTGATGTAAAAAAACTGAATGGCATGAACGATTTGAAATTTGATTCCAAAGCTGGTCTAACCATCGGCGCGGCAGTCAATATGAATCAAGTAGCCGCATCTCCTGATGTGCAGAAGCGCTATTCCTTGCTGGCGCAGGCTTGTCGCTCCGTCGCCAGCTATCAACTGCGGACACGCGCCACCGTCGTTGGTAATGTTTGCAACGCTTCTCCCGCTGGCGATACCATTGGAGCCTGTCTCGCGCTGGATGGAACATTGCATATTCATGGAGTCAAAGGCGTTCGTCAAGAATCGTTGAAATCATTTTTTCTCGGACCCGGCAAGACCACGCTCAAACCGGGCGATGTCGTAACGGCGATTCGCTTTCCGCTTCCGCCAAAGGGATGCGTGGGAACGTATCTCAAGCTGGGGCGGAATCAACTGAGCGATTTATCCATCGTCGGTGTGACAGCGCTCGGCTATCCGGATTCCAGTTGCGCTTCCGGCTATCGCTTCCGGCTTGCGCTTGCTTCCGTTGCGCCTATACCCCTCATGCCGGTGGATGCTGAAATCTATCTGGCGAATCATTCCATCACACCCGAAACTTTGCGCGAAGCCGCGCGCCTTTCTGCCGACGCTTGCACGCCAATTGACGATGTGCGCGGCACTGCCCGATATCGAAAACAGATGGTCAGGAATTTATCTGCCAAAGCGTTGACTGAAGTTTGGAAAAATCTGAATTGATTATTTGGAGGACACATGGCATTCCATAAAATAAATGTCACCATTAATAATGAACTCGAACAAGTTGTCGTTCCATCAAACATGACGCTTATGCGGATGTTACGCGAAAGTCTGGCAATGACCGGCACAAAAAACGGCTGTTCCGCCGGTGAGTGCGGCGCGTGTACAGTGTTGATGAACGGCGAACCGGTCAATAGTTGCATGGTGCTGGCTGTCGAATGTGACGGAGCTAAAATCGTCACAGTAGAGGGACTGGCAGGCGAAAAACGGCTCGCTCCAATTCAGGAAGCCATCATTAATGAAGGCGGCGTCCAATGTGGTTTTTGTACGCCCGGAATACTGCTCTCCTCTCATGCGCTTCTTAAACGCAACCCGCATCCAAGCGATGATGAAATACGCGAGGCTTTGGTCGGAAACTTGTGCCGTTGCACAGGATATGTGCGTATCATTGATGGCGTGAAGGAAGCCGCCAGAATGCAATCGTCCACGAACTAACCTGCGTCAAACAGTTAAGTTCATAAGGAGAATACTTATGGCAAGGAACAACACGCAAAACATTCCCAGCCCCATCGGCGAGAACAAACCTCGCATAGATTCCCGCGAAAAAGTGACCGGCGCGGCAATTTATGCGGACGATATTCAATTTGGAAATTCATTACTTCATGCGCGCATTAAACGCAGTCCTCATCCGCACGCGCTCATCAAAAAGATAGATATTACAAAAGCGCTTGCCCTGCCCGGCGTAAAAGCTGTCGTCACTGGCGAGGATTTTCCCGGTTATATTGGATTGTATCTGCAAGACCGATACATCTTCTGTCGTGACCGTGTGCGTTACGTGGGCGATCCGGTAGCAGGCGTAGCCGCCGTCAGTGTGGAGATAGCCCAAAAAGCCCTCGATTTGATCGATGTCGAATATGAAGTTTTGGAGCCGGTCCTTGATCCGGAATTTGGCGCCAGTCCCGAAGCGCCGATAATTCATCCCGACCTTGGTCAGTATGTGGTGGCAAACTTCATTTTCCCAAAAGCGGAAACAAACATCTCCAATCATTTCAAAATCCGTAAAGGCGATGTAGACGGCTCTTGGGGTAAATGCGCGGCAATCGTCGAGCGGAAGTATCGAATCCCCCACATTCAACATGTGCCCATAGAGACTCATGTTGCCGTTGCCAGAGTGGAGATGTCGGGAGATATTACGTTGTGGGGCAGTTCGCAATCTCCGTTCGCACAACGCAATCTCATTGCTCAATCCATGGGGATATCTCAGAGTAGGATGCGGGTGATCGCGCCCACTGTCGGCGGCGGCTTCGGAAGCAAGGCTGGCGTGAGCATGGAGGCGCTGGTGGTGGCAATCGCCACGAAAGTAAAAGGACATTCAGTAAAATTGCTTCTAACGCGTGAAGAGGAATTCTTCACAGCTTTTGTGCGCCAGGGATTAGTAGCTTACTTCAAAATGGGATGCGATGAAAAGGGTCGACTCCTGGCGATGGAAAATAAATTTTATTGGGATGGCGGCGCCTATACGGAATATGGCGTTAACGTCACACGCGCCTCCGGCTACAGCAGCAGCGGTCCGTATGAAGTACCCAATATGAAAACGGATAGTTATTGCGTTTACACAAATCATCCTGTCGGCGGTCCGATGCGAGGATTTGGAATGCCTGAGATGCACGCCGGATTGGAACAATGTATTGATGAATTGGCTCTTCAAATCAATATGGATGCGGTTGAGTTTCGAAAACTCAATTGCTTGAAAACAGGCAGTACCCTAGTGACCGGCAGTAAAATGCACGCGACTGGTTTGCCCATTTGTATCGAAAAAACAGCCGAAGCAATCGGATGGGGAATGAAAGCTCCTGCAAGCGCTCTCAATAAACGACGCGGCAAGGGACTTGCGCTGATGTGGAAAGCGCCAGCCATGCCGCCAAATGCCGGATCAAGCGCGTGGGTTGAATTAGCCGAAGATGGCACGGTCAACGTGGGCGTCGGCGGACAGGAACTTGGACAAGGCGTGTTTACTGTGATGGCTCAAATGGCGGCAGGCGCGCTTGGCGTCCCGTATGAATCGGTTCGCATCGCGACGCCGGTTGATACGCGCTACAGTCCGTATGAATGGCAGACCGTTGCCAGCCGTCTCACTTGGAGCATGGGAAATGCCGTTATCAACGCCGCCAAAGATGCGAAGCGCCAGATTTTAGATACGGTGGCTGGCGCATGGGAAGAAACGCCTGAAGATTTGGACATTGTCAATGGCATGGTGATTTCATATAAAAGCGAAAAGGAAATACCGCTGAAAAATCTTGTCATTTACGGTTTGCCTAAACCGGGCGATCAGGGCTGGCGGGGAGGACCGGTCGTTGGGCGCGGTAATTTCATGCCCACTTACGTGACTGGTTTGGATGCTGAAACCGGGCAAGGCGAACGCGCCGTTGTGCATTACACCACCGGAGCCCAGGCTGTCGAACTGGAAGTGGATTTGGACACCGGTCGGATCGAGATCATCAAGGGCGTCTCTGCTTTTGATGTGGGCAAAGCCATTAATCCGGAATTGGTAAAAGCGCAAATGGAAGGCGGCTTTGTTCAAGGAATGAGTTCGGCGCTATTCGAAAGCCTTATGTTGAAAGACGGCGTAGTGCGGAATCCAAGTTTTGTGGATTATCGTATTGCCACATCGGCAGATACTCCCAAAGACTTGGAAGCTTACATCGTCGAAGTCGCGCAGGATGACGGTCCGTGGGGCGCGCGAGGAATTGGCGAACATTCGATGGTGCCGACCATCCCAGCCATCGCGAACGCCATTTTCGACGCGGTCGGAGTTCGTCTTGATGGTCCCCCATTCACAGCGGAAAAAGTATATCTGGCGATGCTCGATGCCGGTATCGTAAAGTGATGGATGTAGAGAGTTGTAATTGAGTTTTCCAAAATTCAAAAAAGGAGAAAAATCATGAAATTCATTGATCTGACAATCCCTCTTGGTATTGCCACGCCCGCATGGCCAACGTATGAGCCGTTGCAATTGAAATATTTCAAACGCCTTGCGCCCAATGGCGCCAACGGACAGGTGCTGACTCACTCCAATCATCTTGGTACACATCTGGATGGTGAGATTCATTTCCATACTCCGGGCAAGGATATTGCATCGCTGGAGATGGATTTCCTCGTCCACGAAGCCGCGGTCGTTGACTTGAGCGATGTCTGCGGAGATTACGATGTATACACCAGTAAAATGGTTGATGAACGCGTCGAAGTTCGTGAAGGCGATATTCTCATCATCCATACCGGTTACCATCACTTCGGCTGGGATTCCCCCAACGCGGATGAAGTGCGCTACATGGTCAAGCATCCGGGACCCGACCGTGAATTTGCCGAGTGGGCAAAAGCCAAAAAACTACGCTGGATCGGCGTGGACTGCGGAAGCGCCGACCACCCGATGAATACCATCATCCGCGATTGGATGCCGCGTCAAGCGCGTCAAGCCGACAAAGTATTCAAGAAAAAATATGGTAAGCCTCTGGCTGAATTCTTTGACGACGACAAATACCAGCTCATGCATCTGGAGATGTTCCCTTATGGGATCATCCACGCGGAATGTCTGGGCGGCGAGATTGACTTGTTGCTCAATCGCCGCGTGACGATTGGAATGTTCCCCTGGCGTTTTGTGGACGGCGAATCCTGCATCTCGCGTTGTGTCGCGATGGTGGAAGATTCTGAATACGAATCCCTGATGGCAAAAAAAGCATCCATGCCCAAGACAAAATTTGGCGACGCCTATCAGCCTAAACATGTTGAGAGCCTCAATAAACTCAGCATGGCAAACATGAAATAATTGTAAATAAACCGCGGGGCGCTTTGCGTAACGCAGGTAAATTTAAATTCCCACAGGAGAAAAAATATGCCCGTAGATTTAGAACTTGAAGCCGTCTTGCGGCCCACACAATACCCGATGGCGCCTTACCCGCCCAAAACCATTACTTTGGCAAACGGCAAGATAATGGTCATCCGTCAAGCTGTCCGCGAGGATGTGCCGGCTATTCTCAAATCCGTTCATCCTTGTTTATTCATCGAACGGGATTATTACGATATCGTCAGCGCCCGTTTATATGGCGAACTGTTGGCTTGGTATCGCTATCGCGTAAAAAGTGAATATTGTTTGTTGGGACAGGTGGACGGTTATCTGGTTGGCATCGTTAATGGACGCTTGGAAAATGAAAAAGTCGGTATGAGTTATCATACTCTGGCGATTGATCGCGGCTTGCGCATCGGCTCACATCTGTTTGCGGCAAAGATGGAATATCACATGGATTATCTGGGACAGGATGAAATCCTGATCGTAGCCGAAAGCCCAATCGGCTTCCGCCGCTGGATGGTGGAGTATCCACTCAAGGAAACCAAGATTCCGCACGAGTTAGGTGGCGGCGATTCCTGGGTGCTGGACCGCGAAACCTACCTCAAAGCCAAGCCGCGACTCGTCGTTGGCGATAGGCCCGTTTCTCAAGAATTGATGGACGAAGCCATGGCAGACATCAAGTTTGCCAACGATGATGTTATCCGCGAGCGTATCGCCGGACTGAAAGGGAGATGACAATGAGAGACGTTGCGATTATCGGCGCCGGCATGATTCCCTTTGGTCGGCGCGATGAAGATACATTGATGGATATGCTGGCATTCGCATCCTTGAAAGCATTGGATGACGCCGGCTTGGGAGATAAATCCGTTGACGCGGTTTATGTCGCCAACATGGGAGGCGGGATGCTCCAGCATCAATCGGCAATTGCCAGTTCGCTGGTGGACCGCTTGAGCCTGTTACCAGCTGCGGCAGAGACCATCGAAAATGGACCAGCCTCCGGCGCTTCGGCGGTCAAGAACGGTTTGCTGGCGATTGCTTCCGGTTACTATGACACAGTCCTGGTGGTTGGCGGCGAGAAGATGCGCGAAGTTACCGGTTGGCGCGCCACCGATTTTGTTGCCACCATGACTCACCCACAAGCCGAATATCCATACGGAATCACTCTGCCTGGCATGGGTGGCATGTTCACTCGTTTATATATGGAAAAATACGGCGTGACGCGCGAACATCTGGTGGCTATTTCTTTGAAGAACCAGGATATGGGAACATTGAATCCGTACGCACACGTTGAGATGGCGCTCGACCGCAACGGCATCTTTGATAGTCCTCATGCCATTGTCAACAACCCTGTGTCGGCTGACCCGCTTCACCTGTACGATCTCTGCCCGGTAAGTGACGGCGCCGCGGCGCTGGTTTTGTGTACGGTGGAAATGGCTAAGAAAATCGGCAAACCGTATGTGGTTATCGCCGGTTTTGGACAGGCAACGGATACGCAAACGCTGGCCGAACGCGAAGACCCGACCGACCTCAAGGCAGTCACATTGGCGGCGCAGAAAGCCTTCGCCATGGCTAAGCTCAAACCATCGGATGTAAGCGTGGCTGAATTGCACGACGCGTTCACCATCCTGGAAATTGCCGAAAGCGAACACGTCGGTTTCTTCAAAAAGGGCGAAGGCGGGAAAGCCGCCGTTGCCGGAAAAACCCGCCTTGGCGGTCAGATCCCGATCAACGTTTCGGGCGGATTGAAAGCGCGCGGTCATCCCGTCGGCGGGACCGGCGTAGCTCAAATCGTGGATATTGTCTGGCAATTGCGCCATGAGTTACCTGAAAATCGCCAGGTGAAAAACGCTGAAGTTGGATTGACAATTAACTTCGGCGGATTCGGAAATAACGTTTTGTGCTTCATCCTCAGGAGAGTGCAATAATGAAAAAAGAAATTGCCATTACAGCCTACAAGTGTAAAAAATGCGGAAAGTTGCACTATCCGTTCCATGACCGTTGCCTTGAGTGCAAAAGTCGTGAATTTGAGAAAGTCAGTCCTCAGGGAAATGCCAAACTTCTCACCTACACAATCATCTTCAATCTGCCGTGGGGTTTCGATCAGCGTTATCTGGTTATTGGCGTCGCAGAATTTGACAACCACGTCAAAGCCATGGGACAGATCAAAGCCGATTCTGTTGATCAATTAAAGATTGGCATGAAGGTAAAACCCAGTTGGGAACCGGTCCGCGTTCAATATGGCGAGGATGTCTACGGATTAAAATTCGAGCCAATGAAATAAAAGTAAGCTTATTTGAAAGTGAAGGTGACAGTCGTTTCGTATGACTGTCACCTTTTTTATCAGAGTCTAAAAATGCGCCTTAATGCAATATCCATCGGCGACGCCGTTCCGTGTGCGGATTTCAACGCCGCCGTTCATAGCGTTTTTCGGTCAGCCATCAATCTACGTTTGAACGATGGAGACAATTTACTTACGCTGGTTACATCTAACGAGGCGGATATTCCGCAAGGAATTCGCGTGGATACTCCCACAGGTTTCTCTTTTGAAATATTCCGCGTGGGTGAACAAGTCGCCTGCCGGGATGATATTCTACACTTCGATTCCTTGATGATTGAACTGCGCGGCGCCAAACGCTGGAAATGCGACCTGCCAGCCCTGCGAGCAGATATGACAAACGCGGCTGTAGCGACTGCGTGGCAATCTGTTTGGGATGCATTAAACAAACGACAGATTCAATTGAATGCTGAAATCATCGCGAAAGATTTGTTTCGTTCGGATGATGCAATCCGGATCGGTGTGCCTCGTAAAGCAGGCGAATCCATGCGCGGACTTTTGGATTCCACCCGCCAATTTGATTTATCCGCCGCATCATCATTTGACTCATTAATCGGTCTCGGTCATGGCTTGACCCCCAGCGGAGACGATCTTCTGGTCGGTTACCTCGCTGGACTTTGGTGCACAGTTTTGGATAAAAGTAAACGCATACAATTTGTCTCTGAACTCGGACAAATGATCGTCCATCTTTCCAGCAAAACAAACGACATCAGCCGCGCTTACCTTTATCATGCTTCACGAGGTCAGGTTTCAAGTCGCTTGGCAGATTTGGCAGATGCAATCTGTCGCGGAGAAAATTCAGATCATCTCATCCTTATAACTGAATCTGCCATGCAAGTTGGTCACACATCCGGCATGGACGTGGTCACCGGCTTATTGATTGGTTTGGCGGTTTGGGGAAATTCTGCAACATCTGAAACAGAAGAAATTAATTCCAATCCCGCCGCCTTTCATTCCCCGTTATAATACAACTATGAATTTTCTTATCACCGGAGCCGCGGGATTCCTCGGCTCTTCTCTTGCCAATCACCTCGCCCGCGAGGGGCATCAGGTACGCGGCATTGACGACCTTTCCACCGGCGACCCGCAAACGCTCGCGCCCGATATCCACTTTACGCGCGGAGACGTCAGCGACCGACCCAAGTTGTGGACTCTGTTGCAAGACGTAAGCGTGGTCTATCATCTCGCGGCGCGCGTCTCAGTACCAGAATCAATTATTTATCCGCGCGACTATAACACCGTCAACGTGGGCGGGACCGTGGCTTTAATGGAAGCCATGCGCGATGTCGGCGTACGACGCGTGGTATTGGCTTCATCCGGCGCGGTGTATGGCGACTTGGGCGAACAACCGATTAAAGAATCCTCCATACCAAATCCGCGTTCACCGTATGCGGTTTCCAAATTAGCGGCGGAATATTACATCCGCACCATCGGCGGATTGTGGGGCATCGAGACCGTCAGTCTGCGAATCTTCAACGCCTACGGACCGGGTCAACATTTGCCGCCTTCGCATCCGCCCGTTGTGCCGCATTATCTTCGTCAGGCTTTGCGCGGCGGAACTTTGGTCGCGCACGGCAATGGGACTCAAACCCGCGATTATGTCTATGTGGACGACGTGGTCAGCGCGATGGTTGCCGCCGCGACCGCGCCAAACATTAATGGTCTGGTGATTAACGTCGGCTCTGGAATGGAAACTTCTATCCGCGATTTGATCCGCATTGTTCTGGATGTGACGAACAGCAAAGCCAATGTAGTCTACAATTCCCAAACCTCCGGCGGCGTCTCGCGCATGAAAGCGGATTTAACTCTCGCGCAGGAAAAATTGCGATTTGCTCCCTCGATAAAATTGGAAGATGGGTTGAGATTAACGCTTCAACGCGATCCAAAATTTAAGTGATGTTTGAACGTTTAAACATGACAATCCTTCCCAGAAGTTTTTATAACCGTCCCACACTGACTGTTGCCCGCGAACTCATCGGCGCGCGGCTGGTGCGTATTTTGAATGGCGCAAAATTGGTCGGCGTCATCGCCGAGACCGAAGCGTATATTGGCGAAACAGATTTGGCGTGTCATGCAAAAGCCGGACTCACCGCGCGCACCGCTCCCATGTTTGGCGCGCCGGGACACGCGTATATCTATTTCACGTATGGACACCATTGGATGTTAAACGCTGTGACCGAACGCGAAGGCTTCCCTGCCGCGGTCTTGATTCGGGCGATTCAGCCAATCGAAGGAATCGAGATTATGATGGAAAGACGCGGGGGGCGCGACGATATGCTTGGTCCCGGCAAACTGACACAGGCGCTGGGAATAACCAAAAGCGAGAATCAAGTTGATTTAACGGAACCAAGTTCCGGTCTATGGATAGAAGCGGGGAATTTCATCCAAGATAAAAGCGTGACGATTAGCCCACGAGTGGGGTTATATACCGTATCAGAGCCGTGGAAATCCATGCCGTGGCGTTTCTTGATGCAAGATAAAATCGGATCGAAAATCCGGAGGTGATTGGATGAGTTATAACTCGATTGTTCTTATAAAACAGGTGCCTGACACGCGCAACATCACCGGAGATGTGATGACCAAAGACGGCACGATGAACCGCAGCGCTCTGCCGACGATCTTCAATCCCGAGGATTTGAATGCCCTGGAAATGGCATTGCAGGCGCGCGACCAATATGGCGGAAAAGTGACCGCCATCAGCATGGGACCGTTGCAAGCCGCGGCGGTTTTGCGCGAGGCGCTTTTTCGCGGCGCAGATCAGGTCGTGTTGCTTACCGACCGCAAATTCGCGGGAGCCGATACACAAGCGACATCCTACGCGCTTAAACATGCCGTGGAAAAGGCAGGAAATTTTGACTTAATTTTTTGCGGCAGACAGGCGATTGACGGCGATACCGCGCAGGTAGGTCCGCAAGTGGCTGAAAAATTGGGCGTCCCGCAAATCACTTATGCCGAAAAAATCCTGAGCATTGAAGACGGCGAGATCATCGTTCAACGCGATCTCGATTCTGGAACCGAGATTGTCAAGTGCACGTTGCCGTGCCTGCTGACTGTGGTTGGATCAGCCAACCAGCCGCGCCCATCTTCGGCGCGGCGGCGGATTGAATTCAAGCTGGCTGCCATTCCCACCGAATATGCCGCGTTGGTAAAAGCATGGCCCGAATTCGAGAACGAGCAGATTTTAGAAAAATATTTGGATACGCGCGGCTTGAAGATTCAAGTTTGGACGGCGGCTGATTTGGCGCTGGACGAAACACAAATCGGTTTGGCTGGTTCACCGACGCAAGTCCACAAGGTTAATTTCGTTGTGCTTGAGGCGACCGAAAGCAAAGAGGTTCCGCCTACCGAGGAAGGCGTCAAGGCGCTCATCGAAGATTTGATCCGGGAGTATGTAGTTGGGTAGGTTTTAATTTTTTAGGATATGTCATCCTCCCGAAGGACATCGGGGCGATGTGAGCGACAGCGAAGGGTCTCTGAGACAATTGTAGAGATTCTTCGCTTCGCTCAGAATGACAAACAAAAGTCACAGGTGAACAATATGACCGAAGACCGTAACGTTTGGGTATTTATTGAGCAGGATGAAGGTAAGATCGCGGATGTAAGCCTCGAATTGTTAGCCAAAGGACGTGAATTGGCTGGCAGGCTTGACAGTCAAGTTTGGGCTGTGTTGTGTGGTCACAAAATTAGCAAACTTGTAAATCAAGTTATCCATTACGGGGCTGATTATGTAATTGCCGCCGATCATCCCGAACTTGAACACTATCGCACACTTCCCTTTGCACGCGTCGTGACAGATGCGGCGCGCAAAAATCAGCCATATATTTTTCTGATCGGCGCGACGCCCAACGGACGCGACTTGGCGCCTCGAGTGGCATCCGCGCTAAAAGTCGGGTTGACGGCTGATTGCACCGATCTGCAAATCGGGGATTACACCGTCAAAAAGGAAAACCGCGTCTGCAAGGATTTACTTTATCAAATCCGCCCGGCATTCGGAGGCAACATCATCGCCACCATTGTCTGCCCTGAGACGCGTCCGCAGATGGCAACCGTGCGCGAGGGCGTGATGCAACGCATTGAACCAGATCTGACTCGCAAGGGTAAAGTGGAAAAGGTCAAGGTACATTTCGAGCCAGCCGATCTGGCATTGAAAATACTTAGCCGCGAAATGCGAGTGTCAACCGTTCACCTCAAAGATGCGTCAGTCATTGTCGCCGCGGGTGGAGGTGTGCGAAACCAACAGGAACTCCAGCTCATTCAGGAACTCGCGCATTTGCTCGGCGGAGAAGTAGGCGCTTCGCGCGCCGCCGTTGATGCCGGATTAATTTCCCGCGAACATCAGGTAGGACAGACTGGTTTGACCGTACATCCGAGGCTTTATATTGCCGCCGGTATTTCGGGAGCCATCCAGCACAGAGCCGGAATGGACAAATCCAACAAAATCATCGCCATCAACACCGATCCTGCCGCTCCCATTTTTCAGGTCGCGCAATATAAGATCGTTGGCGACCTGGCTGAAGTCCTGCCGATGCTAATCAAGGCGCTTCGGGAAAAAGCCAAATAGTCTGCTGTCATTGCTTCGCTTCGTTCGCAATGACATAAGGAGTCTTTATGACGGACAATTTTTATCTGGACAATCCAGACCTCCAATTCCAACTCGAAAAACTGGATTTGCGCGAGGCGCTTGACTTCAAAGAAAAAGGTTATAGTCTCCACGAAACCTATCCTGCTGCGCCGCGAAATTATAAGGACGCAAAAGATAATTTCCGCCTGATGTTCGAAATCCTGGGAGAGATATGCGCCAAGGTAATCGCGCCGCGCGCTGCCGAAGCGGACGAGGATGGCGCACAATATAGCGATGGCGAGGTGAAATACTCCGCTCCCACCCAGGAGGCGCTTGAAGCCCTCAAACAGGCAGAGTTAATGGGCGCTATGCTGCCCAGGGAATATGGAGGTTTGAACCTGCCTGAGAGCATCTACCAGATGATGGTGGAATTGGTTTCACGCGCCGAAGCCGGCGTGATGACCGTCTTTGGACTTCAGGAAATTTCCGCGTTGATCAGTGAAATGGGAAGCGAGGAAGACAAGCAGAGATTACTGCCGCGCTTTGCGCGCGGCGAAGTCGGCGGAGCAATGATACTTACTGAAGCGGAAGCCGGCTCGGACTTGAGCGTGGTACAGATGCCCGCGACCCTTAACGAAGCTGACGGCGTCTGGCGGCTCAACGGAGTCAAACGTTTCATCACCAACGGCAACGCCGAAATCCAATTGGTATTGGCGCGCAGTGAAAAAGGATCAAGCGACGCGCGCGGATTATCTCTCTTCCTCGTCGAACGAGACGAGACCGTGCGCATCCGCCGCATCGAAAATAAACTAGGCATCCACGCTTCCCCAACTTGTGAGATTCAATATAACAATACGCCAGCCATATTAATCGGAAAACGCCGTTTCGGTCTGCTTCGCTATGCCATGCAACTGATGAACGGCGCGCGTCTGGCTGTAGGCGCGCAAGCGCTGGGGATCGCGGAAGCCGCTTATCGTGAAGCTGATCGTTATGCCAACGAACGAATCCAGTTTGGACGACCAATCCGCGAACTTCCAGCCGTGGCGCGCATGTTGCTTAATATGCGCGGCGAACTCGCCGCCACACGCGCCTTGCTTTGTGAAACAGGTCATTGGGTAGACCTGCTCAAATGTTACGATCAGGCGCTGGAAGGCGCGTCCGATCCCGCCATCCGCCAGAAACAAAAGCAAGCCTCCAATCTGGCAGATACTCTTACTCCGCTGGTTAAGTATTACGCGTCAGAGATGGGCAATCGCGTCTGCTATCAAGCCTTGCAAGTACACGGCGGGGTAGGTTACATGAAAGAATTTAATGTGGAACGACATTACCGCGACGTGCGCGTGACAAACATCTATGAAGGCACAAGCCAGTTGCAAGTGGTGGCAGTCATCAGTAAATTGCTGGGACATGTTCTCGATGAAAGCCTTGACGAATGGGCGTCCCGCGACTATGGCGCCGATCTGAATCCTTTGAAGGCGCAACTCGGCGAAGCAAACGAACTCTTCAAGCACGCGACCGATGACTTGAAGGGAAAGAGCCGCGCGGTGATTGATTACTATGCCTGCGATCTGGTTGACATCGCCGCCTGGCTGATAAATTCCTGGCTGATGTTGCAGGATGCCGCGACTCTTGAAAGCAGGCGCGATCTCGCGCGGATTTACATCAACGAGAACCTGCCTAACATTCACCGCGCCATTGAAATTCTCCGCACGACAGATGAGAGTTTGGTGAAGGTAAATTGGTAAGTTGGTAGATTGGGAATTGGGTAAATGGTAAAGAGCCTACCACTTTTGGGAGGCTCTTTTTGTTGTTGCTTCTTCATTTATCTTTCAAAGTAAGCATCAAATGCTATAATACAAGTCAAGACATTTCTGTAGGAGATGATTCTTTCACCTTATATATTTCAGAATAGGTAAATGCCATGAATAAGTTGAGTGAAAGCCAGTTGAAACGACAAGATTTCGTTGATAATGCAATTTACGAATTGTTGAATAAATTAAACCCATCTCAAGAAGAGATTGAGTGGGACATAGAAATAATCGGCGATATAAGAGATGTGGTTTGTCATTGGTTAGTAGAAAGTCTTGTGACTACTAATGAAATGGCTTTTTACCCCTATATCAACACCGATTCGTAACCCTGATTGACACACACCATGACAAACGCCATTTCAGAAAAGACTATTGAGGATATTTTAGGTGCTGACAAAACTATCTTGTCGGACATATTAGGATATAACCCTGCAAATTTAAGTATAATCGCGCGACAAAAAATACTGAATTCAGGGAAATTGGATTTATTATGCTTGTATGAGGATACGCTCGTATTAGTCGAACTAAAGGTCGTACCATTTTATCTACAAATTATTGAACAAACAAACAACTACTATAAAGACTTACAAGAACTTCAAAAACTTAACAAGTTAGTAGATGTCCCTATCCAGAAAATTATTCTTGTAACATCATGTTCGTCTAGTGATATTGCACAATACAAACAGGAGTCCATTCGAATTTGTATATATAAGCCCGAACAGGTGTTGGCTAAGTATTTTGAGAATTTTAAAGAACTTTCGTATTTCCTTTCTCTGCAATCTGGAGATTATGGAGTAGTTAGACTCGGTCTATTGAATACGACCTTGAGATTACTTAGCGAAGGTAAAACTCAGACACAAATAAGCGTTTCTGAAAACAAATCAATCAAGACGATAAAGAACCGATTGTCAGTGGCTATACTAATGGGGCTTGTAAGCAAATATAAAGGAGAGTTCTTTCTAACCGAGATGGGAGAATTTTTTGTGCGGGCTGGCGACCTAAATCTAGCCGATAGACTTACTGATGAGCAGTCAAACATCTTATCGGATTTCACTAAAGAAAACCCCTTCTATTCTCAAATAACATATACGATTTTAAGTTTTTTGGAAACAGTATTTATTCTTGCCAAGAGTTCTTATCCGGTAGATAAAGATAACGCAGAACAGTTCTTTGTAAAATCCGTTGGTAAAGAAAAAACATGGAGAACACCTAAGTCAAGAAGCACCGCAACCTATATTTTCTCAAACTACGCTTGTGATTTGCAATTCTTGGCTATGATTGGCAATCAGTTTTACATAACGCCAAAAGGGATTCAGGCTATTTTATTACTCCAACTCAATCGCTCAATAAAACTGATTGAATCTCAAAGGCAATAAAATCCTTGCATTACATCACACAATCACGGCACTAAATTTCGTTTGAGACAAAATTATTTTCCAAGTCTTTATGATCACGTAGAATCAATATGAGTTTTCACAAATAACATCCTCATAAGCGCCGATGCAAGCACAAGAAAAATGGCGCTCAACTTTAAAACGATAGAGCCGTCCTTTAGGGCGGCTCTACGTTATAATCGCATTATTGGTCTTACTTTTTATTTGCGTCAATATATGCAACGGCTTCGCCGACCGTCGTGATCTTCTGAGCGGCTTCGTCAGAAATTTCAGCGCCGAACTTGTCCTCAAAAGCCATGATTAATTCCACGAGGTCCAGCGAATCAGCTTCAAGGTCCTCGCGGAAGCGGGCTTCAGGCGTAATCTTCGCCTCATCCGCACCGAGTAAATCCTTCACAATTGCTTTAAGTTCAGTATATGTATCAGACATAACAGCCTCCTATTCAAATTTGACTGGCTTATTGTAATCGTTATAAGAAACATGTCAAGCCAGTGTAACTCACACTCAGGAACACTCCCCCATGTCAAAAGTTGCGCCCATTGAAGAAAGAAAATCAGACCACATCAAGATCAATCTTGAAAAAGATGTGCAATCCGCGCTGACAAGCGGGCTTGAAAAATATCACTTTATCCACGATGCTTTACCCGAACTAAATTTAAACGAAGTGGATACAAGCCAGACGCTATTCAAAAAGCGGCTACACGCACCAATCTTAATCTCATCCATGACCGGAGGAACCGATCAAGCGCGGACCTTCAACTTGCGTCTCGCAGGTGCGGCACAATCCACGCGGATTGCGATGGGCGTCGGCTCACAGCGTACCGCGCTCGAAGACCCCAAACAAGCCGACTCGTTTCAAGTGCGGAAAGTAGCGCCAGATATTTTGTTATTCGCAAACATTGGCGCGATACAACTTAACTACGGCTATACTGTTGACCATTGCCGCCGCGCCGTAGACATGATCGAAGCCGACGCGTTATACCTGCATCTCAATCCATTGCAGGAAGCTGTGCAGGATGCAGGCGAGACAAACTTCGCGGGTCTTGCGAAAAAGATAGAAGAAATATGTAAAAAGATGGAAGTTCCAGTGATCGCAAAGGAAGTTGGCTGGGGAATCTCAGAAAGCGCCGCAAAATTATTATCCGATTGCGGAGTATCAGCCATTGACGTTGCCGGCGCGGGCGGTACAAGCTGGTCACAAGTCGAGATGCACCGCGCCCCCGATGAATTCACGCGCGATCTCGCCGCGACGTTTATCGGCTGGGGCATCCCCACTGCGGAATCCATTTTGAATGTAAAGAAAGCCGCGCCTGATATGACAGTCTTTGCATCTGGCGGACTCAAAGACGGACTCGACATCGCCAAGTGTATTGCTCTCGGCGCGACATTAGGCGGCATGGCGAATCCCTTCCTGAAAGCCGCCGCGATCTCCACAGACAATGTCATCGAAACCATACGATTGATCGCGCGGCAAATACAGGTTACGATGTTTGGATGTGGGGTTGGAAAGTTGGAAGGTTTGAAGGTTGAAAGGTTAATGAGAAGTAAGGTTGTATAATTGAAGCGTTGGTGATGGCGTAATAATACCGCCGCCAAAATCATCGGGGAATAATTTCGCTTGCGCGTCATCTCCGCTTCCCCGAATGGCAAGCCACCGAAGGCTGAAATTACAAATCCTCCCAATAACAGACAGTCTGATTTCTGCCTGAGTTCTTGGCTTTATACATAGCCATGTCAGCCTGCGAGATCAACTGGTCGAAGTTTTCGGCGCTGTTCCCGCTGTCCTTTCCGGAAACCCCAACACTGACCGTAAGATGAAACGAATCTCCGTTATGGGAAACAGGCGAGTCTGCCACCAGTTGCCGCAACCGGTCTGCAAATATCCTGGCGCTGGCGCAATCCGTTTCGGGCAGAAACACGACGAACTCCTCCCCGCCATAGCGAGCCGCGATATCCGGCTTGCGCGTCATCTCGCGCACCAGATTCCCAATGTGGGTCAGCGCCTGATCGCCAATGAGATGTCCATAGGTATCGTTGATGTTCTTGAACAGGTCAATGTCAAAGATAATGACAGACAGCGGCTTGTCATAGCGGATTGATTTGACAAATTCCTGCGCGGCGAGTTCAAAGAAATGGCGGCGATTGAATAAGTTTGTCAGGGAATCCACACTGGCAAGACGCTCCAATTCACCCTCGACGCGTTTGCGTTCAATGATCTCTTCAGAGAGCTGCGTGTTGAGGCCGATCAATTCCTGTGTACGCTCGGCAACACGGTCTTCAAGTTTAAGGCGGGCATTCTCGAGCGTTATATTCAACTCGTCCTTCAAGTGCAGAGTTTCTTTTTGCTGGCTGATGAGTCGAGTCTGCGCGTTGAGATGTTCCTGCTTGTAATAGCCGATGCGGTCCGCAAGGGCAAGCGATTGAAAAGTGACAAGATAAACAGCGCCAAGTTGGATTGCCTGTTCGGGAATGGCTTGATTAATCGCAAGCCAGCCTTCGCGTTGCAAAACCGCGCCAAATCCAAAGATCAAAAAGATGGACCAGGCAAACAGGTAATAACGCGCGGGTTTATATCCTCGCCGCAACGCCCACACGCCCAAAACAAAGGCGTAGAGAAACACAGCCAGGACCAGAGGAAGGACCACCGTCAGGACCCTTGCACCAATGATCAGCGTAGGCGGAATCGAAAAAGCCAGTAAAGCGGTTAAGACATAACGAATACGGTCAAACCAGATTGTGCGGGAATCGAAGCGTAAAAATACTCCTGCAAAAAGAAGCAGGAAGATCGCGGATAATTCGATGAATAATGGGATGACAAAAAAGTTCAGGGATATGGCGTTTGCCCAAAGATAGCGCGGGGCGTATCCCTGGATACTGCCAAGATAGAGCAGGAGAAAAAGTTGGAAGAGCGCGTAATATAGATAACTCCGATCGCGCAGGATAAAAAGCAGGACGATGTTATAGACCAGCATAACGAGCAACGCGCCAAAGGATAACCCGATGATCAATTGGGATGTTTGTTCATGCGCGTTAAAGGCTTTATCCGACCAAATTCGCAGAGGAAGGTCGAGCGACATATCCTTTACGCGCAGGTAGTAGGTTTGTTCATGCCCTGAAGCAATATCAAGATTAAAGATAAAGTTCTCATGCGGCATGTCGCGGGTCGAAAAAGGAAAAACGTATCCCGTCTTTTTTTCGATAAATCCATTTCCATCGTACGAGGGCGCATACATGAAGACGCTGTTCATGGAAGGTCTTTCCAATTCCAGCAGCCAGCGATTCTCCGACTGCGCTTCATTCCTGACCGTAAAGCGCAGCCAATATGCCGAATCCTTCAATCCAAAATTCAGGATACCAACATCCCCGCGAATGAATTTGCCATCATATCCCTGTGATGAAACCTGTTCAATGCCAAGTATTTGAGATGGGTCTTCCAGATATTCGATATGGGTTCCAAGCAGGTATTCACCCTGGGCTTCGTTCAACATTAGTGGAGGCGTGCGCGATCGAAAGCCCACCGTTTCAGCAAATGCAGAATTAAAAGTAAGCGCTAACAAAAATATCCCGACAGGGATGTATATCCAAAGGCAGATGTTTCGCTTCATGAGGATTCCGTTGCGAAATTTTACCTTACATTCCATACTTCAAGATAAATCCCCACAATACTTTGTCATAGGATTGAATTCGTCTATGGCAAAAAAATCGAAGAAAAGATAAAATCAAGCCTGAACAAAATTCCTTACGAATTACACATCACACACCCTACACTCGAAACGGAGATAACTCAAATGGAATTCCCAAAACATGCGCAAGCTGTCATCATCGGGGGCGGCGTCGGCGGCGCCAGCATTGCCTATCACATGACCCTCATGGGCTGGAAAGACATCGTCGTTGTTGAACGCCATGAATTAACCGCCGGCTCCACATGGCATTCGGCGGGACTTGTCGGTCAAATGCGTTCGGATGCAAACCTGACGCGCATGATGCACTACAGCACCGACTTGTATCGCAAACTTAAAGCCGAAACCGGCGTGGATACTTCCTGGCGCGAAGTCGGCGGTTTGCGCCTTGCATCTTCCGCGGAGCGCATGGAAGAGAATAAGCGTCTCGTTGGGATGGCGCGTTCCTTTGGCGTGCCGATGGAATTGATTTCGGCAAAAGAGGCGCAAAAGATGTTTCCATTGATGAACATTGACGGCGTAATGGGCGCGGCATACACACCCAACGACGGAAGCATTGATCCAACAGGCATGACCAACGCGCTGGCGGCTGGCGCGAAGAATCGTGGCGCAAAAATCCTCACAGATACAAATGTCGAAAAGATTATCGTGAAGAATGGACGCGTCAGCGAAGTGGTGACCGATAAAGGCACGATCAAGACCGATGTCGTGGTGAACGCTTCCGGCATGTGGGGACGCGAAGTCGGAAAAATGGTCGGGCTGAATCTGCCAGTTGTCCCGATGGCGCATCTTTATATCATGACAAAACCAATCGAAGGCGTTACGCACAGTTTCCCTAACTTGCGCGATCCCGATCTGCTGGTCTACTGGCGCGAGGAGGTCGGCGGTTTGGTGACCGGCGGTTATGAGCGTCAGCCCGCAACCTTCGGATTAAACGGCATTCCCAAAGATTTCAAATATCAACTGCTTCCTCCCGATTGGGACCGTTTCTCGCCATTGATGGAAAATTCCATCCGCCGCGTGCCAGCCGTGGAAAACGCGGAAGTTGTTAAACTGCTCAACGGTCCCGAAGGCTTTACGCCTGATGGAGAGTTCCTGCTTGGACCGACATCTGTCAAAGGCTTCTGGGTCGCGTGCGCATTCTGCGCGCATGGACTTGCCGGCGCGGGCGGCATTGGCAAAGTGATGGCGGAGTGGATCATTGACGGTCATCCCGAATGGGATATGTGGCGGCTCGATGTGCGCCGCTTTGGTCCCAATTACGACAGTCTTGATTACACGGTCGCGCGTACCATCGAAACATACACACAATATTATGACATCCACTTCCCCGGCGAGGAACGCATCTCGCGGCGCGGACAGCGGCTCTCGCCTACCTACTTCCGACTGCGCGACCTGCGCTGTTCCTTCGGTGAGAAGTTTGGCTGGGAACGCCCGAACTGGTTCAATGCCTATGAAGAAAAAGCGACTCACGGTCACGAACCTCGCGGCTGGGCGCGCCATAGCTGGTCGCGCGCCATCGGATACGAACATCTCATGACACGCGAGAACGCGGGTCTCTTCGATGAAACTTCGTTCAATAAATTCGAAGTGAGCGGACCCGGCGCGCTGAAGTTCCTCAATTATGTCTGCGCCAACGAAATTGACGCGCCCATCGGCACGGTCGTTTACACACAATGTCTTAACAAGCGCGGCGGCATCGAATGTGACTTCACCGTTACACGGCTTGGCGAACAACGCTTCCTTATTATCACCGGCACAGCATTTGGTCAACGCGACAGCTCATGGCTCTCGCTCCAAATGCCCGATGATGGTTCTGTGACAATTGAAGATGTCGGCTCACAATATGCGTGCATCGGTTTGTGGGGACCGAAGGCGCGCAAGATTTTGGAGAAGACAACAACAGACGATGTTTCGAATGCAGGTTTCCCATACATGACCGCGAAATACATCACAGTAGGCGACGTCCCCGCGCTCGCTTCACGCGTAACCTATGTCGGCGAGCTTGGCTGGGAGTTTTATTGCCCGATGGAATATGGTCTGCGCCTCTGGGATACATTGTGGGAAGCCGGTCAACCGCATGGACTTGTCGCGGCTGGTTACAAAGCCATTGATTCATTGCGCCTCGAGAAAGGTTATCGCTATTGGAGCGCTGAGATTTCACCCGATTACACTCCGTATGAGGCGGGTCTCGGCTTCGCGGTAAAACTGGATAAGAAGAACGATTTCATCGGCAAGGATGCGCTTGCCAAGCAGAAGAAAGACGGCGTCACGAGAAAATTATGTTGCATGACTCTCGCAGATAGCCGCACGATTGCATTAGGCAAGGAACCCATCCGCACAAAAGATGGAAAGATCATCGGCTGGGTCGCGTCAGGCGGATTCGGCTATTCGGTCGAAAAGAGCATGGCTTACGCCTACCTGCCGATTGAATATTCCAAGCCCGGCACAAAACTTGAGATCGAATTCTTTGGCGAGCCAATGGAAGTCGAGGTTGTGCAGTCTCCGTTGTGGGATCCAAAAGGCGAAAAGATAAAAGCATAAGACTTTGGAAGTCTGTCTAATGCGCCCAGATTAAAGGGTCTTCATAAAGACTTCCGAAGTCTGGGCGCATTCTCCACTTTCATCATTCATATTTCATCATTTATTTATGCACCCCGACATAAAATATCTCGGCATCGGATTATTCATCGGTATCGTAATAGCCGCCATTGCCATCACAGGAATTTTCTTTGCAGGATTTTTACCATTGGAATCATCGCCTGTTCCTACTTCTGAAAGCGCCGCATTTTCTGAACAACCTGCCAATATTCCTTTGCCTGACATCACACTAACACCGACAAATATCCCTGCAATATCATCAACTCAATTCAACATACCTTCCCCCGCGCCCACACTAGGCGCGGCTCAATCCATGATAAATGCCGGACAAATAGCGCTGATTGGACCATTATCGGAAGAACAGCAAAAAAGTTTATACGATATGTCCATGATTTATGTCGAACCAACTACAAGAGGCAGTCTTTATTTGTCAAAAGAGATTAATGGAGTTACATACGGCAACGCCAGCAATACCTGCGGACCGCTTGCAATTGCAACTTTGCGCGATTCGGGGATTATTAACGAAGACATCAACGCTCACGATTTCTGGTTATTAAATCCGGATGTGCCGGCAGACAGAAAAATACTTGAGCAAACATTCCCATCCAGCCGCTTTGTTCATATAGAAACAAGGTATCCATTCACAAAAATTAACTGGCGCGACTTCCCGCTTATGCCGGGAGATTTCGTTTATATCAAAGCAGGTACAGGCGGAAACTTCGACCACATGCTGACCGTCAACCGCGTGGATAACAAACTGCGCGCCTATGCCGTTTCCAATTATAAAAACGAATACGGATTTATCATCACTGAAGTATTGCTATACGATCCAAACGATTCCCAGGCAGGCATCTTCCACACATGGACTCAGCGGCAGAATCAAGTGCTTGGCTCCACAGGTTTCGGCGGCATGGAAATATGGCGACTCCGCGCGCCGGGTCAGTTGGTTGATCCAACTCCGTATGTCCCGTAAACTTATCGTCCTGAGCGTAGTCGAAGGACTTTTTTACAAGCACACTTTAAATTTACATAAAATCTCACTTGCAAGTATCTTTATATAAACACATGACTCGTCCACTTAAAGCGCTCATCTTCGATTTTGGAAACGTTCTCAGTATCTGGGATCCGCATCAGGTTTACAAAGGCTTCTTTCCCAACGACCAGGCAATTGACGATTTTTTGAAAGAAATAAATTTCTCCGACTGGAACGCGCAACAGGATAAGGGGCGTTCTTTTGCGGATGGCGTCGCGATTCTCTCTGCTCAATTTCCGCGCTATGCCCATCTCATTCAAGTCTATGACGAACGTTGGGAAGACTCAATCGTCGGCATGATCGAAGGAACGGTAGAAATTGTTTACAAGCTCAAGCGCGCCAAATATCCGCTATATATCCTCAGTAATTTTTCCTCCGAAAAATTCTCATTGATACGGCGGCGCCATGAATATCTTAAACTATTCGACGACATCATCGTCTCGGGCGAACATAAACTGATCAAACCCGATCCGGCAATTTATCATTTGACATTGAAGCGTATTAACCGACTCGCGCACGAATGTATTTTCATTGACGATTCGATCTCCAACATCGAAACTGCCGACAAGTTGGGATTCCATACCATCCGCTTCGTCTCTCCCACGCGCCTCGAAACTGATCTGCGCGCAATGGACATTCTCTAACACCCAAGCGAGTCGCCCACAGGATAAATCCACATGAACCTAAATAATTACACAGCCGGCATGTTACCTGAAATCGAAACTGAGTTACAAAGACAAGCGTCTCGACTCGACCAGCCGCACACGCGGCGCTTCCATGAAATGCTCACTTACCACATGGGTTGGACAGGCGAAGGCGCTGGACCGGAAGCGACTGGCAAGCGTATTCGTCCACTGATAGTGTTGCTGACAACTGCCGCATCTTCATTCGCATCGAACGGAACTGAAACATGGAAACATGCCTTACCCGCCGCCGCGGCGGTGGAATTCGTTCACAACTTTTCGCTGGTACATGACGATATTCAAGATAATTCCGACAAACGCCGCGGGCGCGCAACTGTGTGGAAAATTTGGGGCGCGCCGATGGCAATCAATGCCGGCGACGCGTTGTTTGTCATGGCAAATCAAGCGATCATGGATCTGGCAACAAATATTCAAGCTGAAACTGTCGTAAAAGCCGCAGGCATTTTACACAACACCTGCCTCGACCTGACGCGCGGTCAATTCCTTGATATGTCTTATGAAGAACGAAACGACCTGAACGTTGAAGATTACTGGCTGATGAGCTCCGGTAAAACAGCCGCTTTAATTTCCGCCTGCACACACCTCGGCGCGTTGCTTGGCAATGCCGATGAAACAACTCAAGAGGCTTATCGCGACTTTGGTCGTTATCTCGGACTCGCTTTTCAAGTGCAGGATGACATCCTCGGCATTTGGGGAAACGAGGCGGTTACAGGCAAATCGGTTGGAGGCGATCTGGTGGAAGGAAAAAATTCCATGCCCATTATGATAGGTCTTGGCAAAAAAGGAAAATTTGCAGAACGCTGGGCAAAGGGACCGATCAAACCCGAAGAAGCGCTGGATGTGGCGCGCTTATTGGCGTCGGAAGGCGGCTATGACGCGTCGCATGATGCCGCGCGTCAAATGACCGATATGGCGTTGAACAGTCTGCGCGAGGCTGACCCGCAAGGAGACGCGGGCGAGGCGCTGTTTGAGCTGGCAAACAAGCTGCTTAAACGAGACCAGTAAACGGTCCGCGCGTGAAACGGATTTTATATCCACCGTGCATGTACAATTTTAGTGATCGTTCGGAAATTGGTAAAAAATGAGATACGGAAGAAGATAGACCCGCAAGGAAGGAAATTCAGGCGATAAGAGTAGCCAAGCTCAGACCGCTCTCCAAATGACAGCCAGCATAGGCGATTAAACGACTGACATTCAAAGCAGATTGCTCGCGTTTGTAGCCACGCATGGTGCGGTAGCGTTCTTTGATCCACCAACCGATGGATCGTTC
>Ga0315268_10000123_pt1 | contig 88347 bp, 69 predicted proteins | sample C1_top_MG_FD_204535 | JGI IMG/M metagenome (GOLD analysis project Ga0315268, IMG submission 204535) | Sediment microbial communities from Yellowstone Lake, YNP, Wyoming, USA - C1_top | ecosystem: Environmental > Aquatic > Freshwater > Lake > Sediment | place: USA: Wyoming | collected 2017-08-01
CTTCACTATCACAATAGTGTCGCCGGCGCTGACGTCAATGCCTTCCAGGTTCTCGATTATCGGGCCATGGCGCTCGTCGCGGAAAAAATCGAAAGGCGCGATGACGCCAAAGATTTCCGCGAAGGCACTCATCGCCTCGAAGATGCGGTCAATGCTCACCTCTGGGATCCAGGCGACCAGACCTATTACAATTATGATGCAGTCGAAAAAAGGCGCCTGCGCTTCATTACGTACAGCAACCAGGTTCCGCTATGGGCGCGCTTGGCATCGCGCGAACAAGCCCGGATGATGATCGAGCGCTATGTACTGAATCCGCGGAAGCTTTGGTCGCCCTACGGAATTCGCTCTCTCGCCGCGGACGAGCCTCAATACAACAACGAAAACGTGATCAAGCCGTATTCCAACTGGCAGGGCCCGATCTGGCCGCACGCGAACTGGATGTTCATGCACGCCCTGCTTTATTACGGCTACCCTGACGCGGCGAAAGACGTGGCGGAACGAGTGACCCGGCTTTGCTTAGACGATCTCGTCCGCAATGGAATGATGCACGAAAACTACCACGCCGAAACCGGAGCTCCCCTGGCCGCGCCGGACTTCATCAGTTGGAATCTCCTTGTCGCCCTGATGATAGATGAGGCCCGGACTGGAGTGTTCAAACCTGACCCCGAGCAATCTCTCTGGCGAGAGGAAAAACGATAGAGTTCGACCGCCGTGGCGAGAATTCGCGAACGCGGGACCTAGACCTGAATGGACAGGAAGACCTGGAGGCCCATCTGTCCGATCTGGTCCAAGATGGCTTCGATTTCGTCGATATGGGCGTCCTCGTCTTTGAGAATCTGCTCGAGGATTTCCCGGGTAGCAAAATCTTTAACGTTGCCTGCAAAGACGATGCCTGCGTTATAGGACTTGACGGCCCCGGCCTCGGCCTCGCGGTCGTTGGCGAACATCTTGGGAACGTCGGCGCCAATATGGAGCTTCTTTAGATCGCTGACAATGGGAATGCCTTCCAGAAACAAGATACGGCCGATAAGCTTCTCGGCATGCTTCATCTCGGTGACGGCCCGTTTCTCAATCAGCTTATGGAGCTTCTCGTATCCCCAGTTGTCGCACATTTCTGAATGAACCATGTACTGGTTGATGGCCGTGAGCTCGTCGGCCAAAAGGGAGTTCAAAACACTGATAAGTTTCGTATCGCCCTTCATGGGTGCCTCCTGCAATCAATGAGATTTCAAACTGATTTGTTTGGATATTTATTTTAACCCGTCCGCTGAAGGAAGTAAAGCCGCTACTGCCAACGTCAATCTGGCAAAGGCGGCTGCCAGGGATGGCGACAGGCCGGTTATTCCTTCAGCCAATCCTTGAGAATAGCCGCCTGGAGCGGACTCGGATTCGATAGGGGCTTCATCCGGAAACTTCGCTCTGTTTTTTTCCCAAGGACAATTTCTGTCTCACGGATGGAGCCGCGGCGTGAAAAGAGCACCTTGAGCCTGTCTCCTGCTTTCCCGGAACTAAGGATTTCGTTCACGGAGCGCGAAGTCACCCGGATGTTGTTCAGGGCCACGATCTCGTCTTGGACGCTGAGGCCGGCTTGAGAAGCTGGCGAATCCCATTCGACATTCGTGATCGTCAGATTCCCGGCCTGGTCCTGGACGGCCGCCCCCCAATAGGCGCCGGGCAACTCCCGGGGTTGAACATCGATGTCTAAACCCGCATAAGCGAAATATTTGGGATAGTCGATGTCCCTAACCGTTGCGGCATCTTCGAAGATTTCGTCGAGCGGGCAGCCGGCCGTGCTTTCGCAGACTTGACGAAATTCCTGATCCGTGAACCCACGCTTTTTTTCTTTATAGAATTTTTGATAGAGCGTCCTCATCACATCATCAAGGGATTTTTTGTTTTTGGATTCGTTCCGGATCTTCAGGTCGAGCAGCATCCCAAGCGCAGCGCCCTTGTCGTAGTAGGAGATCGTGGTGTTGGCAATATTTCCGCCCCGGCTGAAAAACTTGATCCACGTATCGAAGCTTGATTCGGTCGCGGATTGGAAGCGATGGCCGGGAGCGTTTTCGTACCTGGCGATGCTCAAGCGGAAACGCTCGAGAACCTCATCCCGCGTCAGGAGGCCGGCGCGGTTAAGGATGACATCCTCGTAGAAAACGCTGATTCCCTCGGACACCCAAAGCATGTTTGTGTAATCTTCCTTGTCGTAATCGAAGGGGCCGAGGGCAATGGGCCGGATGCGCTTGACATTGAAGTGATGAAAATATTCGTGGGAGACGAAGCTCAGCCAATTCTTATAGCCGGAAGGACTATTCAGACTGGATGCGTTGAAGGTGAGGGCCGCGGAGTTCAAATGCTCGAGGCCACCCCCGCCCGGTCCGATCATTAAAAAGGTGTAATGGCGGTAGGGGATCTCCCCGAAGATGGCCACAGCCGCCTCAACCATCTTCTTGTGGTCGGCTAAAAATTTCTCTCGGTCGAATGTCCCCGGATTGTAGATAGCAAAGACGTGCGGAACCCCTTTGACATCGAACTTCAGAATCTCCTGGTTGCCGACAAGGATGGGACAATCATAAAGGATATCGAAGTCCGGGGCGAAAAACGTATTCGGTTGCCCCTCGACAGGATCGAGGCCCGTCGAGACCCGGCTCCAATTCTGAAACGGCTCGATGGTGACGGAGACGGGATGCTGGATCCGCCCGGCAAGGTGCATGAAGACGCCGGTCGGCGAGATAAATCCCCGGCTATCATCCAGGTAGCTGTCTGCAACCGATGGCGCGAAGGCGTAGACATCATAGCTGGCGATGACAGACGCCGCTTTGGCCGACTTGACCCGCCAGGTGTTTTTTGCGATTTTTTCCCAGGGCAGCGGCTTCCCTGCCCCGTCCTCGGCGCGGAAATTCAGCACGTTCCTGGCATAATCCATGATCTGGTAGTAACCCGGCGTCCAGGCCGGCATTTTAAAATCCTGGGTTTCGCCCTTTAAGCCTTCGCATTTGAAGACGACATGATAATAGTGGGTATTCGGCCGGTCCATGGATACCGTGAAGGACATTGCTCTTTCCAGCTTTTGGCCAAAGGCAAAGGAGAAAGCAATAATAAAGGCGACGATATAGACAAGCGCCCGCAATCTGTGCTTCATTCCAATTCCTCCTGTTTGCGGCATTGCCGCCTTTCCTGATATAAACGAGTTTTTTGAGATTGTCAAAGGCAGGGCTTCTAATCCCCCGGTCAGGGCAGGCTGAAATACCAGACAAATTTCAGCATGGCCACCGTTTTGTTCAACCTCCAGTTTCCATGTGGATCCAGGGTGTCGCCAAACTGGTTTAGGACAAAGTAGAGATTAGCCCCCGGCTTGGGGATCCAAGTGAACCTGAAATTGAACCGCATCTCGTTCTCATCATTATTCCATTGGGTGTAGATGGAACCGAAAAGCTTCGGCGTCACGGAAAAGTTCATTCGGGTGACAACCTCATCGATGGCAAAGCCGCCGCCGGGAAGCCGGATGTCGTTGCGGGCGTAACTGAGACCCAAGCTGTAGAATCGGCTCGGCTTCCAGGTCAATTCAGTGTCCCACTCCGTGCTCGAGCCGTCGTAGAATTTTCCCCAATTGATGCTAGCCCCAAAGACGATCGGCCGTCCGTCAAACGTATCAAATTGAATTTCACCCCGGTTCGTCCAATAGCGCCCGGCCCGGATGATATGGCCGTCCCGGATCTCGAAGTCCTCGGTCAGGTCTTCCGCATTGCGCTGGAGGTTAATTTCCAAAGTTTCGCCACTCTTAAAAAAGACAGCCAGGGGGCGGAATTCCATATAGACAGACTGCATCCTGCGCGTCATATCGTCGAGGTAATAGTTAATTTCGATCGGCTTGATCTGGAGTTTTTGGACCCATGGCAGGAAGCCCGGACGGGGGTTGACGCGCCATTTGGCCGTATAGATTTGGTAGCTCGTCCGGCTCAGAAAGCCCACCTCCGGGTTAAAATCCTTCCCCACTCGCTCCCAGGAGGCGCTGAGCTCAATCAGGTCGTTGGGATAGTTGAAAAACAGGCGCTGGGCCGTGCCGGACGCCACCTCACGGTCGGAAGTGTAGGTGACGGCATACGCGCCGCCAATCTGGAAATTTTTGTTTCCAAAGAGCTTGGATGTCGAGTAAAGGGCATCCACGCCGCCTGTCCCGTTGAAGCGACCCGATTGGACGGCCCCAATCGCGAGCGCGCCGATCGATGATTGCTCGCCAAGATCCTGTTTATAGCGGACGAGAGAAAAATTCGTCGCCTTGGCCTCGTCGGCGTTCCCGGTCTGAAGGATCATGATTCCCAGCGTCGTTCCGCCCATTTTGCCCAGAAAGCGGGCGCCTCCCAGAATGGGCGTTTGCTGCCCCTGATAAATGCCGATCCGGCGGCTGTAAAACGGCCGGGCCTTGCCGAGGGGAAAATCGAAGAAGTTCTGGGCTTCGAGAAAGAACTGGCGCTTTTCCGGGATAGAGATTAAAAAGCGGGTCAGGTTGACGATCAGCTGGTCGGATTCAACCTGGGCGAAGTCCGGGTGGATCGTGAAATCAAGTTTGACGGTCGGGTTAATCAGGTAATTGAAGTCCAGCCCGATGCTGCCAACGCTGGTCGCCGGCATTTGCACCGTTTTTTCCGCTCCGCCAAGGGTATAAGGCCGGAATTCGAAAACTCTCATCCGGGTCAGATCCTGCAGTCCGACCAGTGTCCCCGCTCGGTTGACTTGGACCAACATGGCATCCCGCGACCAGCCCTGCCAAAGGACCTGCTCGCGCTTGCGGCGGATGTTCCGTTCGAAATTGATTCCCCAAGTCTGTTCGTTCGCCGCGCTGAATTTCAGCGTCGAAAACGGGATCTTGATTTCCGCAAACCAACCCTGGTCTGTTCGTTTGGCAGCGACGTACCAAACCCCGTTCCAATCGACGTTGGTTTTTCGGCTGTTGTCCGTGACGAGGGCGTCATACTGGGCGCCGTTGGGGTTGATGATGAAGAGATAAGCATTCCTCTTGTCTCCATACGTGTCCAGGGCGATTTCAAGATTATCTTCATTCCCATATTCGAAGTCCCATTTCATCTTTTGGGCGATGATCTTGTCCGGTTCAGAGTCGAAGCACCAGACGCCGATATAGAGCTCTGTTTGAGAGTAGAGGACGGCGACCTCGGTTTTTTCCGTGGCCAGCTGGTTTTCGTTGAGCTCGCGCTGGGTGAAATTGGAGATGCGCGGGGCTTTAGCCCAGTCGGCTTCGTCCAGAACGCCGTCGAGATTGATCGCCGCTTCTGTCTTATGTGCCTTTAATGTATCCGGCTGACTGTGCTGGCCATAAAAAGGAACGGCGGCGCATAAAATCCATAATCCCAGGACCTTGAGATAAATAAGCCTATTGAATTTCATGCCGATTTTCTGCCTATAGCTAACTGAGAAGATTTTATTCCATGCAAAAAAACCGAGGTCGGGTCTGGGAGGGCCGATATTCAAAAGCGTTCAGGATTGACTTTTTTTAGGAGTCCCCTCGCTTCTTTTCGTTCTAGGCCTTTCCTTCTTTCTCGCCCTTGGCGCCCCACTTGAGGGCTTCGACGATCTTTCCATCTGGAGCAACCTGGATTTCGCCTGTCTGACTGCCCTTGACCAGCTCCGCTTCATAAACGTACTTGGGATTGGCCAGCTTGACGATTGTGCCTTTTTCGCCTTCGATCTTGAGCTCGGCACGGACCTCGGACTTTTCGAGTTGCTTAATTGTAGCGCCCTCGGCAGCCTTTTGGATCGCTTCGGCAGCGGCCTGAGGAACGTCCTTCATGGAAATGATTGTGGAGATATCCATGACGGTGCCGTCCTCGGCAACTTCAATCTCGCCCTTGCCGGCTTTAAATTCGATATCATAGAGAGAGACGCCGCCTTCTTTCTCGACAGTCAGAATTCCTATCTCAGCGTCCGCGACGTTGTCCTTGACGGCTTTGGCGACGGCTGCGGGGAGTTCTGCTTTCGCTTTTTTCGCTTGTTCTTCGACGGTCTCGGCTTTTTCACCTTTTTCTTCTTCCTCGCCCTTCTCTTCTCCTTCTTTCTCTTCCGCTCCTTTAGCCTCCGCCTTTTCAACCGCCTGCCCCTTGGCTGTGACTTCGGACTTAGCGGAGGCCGTCTCTTTCTCCTTCTGCTTGCAGCTCAGGCTAAAAAGGAAAATAACCGCGATGAAGAGAACCAAAAGACTTTTGAGTTTCATATCTGACTCCTTTTTTTTGATATCCTGTAATCGCCCTTTCCAGGCTCATCTCGGAAGGACGATCCTGAATGTGCTCCCCTGTCCTTCTTTGCTTTCAAGTTCAATATAGCCGCCATTCGCTTCCACCGCCCACTTGGCGATGGCCAGCCCCAATCCGGCTCCGCCGATATCCCGAGACCGGTCGTTATCGATTCGATAAAAACGATCGAATATTTTTCCCCGCTGATCGGCCGGGATGCCCGGTCCGGAATCCGAGACCTCAATCGCCAGCCCTCGGTCGTCGCTCTTAAGACCGACAGAGAGAGATCCCTTTTCGGGCGTATACTTAATCGCATTATCCAATAGATTCACCAGGGCCCGTCGTAACGCCCCTTCATCGACGACGGCCTGGATTCTAAAAGGCAAGTTCGCCGTCAATGTCTGTCCTTTTTCTTCAGCCATCACCCGCATATCTTCGACGGCCTTCTCGACGAGCTTGGTGATATTATGACTCTTTCGGTCGAGAAGGACTCGGCCGGTATCGGCCCGGGTCAGAAGGAGCAGGCTCTCGACAAGGTGTGTCAAGCGCGACGTTTCCTCAAGCATGCTGCCGATGCGATCCCGGTAGGCATTGGCATCTAGCTCCTCCTGTAGAGCGACCTCCCCGACACTTTGAATAGCCGTCAGTGGCGTTCGCAGTTCATGCGAGGCGTCAGCGGTGAACCGGCGCAGCCGCTCGAAGGCATCCTCCAGACGGGAAAGCGTCTGATTGAGGATCGTAGCCAGTTTCCCCAATTCGTCCCCCGGATTCTCGATAGGCAACCGCTCGGAAAGGTTTTCTGCGCTGATCTGGCCGGCCTTTTTCGCCATGGCGGCTACAGGCCGGAGAAGCCGGGCGGCTAGAACATAACCGCCCAGGACGGCGAGGATAAGCGCGCTCGGAAGGGCCAGGACCAGGATGACGAAAAGCGTGCGGAGAGTCATCCGGATGGGCTCCTCATCCTGTGCGACTATAAGAAGAAAATCATTTTTTGTCATGCCCGTAGCCAGGCGAAACCTTTTTCCCGATTCCGACCGGACGGTCTGGTATCGAGAGGCCAGGCTGTCAAGGATTTCGGGCAGCCCAGCCTTTCGATACGGCCCGCTTTGGTAATAAACGTTCTTCCCCTGAACGACTCGGAACAATCTGGTTGGGCTTTCCGGCTCAGAATTCCGCAGGTCGGCGGGCTCCTCGGTTACCTCGATGGCGATCGAGGAATAATCCCTGTCCAACTGCTCATTCAGTTGCTGGAATAGCCGGCCTTTAACAAAAAAATAGATAGAGACGGAAAAAACGATGACGATCAAAGCCAGGGCCAACGTATACCAGAGGGTCAGCCGCAGACGGATACTCGATGGGCGCAGGCTCATGGATTCCTCTCCGTCAAGATAAATCCCACGCCACGGACAGTATGAAGAAGCTTTAGTGAGAAGGGCTCATCAATTTTCTTGCGGAGGCGGGCCATGTGGACGTCGATGACATTGTCGAGCGGAGTCGCCCGCTGCGTCTCCTGCCAGACGTCCTTGGCCAGCATTTCGCGAGTCACGATCCGGTCCCGGTTCCGAAGGAGATACTCGACGATCTCGAATTCTTTGGCGGTCAGGGCCAAGAGTCGGCCCCTGCGCGTGACGGCGTGCCGGGCCAGATCTATCTCCAGGTCGGCGAGCCTGAGTCTCAGGTCCTGGCCATCGATTCCCCTACGGAGGAGGACCCTGATCCTGGCCGCCAGTTCGGGAAAGGCAAACGGTTTGATGAGATAGTCGTCGGCGCCTGAGTCCAATCCGATGACCTTGTCCTCAACGGTATCTTTGGCCGTTAGGATTAGCACGGGCGTCTTATCTAGTTGGCGGCGCAGGGCCATCAGGATTTCCAGGCCGTCCCTGCCGGGGAGCATCAGGTCCAGAATGACGAGATCGAATTTTTGGGCATTGAGGAGGAAGAATCCCTCCTCTCCCGCATAAGCCACCTCGACGTCATAGCGCTCGGATTCGAGCCCTTTCTTGAGGGCTTGGGCGACTTTTTTATCGTCTTCGATAATCAATATTTTCATGAGCGTTCTGGGGACGAATATAGCACCCGGAGAGCAATTTGGCCACTGAACTTTTCCTTAAGAATTTGTCAGGATTGAGCTAAGTTGGGCTAAAAAGAATATAATATTTGAATGAGCAAAAAGAAGAAGAGTCTTTTGGCAGGTCTCCTGGTTCTGGGGCTAGCCAGCTTTAGCTTGGCGGTTATTGAGCAGGCGAATCCCAGCGGTTATCATCTTCTCAAAAAAATCCCCATCGGCGGAGAGGGCGGTTGGGATTACCTGGCCTTAAACGGCCAAACGCGCCTCCTCTATGTGACGCACGGCAGCACGGTCGAGATCGTGAACATTGACACCGGCGTCAAGGGCGAGGCGATTGCCAACCTCAAAGGCGTCCACGGGGTGACCTTTGCTCCGGAAAAAAATAGGGGGTATATATCCAACGGAAGGGGCAACAGTGTCTCCGTGTTCGATCTCAAGACGAATACAGTTCTTGAAGAAATTCCGTCCTCGGGTCAGAACCCCGATTCGATCATGTACGATGCGTTCTCGGACCGCGTGTTTACGTTCAACGGCCGAACGGCAAACGCGACGGCCATCGACGCCGCCACGAACAAGGTCGTCGGGACGGTCGATATCGGCGGAAAACCGGAATTCGCCGTCACGGACGGAAAAGGCACGATCTTCGTCAATAATGAGGGCAAGAGCGAAATCGTCTCGTTCGACGCCAAGACACTCGAGGTCAAGAAAAGATGGTCGATCGCTCCCGGCGAAGGCCCGAGTGGCCTGGCCATCGACCTGAGAAATAAACGTCTGTTCAGCGTCTGCGACAAAGTGATGGTTGTCTCGGATTTCGAAACCGGAAAAGTCGTCACGACCGTGCCGATCGGCTCAAGCCCCGACGCCGTCCGCTATGATGCAGGCACGGGCCTCGTTTTTTCCTCCAACGGCGAGGGCACTCTAACCATCGTCCGGCAGGAATCAGTCGATAAATACAGCCTCCTCGAAACGGTGGCCACGGCGCGCGGCGCCCGGACGATGGAGCTCGATCCCAAAACGCATCACGTCTTTGTCGTGACAGCGGAATACGGGCCGACAGCGGCTCCGACAAAGGAGCAGCCCAAACCCCGGCCCTCGGTTGTCCCGGGCTCGTTTCACGTACTCGAATTCGGGAAATAATCCAAGAAGAGTCCCGGGATAAAACCCAGACGCTTCTCTACTTCTCGATTGTAAGGTTGTTCTTTATCGAAAAAACGCCGGCCATTCCTTTAACCGACATCTCGGCGCGCTGACTTTCATGATATAATTTATTTATAGAGGAATGCCTCAAGACATGGTCAGGATTTCCCCATAAACCATGAAGAAATTCCGGCTGACCGCTTCGGCTTTGAAAAATTCGGTGGTTTTCTTGAGATCCGCCAACTGGATCTTAATCGCCATAGGCTGGGTGGCTGCTCTTTACGCCTATCCGAGGCTTCCCGGCAGGATGGCTCTCTGGTTTAACTTTTTTAGCCGGAATCTTCTCCAAGTCGACAAATCCGTCTTGTTTTTCCTCTATCCGCTGTCCCAGACACTGATTTTTCTGGGCCTCTCGTTTTTCATCCAAAGGTTTTTTCTTAACAAAAAGCGCCCCGGAGAAAAACTCGCCGCCGCCAATGAAATCCAAGAGGAGCGATCGCTCGAACTCAATCGGGAATTTCTATGGCTGGCCCTGATCTTCGTCAACCTGATTTTCATCCATCTCCAGACGAGCGTCATCTTCCTGTCCCACGGTTTAGCCTCGAGAATCAATCCCTATTATTTTTATGCGATCTTCGGCATCCTGGTGATGCTTGTCCCCTATTATCGGATGAGAAAAAAGCTCTTTCTGAAAAAATAGCCTAATAAATATTCGGAGTCTCTTCTTTGGGTCCCGGACTGAGCGGGAAGAAAATCTTGCCGGCGAAGCCCAAGACTCTGTGGACTTGGTTGCCTTCTTTGTCCTCGATCTCAAATACGCTGAAAAAGTAGCGGTCTTTTCGTGTCACTCCCTGGTTGACGGCCAGCTTTTGTGTATCCCGGTCGAGGTCGACGAGAAATTTTTTAAGCGAATCTTCGTCTTTGTCTTTAAGGATCTTAACTTGTTTATCCAGATAATTCATAAAATCAGTTTCGGTCGGGTTGGTCGCGTAGAGAAACGCCAGCACTCCCCCAATGATCAGGATGGCTAAAATCTTTTTTTTCATGTCACAACTCCCTTATTTCTGTTTATAGAACTTTATAATCGTTCCAGACAGTTTAGTCAAATCCCAATAGACCTCCTGGACATCCTATCCTTTTTAGTCGGAGGTTAAGGGCCGGCTGGGAGATTTTTGTTCAAAACTCGAGGACCGATTTTTTCTCTGCTCATCCAGGTCGGCCTTCAAAAACCTCTGGGCGAGTTCATCCGAATCCCCGTAGGAATGCTGGAGGCGGCGCAGTTCGGCCGTGATGTTCTTCAAAACCTCCGCATAGGCGGGATCGCCGTAGACGTTTTTGAGCTCGTGAGGGTCTTTTTCCAGATCATAGAGCTCCCAGGCATCGATGTCATAGTAAAAATGCATCAGCTTATAGCGGTCCGTTCTTATTCCATAATGCCTTTTAACCATATGGACGGCCGGATATTCGTAAAAATGATAGTACAAGGCGTTCCGCGCTTCTTTTGCCTTTCTCGTCTTGAGAATGTCAGCCAAAGCTTCACCCTGCATCTCGGCGGGCTTTGAAATGCCGGCCAACTCCAGAAATGTGGGGGCAAAATCGAGGTTGCAGATGAGATCTTGACTCGAGCCTCCCGGCTTGATCACGCCCGGCAGCCGCATCAGCAGAGGCATGCGCAGGGATTCCTCATACATGAACCTCTTGTCGAACCAACCGTGGTCCCCGAGGAAGAATCCCTGGTCAGATGCATAAACGACCAGGGTATTTTTCGACAGGCCTGAGGTATCCAAATAATCCAGGATCTTGCCGATGCCTTCGTCGACGCCTGCGATACAGGCGAGGTAATCCTGCATGTAACGTTGGTATTTCCAGCGGACAAGGGCGTCCCCCTGTGGCTGGGCGCGCTTGAAGGCCTCCCGCTTGGGCACGTAGGCGCCCTCCCACAGGGCTTTTTGTTCCTCCGTCATCCTCGCCGGCGGAGGCCCCATCTTCAAATCCGAATCGGGATCCATATGTTCCTTGATCGTCATCTCCTGCTCCCGGGCAGCCGGCGAACGCGTCGCGTAATCGTCGAAAAGCGTCTCTGGCTCGGGGAAGGTCACGTCATCATACATTTTAAGATGGCGGGGCGAAGGCTGCCAGTTTCGATGGGGAGCCTTATGGTGCAGCAGGAGAAGAAAGGGTTTATCTTTCGGCCGCCTTTTCTCCAGAAAATCGAGCGCCCGGTCTGTGAGGATGTCTGTGACGTATCCCGGGACCCGTTTTTTTTCGCCCATCTCAATCAGGTCGGGATTGTAATACTCTCCCTGTCCCGGAAGAATGTTCCAATGATTAAAGCCTGTGGGTTCACTTTGGAGGTGCCATTTCCCGATTAAGGCCGTTTCATACCCGGATTTCTGGAGGACTTTTGGAAAGGTCGGCTGACCCCCATCGAAGGCATGGGCGTTGTCCCGGATCCCATTCGCATGGCTGTATTTGCCAGTCAGGATGACGGCCCGACTGGGCGCGCAGATCCCGTTGGTGCAGAAACAGCGTTCAAAACGGATTCCCTCCCGGGCAATCCTGTCCATGTTCGGCGTTTTGTTGAGCCGGCTCCCGTAGCAGCTTATGGCATGGGAAGCATGATCGTCCGTCATGATGAAAAGAATGTTCGGCCTTCGAGTGGATTCCTGGCCCGACACAAGGGCCTCGGGCCGGGCGATAGCAACCGAAGCAACTCCCAAGCCAACGGATTTGAAGAATTCCCGCCTCTTCATAGGCTCTTCCCTTCGTCCTTCTGTAAGATAGCCCATTTCATTGCCGAAGTAAAGAAATTCACAAAGCAAGCCTTGGAAAGAAACCCTGGGCAATCGTTTCCTTCCAAAAGTATCCCCCCTTTAGATACATTGCCCTATGCTCCTTGGAAGGATGGCAGGGAGCGAAGCGAGCGTTGGAAGGAAACCCTAGGCAAGGGTTTCCTTCCAAAAGTATCCTGGCAATGCTAAAATGGTACTTCCGCTATGAGACTCATCCTATTTACAGGCAAAGGCGGCGTGGGAAAGACGACGCTCTCCGCGGCGACGGCCCTTCTCTGCGCTAAAAAGGGATACAAAACGCTCGTCATATCGACCGATGCGGCGCACAGCCTCTCGGATTCTTTCGAAGTTTCCCTCTCCAATGCGCCGACCAGGATCGTCCCCAACCTTTTCGGCCGCGAGGTCAATGCTCTTGAGGAAATCGAGAAAAAATGGGGGGATATCAAGACCTATCTGATGGAATTCTTCGCCTCCCAGGGCATTAACTCCATTGAAGCAGAAGAGCTGAGCGTGTTCCCCGGAATGGAAGAGCTGTTCAGCTTGATGGAAATTCGCAACTACAGGAAGACAAACGAATACGATGTGATCATCGTCGACTGCGCGCCCACCGGAGATACCCTCCGCCTGCTCTCCGCACCGGAGATCACCAACTGGTACCTCAAGCATATTTTTCCCCTCCAGCGGACCGCCGCCAAGGCCGTTCGGCCCGTAGCCAGCCGGTTTCTGCCCTTCCCCTTCCCCGAGGACAATATCTTCGAAGCCATGAAAAAGCTGACCGAGCAGCTGGCCGAAATGAAGGAAATCCTCGAGGACTCTAAAAAAACGTCCGTTCGCCTGGTCATTAATCCCGAGAAAATGGTTATCAAGGAAGCCCAGAGAGCATACACATTTTTCAACCTTTTCGGTTTTTCAGTCGACCTCATCATCGTCAACAGGATGATTCCCCGGGCTGTCGAAGACCCTTATTTCCTGGAATGGAAAACGATTCAGGAACATTACTACCGTATGATCGAAGAGATATTTGCGCCGCTGCCGCTGTTTTCCCTGCCCCTTCGAAACAAGGAAATCGTCGGCATTCCCCTCCTGGAGGAGATCGGGGATGTCGTATACAGCGGCCAGGACCCCTCACGGCTGTTTTTTTCCCAGAAGCCGATCCGGATCGACAAGGTCGACGGCCAGTATGTGCTTTCGCTGAACCTCCCCTTTGTCGAAAAACAGGAACTCGATTTGACGCAGAAGGGCGAAGAACTGATCATTAAAGCCGGGGCCTTTAAAAGGAATATCCTTCTCCCTCGGATTTTGCTCCATCATTCGATCGAGGGAGCTAAATTCGAGGGCGAGCGTCTATGCATCACCTTCGCGCGGTGAGCGCAGAAAGGAGGGTTTGATGGCCGAAGATAAGCCACGGGAAATCAAGATCTCCATCCCGCTTCCAGACGAACTTCTGTCCCAGTTCCTGCCGGCAGCCGCGTTCGAACACCTGCTCCAGGCGAAAAAAGAAACGCTCCTGGCTCTGCGGGCTCTGATCGACAGCCGTATCGAAGCCCTGGCTAAAAAAGAAACCAAAAAGCCCGCCGCGAAAAAAAAGATCAAGATCGACTGAAAGGGCGCTGGCGCCATGAGTCGGCTGACGCCTACGATTTCGAGGCTCGGGAATGGGAACTCAGAAACCTGAGATTTTTCGATTCTTGCCCAAATCGCTTCTTCTCTGGGGTGCCCGCCTCGAGGAGCGCTTATCACGCGATTTAGTCCGGCTGAAGGTCAAGCCGAATGCGCTCACCGGAATGTCGCTTCTGGCAGGGATCGCGGCGGGCGGGCTCTTTGCCCTTGAGCGCCCCTTATGGGCTTGGCTGGCGCTCGTGGCCTGCGGCTCGTTCGATAGTTTGGATGGCAAGGTAGCTGCCCTAACGAATACTCAAAGCGCCTTTGGGGCAATCCTCGATTCGACATTTGACCGCTACGCGGAATTTTTTATCTACGCCGGACTCGCCTTTCATTTCCGCTCCGGCTGGGCTCTCTGGCTGGCCTTCCTGGCTTTTCTAGGATCGGTCATGGTCAGTTATACGAGAGCCCGGGCCGAGGGCCTGGGTTATGTCTGCAACGTCGGGATCATGCAACGCGCCGAACGCCTAATCCTTTTGGGGACGGCCGCCCTGCTGGGCTCGGTCTTCAAAATCTTTGACATCGCCGTGATCACGGCCCTAGGGCTCATCGCCGTCTTCTCCAACGTCACCGCCATTCAGCGGACTCTTTGGGTCAAGAAGAGGGAACGGCTAAAGTCATCGCCAATAGAAGGAACCGGTCATGAATAAAACGCGTCAGCAAAGGATGGCCTCATGAAGACAATGAGCTGGATGAAATGCTTGGGAAGGTCCGCCTTCTGGCTGGGCGGCCTGTTCGCAGTCGGACTCGGCCTGGCCCTGGCCATAGAAACCGGAGAGATCAAGGGAAAAGTCATCGACCAGACGGGTGTCGGCCTGCCCGGCGTTGAGATTACGGCCGCTTCTCCATCGCTCCAGGGAACACGGACCATCCTTTCCTCGAAGGAAGGAAACTTCCATTTTCCCTTGCTCTCCGTCGGAAAGTACACATTGACCTTCAAGCTGCAGGGCTTCAACACGCTCATCCAGGAAAACGTCACAGTTCGCCTGGGGATGGTGACCAGCCTTGATGCCACGATGACCATGGCGACCATCCAACAAGAAGTCGTGGTAACCGCCGAGCCTCCCCTCATCGATAAGTTGTCGACGGACACGAGCTACTATCTGAGCGCCTCCGACCTGGAAAAAATCCCGACTCAGAACCGGACCGTCGTGGATGCCGTGAAATTCGCCCCGGGAGTCACGGGCGTCCGGATGAACACCCGGCGCGGAACGGCGACTGAAGGACAGCCGAGTTTCCGCGGCGAGGGCGAGGAAGGCAATACCTGGGTCGTGGACGGGCTCGCCATCAGCGGTGTCCGGCTCAAGAATTCGGGGATGAAACTCAACGTCGATTCTCTCGACGAAATCCAGATCATCTCCGACCCGTTCAGCCCTGAGTTCGGCTCGGCCTATGGCGGCATCGTCAACATGGTCACCAAGAGTGGTAGCAATGAATTCCGGGGAGAACTCTCCCTGATTTTCATGAACAAGGCTCTTCAGGCCGCCCGGCAGGCTCAGCTCTCGGTGGTCAACGAACCCAACTATTTCTCCAACGCCAACTGGTATCTCGACCTGGGCGGCCCCATCATCAAGGACAAGCTCTGGTTCTTCCTCTCGGAAAACTATTATACGAACACCGAAGAAACAACGGATGGGATGGTCGATTATTTCTTCATCCCCGGCGGCAAAAAGACGACGAGCAGCAACAACATCTTTGGCAAGCTGACGTATTCCTTTAACAGCAACCACAACGTCTCGGTGACGGCGACCTACGACAAATCTTTCAAGCAGAGGGGCTGGACCGGCATCCCGGACCTCAACGAGCAGAGGATTATCAAAGATCTCATTGTCCGGGCGAATTACAAAGGGATCCTGAGCGAGTCGAGCTTCATTGAATCAGGATTCGGCTACGTCAAGCGCGACAATCTCAGGACGCCCGCGGACGGCGACCTGGGACCCGCCCAATATTTTATCAAAGACCTAGCCCAGAACATCCATAAATCCTACGGGAATGTGACCGACAACGAGTCGCGCCTTGACTTCAGCCTCAAATTCGCGAAATACGTGGACACCGATACGTTCGGCCACCATGAATTCAATCTCGGGTTTGAATATTACCGGATCGCCTCGGATTTCATTTCGGAGTTCACGGGAAAGAACGAGGATATTTTCCCGGGAGACGGGTTCGACAACGGGACAAAATACCATTTTGACACCTGGAAAAATGAGACGGGCACACCAACCCTTCTCCGCGAGTACGGAACGTTCTCCTTCATCAATTCCTCTCGAGGCATCGGGCTCTACTTCAAGGACCGCGTGACCTGGGACCGATTCGCGCTGATGGTCGGAATCCGCAGTCAGACTCAAATCTGCCTGGATGACCAAGGAAATAAAATTTGGTCCTGGGGACTGGGAGACTTCCTGTCGCCGCGGTTTTCCTTGTCGGTCGACCTGACCAAGGACGGTCGGAACGTCTTGAAGCTGGCCTGGGGACGGTTTTCCGATCCGATTACGACCATGCCTCTCGGCTTTTTCAACGCGGGTGGTAGCCTGACCTACCGGGACTATGTCTGGAAGGGGCCGCAGAATCCCTCCTCCAGCGAGGTCCACAACCCTGCCAACTGGACATTCAGCTGGGAACAGCCGGCTCAGCGCTTCGATGTTGAAGAGGGCATCCGGCCTAATTTTCAATCGCGCGTCCTCATCGAATTCGACCGCCTGATTACATCGAGCTGGGTGGTCAAGGTCCGCTTCGTCCACTCCAAGGCGGAGAAACTTCTGGAAGCCCTGATGGTCTTCGATCTCGAATCGGCTTTGGGTTACAAGCTGATTTATGACAATTTCGAGTTGAAGAGAAGGGACTACAACGGACTGGAATTCGAACTCAACGGAAAAATCGGACGGAGCTTTTTTCTAAACGCTTCCTATTCCCACGCTCTGGCCAGAGGAACCAACCCCGGGCAGACCGAAACCGGCGCCTGGTCCCAGGAAGAAGGCAGCACAAATTATGTCGGCCTTTTCGGCAAGCACATGGCCGTCCCCAATTTCCCCGGGCTCGAAGAAATCAAGGCCCATATCGATGATATGTTCGGCGGATTGGGCGGCAGAGGAATCGGAGACGAAGGCTGGTATGGAAAGTTGCCCTATTCCGTTGATGATGACGTCAAGCTCAATCTTTCTTATCTGGCGCCCTTCGACATTCTCGTCTCGGCCGCGTTCGAATACATTTCAGGCTATTACTGGGAGAAATTGGGGTACGTGCCGGGGTTCGGCGGTTATTATGCTTTCCCCAACGGCCGGGGCTCCCTGAAAACGCCGGAGCATTCTTACTTGGATCTTTCGCTCGAAAAGAATTTCAGGCTGCCGTTCCGGGGAGCTCTTAAAAACGCCGCCTTCTCCGTCCGGCTGGATGTGTTCAACCTTTTCAACAGCCAGCGGCCGATTTCTTACGTCAAAGAAGCCATTCCTGTCTTCGGAGCCGTCTGGGGCCGCCAGCAGCCGAGACAGGTTCGCGTCTCAGCCAAAGTCAAGTTCTAAAATTGGCTTTATATATTAGGTGACATGCTGTGGGCGGTGTTAGGTCCGTCCGTTGCCCCCGGCCCCGAGGGAACCAGTCCCGTCGGTTCCCCCCGTCGGAAAAACCGACGGGTCCCCCCTCCGCTACGGGGGCTTGCGGACGGACCTAACACCGCCCGAACACAGATAGCACTTCAATTATTGCGTTGACGCGAGTTGGGGCCGAGGGCTATTCCACGGTCACGCTTTTAGCAAGGTTCCGCGGCTGATCGATATCCACTCCCCTTTTGGCGGCTATAAAGTAGGCAAAAAGCTGCAGGGGGATGACGGACAGGAATGGCGTCAGCAGCGGATGGGCGGAGGGGATGGGGATCACGGCATCGACGCGCTGCCGAATAGATGCATCGTCCTCTGAAACCACCGCCAAGACGTACCCGGCCCGGGCCTTGATCTCCGAGATATTGCTGAGCAGTTTGTCGTAAACCTTGTCTTTGGGGACCAAAGCTAAAGTCGGCATCCTGTCATCGATCAAGGCGATCGGGCCGTGCTTCATCTCGCCGGCTGCATAGCCTTCGGCGTGGATATAGGAGATCTCTTTAAGCTTCAACGCCCCTTCCAAGGCCACCGGAAAATTCACCCACCGTCCCACATACAAAAAATGGGAGAATGACACAAACCGGGAAGCCAGATCTTCGATCATCCTGGCTTGGGCTAAAACTCTTTCCATCTTGTGTGGAATGCGCTGCATCTCCTGGACCAAGGCCAATCCGGCCTCAGCGTCGATATGTCCTTTGAGCTGAGCGAGGTTCAAGGATAGGAGAAGCAGTGCGGTCAGCTGCGCCGTGAAGGTTTTTGTCGCGGCCACGCCGATCTCGGGCCCGGCGTGAGTGTACAAGACGCCGTGGGCTTCCCTGGCTATGGAAGAGCTTGCCGCGTTGGTGATCGCCAGCACGGCGGCGCATTTATTCTTGGAGGCGCGCAGGGCGGCCAGGGAATCGGCGGTCTCGCCGGATTGAGAGACAACGATGACCAAGGTCTCTGGGTCTATGATGAAATCCCTGTAGCGGAACTCTGAAGCGTATTCAACATCCACGGGAATCCCGGCCAAGGTCTCCAGAAAATATTTGCCGATCAGCCCGGCGTGGTAGGATGTGCCGCAGGCGATGATGGCCGCTTTGCGGACGCGCTTCAGCAGCGCTCCCGAGAGGCCGGTCTCGTCCAAGCTAACCCTTCCCGAGTCCAGTGAGACTCGTCCGAGCAGGGTTTCCCTGACGACCTCGGGTTGTTCGAAAATCTCTTTGAGCATAAAATGCTTGAAGCCCCGCTTCTCAATCATCAGAGGATTCCAGGCTAGCACTTCAATTTTTCTCTCGACCGGCTTTCCCGAAAAGTCGGAAAACCTCACGCCCCCCGGTTCCATGACGGCCATTTCTCCATCCTCGAGGAAGACCGCCCGCTGCGTATGGGCGAGAATCGGGTTGACGTCCGAGGACACCAGAAATTCGCCTTCGCCCAGGCCGATGACAAGAGGCGGCCCGACTTTTGCCGCCACAATTTTGTCCGGATCCGTCGCCGCTAAGACGGCGATGGCGAAGGTGCCTTGGAGCTCGGCGGCCGCCGTTCGCACGGCCTCTTCGAGCGAACCTCGAAAATGCTTCTCGATGAGATGGCAGATGATTTCCGTGTCTGTTTCCGTCCGGAAGGCGTGTCCCTCCTGCTTCAGAGCATTTTTCAGCTCGAGATAGTTTTCAATGATCCCGTTATGGACGACGACAAGCTGTCCGGTGCAATCGCGGTGGGGATGGGCATTTTCTTCGCTCGGCCGGCCGTGGGTGGCCCACCGGGTGTGACCGACACCGTAGCTCCCGGCTACGGGTGACCGGCCCAGGCTTTCCTCGAGCGATTGGATCTTTCCCTTGACCCTTTTGACGTGAATCCGGCTCCCATCGACGACGGCGATTCCCGCCGAATCGTACCCGCGATACTCGAGCTTCTTCAATCCTTCCAGGAGAACCGGAACGACGCTTTTCGGCCCCAGATAGCCGATGATGCCGCACATGAGCCCCTCTATTTCTTGACTTTTTTCCGGCGCGCCCAGCCAGGTCTTTCGACTTGACGGCTTCGGGCGACTGCCAGCGCTTCAGGCGAAACGTCCTTTGTGATCACAGATCCCGCGCCGATATAGGCCCCGCGTCCGATTTTAACCGGCGCAACAAGCTCGGTCCCGGAGCCGATAAAGGCGCCCGCTTCTATCGTCGTCTTGTTTTTTTTGAGCCCATCATAATTGCAGGTGATCGTCCCAGCCCCAATGTTGACCCCTTCGTGGATTTCGCTGTCTCCTAGGTAGCTTAGGTGCAGGGCCTTGGAGCCTTTGCCGAAATCTGTGTTTTTGACTTCGACGAAGTTCCCCACCCGCGCTCCGGCCCGCAGGACGGTCTTTGGCCGCAGGCGGGAGAACGGGCCGACCTGGGCGTCGTCTTCAATAATCGCACCGTCCATCACGCTCGAGCTGAAGACGCGGACCCTGTCTCCGATCTGCGAATTGCTGATATGGACGCCAGGATAGATGAAGCAATTTATTCCGATCCTCGTCCGGCCTTCGATCGTCACGCCTGGATAGAGGGTGGTATCCCGTCCGACGACGACATCGAGATCGACCCAGGTAGAAGCGGGATTATAGATAGTGACGCCGCGGCCGGCCAGCTCGTCCATCTTCCGCTTCCTCAAAATTCCAACCGCTTCAGCCAGATCTTGCCTCGTCCGAACACAGAGAAAATCCTCCGGCCTGCACCAGTCGAATATCTCCACTTTCTTTCCTGTCCGGGCCAATCTCTGGATCACACTTACAAAATGGGCAGGCTTTCTTGCCCCCTCGTCAGCGGTTTTGGACAAGGCGGGAAGCAGGTCTTTGATTTTTATGACGGCCGCGTCGGGATTATCGCTTCCCGAACCTACCCATGTCACAGAATTCTGCTGCCTTCGATGAAAATTCAACAGGGAGGACAAAGCCTGGGCCCGGATGAGCGGCAGGTTACCGCCGAGAACCAGAAGGTCTCGATCCTTAAAAGTTCTGAGAATACTCTTTGCCGAAAGAACAGCGTGCGCAATTCCGTCGTTGAGCTTCTGATCGATATACCCAATGTCAAAGGACGACGTTTCTTTAATCACGGCTTCTTTCTGATATCCAACTACGATCAGCACTTTTTCCGGTTTCAGGTGAAAAACGGAGTCCAGGACAAGCCTGAGCATGGGCTTTCCCAGCAAAGGATGGAGGACTTTGGTTTTCTCTGACCTGAACCTTGTCCCCTCCCCCGCGGCTAGGACAAGCGCCAGGAGACGATCTTTCATGTCATCCGGGTGATGAGTTTGAACTTTTTGTCTTCCCACACGGACTCAAAATCAGTTTCGTTCTGGGCCAGGATCCGGAAAAATTTATCGAGCTGGATGGCCTTCTTCAGGTTTTCCAGGCACAGTTCAGTCTGGCCGGACAGGCAATAGAGATCGGCCATGGCATAATAGATTTTGCCGTCGTCGGGATTCATTTTCTGGGCTTTTTCGAAGGACTTCAGCGCCTCCTCGAAATCACCGCTGTTCATCCTGTAGACGCCGTACTGATAATAATCTTCAACGGTTTTCAGGGGGAAGGATTCTTTATCCGTCTTGACGCGCTCCCCACAGATAGAGATGTAAATCTTCGCCCGGTCGGTTAGCTCTTTCTCCGTCGAATATTTCTCGAGGAAATTCTGGAGCGCCTCGGAGGCCTTTTCGAATTTCCCCTTGTGGAATTCCTTCATAGCCTCCGAATAGGCGGCCAGCGCCTTCTGGTATTCATCTTTCCTGATCTTTTCTTCTCTCACGTTTTTACTCCCAAATTCAATGCGAGCAGTATTTTACATATTTTGCCGGCATAAGTCTAGAGGGGGGTAGGTTCATTCTTTCAATCGGGGGTCAAAATTCGGCCTCTTAGACTTCTGCCCAGAATTCCGGGTGGTCTAAAAGAAAATTGACGAATCTGATATGGAGGCGATGTCCAGCCTTGTTCCCGGCAAAGCGGCCCACGAGGGGGCGCCCGAGAAGTGAAAGGTCGCCCATAAAATCCAAGAGCTTGTGCCTTACGAACTCATCGGGAAACCTCAGTGGCCCGTTCACGACTTTCTCGTCGTCGAGGACAATCGTGTTGTCAAAAGATCCGCCCAGGGCCAATCCCTGGCGGCGAAGCGTCTCCACATCCTTTAAAAAGCCGAATGTCCGGGCCGGGGCAATCTCCCGCACGAATTCCCCAGGCCTGGCCGCAAAACTCAAGGACTGAGTCCCGATGACAGGATGGGAGAAGTCGATGGAGTAGGCGAGCTCCAGGCCCTCGCCCGTAGGAGAGGGAAAGGCTGAAACTGAGGCTCCCTTTTCTTCCAATAGGACAGGCTCGAGGATCTTGATGGAGGGCACGGACCCCGTTAACCTCCGAATCCCGGCTTTTTCGATAGCCTGGACAAAAGGCAGGGCGCTGCCATCCAGGATGGGGATTTCATCGGCGTCGAGCTCAACGACGATGCTATTGATCCCCAGGGCAAAAAATGAGGCCAAAAGATGTTCCATGGTCCGGACAACGAACGTTTCGCCGAGAAGCGTCGTACAGTTCCGGGATTCAACCCGCCGGGGATCGAGACGGGCTTCGCTGCGGCTAAGGTCGACCCTCCGGAAAATGATTTCCCTTCCTTGCAAGGGTCTCAGGAGCAGCCGAACACTCTTTCCGGAATGGACGCCCATCCCGGAAAGGACGATTTCTCCCTGGATCGTTTGTCTGGCGGCCATGTCAGGTACGAAGTTTAAATCAAAACGGGGTTAAACCTCAATATTTAACAAATATCTCTTCCCGCCCGCTTCCTCTTGGCGAGACGGAGAAGCCCATTTGGCAATCCGGTAGCCCTTATGATAGAATTCAGCCATGAAATCGCAGATCGAAGACATCCTGAGCAAGGTCCAGAGAGGAAAACTCTCTCCGAAAGAAGCACTCCGGCTCCTCAAGGATTATCCTTACCAGGATCTCAATTTCGCCAAAATCGACCATAACAGGGAGCTGAGGCGGGGATTTCCGGAGATCATCTACGGCCTTGGGAAAACAGATGAACAAATCCTCAAAATCGCCCGCGAAATCGTTAAGAAGGGCTGCAGCCTTCTCATCACGAGGGTCGAATCCCGTACGTTCAAAAAAATCAAAAAAGCGATTCCAAAGGCGGTCTACAACGAAGCGGCAAAAACTGTCTATCTCAAGCAAAAACAATCTGTTACAGGCAAGGGCAGGATCGTCATCCTGACAGCCGGGACTTCGGATATCCCAGTCGCCGAAGAGGCATATGTCACCTGCGATATGCTGGGAAACGCTGCGGAGAGAGTCTACGATGTTGGAGTCGCCGGGCTGCACCGGCTTCTCGGAGAGTATGACAAGCTCAAGAAAGCCCGCGTCATCATCGTCGTGGCCGGAATGGAAGGGGCCCTGCCCAGCGTGGTGGCCGGCATGGCCTCCGTCCCGGTTATCGCCGTCCCAACTAGCGTAGGCTATGGGGCCAGCTTCAACGGGATGGCGGCCCTGCTGGCGATGCTCAACTCCTGCCCGGGAGGCGTGGGCGTCGTTAATATCGACAACGGCTTTGGTGCCGGCTACCTGGCAAGCCTCATCAACCACCTCTAATTTCTTGACAAAATGCATCCGGGAGCTTATATTTAATGAATCTTTTATAAAATCCAGTTATTTAAGATAGATGGAGATTATTGACCAAATTCGCCAGGTTGCCAATATATTAGACATCGCCTCTCAGTACACGACTCTCCGGCAACGAGGCAAAAAGCATGTCGGCCTCTGCCCTTTCCACGCTGAAAAAACGCCGTCCTTCACGGTTGATTCGGATAAACAACTTTTTCACTGCTTCGGCTGCGGCATCGGAGGGGACGTTTTCTCCCTGGTCATGGAGAAAGAGAACCTCAGCTTTCCGGAGACCTTGAAATACCTGGCCGAAAAATATCGGATCCCCCTTCCCGAGCAAAAAAAGCTGTCTCCTCAAGCGCTCAAGCTCGAAGAACAGCTCTCGAAAATCAACGAGTCCGCCCTGGCCTTTTTCAAAAAGAATCTTTTTAACACTCAGGAGGGACGGGTAGGCCTGGATTACCTAAAAAAAAGGGGCGTTTCGGACAATGTCATCCAGGAATTTAAGATTGGCTACGCCATGAATTCCTGGAACTCTCTGTTAACCTTTTTCAAGGGAAAAGGTGTATCGGAAGGCCTGCTAGAAAAGGCCGGATTGATACTCCCCGGCAAAAAGCCGAACGAGTATTACGATCGCTTCCGGGGGAGGATTATATTCCCGATTTTCAGCCTGTCCGGGAAGGCCGTCGGCTTCGGCGGCAGGACGATGTTCAACGCCGACCCGAAATACCTCAATTCTCCGGACACCCCTCTCTATTCCAAGGGCCAGCTGCTCTACGGGCTGAATATAAGCAAAGACGCCATCCGAAATGCCGAAGAACTCATCCTGGTCGAGGGATATACCGATTATCTGTCGCTCTACCAGGCCGGAGTGACCAACTGTGCCGCCTCCCTGGGAACGGCCCTGACTCCCCACCAAGTTGCCCTGGCTCAGCGGTTCGCCCAACGAGTCATCATTAACTATGATGGGGATACGGCAGGACGCACGGCAGCCTTCCGGGCCCTCCCTCTCTTCTTCGAAAAGGGCACAGAAACGCGGGTCCTGGTCCTTCCCGACAATTTGGATCCGGACGCTTTTATCCGGAAATACGGGAAAGCCGAATATGTCAAATTGGCGAAAGAGAGCCGTTCCGGTCTGAAATTCCTGATCGACTACTCGGTTGAAGGCAAACGGATGAATATTCCGGAGGCCAAGATTACGGTTCTGAAGAGTATTTTGGACACTCTTGAGAAAGTATCCTATGCCCCCCTCCGCGGCCAGTACCTCCATCAGGTAGCCGAATATCTAGGGATAGACGAGGCCGAAATCCGGTCCGTAAGCCGCCAAATAAGCCTCGAGAAAGTAGCGACGGCTGTGGAAGAAATGTTTCCGGCCGAAAGAAGGCTTCTTCAGATCCTTGTTGAGAACAAGGACCTATTGCCTGATTTGTTCTCGGAGATAAATGAAGAAGACTTTAGGGGCTTGAAAAGTGAGCCGATTTTTAGGATAATATTGAGTTGGTTCAGAAAGGATAAGGAGCTCTATTTTCACGAGATACGGAAGGAAATAGGGCCCGCCCTTTCCAAATATCTTTCTCAGGCTATGCTCGAGAAAGGCCAACTTCCAACGATCGAAGAGGCCCGGGATTGTCTTCGCGCTTTGAAGATTATCTGTAAACAGGAAGAGTTGAAAAAAATACAGGCCGAAATTGCCAGGCTCGAGAAGAAGGGTGAAAAAGATAAGCTTCAGTCCCTGCTCTTCCAAAAACAGGACCTGACCAAACAAATCATGTCCTTAAGATAGGGCGGGACGCAACGAAATGGACGCAGCGAAGGTATGGAAGGATGAGGGGGTACGATCGCCGTTAGGAGATGCGTGTGTCTTCGGAAAATAAATTTCATAAAGGCGACATTTCTCAGCTGATTTCCAAGGGCAGGAAGCAGGGCTTTCTTCTCTTCGAGGAAATCGACAAGACGTTCCAGGATGACCTGGACGCCGAGGAAAGCTTCGACGATTTCCTGACCTCAATCGACGACTACGGGATCAAGATTCTTGACACCAAACAGCGGGAGATCATCCCAAAAAGGCGGAAAAGCGAGCTTGTTTCCCTGGCCGGCCTGGAACGGACGACGGATCCGGTCAAGCTCTACCTGCGGGAGATGGGCAATATCTCCTTGCTGACGCGAGAAGGCGAGATCGCCATTGCCCGGGAGATCGAGAGGGGTGAGAAATCGGTCGTCAAGGCGCTCTCCAAGACCCGGTCGGTCCTGAACGAAGTGCTTTCGCTCGAAGAGCGGATCAAGGCCGACCCGCTGATCATCCAGGAGATGTTCGACGTAAGCGAAGACGATATCGCCGAGGGCAAGCTCGAAGAAAAAAAGAAGCAGATTCTGGCCAAAGTCAAAAAAATCAGGGACCTCAGCCGCAAGCTGGACAAGATCTCCAACACGAGGAAGAACGTCTTCGCCAGGAGCCGGATCATCGTCAAGATGAGCACGTTCATCAGGGATCTCAACCTTCGTTCGACTCAAAAAGAGAAAATTATCGAAGCCCTCCGGGATAAGCTGCGAATTATTAATGACCTGGAAGATAAGAAAGAAGATGTCGAACTCACCCTGAACAAGACCCGGAAAAAGAAAGAGGGCGAAGCGCTCGCCCTCAAGCTCAGGGACGTCAATAAACAGCTGCGGGCGCTGCAGAAGGAAATCGGACTGGATTCGCAGAACCTGCGAAAGATCATCCGCTCGATCACGACGGGAAAGAAGATCAGCGACCAGGCGAAAAAAGAGCTGGTCGCAGCCAACCTGAGGCTGGTTGTTTCCATCGCTAAGAAATACAGCAACCGCGGTCTTCAATTCCTGGACCTCATCCAAGAAGGAAATATGGGCTTGATGAAGGCCGTGGACAAATTCGAATACCGGAGAGGATATAAGTTTTCGACCTACGCCACCTGGTGGATCCGGCAAGCCATCACCCGGGCGATCGCCGACCAGGCGCGCACGATCCGGATTCCCGTCCACATGATCGAGACCATCAACAAGCTCATCCGAGTTAGCCGGAGCCTCGTCCAGGAAATTGGGAGAGAGCCGTCGAGCGAAGAGATCGCCAAGAAAATGGATATGCCCGTGAGCAAGGTCCGCAAGATCATCAAGATCGCCCAGGAGCCGATCTCCCTGGAAACCCCGATCGGCGAGGAAGAGGATAGTCACCTGGGGGATTTTATCGAGGACAAAGTCATGCCTTCGCCGCCCGATACCGTCATCCACATCAACCTCAAGGAACAGATCGAGGAGGCGCTGAAATCCCTGACCGAAAGAGAGGCCAAAGTCCTGAAAATGCGCTTCGGGCTGGGCGATGGCAACGAGCACACTCTGGAGGAAGTCGGGCAGCAATTTAAGGTCACCCGAGAGCGCATTCGGCAAATCGAGGCCAAGGCGCTCCGCAAGCTGAAGCACCCCAGCCGCAGCAAAAAGCTGAAATCCTTCACCAACGGGTATTGACAGGTTTATCGCCCTGCTGACTTATCCACGGGAAAAATCCCAGCCTAAATTTTCCTGAAGTCGCTCCCCTATTCCTGCCTGCCCAATTGATTTTGGATCCGCCGATTGACCGGGAAGATTCCCTATGGTATTAGAAAATAGAACATGGCTTCTCCACCGAATTCAATGATCGGCCGGACCCTCAAACACTATGTGATCGAAAATCTGCTCGGCCAGGGAGGCATGGGCATCGTGTATCTTGCCCGGGACTCCAAGCTCCAGCGTCCGGTCGCCTTGAAGCTTCTCAAGCCGGATCTGGTCTCGGACCCGGACAAAAAGGGCCGTTTCCTGCGGGAGGCCCGCTCTGCCGCAGCTCTTACCCATCCCGCTATCGCCCAGGTCTACGATATCGACGAGGACCAGGGGATGATGTTTATCGCCATGGAATATATCGACGGCCGGACGGTCAGCCGCCTGATCGCGGACGGTGAGCTGGATCTCCTAGGAGCCGTAGAGATCGCCCTTCAAATCTCCGAAGGCCTAGCCCGGGCGCACGAGGCGAACATCATCCACCGCGACATCAAATCGGATAACATCATGGTCAATCGTGACGGCCACGCCAAGCTCCTCGATTTCGGCCTGGCCAAGCTCCTGGAAACGGGCCTGGAGAAGCCCAGCCGTCCGGCGGAAATCAGCCGGACGCTAACTCAGGATCAGGCCCATACTTTGGCTGGCGCCGTATTGGGCACGATCAATTACATGAGCCCTGAGCAGGTCCGCGGCCGGGCTTTAGACCCGGCGAGCGATATTTTTTCCTTCGGCGTCGTCCTGTACGAAATGGTGACGGGAGAGCGGCCGTTCAAGGGCGAAAGCCCCATCGACACGATGCATGCCATCGCTTTCGAAGAGCCCCCGCCGGCGACCGACCTGCGCAAAAACCTCCCGCCTCAACTCCAGCGGATCATTGTCCGCTGCCTGCGGAAGCGGCGTGAGGATCGCTATCCGGACGCGCGCAGCCTGGCCAACGATCTGAAAATCCTCCAGCACGACCTCGAAAGCGGAACCAGGCGCTCTCTCCCGCCCGGAGAACGTCTTCGGGGATGGCTGGAGGGGATCAAAACTTCGTTTCCTTTTGGGACCAAGGGCTTATTTATCGTAGCCGCCGCCGTTCTTCTATCCATCGTCTCAATCATCACAAAAATTCAATGGGGAAACCTCGTTTGGCCGGTGGTCATCGCGTTCCTCGCTTACAGGACGATCAGAAACAGGAAACGGAGGATGCTCAACGCCTTCACAAAAAAAGTCTCCAAGTTTCCCGAGGTCCGGGCGATCATCATCAGGGACAACCAGGTGACGGTCGTCATCAGCAAGGCTCCGGCCAAGATTTATATCCGGATCTCGAGCCTTGTGGACGCCATCAATAGGAAGCTCTATTTCAGCCAGCCGATTGCAGCAGCGATTAAGGATGATCTGTCCGAGCCTGAATTCCGGAACCTTCTCCGCACACCCGGAGTCGTTTATGCCAGGGATGAAGAAAGAAATTTCCAAGAAAAATAGGCGTTTCAATCCCCGTGAAATCCCGGCTTCCATCATCGGCCTTCGGATGAAGCCGAGATACATCTGTCGTTCCAAGAAAGGAATCCCGGGCTTTTCATTGACTCCGGCAACGGATATTTGATATAAAAGGCGGAAGGGCCTATAGCTCAGCGGTAGAGCTACCGGCTCATAACCGGCAGGTCCCAGGTTCGAATCCTGGTAGGCCCATTTGACCCCGAGGCAAGGATGTGGATATCGAATTTGACAAGCTGACAAAGCTCCAACATGTTGATTCTGAGATAAAAAGCACGTCCTCCCTTCTTGAGGCCATCCCCGCCCAGCTCGACGCCATTGATCAACGAATCAAAGCCACGGCCGACGTCGTCAGCCGGGCTAAGGAAAAACTCTCCGCCAACCAGAAAAAAAGAAGAGACCAGGAAGGCCAGGTCAAGGACTTCAAAGCCCAGATCGCCAGGTTCAAGCGTCAACTGAACGAAGTCAAGACCAACAAAGAATATACGTCCCTCCTTAAAGAAATCGAAGATTCCCAGCAGAAGGTGGACAAAGCCGAAGAGGAAATCCTGAACGAGATGATCACGGCCGACGAAATTGAGACGGAAATCAAGTTGGCCAACCAGAAGCGGGCCGAAGAAGAATCGCGCTTGAAAAAAGAGAAAGAAGCGATCGCCCTCAACGAGAAGGAACTGGAAGAGAAACGAGCCGAGCTGGCCAAGGAACGAGAGAGCCTCGTCCCCCAGATTCCGCCGGACCAGCTGAGGCTCTATTTGAGGATCAGCAAAAAAATGAGCGGACTGGCCATGTCGCCGGTGACGGATGACTTCTGTTCGCTCTGCCAGATGCGGATCCGGCCCCAGCTCCTCAACGAAATCATGGAAATGAAAAAAATCATCGTCTGCGAGGCCTGCGGCAGGATCCTGTTTTGGCAGAAGCCGCGTGACAAAGAGGACGAACGAGAAGAGATAGCCGATAACCCGGATAAGGTCGACGATTCGACCGCCTAGTTCCCGGCAAGGAGACCAAACATGTCCTCATCCATCAAAAAAATTTATGCCCGCGAAATCCTCGATTCCCGGGGAAATCCGACGGTGGAAGCCGAGGTCTGGCTCGAGAACGGCGTCTGCGGAAGAGCGGCCGTGCCCTCGGGAGCGTCGACGGGCGTGCACGAGGCTCTGGAACTCCGCGACGGCGATAAGAAACGCTTCGGCGGCAAAGGTGTGCTGACGGCGGTCAAGAATGTCAACGACGTGATTGCCAAAGTCCTCCTCGGTTTCAACCCCCAGGACCAGGCCGGCCTGGACCGGATCATGATCAATCTAGACGGCACGCCCAACAAGAGCAGGCTGGGCGCCAACGCCATTTTGGGCGTCAGCCTTGCCGCGGCCCGCGCGGCAGCGGCTGCGGTAGGCCTGCCGCTCTTCAGGTACCTTGGGGGAACGGCGGCCAACCTCCTCCCGGTTCCGATGTTCAATATCCTAAACGGAGGGGCTCATTCCAACTGGCAGGCGACGGACTTCCAGGAATTCATGATCGCCCCGGTCGGGGCCCCGAATTTTCGAGAAGCCCTGCGATGGGGCGGCGAGACTTATCAGGCCCTCAAGGGCGTCCTGAAATCCCAAGGCTATTCGACCGGCGTGGGCGACGAAGGCGGCTTCGCCCCGGCCCTCAAAACCAATGCCGAAGCCGTCGAGTGCATCCTCAAAGCGATTGAAAAAGCCGGGTTCAAGCCCGGAGACGATATCTCCGTTGCCCTCGACCCGGCTTCGAGCAGCTTTTTTGAAGACGGGTTTTATCTGCTCCGGACGGAAAAAAAGAAAATGTCCTCCGCCCAGATGGTCGGGCTGTGGGCGGATTGGGTCGGAAAATACCCGATCCGCGTGATCGAGGATGGGCTGGCCGAGGATGACTGGGAAGGCTGGAAATTGCTCAATGAAACCCTCGGCGACAAGATCGAGCTTGTCGGCGACGACCTGTTCGTCACCAACATCCAGCGGATCGCCCACGGCATTAAAGAAAAGGCGGCCAATGCCGTTCTCATCAAGCTCAACCAGATCGGCAGCCTCAGCGAAACCATCGCCGCCATCGAAATGGCACGTAAGGCCGGCTGGGGGGCGATGGTCTCCCACCGCAGCGGCGAGACCGTGGACAGCTTCATCGCCGACCTGACCGTGGCCATGGGAACGGGACACCTGAAGACGGGAGCGCCCTGCCGGGGCGAGCGAGTCGAAAAGTACAACCAGCTCTTGCGCATCGAGGAAGAGCTGGGCGCGGGGGCCGTCTACGCCGGACGCAAGGCGTTCATCCGGTAAAACCGGCCATCAGCCGTTTTCTTCTTTATACAAGGCGTCGATCAATTCCCTATACTTTTTTTCGACGACATTCCGCTTGACCTTGAGACTGGGCGTGACTTCCCCTTCGTCCATCTCAAAGTCCCGATCCAAAACGGCAATCTTCTTGATTCTTTCGAAGGAGGCCAGGTTCGGCGTGGCGCGGTCGACCTCAGATTTCAGGAAATTCACCACCTTTTCGTTCCTCACCAAATCCTTCCGTCCGGAATACGAGATGTTGCCGGATTTGGCATATTCCTCGATCTTGTCAAATTTCGGGACGATCAGAGCGGAGATGAAACGCCTTCGGTCTCCGATGACAACCGCATTTTCAATATAGGGATTGGTCTTCAAGGTGTTCTCAATGGGCTGGGGAGCAACATTCTTGCCGCCGGCCGTGACGATCAAGTCCTTTTTCCGGTCGGTGATCAACAGGAAGCCGTCTTCGTCAAAACGGCCGATATCACCCGTCTTCAGCCAATCCCCGTCAAAAGTCTCCCGGGTCTCGGCCTCCTTCTTATAGTAGCCCTTCATGACATGGGGTCCGCGCGTCAGGATCTCCCCATCGCGAGCGATTTTGACTTCAACGCCCGGAATCGGCCTGCCGACTGTCCCGAACCGCGGATTCTCGAGCAGGTTAACGGATATAACGGGCGAAGTCTCGGTCAATCCGTAGCCTTCCAGGATGACCAGCCCCATGGCATAGAAAAATTCGGCGATATCCTTGGAGAGCGGCGCTCCGCCCGAGACGAAAAAGCGGATCCTGCCGCCGGTCTTCTCGACGATCTTGGAAAAGACGAGCTTGTGGGCCAGGTTGCGCTTAAATTTCAGGAACCCGCCGATGCGCCGGGCGCCGAGTTTGCGCGCTCCATAGGTCTTGCCAACCTTAGCCGCCCAGAAGAAGATTTTTCTCTTCAGGCCGGAGCTCATCAGGACATTGTCCATGACCTTGGAATAGATTTTTTCGAATACCCTCGGCACGCCGACCATGATATGCGGCCGGACTTCGAGCAGGTTGGCGGCTACGGTTTCGACGCTTTCGGCATAAGCGATCGAACACCCTTTATAGGTATAGGCGAAAGTGACCATTCTCTCCAGGACGTGGGACAAGGGGAGGAACGAAAGCACGGTATCTTTGATAGTAAATTCGAGGATTTCCGCGGCGGTCTTCACGTTGCTGATAAAGTTGCTGTGGCTGAGGATGACCCCCTTCGGCATGCCGGTCGTCCCCGAGGTGTAGATGATGGAGGCATCATCCTCCGGCTTGACGGCCTGGACGAGCCTCTCAAAGAGCTCGGGCTGGGCTTTAGAGATTGTCTCCCCCTGGGATTGGACATCCCGGTAGGTCAGAACTCCAGGAGGGGCGGCGGATTCAAAGGAGATGAAATGTTTGACCTGGGGCAAATCGTCTTTGATCGCCTCGAGTTTTTTCCATTGGTCCAAGCCCGAATAGACGACGATCTTCGCATCCGAATCGTTGACGATATATTTCACCTGCTCGGGCATGAGGGTCGTGTAAATGGGGACCGTGATCCCGCCGCCGCAGAGGCAGGCAAAGTCGGTGATTGTCCACTCCGGCCTGTTCTCTGAGAGGATGATGAGCTTGTCTCCCTTGCTCAAACCAAGGGTTCTAAGTCCCAAGCACAGGAATCTTATCGCGTCGCCGAATGCGGCCGTGGAAATCGGGGTGTATATTCCCTGCTTTTTGACCAGCAAAAAATCAGGCTTGGGGTAGGATTTTAGGGTGTTGACTAAAAGCTCAGAAAGGGTATTGACCATTGTTCCCTCCTCGACATGAATTGTGCCCATTGTAGTTTTGGCCGAAGGGTCTGTCAAGCAGGAAGATTAGGGGGCGGGGCGAACAGCGCCGCTTGTTTCCGAACCTATTCCGAGTCCTCGCGGGCTTTGGCCACCGAGCAGACCCGATCCTTCTCCTCGAGCTGGATGATCCGGACGCCCTGGGTGGCGCGGCCCGAAGCGCGGACCTGTTTGGTGTTGATCCGGATGACCTTGCCGAATTCGGTGACGATGAGCAGGTCTTCCTCGGCAATGCCAAGAACGCCCAAGGCGTTCCCGATCTTCGGCGTGATCTTGAGGTTGATCAGGCCTTTTCCTCCCCGGCGTTGCCGTCGGTAGAACCCTGTCTCGGTCTTTTTCCCATAGCCTTTCTCGCTGGCCGTGAAAATAAATTTGTCCTCTTCGCCCGTGGCTACCATGCCGATGACAGCGTCTTTCTTGGCCAGCGACATAGCCCGGACGCCGGTTGCCTGGCGTCCCATGGACCGGATGTCGGACTCCTTGAAGCGAATGGCCTTGCCCAGCTTGGTGGCGATAACGATATCGCGTTTCCCGTCGGTGATGCGGGTCCACATCAGCTGGCTCTTGCGTTTGAGGTTGATGGCGATGATGCCGCCGCGGCGGATGTTCTTGAACTCGCCGAGCTTGGTCTTTTTGATCAGGCCGTCGGTGCTCAGCATGACGATATACTTGTCCTCGCCAAAATCCTTCACGGCCATGACCGAGGTGACATGTTCCTCGGGCTGGAATTCGATCAGGTTAGCGATCGATTTGCCGCGGCCGGCGATGCCGACGTCTGGGATTTCGAGCGCCCGGAGACAGTAAACGCGGCCCTTGTTCGTGAAAAAAAGCAGGTAGTTGTGCGTCGAACAGACGAACAAGTTCTCCACGACATCCTCGGCTTTCATACTGATGCCCTTCCGGCCCTTGCCGCCGCGCATCTGGAAATGGTAGGAACTCAGGGAGGTCCGTTTGACATAGCCGGACGACGTGTAGAGGACGACCACGTCCTCTTCCTTAATCAAGTCCTCCGGACGGATGTCGGCGATGACTTCATCCCGGATTTCCGTCCGGCGCTCATCCTTGTACTCCTCCTTCATCTGCTTGAGCTCTTCGACGATGATCTCCTGGATGAGCTTATCCGAGGCGAGAATTTTCTTCAGCTTCACGATCAGCTTCTTGAGCTCTTCATATTCCTGGACGATCTTTTCCCGTTCGAGGCGGGTCAGCTTTTGGAGCTGCATTTCCAGGATGGCCTGGGCCTGGATCTGAGTCAGCTTGAACTTCTCCATCAAGCCGGTCCTGGCCTCTTCCACGCTCTTTGACGACCGGATGAGCTTGATGATGGCGTCCAGGTGGTCAAGGGCGATCGTCAAGCCCTCCAGGATGTGGGCCCGCTGTTCCGCTTTTTTCAGCTCAAACCGCGTCCGCCTGCGAATGACATCCTGCCGATGAGAGATGAAATATTTCATCATGTCGACGAGGCCCAGCGTCTTGGGCTGTTTGTCGACGATGGCCAGCATGATCATGCCGAAGGAGGTCTGGAGGGCTGTATGCTTGTAGAGGTTGTTGAGGACGACCTCGGGCAGCTCGCCTTTCTTGATCTCGAGGACGATGCGGATTCCTTCCCGATCCGATTCGTCGCGGATGTCGGCGATCCCCTCGATCTTCTTATCGTTGACCAGCTCGGCGATCGTTTCCAGGAGGCGGGCCTTGTTGACCGAGTAAGGAATTTCCGTGACAACGATTCGTTCCCGCTCGCCTTTCTCGCCGTGTTCAATCGTTGTCTTGGCCCGGATTTGAATGACGCCCTTGCCTTCCCTGTAGGCCTCCCGGATACCCTGCCGGTTGAAAATATATCCTCCGGTCGGAAAATCCGGGCCGGGAACGAATTCCATGATTTTGTCGAGCCCGGCGTTGGGATGCTGGATGAGGTAGATCGTCCCGTCGATGACCTCCGCCAGGTTGTGGGGTGGGATGTTCGTGGCCATGCCCACGGCGATGCCCGACCCGCCGTTGACCAGCAGGTTCGGGAACTTGGCCGGAAGCACCTCGGGCATGGTCAGACTCTCGTCATAGTTGGGAACGAAATTGACCGTGTCTTTCTCGATATCGGCCAGGAGCTCCTGGGCCAGCTTGGACATCCGGACTTCGGTGTAGCGCATGGCCGCCGGCGGGTCGCCGTCGATCGAACCGAAATTCCCCTGTCCGTCGACGAGTGGGTACCGCAAACTGAAATCCTGGGCCATGCGGACCAGAGTGTCGTAGACGGCGACGTCTCCGTGGGGATGGTATTTTCCGATGACGTCGCCCACGATGCGCGCCGATTTCTTGTAAGGCTTATTCCAGGCGGTCCCCGTCTCGTACATAGCATAGAGCACGCGGCGGTGGACGGGCTTCAGTCCGTCTTTGATGTCGGGGATGGCCCTTCCGATGATCACGCTCATGGCGTAATCCAGATAGGACCGCTTCATCTCTTCTTCGAGGCTGACAACGGTCAGGTCGGCCGCCGCTGGCGGCAGCTCTTTCTTCTCGCCCTTGTCTTTTTCCTTGTCTTTATCCATTCTTTCGAATCCGCCTCAGGATCGTGTCATATCCGGCGGCTGGGCGCCGCCGTCATCTCGCCGGCCCGAGAAAGCACAGAGGCTCTAAACATCGAGGTTCTGCGCCATGAGGGCGTTATTTTCGATAAAGTTCTTTCTCCGCTCGACCTCGTCCCCCATAAGCGTCGAGAACACATCGTCGGCTTCAACGGCGTCCTGGATGGAGACTTTGAGGAGGGCCCGGTTCTCCGGGTTCATGGTCGTTTCCCAGAGCTGTCCCGGCGTCATCTCGCCCAGGCCCTTGTAGCGCTGGATGCCGACGCCTTTTTTGCCTTTTTCAAAGAGGTGGTCGAGGAGTTTGTTTTCGTTCTCGACGATGATGGTCTCGGAATCGGACAGGACCTCGTAGGGGGGCCGGAAATCAGCGAGCTCATTGTAGATTCTGAACAGGTTCTTGTACTCCACGGACTCGATCAGGCCGCGGCCCACGTGGACCGTAATGGACATGCCGTTGATCTGGTATTTGATGACGAGGCCCCAGGCCTCATACTCTTCGTCGTGAGTCAGCTCCGTGGTCAGGCCCTTGGCCTCGATCAGCCCCTGGATCCTCTTGACATTTTTCTTGTTCTGGAGGAATTCCAGGTCGGCGACGTTCTCCCGGATCAAGAGTTCGATCAGGAAGAACGGCAAATTCTTCCGCTCCAGGAACTGGACATAGTTCTTTTTCTGGATAATCCGCAGGAAGAGCCGCCGGAATTTTTCGCCCTCAAAGACCTCTTTGCGGCCTTTGACCCGGACCTTGAAGTCCTCGGAGATCTTTTTGATCATCCACTTTTCATAGGCACGCTCTTCCTTGAGGTACTGGACCTCCCGGCCACGGCTGAGTTTATAGAGCGGCGGCTGAGCAATATAGAGGTGCCCCTGTTCGATCAGCGGTTTCATTTGCCGGTAAAAGAACGTCATGAGGAGCGTCCGGATGTGAGAACCGTCAACATCGGCGTCTGTCATGATGATGACCTTGTGATAGCGGAGCTTCTCCAGGCTAAAATCGGACTCGCCGACGCTCGTTCCCAGCGCTGCGATCATCATCCCGATCTCTTCGCTCTTGAAGATCTTGTCGGCCCGGGCTTTCTCCACGTTTAAGATTTTGCCCTTGAGAGGCAGGATGGCCTGGAAACGCCTGTCGCGGCCCTGTTTAGCCGAGCCGCCCGCGGAATCTCCTTCGACGATATAAATCTCGGCCAGAGCCGGGTCGCGTTCCTGGCAGTCGGCCAGCTTGCCGGGGAGCGAGCTGGATTCGAGGACCCCTTTCCGGCGGGCAAGCTCCCGGGCATTGCGGGCGGCTTCCCGAGCGCGGGCCGCGTCCAAGGCCTTGAGGATGACGCGCTTGGCATTGGTGGGATTCTCTTCAAGATAGGCCGTGAGCTGTTCGTTGACGAGCGACTCGACGATGCCTTTGACTTCAGAATTGCCCAGCTTGGTTTTGGTCTGGCCTTCGAATTGCGGATCGCGCATCTTGACGCTGAGGACGGCGCATAAGCCTTCCCGTGTGTCGTCGCCCGAGATGCTTCCACCGCCGAGGTCTTTGAACATATTATGGGAAACGGCATAGTTGTTGATACAGCGGGTCAAGGCCGACTTGAATCCGATGAGGTGCGTTCCGCCTTCCGTGGTGTTGATATTGTTGACGAAGGTGAAGATGGTCTCGGCGTAGCCGGCATTGTACTGAAAAGCGAGCTCGACCTGGATATCGTCTTTCTTGGATTCGAAATAGATCGGGCGGGGGTTGAGGACATTCTTGTTCTGGTTGAGGTACTGGACGAACTCCTGGATTCCGCCCTTGTACTGGAACTCGTGGCTCTTGTTGATGCGCTCGTCCGTGATGGAGATCTTCAGCCCGCGATTAAGGAAGGAAAGCTCCCTCATCCTCTGGGTGAGGACTTCGAAATTGGACTCGATGGTCTCGAAGACCTCCTCGTCGGGCCAGAAAGTGACCTTGGTGCCGGTTTTTTTTGTTTTACCGATCTGCTTGAGCTTAGTGACGGTGATGCCGCGTTCGTAGCTCTGGGTGAAGATTCCGCCGTTCCGTTTGATCTCCAAGTCGAGCCGTTTGGACAGGGCATTGACAACGGAAACACCGACCCCGTGGAGGCCGCCCGAGACCTTGTAGCTCTTATCGTCGAACTTGCCGCCGGCATGGAGCATGGTCATGACGACTTCGGCCGCGGATTTTTTCTCCTTCTTGTGCAGTTCGACGGGGATGCCGCGTCCGTCGTCGATCACGGTGACGGAATTATCGAGATGAATGAAGACTTCGATGTTGGTACAGCAGCCGGCCAGCGCTTCATCGATGCTGTTGTCGACGACTTCATAGACAAGATGGTGGAGTCCGTCGGGCCCGGTGCTTCCGATATACATGGCCGGGCGCTTCCGGACCGCCTCCAAGCCCTTCAGGACTTTGATGCTTTCCGCCGTATATTTTGATTCTTTCATGACTCTATCTTCTTAAAAAAAAGACGGGTTGAGGCGAGTGAAATCTCACCCAACCCGACAGGCATTTTCGACATAAAAATTATATAAAAAACACGCGGAAAAGTAAAGTAAAATTTCGGGCAAAATCCACAATATTTTGTATCCCCGGACGGTAGAAATCGCAACAGTTTGAGGTTTCGACTTTGAGACGGATCTTCCGGGAATTGACCTCTTTATTTCGAGCTTTTCCGCCCGAAAATCTTGTTCGCCATCAGGGCTAAAATGAACAGCGGGCCGTACAGAGCGGCCGCGGCCGAGGAGAAACCGATGTTCTGTCCTTTGAGCATTTCCATGCCCCATCCGAACTGATCTTCATTGATGAGATAAGTCCAGGTGGAAGAAGGCCCTCTCAGGCCCTCAGCGTCCACATCCACAGGTCCGTCCCGGCCGATCATAGCTTCGAGCGCATGGACGACGGCGGTTTCGACATTGTTCCGCAGTTCCAAAAAAGCGGCCGTACTCGATTTTTGGAATTCATGGATCGGCGTCCTCCCACCCAGGCTGACCAAATGGATGGTTTCCCGAGTGTCGTTAATCCAGGCCAGATGATCAGACCAAAAGCGGTCGATCTGGAAAATGGTCGCCCGTCTTTCTAAGCCCTCCAAAGTTGTCCGTCCGAAGCGGGACAAGCCTCTTTCATAAAGCTCGGGGTTCCTAGCGGAGAGGAGGAGAGGAGAATCCTGCGCGAAAAATAGGAGTGCCCTCCAATTGTGAATTGTCCGCCTCTGCAATTCCCCGAGCGAGGAAAATTTCCAGAGCGACCTGCGGATGTCGAAGTTCTGCCCTTCGATAATACGCTGGGCATGGCCGATCTCCCGGTTGATTTCCCCCTGGGAGAGCGGCGTTTCTTGCTTCTGCAGGCGGTGGCGTTTGTAGAACAGCTTGACGAGGCCATAGCGCTCGAAGAGGTCATCCTCCAGGCTGATGAAAAAACGCGTTGAGCCGGGGTCTCCCTGCCGGCCAGCCCGTCCCCTCAACTGTTGGTCGATGCGGAGGCTTTCATAGCGGTTGGTACCGATGACATAGAGCCCTCCCAGGGCGACAACTCTTTCGCGTTCCCGTTCATCGGCCCCGCCGAGTTTGATATCTGTGCCTCGACCCGCCATGTTTGTCGAGATTGTGATCGCCCCCGGAAGCCCGGCTTGGGCGATAATGCCGGCTTCCCGCTCATCATTCTTGGCATTGAGAACGTGGCAAGAAATCCCCGCTTTTGTCAAATCCGAGGCCAGTTCTTCCGATTCCTTGACGTTTGCCGTCCCGACCAGGATGGGACGGCCGGCCTCGTGGACGGCCTGGATTTCCCGCTTGAGCGCCCGGCGCTTCGCTTCTTTGTGGGTGAAGACCGCGTCCGGATGGTCCATCCTTATGCTTGGCTTGTGGGGAGGGACAACGACAACCTTCAAATCATAGAATTCCTTCAGCTCGGCGGCGGAAGGCCGGGCCGTGGCCGTCATCCCGCAGAGCTTCGGATAGAGACGGAAGAAATGCTGGAGCGTGATCGAGCCGAGAATCCTGGCCTCGGATTTTCGGTCCAGCTTTTCCTTGGCTTCCACGGCGGCCTGCAGACCATCCGGCCAGTGGCGATTGTCAACGACCCGTCCCGTGAACTCATCGACGATCTCGATTCTTCCGCTTCGGACGATGTAATCGACGTCGCGGCGGAGCAGGGCCTCGGCGTGAAGGGCGCAATAAAGAGCTTCCAGAAGCGGCTGGTTTTTCGGGTCATAGAGACTGCCGCAGCCGAGCATCGTTTCGGCACGTTCGATGCCGGAATCCGTGAGGAAAACATTGCGATGTTCAACATCCGTTTCATAATCTCTTCCCGCGCTCATCGCTTTTACGGCCGCAGCCAAGCGGCCAGCGTCCCATCCCGTTCTCTCCTCCACGCCGGAAATAACCAGCGGGATGCGGGCCTCATCGATGAGAATGGAATCCGCCTCATCCACAAGGGCCATATGGAAGGTCCGATGGACGAGGTCGTCCTGTTCGTAGCAGATCTCGTCGCGGAGAAAATCGAAACCGGCTTCCTTGGCCGTCGCATAGGTGATATCGCAGGCATAGGCCTTTTTTTTCTCCTCCGCCTTCTGACCTTCTTGGACACAGCCGACGCTTTGCCCCAGGAGCCTAAAAATGGGGCCCATCCAGGCCGCATCCCGGCGGGCCAAATAATCGTTGAAGGTCAGAATATGAACGCCGCGGCCGGTTAGGGCATAGAGGTGGGCCGGGAAAACCGCAGCCAGGGTCTTCCCTTCTCCAGTCGGCAGCTCGGCGATTTTTCCCTGGGCCATGGCCAGGCCGGCGATCATCTGGACATCAAACGGATCGAGTCCGATGGCCCGACGGGATGCTTCCCGGACAAGGGCGAATGCCTCGACCAGAAGATTCTCGAGCGGGACACCCGATCCAACTTGACTCGCCAAGCTAACGGATAATTCGCGCAACCCGCTCACCGAGTAACGCTCAAGCGCGCGTGATTTAATCTCTGGGACGATATCTCGGTATAAGAAAAGATCTGTCTCCACGGAAATTCCGAGGGCGTTCCGGCCCAGGGCTTTGAGCTTCGAAATTAGATGAACAGACTTCCGATCTAGACGAGATGTTCTTAGATCATGGTTCTGCATGAACGGCCTCCTTCTTAAATGGGGGAATGCTGGAGAAGTTCAGCGAAATTTGATTAATAAGGAGGGCTTCTTGGTGAGGAAGGCCGGCTCAGGACCGATGGGGCCGAAGCCAGAACCGGAAAAACGACCCCGGAAGAAAAGGAGAGACAACACAAGACAAGGACCAGAATAAACAAGAGCAGCGGCGGAAACAGAAGGGCAAGAATAAATATCATAGGGAAAAGGACATAGGAACGGCGGCTAGAGATCTTCAGAAAATCGAACCTCAAAATATTTCCGCCCATGACGAATACATAATAGCTGAGAACAGGTTTTTGGTCAACTCGCATGAAGCGCGTGAGGTTCGACCTCGTTTTGAATTGATAGGCTGGCTTTTATATAATATGGACTCAATCATAAGGTGATCTACTCTATTGGGCGGCACTGAGTCTATCCGAGACCCCCGTAGCGGAGGGGGGACCCGTCGGTTTTTCCGACGGGGGGGAACCGACGGGATTGGTTCCCCTGGGGTCCGGGGCTACGGACAGACTCAGCGCCGCCCATAGAAAGTCACTTTATTTAGCGTTGATATTAATCTGGCGGAGGAAGAATCCCGTGCCGGCCAACTTGACTCCCCAATATCTGGAAGCCGAGAAAAAACTGAAAACGGCCAAAACCCCCCAGGAAAAAATCGAGGTTTTGGAGGAAATGCTGGCCGTCATCCCTAAGCACAAGGGAACCGAAAAGCTCCAAGCCCAGATCAAGACCAAGATCGCCAAGGCCAGGGACGAGCGGGAGAAGCGGCCGTCCGCCAAACACGGGCCGAGCTATATCATTGATAAGCGCGGCGCCGGCCAGGTTGTGCTCATCGGTCCGCCCAATTCAGGCAAATCGATGCTCATCAAATCCTTGACAGGCGCGGAACCGGAGGTCGGCGATTATCCGTTCACGACCCGGATTCCGGCCCCCTACATGATGAAGTATGAAAATATCCAAATCCAGCTCATCGACCTGCCGCCGCTCACGCCCGAAATCATGGAGAGCTGGCAGCTCGAGCTGATTAAGGTCGCCGATGCCGTGCTCGTCATCGTGGACGTCTCGAGCGCCGATTCGCCAGGCCTCCTGGAAACGCTTTTCAGCAGACTCCAAGAAAAACGAATCCTTTTTGTTCGAGATGAAGAGGGCTTGGCCGATGAATCCGGCGCACCCATGTTCAGGAAGAAAGCGCTTCTCGTCGCCAACAAGGCCGATGTGGCCGCCGCCGGAGAAAATCTAGAAGCTCTGAAGTTCTTTTTTGAAAAACAGCTGGCCGTCATCCCGGTTTCGGCGGCGCGCGGCGAAGGCCTCGCCGAACTCAAAACGCGGATCTTCACTCTTCTTCACATCATTCGCGTCTACAGCAAGGCACCTGGAAGAAAACCCGATCATGACGAGCCGTTTGTCCTGAGGAAGGGAAGCCGGGTTATCGATATCGCCCGCGCCGTTCACAAGGATTTTGCCGAAAAGCTCACCTATGCCCGCCTCTGGCGGGAAGGCCAGTTCAGCGGACAGATGGTGAATCGCGACCAGCCGCTCGAAGACGAAGACATCGTCGAGCTTCATATCTGAGCGCTAATCTAGGAATGCCTTTTTCAAAATGGCCAGATAGTCGTCGGCGCTCGCCGGCCGCGGATTGGACGGGTTGGAGTTGTTCTCGGAGGATTTCTCCGCAATCTCGGCCAGTTGCTTGTCCTTGATCCCGAGCGCCTTAAACGACGGAATCTCCAAGGTCCGGGAAAGGTCCTTGATTTTGCGGATCAGCCTTTCCGCGGCCAGGAGATCGTCCCCCTCGTAGATCCCCGCCAAGCGGGCCAGGTCGGCATATTTATTGGCGGATACGGGCAGGTTAAACTCCATGACATAGGGCAGGAAAATCGCGTTGGCGACGCCATGCGGGACGTCAAAGAGCGCGCCGATCGATTCGGAAATGCAGTGAACGGCGCCGACATCAGAGTTTCCAAAGGCCAGCCCGGCCAAAAGGCTGCCCAGCATCATTCCCTCCCTGGCCTCGCGATTATGCTTGAGATCGCTGTAAGCGTCCTGGATATGCCGAAGAACAAGCCGGAAGGCTTCTCTAGCCCAGACATCCGTGATTTGGCTGGCCAGCTTTACCGCATAGGCTTCAACGGCATGGGTCAAGGCATCCAAGCCGGTCGAAGCGACATACGGCCGGGGCAGCGTGGACAAAAGATCGGGATCCACGAGGGCTACAGCCGGAAACATCTGCGGCCCTTTGATGCTCATCTTGTATTTCCGTTCCGAGTGGGTAATAACGGCCACCCAAGTCACCTCGCTCCCCGTACCACAGGTTGTGGGGATGGCTAGGACAGGAAGCGGAGGCGTTTTATACTGAGCCCGGCCTTCGTAATCCTCGATGTATCCGGGATTTGTCGCCAAGAGGGCTACGGCCTTGGCCGCGTCGAGGGCGCTGCCGCCGCCCAGCCCAATAACCAGCTCCGGCTTTTGCTTTCGTGCTTCTTCCCCTGCCCGGTTAATAGTCAGACTTCTTGGGTTTTGCTCGACTCCATCGAAAACCAGGATGCCCGAAAGCTGGCTAAGCACCCTGCCGGCGATCCCGGACTGGACAATCCCCCGATCTGTGACCAGTAAAATCTTCGAAACCTGGAATTCTCGCTCGACAACGTCCTTGAGCTGGAAGACCGCCCCAGAGGCAAAAATAATCTTGGACGGGGCATGATAGATCATCTTTAAAATGAAATCGTCTTATTTCCGGAAATTCAGAGAATCCTGGTTGGCCATGTCGAGGATGGCCATAAACAGGAGCTGGGCCGCATCTTCAAGAATCTCCGGCGTGATGATGGCCAGATCATCCTTTGTCACATGATAAGTGGGGTACGGGGCGCGAAATCCGGAAGCTCCCAGGTTAATCGTCGGCACTCCCTTCCAATAAAACCGGGCGGCATCCTGGCGCGGCCGGGCGGGGTAGGAAGAAGTGTTCGAATTCAGCATGCGGTGGATATATTTTTCATTGGCTTTGGTCAAAAACTCCATGAATCCGGAATTGTTCTGGCCGGCGGTTGCACTCAGGCGATCCCCGCTGCCAAGGCCTTCGAGGTTCACGAAACCGATCGTCTTTTCGAGCGGAAATACGGGGTGCTCACAGTAATATTCCGAGCCGATGACACCCTGCTCTTCTCCACCGATGGCCATAAAAAGGATAGTCCGCCGCAGTTTGACCGGGCTTTTCGACAAAGCTTCGGCCAAGCCGAGAAGGACGGCCACCGATGAAGCATTGTCATTCGCGCCGGGCATCAGCTCCCAGAGGCGGCCTAGATGGTCCAGGTGGCCGCCGACGATAATCACTTCATCCTTGAGCTTCGGGTCGGAGCCGGGCAGGATGCCGATCACGTTGGCGCCGACGCCTTCGGGATGGTGCTCGGTCGCATTCTTGATCGTAAAATTCTTCCCCGTGGCAAACGATTGAGGCTTCAGTTCTTTCCGGATCTTGTCGATGGTCTCTTTGTATGTTCTTCCCGTTCCGGCAAACACATCGGCCACAACGGCATCGCCGACATGACTGTAAATAAATCCCTGCCGATAGGAATTGTTGGGGTTGCCGATCGGCCCGTAGTTGTAGATCATGCCCTTGGCTCCATGAGCCACGGCGTTTTCGAGCTTGTACTGGTGGAAGGAATAGGGTCGCCATTTTTTGAAGACGTCGGGATTCTGATCGGGGGAGACAGGGACCTCCCTGTCCATGAGGAGAATTTTCCCCTTGACGTCGAGGCCGGCATAATCATCATAGGCGAGCTCGGGAGCGGTGATTCCGTATCCGACAAAGATCACCTCGGCTGTGACTTCTCCCGATCCCGATGTCCCACCGGGGATATATTCATCTTCGTATCTATAGGATTTTTTAATGACAGCGTTTTTGAACGGAATATCCAGAGTCAATTCCCCGCCCTTGAAGACAAGCGTATAAGGGTTGGGATAGGCCTGAAAATACGTTCCTTTGTCGCCGGCCGGAGCGATCCCCCATTTTTTCCAAAGCGACGCAAGCCAATCTGCGCAAGCGTTGTATTCGGCCGTGCCGGTCAGCCGCCCGCCGTATTTTTCGGAGATCAACTCCTTGATATAGTCCAGGAGCGGATGGCTCGAGATGGAGTGCATGACATTCAGGATTTTTTGTTCGTCCGAGAGTTCAGGCTTTCGTCCCTGCGGTTGGGCGGACAGATATGTTGCCGCGAAGACGCAAGTGAGGACGACCAGTGATAGGAGTCTGCGATTTTTCATTCCCTTCTCCTTTCTAAAAACGATAGGCTATCCCGGCCCTGAGGATGAATCCATCCCAGAATGCGGCTTCTCCCACAAGATAAATGTCATCGGCAATCTTGCCTTTGACGCCCAGGCTGAGCTGGAAGAACGGCACGAACCAAAATGGAATGCTGAGGACCTTTCCCTCACTCTCGGCGTCCTGTCCCATTTTGTTCTTGACGGCCGCCAGCGTTTTCGTCCCGGACTCCTGGTAGTGCTCCGCTCCTCCGGCGAGCCAGAGGAGATCGCCCTGGACGTCATATTGAAGGGTGCCCTGATCGAGATACCGGCCCGATCCACAGCCGAATCCCATCGCCATATAAGGATGGATGCGCCAAGCCGGCTTTATCTCCCAGCGAAAGTTGACATGAATCGACCAGGGCGCCAATTGAAAAGTCCCGCTGCCCTGTCCGTTGAAGTCTGCCGATTTTGACGCTTCGCCGTCGGGGATGTCCAGAGAAGCCGTCGCCCTAGCCTCTTTGACCATGACCTTCATCGAGGTCTTTTCGATTGAGAGACCGAGGCTGAACGATCCCTTCTCTCCGGCCGGGTTCCAGCGGATATCGAAGCCGAAATTGCCGCCGCTCGAATCGATATCTACTGAAGTCGAAGATGAATTTTCCACCAAACCCGGATGCGCCTCCCTGGCCAGGTTAAGCATCCGGCTCTTCAGGGCATCTCCCATGGCCGTATCCAAAAAACCTTTCGCGAAGTTGAGGCTCCATGAGGAAAAATGAAACCCCAGCTCGATCTTTCTCTTGACGGAAAACGCGGCTGTCAGCGGAGAAACCGCCAACAGCGCATAAACCGTGAACCCGGAAATGCCTTTGCTGAATCTCCCGACTTTCATGTTCACCTCGCGGGCCCGCCGCCTCCTCAGTCAAAAACTTATCATACCAGGAAACGGGCTCGTGGAGAAAGTCCGCTTTGCTGGTTGATTTGAGTTTTGACTTCTGCTATCTTCAGTTATTCCGGCCGCTCCAAGGCCTGGATGAGGAGGAAACCATGCTCCTAAAAATCCTCATGAGCGTTTTGGCCATGGGAATGTTTGTTGCGCTTTCTCCGTCCGCCGGCGCTCAGGGAAATCCCACGGTCCTTCTGAAAACAAGCAAGGGCGATATTACTGTTGAGCTCGATCCAGTCAGAGCGCCAATCTCGGTGAAAAATTTCCTGGGCTATGTCGACGCAAAATTCTTTGACGGAACGATTTTCCACCGGGTGATTAAGGGGTTCATGATCCAGGGCGGTGGGCTAACCGCCGACTTCGTCGAAAAGGCCGCCAAGCCGCCGATCAAGAATGAATCAGGGAACGGGCTGAGCAACCTGCGGGGGACGATCGCCATGGCCCGCTCGGATGCCTTGGACAGCGCCACCTGCCAGTTTTACATCAACCACGCCGATAATCTCTTCCTCGACAAAGGCAAATACGCAGTCTTCGGCAAAGTGATCAAGGGCATGGATATCGTGGACGCCATCGCCTCGGTGCCCACAGGCGTCGTCAAAGGCTACGATGACGCTCCGCGCCAGCCGATCACGATCGTCTCCATCCGCCGCATCGAGAGCAAATAGTCAGCCGATTGCTCCTGAGCTCCCATGGCGGAGAAACCTTCGGCGTCCGAAAAAAAGTCGGGCCTCGGCGATACGATCTTCGCTTTTGTTCATCTTGCACTGCTGATTGCGATCGTCATTTATACCGTCGTATTGTTCGCCCTGGGAACCTGGCCTCGGGCCAGCGTCATTTCCGCCTGTCTTGTCCTTTACTACTTTCTTGTCCTCCATAGACCCGTGATCAGAGAAATCAGAAGAAAACGGAAACTCAAATTCCCTCCGCCGGAAAGGAAGCAATAAAACATGAATAAACCCAGATCCGTTTTTTGTCTCCTCGTGACCTTCCTGGTGTCTTTTCTATCCTTATCCGCCCAGGAGAAACCGAAGCTTCCTCCTGACATCGAAAAAGCCCTCAACTCCATTCAGGGCCTAGAAGCCTATCAAAGCGTAAAAATTTTGGCCTCGAGGGAATTTGCCGGGCGCCTGACCGGCCACGAAGGCTATACAGCGGCCGCTCGTTGGGCCGCCGGCAAGTTCAAGCAGTGGGGGCTCTTGCCGATCGATAAAAAGGACGGATATCTCCAACTCTATCCTTCCCCCTATACGGTCGTCAAAAAAGCAGAGATGACGCTTTTCCTGCCCGACGATAAAGGCGGAATGAAGCTCGAAGCGAATAAGGACTTTCTGCCTCTTTTTTTCACCGACAGCGGCCAGGCGGAAGCCGCGCTCGTTTTTGCCGGCTGGGGCATCAGCGCTCCTGACCTCGGCTACGACGATTATGCCGGAATCGACGTCCAGCGAAAATTTGTCCTCTGTTTTCGCGGCGTGCCGGACGGAAGCGACCGCCGCTTCCAGATCCACGACGAGCACCGCACCCGGATGAAGACGGCCAAGGACAAGGGCGCCCTGGGGCTTGTCTATATCTACCCCGAGCCCATCTCCAATCCGAACGGCGACTGGATCCAGGGATTCATGCCGATCATGCTCAGCGAAAAAATAACAGACCTCCTTCTGAAAGAGAAAAGCGTGAACTCGGTCGATCTCAGGAAGGACCTTCAGTCTTACAAGAAGCCTTTGAGCTTCCCCCTCCGCCCCAGGATTCGATATGCCGTCGAATCCGAACACTTCCCCGACGGTATCGGCTACAATATCGCGGGCTATGTGGAGGGCCGTGACGCCAAGCTCAAGAAAGAATGCCTCGTCGTCGGCGGGCATTTCGACCACGATGGGTTGCATATGGGCTTTCTCTTCCCGGGCGCGGACGACAATGCCAGCGGCAGCGCGACGGTCATGGAAATCGCTAGGGCCTACGCCCGGCTGGCTCAAAAGCCCAAGCGATCGGTCATGTTTGTCCTCTTCGGCGGCGAGGAGATGGGCCTTCAAGGCTCGACATACTTCGCCGACCATCTTCCGCAACCTTTCGAAAAAGTGGATGCCATGTTCAACTTCGATATGACGGGCGAGGGCGACGGCGCCGGGGGCGCCTGCTCCGCCAACAGGCCCGAGCTAAAAAAAGCGCTCCAGGACGCGGATATGTTTGTCGGGATTCTTCGCGGCCTGGGCGAGATCCGCAGTGTGGGCGTCCGGAGTTCGGACTTTGCCCCGTTTTTCTTAAAGGGAACAGCGGCCGTATCCATAGGCTCGAACGGACCTCATCTTGCTTATCACGCCATCGGCGATACGATCTATCGCATCAATCCCGATATCATGGCTGACATAGCCCGGCTGGCATTCCTGGCCAGCCGCGCCTGGGCGGACCGATAATTTTTAAAGAGGAGCGACGAAGATACTTGAAACCCGGGCCTTATGTCCCGCGTTCTTATGCATAAAAGACTGAAATGAAAAAAAGAGCCTGGCGCGTCGGACTGGCAACGGGACCTATCCTGATTCTCGTCGCCGTTGCCGTGCTCATCCTTTTCCACAAAAAACCTGCGCCAACATCCGCTCCCCAGCTTACACTCTCCCCGGCTCCGCCGGAGCCTCCCGCCTTGAAGCTCAGCCGGGAAATCATCAAAAAGGGCCAGACTCTGTCGGACATCCTCGCGAAATACGATTTCTCGCGGGCAGAGGTTCACCAGCTTGGAGAAGAGGTCAAACCCGTTTGGAACCTGAAAAAAATCATCGTCGGCCATGAGATGAGGTTCTATTCCGACGCCGCCGGGAAGGTCCAGTCTATCGAATACAACATCGATGACAATCGATACCTGGCCATTCGTCGGGAGGGAGTTCGCTTCCAGGCAGCGGTCAAAGAATTCCCCTTCGAGACCAGGCTCGCTTTCATCTCGGGAACGATCGTCGATAATCCGATTAACGCCGTCCTGGAAAGAAATGAGCAGGCCGGGCTGGCCCTGGCCATGGCCGAAATCTTCGCCTGGGATATCGACTTTTACACCGAGCTGCGCAAGGACGATTCCTTCCGCATGGTCTTTGAAAAAAAATTCCTGGACGGCAAATTTTCCGGCTACGGCGAAATCCTTTCCGCGGAGTTCATCTGTCAGGGCCGGCCGTTCCAGGCATTCCGTTTCGCTTATCCGGATACAAAAAAGGCGGATTATTTCGACGCCGGCGGAAAATCGCTCCGGAAAGAGTTCTTGAAATCTCCCCTTCCCTATGCCCGGATTACTTCACGCTTCAGCTACAGCCGCCTCCATCCCATTCACAAGGTCTACCGGGCCCACTACGGCGTGGATTACGGCGCGCCGATCGGCTATCCGGTGAGGGCGACGGCCGATGGGACAGTCATTTTTGCCGGATGGAACGGCGGCTCTGGACGGCTGGTCAGGATCCGGCACCGCAACAGCTACGAGACAATGTATCTTCACCTCCAGCAAATCCTGGTCAAGGTCGGAGATCGAGTGTCGGGCGGACAGGATATCGGGACGGTCGGCTCTTCGGGCGAATCCACCGGCCCGCACCTGGATTACAGGATCAAGCAGGGTGGGAATTACATCAATCCGCTCTCACAGAGATTCTCGCCGGTCGAGCCGCTCAGGGCGGAATATAAAGACGTCTTCAGTCAGGAAGTCAAGAAGTATCTCGTCTTGCTCGACGCCCCCGCCTTCGTCTTTTCAATCCTCTGCCGCCGTTAACGGCATGTTCCTTAAAGAAAGCCGGTCGATGGAACTCTAGCTCTTGATGACGCCGCCCTTTGCCGTCCCACCGCTCGAACCCGCCGAGGATCCGGATGTCGTGCTCGCCGAACTCCCTGACGAGGTCTCCGAGCTTGATGAGCCGGAAAGGCGGCCGCCGCCTGAATCAGATGAGCCGCTATAGCCAAAGCCTCCCCTTGTCGACGAGCCCTCGCTTCTCCCGTACAAGTTGCCGAATGAAGATATCCGCAGCTGGGGACAATAAATTTCGTTGGTGAGGCTCGAATAGCGAATATCCACGCCGAGTCTCTGGGCGACCTTGACATCCGGATTCCAGTCGCGGATTCTGATCGAAGCTGCCGGCCCGGGCAACAAATTTCTAATCGCGGCCGGAGAAGGTCGTTGCGACGACACTGAGCCACGCGTCTTACCTGCGGACAACGGACGGTTTCCGGACAAACCGGCATTCTGGAAGCCGATGACTCTGCCGTCTAGAACCAAGGACTGAACATCATACATCTTTGAGGCTGCCCCTGTCTTGGGAGGGACGCTCAAAAACATCTTCTGAGGCGTTTGAAGAGGCAGCGCTTCGAGAGCCCTGACGAACGTATCAAGCGGCACAGCCTTTCCTTCAAGCGTTTGAGCAGTCAGGTCTTCAGCCTTGACTATGACGGCTGATTGGCAAATTCCCCGGATCGAGGACAGGGCGATCTGGTCGCCGTTTTTCATGGCCTCCAGAAGTTTTTTAGCTATGGGGCTGAGTTCTCTGGGCAATGGAAGCCCTGTCGACGAAGGCCTCTTGAGCTGGTCCCTGGTGACTTTATTCAGGGTTTTATTCCCAGATGTGCCAGCAAAAAGCCAATCGGAAGGTCCCCTTAGAAACCAAGAATAATAGTCGAACCCGGAATAAAAATATCGAAAAGCAGCCCAGTCAAAGCCGAAAGCCCAATAGGACCAATACATGTTCCAATCGGACCACGACATCCAGTCCCAGAAGCTCCAGGGCCGCCAAGCAAAATAACTTCCCCCATAGAAGAAAGCCCAGTCCACCCAGGCAGGGGCAAAGGCAGAGCCCGGAATCCAATACCAGCCCCGCTTATTATCCCACTGCCAGACGCCCAAATGATAGGGGACCCAGCCCCAGGGTTCATCGGGAACCCAGAACATCTGGCCGCCGTAAGTCGACCAATGGCCATAAACGTATGGACTCCAGCCCCATGGATATTCCATCGTATTGATGAAGGGCCGCCAGATATATCCGTACATCTCGTCGTAGAGCCATTCGCCGTTCCTATTTCCGAATTGCTGGGCAAAATAGTAGACGGCCCAGGGCAGCTTCTGGATGGGCTTGGGGAGTTTGCTGATTCCCTCGTGAAGCGCTTCAAAATCATCGTTGACCGCCCTGTTCCAGGCTTCAAAATCCGTGTTTTCGATATAGGGGGTGAAGGCGATTGTGTTATTTGGAGAAACTGCCAGCTTTTCATATTTATTGACGATCTGTTCCTTGAGGCTCCGCCGGTCGGGGCCGTAGAGCGCATACGCCTTGCCGAACCGCACCTGGACTTCGGTCGCTCCGGCCGAGTCGAGTCCCAGCATCACCACTGAATTATGTTTCAACTTAAATGAAGCATTGGGAGCTATAATCTGGAAGATTTCCTTGGAATTGTACTGCTTGTACATGACATAGATTCTGCCCGATGACAGGACGAGGTTGGAGACCTTATCGTTAGAGCTCAAGCTCTGAGCCAGGATGGTTTCGATTTTGAGGTTCGTGCCGAAATCCAAACGGACGATCGTGCCATTGTCGAACTGGATTTCGCAACGGCGGGCGTCAAACGTCCGAATCGTATCGCCGGGGCCCAGCGGCAGGTTGACGACGGCGGGCTCTGGGTTCAGACTGCCCTCGCGGATGACAATCGGGTCCTTTCCCTCGTTTTTCGTGTCTACGTAGCTGACATGCCCGTAATAGAATTCCTTTGGTCCATTTACGACTCGATAATTGTCCTGAGCAGAAATCGAGGAAGCCAACGACAGGAAAAGGCCCCAAAAAACCATTTTTCGAAAATACTTTTGCTGCATGGTTTTTCTCCATTTCATCGCTTTCATTATAAAGGAAATGCCAATTCCATGCCAATATTCTTCAGGCATAGGAGGAAAAATTCCATGTCCCGTCTGTCCTTTTATCAGGACAGGTGTACCTAATTTAGAGGACTGCCGAGTTGCTTCTTGGCCGGCCATCGATTAAAATGTGGTTTGATAAGATAAGCTGAAATTTAATGGGCGGTGCCAAGTCCGTCCGCAGCCCCCGCAGCGGAGGGGTACCCGTCGGTTTTTCCGACGGGGGGAACCGACGGGACTGGCATCCCCGGGGTCCGGGGCCAGGGACGGACTTGGCACCGTCCGATCGAGAATGTTGCTGAGTTTATTATATCGCCATTAGTTGAAGGATATGAAAAAATTCCGGAATCCCGTTCCAACAGTGGACATCATCATCGAGATCGAAAAACCCTCGGGGGGATACGGTATTGTCCTCATTAAAAGAAAAAACCCGCCCTACGGCTGGGCGCTGCCAGGAGGTTTTGTCGACTATGGTGAATCTCTCGAAGAAGCCGCCGTGCGCGAAGCGCGGGAGGAAACCTCTCTCAAGGTTGCCCTTCTCTTCCAGCTGCATACTTATTCCGCCCCGAATCGCGATCCGCGCCGCCACACGATATCGACCGTTTATGTAGCCAGGGCGAGGGGAATCCCCGAAGCACAAGATGACGCCAAAGAGATCGGGATATTCAGCCGCCCAGAGATCAATTTTCGCCTGGCTTTTGACCATCGACAGATCCTGCGCGATTATTTCCGGTTTAGAAAGAGAAAAAATGGCGGGCGAGGAGTTTGAAGTGGGAAACATAAAGGACAAGAACCGGCCCCAGGACGTGAAGCTCAAAGAACTCATTAGCGTCTGGGGTCCAGCGGAAGCCGAAATCATCAAGAGCTTCCTGGAAAGCCAGGGAATTCTTTGTATATCTCGCGGCCAGATTATCCATTCGATGTACCCTTTTTTATCGGATGGCTTGGGCGAGATCAAGATTTTCGTACCAGAAGAGGACTATGAAACGGCCAAAAAGCTCCTGGAAAGCAAGGCCGGTGAGACGCCGGAAGAATAAATTTGGCCGCTTGAAATCGCCTGCTAATTTTTCAAGCTAGAGGTTGTAGCGCTTCTCGGATTTCCCCCCATATTTTGAGCCCGAAATATCTTCGTTTTTTTTATGTTTTTTTGCTTGACATTTAGTCTTTTCTTCCGTATATTTAACCAAAAATGGGAAGAAACGGGACGGAATGGGAAATCTATTGATAGGAAGTCAAAAGGCCAGGCTCGACAAGAGCGGCCGGATCAAGATCCCGGAGAAGTTCCGGGCTGCTATTGAAGAGCAATACGGCAAGGAACTCTACGTCACTTCTTTGCAGGATGAATTCATCCAGATTTTTCCGCTTCCGGTCTGGATGGAGATGTCCAGCCCGCCCCAAAAGCCCATGACCTATCCGGACCCGGATTTCCAAGAATTCTGGCGCCAAGCCCATGCTAAAGGGATGTCCGGGGAAATCGACGCCAAAGGCCGCGTCCTGATCAGCCCGAAGCTTCGCGAAAAGGCCGGCCTGGAGAGGGAAGTCGAAGTCGTCGCTATGCACAATTACCTAGAAGTCTGGGATGCGACCCGGCTTGCCGAAAAAATCGAGAAAAGGCCGCTCGGCAACGACGACTTTAGACGGATTTCCAAGCTCATGTCGGATAGGAAAGCGGAATGAGCGAGTTGCGGCATCGGCCCGTCCTCCTTGAAGAAACCCTCCATTATTTGGACATCGCGAGGGACGGCGTCTATATCGACTGCACCCTGGGCCTGGCCGGGCATGCGTCGGAAATCCTTAAAAGAAACGCCAAGGCCAGGCTCATCGGCCTCGACCTCGACGAGCAATCCCTTCTCCAAGCCAAAGAGGCCCTCCGGCCCTATGCCGGCCGGGTTGATCTCTATCATTCGGATTTCCGGTATCTGCCCGAGCTCGATCTCGATTTTTCAGCGGTCCGGGGGGTTCTCCTCGACCTCGGTTTTTCCTCATTCCAGCTCGACTCTCCCGAGCGCGGCTTCAGTCATTCCCTCGACGGGCCCCTCGACATGCGGATGGATTTCCGGAACAAGCTGACCGCGGCCAAGATTCTAGAGAAGTATTCCGAGGCGAAGTTGGCCCAGGTCTTTCGTGAATACGGAGAGCTCAAGCAAGCCAATAAGCTGGCTCGAGCCATCGCCTCCACGCGGCGCTCGACAAAAATCGAAAGCACGACCCAATTGCGGCTGATCGTCGAAGACGTCTGCCGCTGGCGGCCGCAGTCTGGGAAAATCCATCCGGCCGCAAAGGTTTTTCAGGCGCTGCGGATTGAAGTGAACCAGGAACTCGTCGGGCTGGGTGAGTTCCTGGAAAAGATCGCCCACCTCCTGCCGCTAACGGCCCGGATGGTCGGGATCTCCTTCCATTCTCTCGAAGACCGGATCGTCAAGCACACATTCCTCGGGTTGGCCCGGCCGGACGATGGCCAGGGCGTTCTCGAGATCTTGACCAAGAAGCCGGTGACGCCTGGGGCAGAAGAGCTCGCCTGGAATCCAAGGGCCCGTTCGGCCAAGCTGAGGGCGGCGGAAAAAGTATCCCATGGTCCACAAAAAGCGCACTAAAAAAGAGATCGCTCAAGGGGCCTTGGCCAGCCTCCTGACCGTCCTCATTCTAACCTTTTATCTCTGGCACATCACGGAAAACACTCAGCTCGGCTACGCCATTGGCAGTTGTGAAAACGAGCTCAAGTCTCTTCAGGAGGGTGTTCAAAAACTGGAAGCCAAAAAAGCCGCCCTGCTTTCGCTCGAGCGGGTCGAAAGGATCGCCCGGGAAGAATTGAATTTGAGCGAGCCCCGGCCCGACCAAGTCATTTACGAAGATTTCGAGCGGATGCCATGAATTTTGCGAGCGACCTCTACCAGAAAAGGACGAGCAAAAGAACGCGAATCCTGGCACTCGTCCTGGCCCTTTGGGTCTTCGGAATTTTCTTTCGCTTGATTGACCTCCAAGTTTTCCGGCATGCCCGGCTCAGAGGCCAAGTCCTCAAACAAAACCAGGATATCACCAAAATCTTGCCCACCAGGGGCACAATCTACGACCGCAACGGGAAAATCCTGGCCCGGAGCATTCCAGTGCCCTCAGTGTTTTTTTCGCCGCCGGCCGAAGAGCCTGCAGAGCTCGAAATGCAGACGATCCGCAAAGTCGAGAAGATCCTGGGCCTCGGTGCCAAGGACCTCGATAGAATCAAGGCCAGGCTTCAGAAAAAATCCTCCTTCACCTGGATTAAAAGAAAAACGGAGGCCCCATCCGCCGAGCAGATCAAAGCGCTGGGCCTGAACGGAATCGGCTCTCTCGATGAGCCGAAGAGGTTTTATCCCCAGGGGACGCTGGCAGCCCATGTCCTCGGCGGAGTCGATATCGACGACAAGGGACTGAGCGGCATTGAACTGGCTTATGACGAAATCCTACGGGGGAAAGAAGGAGAATCGCTCATCCTCAGGGATGTCAAACGCCGGGGGTACTATTCCGAAGTCCTCAAAGCGCCTGAAAATGGAAAGGATATCACCCTGACTATCGATGAGACCATTCAATACATCTCCGAAAAGGAGCTGGAAAAAGCGGTCGTCGAAAACAAAGCTCATTGGGGCACAGTCATTATCTCCCAGCCCGCCACCGGAGAAATCCTGGCTATGGCCAGCGTTCCCACTTTTAACCCCAATGCCTATCCTCCCCCATCGCCCCAGGACGACATCAACCGGGCCATCCGCTATAATTTCGAACCCGGCTCAACGTTTAAGATCGTGACGGCCTCCGCGGCCCTGGAGAACCGCCGCGTCCGGCTGAGCGATCTCTTCGACTGCAGCGAAGGGTTGATCGACGTCGCCGGGAGCCCGATCCGCGACCATCAAAAATTCGGACTCCTGACATTCCCGGAAGTCGTCATCCATTCCTCGAACGTCGGCATGATCCAAGTCGGTCAGCGCATCGGTCAGGATGCCCTCTGGCGCACCGTTCAGGCTTTCGGATTCGGCCGGAAGACTGGGATCGACCTTCCCGCCGAAGAATCGGGAATCCTGCCGAATTGGGGAAAGCGCACCCTGCCGGCGCTTTCCATCGGATACGAAATTTCCGTCACCGCCCTCCAGATCCTGCAGGCCATGAATATCATCGCCAATCGCGGTGCGCTCGTCCCGCCAAGAATCGTCAGGGCCGTCCAAGGATCACCCCTGAATCCGAGCCGAAACACGGGAGCGGCCGCGCCCGCCATCTCCGAAAAAACGGCCGAACAGCTGATCCAGATTCTAGAGCGCGTCGTCGTCGAGGGGACCGGTCAGTCGGCCTGGACCAGCGGCTACGCCATCGCCGGCAAAACGGGCACGACCCAGAAATACGACCCCGAGCTCAAAGCCTATTCCTCAGCAAAGCATATCGCCTCTTTTGTTGGGTTCGCGCCGATCGAAAAACCCATGATTTCAATGATCGTCGTCCTGGACGAACCTCAAAAAGCGCAGCATTACGGAGGTCAAGTTGCCGCGCCGGTCTTCCGGGATATCGCCGGCCGCGTCCTCCGCTATACCCACGTTTGGCCTCAAAAAAATCTCGAAAAAGCCGTCGTAGCCGCCAAGCTCTGGAGGGATGGCCAACGATGAAGCTCAAAGAGATCATCAGAGGCGTTCCCCTGCTCTCGTTTCTAGGAGACGAGGGGGTGGAGATCCAGGGCATCTTTTATTCTTCGAAGGATGTTCAGGACCGAAGCCTCTTCGCCGCTTTGAAGGGAGAAAAAAGAGACGGCCACGATTTCGTCAAACAGGCGCTCAGCAGAGGAGCGGTCGCCGTCCTCTCCGACAGGCGCAAGCCGGCCCAGATTGACGCCGGCTGGATCCAGGTTTTCGACGCCCGGGAGTCCCTGGCGCTTTGCGCGGCCAATTTCTACGATCACCCTTCCCAAAAAATGAAGCTGGTCGGCATCACAGGGACAAAGGGAAAAACGACGATCACCTATATCCTCGAGGCTATTCTCCAGAAGGCCGGTTTCGCGCCGGGCGTCATCGGCACGATCAACTACCGAGGTCCGAATTTTGTATTCGACGCCCAGCGGACGACGCCCGAAGCGCCGGACCTGCAAAGAATACTCAAGGACATGCTGGATAAAAGCGTCACCCACTGTCTGATGGAAGTCTCATCGCATGCCCTTGACCTCAAGCGGGTTTGGGGGATCAGCTTCGACGTGTCCGTGTTCACAAACCTCAGCGGCGAGCACCTCGATTACCATCATACGATGGAAGACTATTTCGCCGCTAAGAAAAAGCTGTTTTTCCTCAATTCTAAGAAGAAAACCGCTGTCGTCAATGAAGACGATCTCTGGGGCAAAAAGCTCATCAGCGAGCTGCCCATGAGCACGATCACGTTTGGGTTGGAGCCTCATGCCATTGTCCGCGGGGAAAAATGCAGGTGGAACGGCCTGGGTCTCGAAGCCCTGGTGAAATACCCGGGCGGACAGACGACCGTCTCCTCGGCGCTCTCGGGCAAGCATAACCTCTACAACATCCTGGCCTCGTTCGCCGTAGCCCTCGCCCTGAACATCCCTCCTCAGGCCATCAAAGAAGGCATCGCCAGCCTCCGTTGGGTGCCCGGCCGCTTCGAAAAAATCGGAAACTCCCTCGGGCTGAATATTTATATCGATTACGCCCATACGGATGCCGCCTTGAAGAGCTTGCTGGAAACCGCAAGAGAGCTCAAACCCAACCGCATTCTGCTCGTCTTCGGGGCTGGCGGCGACCGAGACAGGTCCAAGCGGGCCCGGATGGGCGAAGCGGCAGGCTTGTCTGCCGACTGGATTATCCTGACTTCCGACAACCCGCGCTCGGAAGATCCGATGGCCATCATCCGTGAAATCGAACAGGGAGTCCAGAAGACGCGAACAAAAAAATACGCTATCGAGCCCGACCGATACAAGGCCATCGAGAAGGCGCTCTCCCTGGCCAAGAAAGGCGACATGGTCCTCGTCGCAGGCAAAGGCCACGAAAACTATCAGGTCCTTAAGGACAAGGTCATTCCCTTCCACGACGGCACCGTCATTCGGGAAATCCTTAAGAAGATGGGATCGGACTAAGCATGGTCGAACTGCGCGCGGACCGGGTGGCTGAACTGATTGAGGGGACGCTTCTTCAGGGTTCTCCGTCCCTGACGTTCTCGGACTTCAATTTCGACTCGCGCCTGACCAAGCCGGGCGAGCTTTTTTTTGCCATCGTCGCCCGGCGCAATGGACATGAATTCGTTCAGTCTGCGGCCGAGGGGGGCGCCAAAGGCGCTGTAATTTCGCAAGAGGTCGGGATTCTCGACTCAGACTTCGCCCTGATCCGTGTCCGCGACACCCAGGTCGCCCTGCAGATCCTGGCCAGGAAAGTCCTCGCCGAGCATCCGACCAAAGTCGTGGGTATCACGGGAAGCATCGGCAAGACGACGACCAAGGAATTCACGGCCGCCCTTCTCGCCGCGAATCTCACGGTCCTGAAATCGGAAGCAAATTTCAACAATCGGCTCGGCCTAGCCTTGACGCTGCTGCGCATAGAAAAACGCCACCAGGCCGCCGTGCTGGAGCTGGGCATGAACGCTCCCGGGGAAATTAGGGCTCTGACCGCCATCGCTCCCCTCGACGTCGCCGTCGTGACGAATATCAATCCCGTTCATTTGGAATTTCTGAAGACGATAGAAAACATCGCCGTGGCCAAAAGAGAAATCCTAGAGGGGATGAAAGAAAACGGCGTCGCCGTTCTCAACGGAGATGATCCCCGGGTCCGCCGCATCGCCCAAAGCTGGAAAGGACAGACGATCACGTTCGGTTTATCGGACGGTTGTGATATCCAAGCCCGCAATATCAAGAACCTGGGTTATGACGGGATGGTCTTCAACCTGAAATACGGCAGCGAAAAAGGGCCGGTCCGTTTCCCCTTCCTGGCCGAAACCTACATCATGAACCTGCTGGCCGCCCTGGGCGTAGCTCATGCCTTTTCCCTGCCCCTGGAAAAGGTCGAAAAGCCGATTCAGGCTTTGAAGCCGTTCGCCCGGAGAGGAATCCTGCTCCGGCTCGGCCGCGATATCGTCGTGATCGACGATTCCTATAATTCCAACCCCAAAGCCCTGGAAACGGCCTTGGCCAGCTTTTCGCGTCTGCCGGCCAAAAGAAAGGTCGCCATCCTGGGAGATATGCTCGAGCTCGGAGAAGCGGCGGCGGCATTCCACGAGGAGGCCGGCCGCCAAGTCGTCCGGTCGGACTGGAATCTCCTGGTGACGGTGGGTCCCTTGAGCCGCCAAATCGCCGGCGGAGCCCGGGCCGAGGGGATGGCTTCGGATCAAATCTTCTCTTTCGAAAATTCAGACGAGGCTGCCGCCGGGGTCCTCGGACTTCTCCGGGAGGGCGACTTGATCCTGGTCAAGGGTTCGAGGGGAATGAAAACGGAAACAATCGTGGGAAAAATCCAAGACGCGTTCAAGGAGCCCTGACATGTTGTACTGGCTGCTTGTGCCGCTCCGAAAATACATCTTCTTCTTCAATGTCTTCCGCTACATCACGGTCCGCACGGCCTTGGCGGGGATCACGGCTCTCTTCCTGAGCTTTCTCTTTGGTCCCATCGTGATTCGGCTCCTGAAAAAAAACCAGATCGGGCAGGAAATCCGTCCGGAAGGGCCCCAATCGCATTACGCAAAAAAGGGCACTCCCTCCATGGGCGGCATCCTTATCATCGGCGCGACTCTCATCCCGACCCTTCTCTGGGGAAATCTGGGCAACATGTACGTCTGGCTCGGCATGGCCTCCATGTTTTTCTTCGGGCTCATCGGCTTCATGGACGATTATCTCAAAATCAAAAAGAAGCGCTCTCTGGGGCTCATCGTCCGGAACAAACTCCTCCTCCAAGTTCTCCTGGCGGTGATCATCGGGCTGGTGATCATCTTTCTGGGGTTGTCGGGCAAGTTTAACCTGCATCTGTTTTTTCCCATCATGAAAAATTGGGTCCCCTACCTGGGCTGGTTCTACCTTCCCTGGATCGTCTTTATCCTGATCGGCTCTTCCAACGCCGTCAACTTGGCCGACGGCCTGGACGGTCTGGCGATCGGCCTGACGCTGATCAGCGCCGGTGCGTTGACAGCGCTGACCTATATCGCCGGCCACGCAAATTTTTCAACATACTTGAATCTCGCTCGCGTTCCGCTGGCCGCCGAGCTCACAGTATTCGCCGGCGCCCTGACCGGCGCCTGCTTGGGCTTCCTTTGGTTTAATTCCCATCCGGCCCAGGTTTTCATGGGCGATGTCGGCGCTTTGTCGCTCGGCGGAACCCTGGCCATCATCGCTCTCCTCATCAAACAGGAATTCCTTCTCTTCACCGTGGCCGGAGTGTTCATTCTGGAGGCACTATCAGTCCTCATCCAGGTGACGTATTTCAAGCTTTCGAAAGGAAAAAGACTTTTCAGGATGGCTCCCCTTCACCATCATTTCGAGCTCTTGGGATGGCCCGAGGATAAGATCGTCGTCCGATTCTGGGTCCTAGGGATCATTTTTGCCCTGTTTACGCTGATGACACTCAAGTTGAGATGATCATGGATCTTGGCCATAAAAAAGTTCTGGTCGTAGGCTTGGGAAAAACGGGTGAAGCCTTAGCCGGTTTTCTGCTCAGCCGAGGGGCCAGGGTCAAGATCAGCGAAAAAAAACCGGCCGCATAATTCGGGGAACAAATTCGCGCCTGGCGTGAGAGGGGCGTCGAGGTCGAAGCCGGCGGGCATAGCCGGGCCTCCTTTTTGGAGGCCGATCTCATTATCCCCAGCCCGGGCGTTCCTCCGCTCGAAGAATTTGAAGCCGCTCGGAAGAAGCAAATCCCCATCCTCTCCGAGATCGAGCTGGCCTTCCGCTTTCTCAAAGGCAAGATCGTGGGCATCACGGGGACAAACGGGAAATCGACGACGGCGACGCTCCTCCATAGAATCTTGAAGGAGGCCGGTTTTCCCGCGTTGCTGGCGGGGAATATCGGCACTCCGCTCATCTCTTTTGTCGATGCCAGCCGCGAGGAGGACATCTACGTGACGGAGATATCGAGCTTCCAGCTGGAATTCATTGAAACATTCAAGGCCGCTGTTTCCATTTTTCTCAACCTCCGAGAAAACCATCTCGATTGGCATCACACGTTCTCCAACTATTGCCGGACGAAAAAGAAGCTCGTCCGGGCCCAGGGCAAAGGCGACACGGCGGTTCTCAACCGAGATGACCGGGCCGTCTGGGATCTGAAAAAGGAAGGAAAATTCCGCGTGCGCGGATTCAGCCGCAAGCGCAAAGTCAGGTGCGGGGCGTTTCTCCAAGACGGCTGGATCGTCCTTCGCGATGAAGTCGAAGACAAGCTGATGCCGGTGGGCGAGATCGCCCTGCCGGGCGCGCATAACCTGGAGAATGTGATGGCCGCGGCCGCGGCCGCGCGCGTCTTCGGGGTTCCCCAGCCGTCGATGCGCGATTCCATTAAAAGCTTTCCCGGCCTCGAGCACCGGCTGGAAAAGGTCCTGACTCTCCGCGGCGTCGAGTTCGTCAACGATTCCAAAGCGACGACCGTCGACGCAACTCTCAAAGCCCTGGAGAGTTTCCGCCAGCCGATTGTCCTGATTCTGGGCGGCCGGGACAAAGGCGCCGATTTCCATCCTCTCCGTAAGCCCATCGAGGCCAAAGCAAAAAAAGTCATCCTGGTCGGCGAGGCCCGGGAAAAAATTAAAAAAGCCTTGCTCGGAACCGTGCCCCTGGAGGAGGCCCCATCGATCGAGGACGCGGTGAGGCTTGGCTTCGCCTCGGCCTCACCCGGCGAAATCGTCCTGCTCGCTCCGGCCTGCACGAGCTGGGATATGTTCAAGAATTTCGAAGAGCGCGGCGAGGTCTTCAAGCGGGAAGTCCGCCGTCTCGCGGAACGCCTCGAAGAAAGGAAGGGATAAGAGGGCATGGAGGTATTTCGACCGTACGGCTTCGACAAAGCGTTGTTCCTGACGACCCTCGTCCTGATCACGCTCGGCCTGGTCATGGTCTTCAGCGCTTCGGGAGTCGTCGCGGCGGAAAAATACCACCAGCCGTTCTATTTCTTAATCCAGCAGCTCATTGGTGCCGGGACGGGCTTGGTCTTCATTTTCATCATGATGTCCGTCCGGAAGCCCTTCTACCAGCACCCGTACTTCATTTTGGGGCTGCTGGGCGTCAGCCTCGTTCTCCTCATCCTCTGTTTCGGAATGCCGGCCGTCGCCAGGACCAACCGCTGGATCATCCTCTTCGGCATCCGCTTCCAGCCTTCCGAGCTGGCCAAGATCAGCCTGATCCTGTTTCTGGCGATGTATTTGGACAAGAAAAAGGACAAGTTGGATGAACTCCGCGTCCTTCTCGTCCCTCTTGGAGTCCTCTTTCTTTTCATTCTTCTCATTCTCAAAGAGCCGGACTTCGGCACGGCCCTGCTCATCTTCGGGACCTGCGCTCTCCTTCTCTATATCGGCGGGGTCAAGCTCAAGTACTTTGCCTATCTCAGCCTGTCAGCGCTTCCCGTCTTCGCTTTTTATCTCCTTCATGCCCGCTACCGGGTTGATAGATTCCTGGCCTTCCTGGCCCCGGACAAGAACCTGCTGAGCACGAATTTCCAGGTCGCCCAATCCAAGCTGGCCGTCGGCTCGGGCGGTCTGTTGGGTGTGAGCTTCGGCTTCAGCTCCCAAAAGATGTTCTTCTTGCCCTGCGCTCATACGGACTTCCTCTTCGCGATCATCGGGGAGGAGCTGGGGCTGTTGGGAGCCGTGGCCACCCTGGCCCTGTTCGTCGTTTTCCTCTGGAGGGGGATTGTCATTGCCATGAAAGCGCCGAACCTTTTCAGCCAGATCGTCGCGGCCGGACTGACCTTGATGATCGTCGGACAGGCTTTGCTCAACATCACCGTAGTCCTCGGCCTGGGCCCGGCGAAAGGAGTGCCACTCCCCCTGCTCAGTTTTGGCCGCTCTTCGCTGGTCATGAATCTTTTCGCCATTGCCATTCTTCTTCATATCTCTCAACGAAAGGGAGATCGGCGGGCTGCCTCATGAAAGAGAAACGCGTGATCATCAGCGGCGGCGGAACGGGCGGCCACTTTTATCCGGCCCTGGTCCTGGGTCAAAAGCTTCAGGAGCGGGAGCCCGGCCTTGAGTTGACCTACGTGGGAAGCAGCCGCGAAGCTGAGAAGAACATTATGGCCCGGCATAAAGTCAAATTCGTGCCGATGAAAATCGAGGGATTGAAGGGCCGCGGTTTCCGCAGCTTGAAAGCTCTGGCCATGCTGCCGGGCTCTTTTTTTAAGTCCCTGTCCATCCTGCTGCGGATCAAACCCGACCTGGTCGTGGGAGTCGGCGGCTTCAGCTCCGGCCCCATCGTGCTCCTAGCGTCTCTCATGAAAATCCCGACGGTCATCCTGGAACAGAACCTGCGGCCCGGCTTTACAAACCGGCTTCTCCTTCCCCGGGTGCGCAAAGCCGTTGTGGCGTTCGAAGCATCGCTTATTCACTTCAAGCAAAAGGGCATTTTCTTGGGCAATCCGGTCCGCGGGGAGTTCTATCGGATCCCCCCCAAGGAGCGGGGGGAACGGCTGACGCTGCTCGTCTTCGGAGGAAGCCAGGGATCGCACTTCTTGAACCAAGCCCTCGTGGCCGCTTTGCCCCTGCTAAAAAAGGCGCATGACCGCCTGGCCATTTTTCACCAAACGGGACCGACCGATTTCGAGTGGGTCAGACAAAGCTACGCCCAGGGCGGATTCGGGGAGACCGTCGTCGCGCCGTATTTTTATGAGATGCCCAACTATTTTCAAAAGGCCGACCTTGTCATCAGCCGGGCCGGGGCAACCACCTGCGCCGAGCTTATTGCCGCCCGGAAGGCCGCCGTGCTTATCCCGTTTGCTCAAGCCACGGACAACCATCAGGCTCAGAACGCGGGCGAATTGAAGAGAGTGGGAGGCGCGGAGGTGATCCTGGAAGCCGAATTCACGCCGCAGAGGCTGGCCGAGAAGATCCTGTTTTTTTTGGAACACCGGGATCGTATCTCCGAGATGGAAAAAAGTCTGGATCTCTTGAAAAAGGACGGTGCGGCCGACCGGATCGCCGGCTTATGTTTTGAACTGATGGAAACCCGAGGCTAGGAGGAGAGGGTGGTCAAAAAGGCATACCGCAAACTGAAGCACATCCACATGATCGGCATCGGCGGCACGGGTATGAACGGCATCGCCGAGGTGCTCTTGAACCTGGGCTACAAGGTTACGGGTTCGGATGTCCAGGCTAACGACGCGACGCGGCGGCTGGTTCGACTCAAGGCCGAGGTTTCGATCGGCCATAAAATGGAAAACATCAAAGGAGCGGACGTCGTCGTCATCTCCTCGGCCATTCGGGAGGATAATGTTGAAGTCCAAGCGGCCAGGCACCGGAAGATCCCCGTCATTCCTCGCGCCGAGATGCTGGCCGAGCTCATGCGGATGAAATACGGGATCGCCGTCGCCGGCTCACACGGCAAGACGACGACGACATCGATGATCGCCACGATCTTGGACCGGGCCGGCTTCGACCCGACCATCGTCGTCGGCGGACGGCTGAACACGATCGGGGCTAACGCCAAGCTCGGGGAAGGCGACTTCTTCGTTGCCGAAGCCGACGAGAGCGACCGCTCCTTCCTCTATCTGTCCCCGTTCATCGCCGTCCTGACCAACATCGACGCCGAGCACCTCGACCAGTACCTAAACGTCGAAGAAATCAAGAAAACGTTCGTCAATTTTGCCAATAAGGTCCCCTTCTACTGCCCCATTATCCTCTGCCTGGACGATCCCAACCTGCAAAGTATTATTCCCCAGCTCGAACGCCGGATCATCACCTACGGATTCTCGGCCCAGTCCGATCTCTATGCCCGGGACTTCCGCTTCGATCAGTTCTCGAGCGTCTCTGCCCTCTATGCGAAAGGCCGGAAGATGGGAGCCCTCAGGCTGAATGTGCCCGGAAAGCACAGCATCCTCAACGCCATGGCCTCGGTCGCCGTGGGCCTGGATCTGGATATCGCGCCGCCGCTCATCCTGGAAGCTCTCCAAAGCTATTCGGGGACAGGGCGCCGCTTTGAGCTCAAAAAAGAGATCCGGGATATCATGATCATCGAAGACTACGCCCATCATCCCACGGAAATCAGGGCCACACTGGATGCGGCCAAGCGCGGCTGGCCGCGCCGGGTCGTGGCCGTGTTCCAGCCGCATCGCTATACGCGGCTCTCCCACCTCATGGACGAATTCGCCACCTCTTTCAACCAGGCTGACGTTCTGCTCGTCACCGAGATCTATCCCGCCGGCGAGGACCCCATCCCCGATGTGACGGGCAAAGTCCTGTTTGAAGAAATCAAGCAGTTCGGCCACAAGAACGTCTTCTTCGAGCCCGATCTCAAAAACATTCCGGGACGCCTGCGAAAAATCGTTCGTCCTGGAGATATCATCATCGTCCTCGGCGCGGGCAACATCTACAAAATTATTCCCGACCTGATCAAGAAGCTGGAGGCCAAGGGATGAGCCAGACCGAATTCCTCTACGTCCACCCCATGCAATTCCAGCGGGGCGAGAGGAACATTTCCATCAAGAAGCCCAAAAAAAGGCTTGCTCTCAAGATCCGCCATATTCTGGTCTCTTTAGGCTGTGTCGCCCTCGTCTTCTTCGGCTTCTACAAGCTCTATCTCTTTTTGATCACCTGGGAGGACCTGAATATCAGGAACATCGAGATCGCTTGTCCGAACGAACAAGTCAGAACCCATATCGCCGGCCTGACCCGGGGCATGACCTGGGGAAATATCTTCCTCGTCGACATTTCCAAGGTCCAGAAAAACCTGGCCGCTTATCCTTGGGTTAAAACCGTCCAGGTCCGGAAAATTTTTCCTTCCTCTCTCAAAATCGACGTGGTTGCCCGGACGCCGGCTGCCCTGCTAAAAAGACGAGCCATCGACCTCATAGACGGCGAAGGCGTTGTCCTCGAACCGACGGACTCCGCCGCCCATCCTGACTTGCCCATCCTCTTCGATGCGGGCAATTTTGTCAGCGACATCCAAGAGAAACTCCACCCGGCCTGGGAATGTCTCAGGACCTTGTCTCCCGAAGATGAAGGGACGGTTGAATCCCTGGACCTTTCAGATCCGGCCAACGTGGTCTTGGCCTTCCGGGAGAATCCGACGAGGATCTTCCTCGGAGCAGACGATTTCGCCAGGAAAGTCGCATTCTATCGAAATCACAAAGACGGTTGGGAACGTGAATACGGCGTCCTTGAGTACGTCGACCTTCGGTTCCCGGACCGGGTTTACTTTAAAACCCTCAAGACTCCTCCGGCGCCGATGACAGACGCCCTTCCCAATCCCGTCAAGGAGGCCCCCTAATGCCTAAAAACGGATATGTCGTTGGGCTGGATATCGGGACGAAAAAAGTCACAGCCATCATCGGCGAAATCACGGAAGATCGCAAACTGGAAGTCATCGGCATCGGCACGGCGGACTCTAAGGGGCTGCGCAAAGGCGTTGTGGTCAACCTCGACATTACTTCGGCGGCCATCAAAAAAGCCCAGGAAGAAGCCGAGCTCATGGCCGGCGTGGAGATCGGCTCGACCTTCGTCGGCATCTCCGGGGCCCATATCAAGAGCTTCAACAGCCGCGGCGTCATCGCCGTCTCCGGAAAAAACCGCGAGATCAGCCGTGACGACATCCGGCGGGTGATTGAACAATCCAAAGCGGTGGCCATCCCTCCCGACAGGGAGGTCATTCACGTCATCCCCCAGGAATTCGTCGTCGATGAGCAGGACGGCATCCGGGATCCGCTGGGCATGAGCGGCATCAAACTCGAGGTTAACGTCCACATTGTCACCGGAGCCATTACCCTCGTCCAAAACCTGCGGACGTGCATCGAGCGCTCGGGGATCAGCATTGAGCAGATCGTCCTCAACCAGATCGCCACCAGCACCGCCGTCCTGACCCACGATGAAAAAGAGCTGGGCGTCGGCCTCATCGACATAGGCGCCGGAACGACTGAAGTCGCTATCTTCGAGCGTGGAAGCCTGTGGTACACATCGATCATTCCCCTGGGCGGCGATAACTTCACCAATGACATCGCCGTGGGGCTTCGGACGCCCATCCCGGATGCGGAAAAGATCAAGAAAAAATTCGGTTGCGTCTCGGCCCCGGTAACGGACGAACAGGAAACCCTGGAGGTGCCGTCCGTCGGCCGAGGCCGAAAACCCCGCGTCCTCTCCCGGCAACTCCTGGCGGACATCATCCAGCCTCGCGCCGAAGAAATCTTCCGCCTGGTTGACAATGACATCAAGCGCATGGGCTACGAAAAATCCCTCAATTCCGGAATCGTCCTGACCGGGGGGACGGCGCTTCTCGAAGGGCTGGAAGAGGTGGCCGAGGAGATTTTTGATCTGCCGGTGCGTCGCGGCGACCCGACCGGAGTCGGCGGGCTCGTGGACAGGGTGGCCACGCCGGACTTTTCCACTGCCGTGGGGTTGATCCTCTACGGCTATGGCCTTGTCCAGGAAACCGGCTTTGCCAAAGATCGAAAAAAAGGGTTATTCGCCAAATTTAAGGATTTATTCAAGGAAGAATAGGAGGAATCATGGCCATTGATCCAACAAGTAAGCTGAAATTTCATCTCGTCGAAGATCCCCTCGGCGCAAAAATCAGAGTCGTGGGCATCGGCGGCGGAGGGGGCAACGCCCTGAACAGGATGATCGAGGCCGGAATCGAAGGCGTGGACTTTATCGCCGTCAACACCGACGTCCAGGCGCTGAACAACAATAAAGCTCCGATTAAAATCCAGATCGGAGGACAGATCACGAAAGGCCTGGGCTCGGGGGGCCGGCCCGAAACCGGCAAACAGGCGGCCATGGAAGACACGGAAAGGTTGATCGAAATCCTCGAGGGATCCGACATGGTCTTCCTGACGGCCGGGCTCGGCGGCGGGACGGGAACCGGGGCGACCCCAATCATCGCCAACCTGGCGGCGGAGCTCGACATCCTGGCTATCGCCATCTGCACGCTGCCGTTCGAATTCGAGGGCAAGGTCCGGGCCAAGCAGGCCGAAACCGGCTTGGTTGATATCAAAAACGCCGTGGATACAGTCATTGCCATACCCAATGAACGTCTGCTCCAGACCGTGAGCCTGGAGACTTCTATCCAAGACGCCTTCAAGGTGGCTGACGACGTCCTGCGGCAGGGCGTTCAGGGCGTCTCCGACTTGATCACAAAACCTGGCCTCATCAACCTCGACTTCGCCGACGTCAAATCCATCATGAAGGGCATGGGCATGGCCTTCATGGGCACGGGGATAGCCTCCGGCGAAAACAGGGCCGCTGAAGCCGCCAACAAAGCCATCTGCAGCCCACTGCTCATCGACACCTCGATTGAAGGCGCCAAGGGCGTCCTGATCAACATCACCGGCGGCAAGGACCTGACGCTCCATGAAGTATCCAAGGCTTCCCAGCTCATCCACAAGTTGGCACACACCGAGGCGAACATTATTTTCGGAACTGTCATCGACTCCACCATGAAGGATATGGTCAAGGTCACGGTCATCGCCACGGGCTTTGACAGACAGCCGGAGAAAGAGGCTGAGGCGGCCGACGTTCTCTCCCCGGCCTATTATCGGTACAAGAGAACCCCCCCTCCCTTCCCGGTCGAACGGGAAACCCCGCCGTTCCCGCTGGAACCCAGAGGTTCCGAAGCGGCCGAGCCGCGGCCTTCCTGGTCGCAGCCGAATTGGGAGAGGCAGTGGGATGATCTCGATACGCCGTCGTTCATCCGGAACAAGCATTCCCAGCTCCGAAAATACCCTTCATGAAACAGGCTGATCTCGTCGTCGCAGGCTGCCGTCAGCTCTTGACGTGCAGCAGCGCCCCTAAAAGAAAAGAGGCTCTCCGCGACGTCGGACTTATCGAAAACGGCTGGATCGCCTCTCATGGAGGGAGGATCGTTTTTGTCGGCCGGGAAGAAGACTTTAAGCGCCAAGTCAAGATCGTCAAAGAAGGGGTTCGTATCGACGGAGCCGGCCTCGTGGGAATGCCGGGATTCGTAGATTCCCATACGCATCTTCCTTTTGCCGGAAGCCGGGAGGAAGAATTTGCCCTTCGCCTCAAGGGCTATACCTACGAGCAGTTAGCGGATGCCGGGCTCGGCATCCGCACCACCGTCCGGGCCACCAGGCAGGTCTCGAAAGCCGATCTGAAATCTCTCTGTCTCGAAAGGCTCGACCGAATGCTCCTCCTCGGCACGACGACCGCGGAAGCCAAGAGCGGCTACGGCTTGAATCTAGAGGACGAGATAAAGCAACTCGAGGTTATCCGGGAAGCCGGCCGGGCCCATCCGATCGACCTCGTCCCGACCTTCATGGGGGCCCATGAGGTTCCCGAAGAATACCGCTCCCGAAAGGAGGACTACATTGACCTTCTCATTCACAAAATCATCCCCGAAGTCCGCAAGAAAAACCTTGCCCGATTCTTCGATGTATTTTGTGAAAAAGGCGTGTTTTCTTTGGAGGAGACAGAAAGGCTGGTACAGGCGGCCCAGGCGGCTGGCTTTCGCATCAAAATCCATGCCGATGAATTCGCGTCTTTAGGCGGAGCGGAACTGGCGGCCAGGCTCGGCGCGGCGTCGGCCGATCATCTGATCGCGATCACCGAGGCTGGAATCCGCGCTCTGGCCCGAAGCGAAACGGTCGCCACGCTTCTGCCGGGAGTGTCCTTTTTCCTGATGCAGGAGAAAAAGGCCCCGGCTCGCAAGCTCATCGATGAAGGGGCCATCGTTGCCTTAGCCTCGGATTTCAATCCCGGAAGCTCCATGACGGAGTCCATGCTATTTATCCTGCAGCTCGGCGTCTTCACACTGAAAATGACCATCGAAGAGGCCCTCAACGCGGTCACGGCCAATCCGGCCTATGCCTTGGGGCTGCAGGACGAGGTCGGAAGCCTGGAGGCCGGCAAAGCCATGGACCTCATCCTGTGCGAAATCCCCAACTATCCTTTCCTGGTCTATCATCTCGGGATCAACCCGATTCACACGGTCATAAAAAACGGCGTCGTCGTCGTCAAAGACGGCCGTTTGACATACTCTCCTTAGCCCACCCTCCCCTTTTTCCCATTTCCCTCCCAAAGCCCCCGAAAGGGGGCTTCTTTGCCAAAACGGCCGGCGATCGGCTTGCGATGGAGGCGCACCCCTTGCATCCTCCGATCTTCATCCGCAGGCGGGAAGTCTATTTTGTAAAACGAAAGACTACGATTCTTCCCTGGCCCTCGATCACAAGCTTCCATCCGGCTTTGTCCGCCCGCTCCTGCCAGATCGTCTCGAAAATCTTTATGTAATCCTCAATTGAAATCTGCCTCTTGAGATGGCTGGCGGCCTGGTAGAGGGCAAAATAGAGCGGCACGATTTTCACCAGCGCCTCATGGTCATCGAGCTTTTCGAGGATAACATCGTTTCCTCTCAAATTCGCCTGTTCCCAGCACAGATAAAGGATGAACGCTTTTGAAGGAGAAACGAAAGGAACCCATGTTTCGGCTCCCAACAAGTAGCCAACGCCGTTGCCGATACCCTTTCTAACCCAATCGAAGGCGAATTCTTTGCCCTTCTCCTTGGACAGGAGGTTGAACAGCCGGACCTGTTCAGACCAATAGATCTCCTCCCGCGCCCAAGCCTTTTGTCTTTCGGATATATCCGGAAACGTAGATGCCGGCAGGGAGCCTATTTTATCCAGGCGGATAAAGATCGCTTCCACGCTGCGAAAGCACCACTGATTTTTTTCGACAAGAAACATAAAACAATAGTTTGTTCGTGCCCCCTGCTTTCCTTTGAGCGGGATGATAAAGTTCACCCGGTCGTCTGACCGGATGATTTCCGGCTCTGCCTCCCATTCTTTCCAATCGGCGTCGGCTCTAAAGCGCCTGAGCGTTTCGTTGATCATATCCTGCGTCATAGGCTCGATCAGCCGGATCTTGTCCGGAGTGAGGGAATTGTTTTTCAGGGCCGCTACGAATTCCATCCAGATCTTGAGCTCCGCCTGGCCCGGGGCTGCCTCTGACATCCCGGTCAAGATCAGACAGGCGAGGACAAACATCCCAAAAAATCTTTTCATCGTTCGCCTCCCGTTCACCCTCTCGCTAATTACAATATTTTCACGACTTTTCCCACTCCCACTTGATAATGATAACTATCGCAGGGAATCGTGATGTGGGCCGGATGAACATCTAAATTGGCGGCTCATCTCCTTGACCCCGTTATACTAAAGGTGATCGTGGACATAGAAACAAACCGGCGCGGCTTGCCTTCGTGGAGGAGTGGTTCAAAAATCCACTGCCGAACAGTCTGGATCGCCTCGTCATCAAGCTCGGGAATCGACTTTGCCACGACTATCTTTTTCATCCGTCCCCAAATATCCGTCTCCCCTTCGAGCACCACCACGCCCTGAATTCCGGCCCTTCTCGCTTTTTCCGAATATTGCGGTACAACCTCCCGATTGAGCAATTTGGGATGCCCGGGGCCCCGGAAAGGGAGGCGGATCGGCGGGAGTCTGGAAAGCTCTGCTTCCTCTTCCGGACTGAGGGCGACGCCTCCGAATCCGTAGACGGATTCTTCTTTCCAATCGAAAAAGATGGTGATATCTATCGTCACTTTGATCGGCTTGCTGTCAACCGAGGTCGGTTCGAACGGCCATTGTCTGACCGCAATGATCACCGACTCGGCAAAAACCGGACTCGATCTCGTGAGGGTGACATTGGAGACGCTCCCAGACTCATCCAGGACGGCGGTCAGAGTCGCGACACCTTTCGACTGCGATTCCCGGGCCGCTTGGGGATAGTCAGGATCGACATCTTTGATCCTTGGAGGCATTTTGGCACTTCCGACGGGCTTCATGACCGTCTGAATAAAGGGCAAAAGATGACGCTTTTGGAGTGAGGATCCGCCAAGGCAATTGAGCGTGCTGGGGTAAGGATAACCATGATTTGCGGTCGTTTTTTGGTGCCCATTGAAAGCAGACGCGGCTCCTAATAAAAACATGACTCCGACGCACGCTTTTCTTGTGGTCATCGGAATCCTCAGCCGGCGAATTCTTCCTTGCGCGGATAAATGGGAGTATTCCGAGAGATGAGGTGCTGCTTTGTTCATCGGCGGATTTCCCCTGAATCGCACCCCTATCTATAATCTTTTAACAAGCAAAAGATTCAACTCGGAGGATTTGCCTTTTCCCCGATAGAGCTTTCCGCTATGCTTTGATACGTTTCCATCTCCAATAGAAATAAAAGGGCAGGCCGGCAAGGATAATAGCCAGGCCGCCCATGGCGTTCCAGAACTGGGTGACAAGGGAGTTGATCGAGATGTAAAGGGCCGCCAGGATGAAGATAATGGGGGTGATCGGATAGCCCCAGGTCTTGTACGGCCGGGGCAGGTCTGGTTTCTTTTTCCTGAGGATGATGACGGCGGCCACGGTCAGGCCGAAGAAGATCCACTGGCCGAAAATGACATACGTGAAGAGCCGCTCAAACGTGCCGAAGAAAAGGATGAGGATCATGCTCCAAACCCCCATGGCGATGATCGAGACATGGGGCGTCAGGAATTTTGGGTGGACGGCCGTCAGCCCTTTAAAAAAGGTCCCGTCCTTGGCCATGGCATAATAGACGCGCGGCGAGCAGAGAAAATTCTGGTTCGTCGCGCCCATGATGGAGAAAAGAATGATGAAGGAGATGATCGAGGCGCCGATGGGGCCGACGACGAAGTTCATGGCGTCAGCGGCGATGCGGTCGGACTTGGCGATTTCGCTCGCCGGGAGGACATAGAGATAGGCCAGCTGGGCTAGGATGTAGATGGCGATGCAGGCGACTGTCCCGATGAGGATCCCTAGAGGCAGGTTACGTTGGGGATTTTTAGTCTCGCCGGCACTGTAGGTGGATGCTTCCCAGCCCTTATAAGCCCATAGGGCGGCAACCAGGGCGATGCCGAAACTGCCGAGAAAGTTCCCGGAGAATGTCTTGGGCGAAGGCGAGACGAAATTCGAAGCGTGGCCTTTCGCCAGGATGAAAATCACGCCGCAGACGCCGATCAACGCGCCAAATTTGATAATGGTCAGGAGGTTTTGCAGGTTCGCCCCCCAGCGAACGCCGACATAATTCACGATCATCAGGAACAAGAGAAAAGCAAAGCTGATGATCTTTTGGCCCAGCGCAGAGATGGGGAAAAAATGAGTCAGGTATTTCGAGGAAAAAGCCACGGTCAGAGTTGCGATCGCGCCCGTGTCGATCACAAGAAAAAGCGTCCAGCCGAAGAGAAATGAGACCACCGATCCGTACGATTCGCGGAGGAAAACATAGGCGCCTCCGGCCTCCGGCATAGCCGCTCCCAACTCGCCAAAGGAGAGAGCCCCGAAAAAAGTAAGCAGGCCGCCGACCGCCCAGACTGCCAGAATGAGCAGAGGAACTTGAACAGCTGCAGCCATATCCTTCGGGACGAGGAAAATGCCCGACCCGATGACGCCTCCGATGACGATGCTGACAATATCCCAAAGACCGAGAACCCGGGGAAGATGTCTTTCTTGCGTTTCCATGTGCATGAGATTATCCTATTTTTTTCCTATTTTCCAGGTTTTTTCTCCTGACATAAAGAAAAAGTTCGACCAGCCGGCTGCGGGGGAGACGATCGGTCTCGACGGCAAAGGCGGACGACCGGTAGAGGTTCCAGTTTTTCTTGACGTCCGGCTCAAGAGCGAGTTTATCGTAGAGAGGGCTCGCCGCCGGAATGTAAAAAATCGAAGGGCCAACCAAAACTCCCAAATCCAAAAGGTAGTCGATGCTGTCTTTCGCCTCTTCAAAGGACTGGCCGGGAAGCCCGAGGATGACATAAACCGTGAGGAATAGATCGAGCTTCTGGGCGGCCCGAATGATCCTTTCAAAGTCGGGCCCATCCAAGGGACGATGGAAATCGGACTTCAGGTTCTGGCTCTGAGTGACAAATGATAGGTTGAGCTGTCGGAAACCGGCCCGGACCATGGCCGGCAAAATAGATTCATCGAGAGTGTTGACGCACAGACCGTTCATGGCCGTAAGTTCGATATCTTGGAGCAGGGGATCGGCGGCAACGGACGCCAAGAATTCCGCAAACCATTCTTTGTCGAAAGAGAGATTATCGTCTTCAAAATTGAAAATCCGCGCGCTTTTCTGGGCATAGTTACGGCGCATCTCCCTAAGAACTCCGTCAATCGGCCGATAGCAAATGCCGCGGCCAAACATGCGGTGCACGCTGCAGAAATCGCAATGGAAGGGACAGCCGCGGCTGGCGATCATCGAGACACAAGTGCGTTTTCCGATCCGGTAATTCGACCCCTCGAGCAGATGGTGAGCCGGCTCCATCAGGACCCAGTCCGGCTTTTCCGGAAGAATACCCATGCCGTGCTTATCGATATACTCCGGAAAGCTATCCTCGGCCGGCCCGCAGAGGACGGCGTCGATTTCGGGTATCCTCCGTTTGATTTCAAGGGGGAAAACGGTCGCATGGTTTCCGCCGATAAAAATGGGCATTTTGAAGTTTTTCTTTATCAGCCGGACGATCTCGACAACGCTCTGGTAGTAGGCCGTGAATTGGGACGAAATGCCGATAGCTTCGGGAGCAAAATCCACTATCTTCCCGACGATATCCTCATCCCCTATTCCAAACCTGTAATATCCCCGGAAAAAGAGCGGATTCTCGATAAAAGACTGGAGATAGGCGAAGTCGGCCGGAACCGGAATGCGCTTCTTGCGCAGAGGCGAGAGGCAATCGAGGATATGGACTTCGCATCCCGCCCGCTCAAGGACGGCTGCCACATAGAGCAGGCCGAGCGGATAAAGTCGAATGGCTGTCGTATAAAAATCTTCGACCGGCGGCTGGACAAGCAGAACCCTCATGGGCAGGGGCCGAAGGTGTCTCTGAAATATTCCCAGGAATCTCGAATCGTCTGCTCGATGGGGATGTAAGAATGGGAGAATTCGGACTTGCTTTTCTCGTTTGAATAGTAGGCCACCCAGCCGCTCAGCCGGCCATAAGAATAAGTCAGAAGAGGCCTTTTGTTCGTCAATTGACTCCAGAGCTCCAGGAGACCGCCGGCCGCCGCCACCAGGAAGGAGGGCAAAGGAACAGGATACGCTTTCCGGCCGCAGCAGCGGCTAATCATCCGGACGACCTCCGGATAGCGTAAATTGGCCCCCACGGCCAGGTATTTTTCTCCGACCCGGCCGCCATCGAGGGCCTTGAGAATGAGGGCCGCCAGATCCCTGACATCAACCACAGCCAGGCCGCCGGCGAAGGAACCGACCAGGCCTTTGCAGCAAATTGTGTGATAGAGCTGGTTATGAGGTGTCGCCCGATTATGATCCCCGGGACCCATGATCGAGGCTGGATTGAGGATTACGGCCTTTAATCCTGACTTCTTGACAGCTTCTTCGACAATTTTTTGGCCCGCAAATTTGGAGGTCATGTAATAAAAATTGGAGGGCCAGTTGAAGGGAGTTGTTTCGTCGGCGGGCGTTCCATTTTCATCGAACCCGACCGCACCGACCGACGAGATATGGACCAACCGTTCGACCCCGGCCTCCAGGCAGGCATCGACAACACATTGAACGCCGTCCCGGTTAATCCTCATCAACAGCTCGGCGTCTTTTTTCCAATAGGAAATAAAACCGGCCAGGTGAATGACATGAGTGTGGCCGGCGACGGCCCGGGACACAGATCGTCCGTCGGTCACATCCCCAAAGAACAATCGTATTTTGTGATCCGACCAGCTCAAAGAGATTTTATCTCTGGGCAAGATAAAAGCCGAGACTGAGTCCTGTCCATATTTTCTGATGAGTTCGGGCATGAGCACAGAGCCGACAAATCCAGTGGCGCCGGTGACGAGGATCTTCATCAAGATCTTTCCTCCGCGTGAAGAATTTTGATGATTCCGGAATCATCTCAGGACCCCTTTCGATGATAATAACGCTTATAAAGAAAGATATCATTGCTGATTCCGACCATAGCATGTATCACGGCGGTATAGAGAAATGAGCCGGTGCTGTAGGCCAGGAGCCCGAAAACAAGGCCGCTTCCCAAAGCTCCGAATATTTCCAGGTCCGGGTGGCCGAGATGGTAGAGCGTAGAGATGAGCGTCTGGACGGCGAGCGCCGCCCACAACCCGCTTGAAGCAACGAGAGGAAAAAATAGGAGCCCCCGGAAGACAAATTCCCAAGGCAGATAATAGAAAAAAAGATAGGCCGTCTCATAGAGAATAAATTTCTTGATGCCGGAGCAGGCCTGTTTGGAGAAAGGATAAAATTGGCCGAGGACCGGATCTCTGGACCCGATCCAGGCCGAAAAAATCGATATCGGCAGCGCGATGATTATGAAAAGAAGACCCCGGCCGCCGCGACCCATCGTCCCTCCAACCGCAGCCAGGAATCGGGCCGGCGCAGCTGAAATCAAAACAATGATGAGGATGGGCAAGACAAACAGCAGGGCGAAGAAAGAGAGAAAATAGAACAGGACGGCCCGAAAATCACCCCATTTCTTAGCCCGCCTTTTGAAGTGCAGGACTGTGGCCAGCAGCGTGATGGCGAGAGCCAGATAGAGATAAAGGAGCGGTTGGAGAAGCTTCGGATTACTTAATAAATCCATGTTCTTTCTCTTTCCGATACCAGGCGACGATTTCCTCGATCTGCTGTTCCATTCGGTTGTCCGGATCGTAACCAAGGTCGGCGATCGTCCTGGAAATATCATAGGTCGTATGGCTGGTGACGCGCCGGATCCTGTAGCGGGTCAAAGGAGGGTCATACCCGGGGACGATTTTATGAACAAACTGCATCAAGCCGGCCGCGGCGAAAGCCCCCCAGACCGGGATATAAATTCGCTGCTTCTTGTGGAGGGTCTTCTGGATCGCCTGAAAGAAAGTCCTCCAGGTCGGAAGCTCTCCGTTGGTCACCGTATAGGCTTTTCCCTCAATGCCGGCCTTGGTCAGGGCAAGGGAGGCAGCCTGGCAGAGGTTCCCCACATAACAGTAGCCGAATTGCCAGCGACCGCGGCCGACGGTCAGGGGCGATCCCTTCTCGCACGCCCTCAACAGGCGCCCGCACGTAATCCGATCGTTCGGTCCGTAGATATCCGCCGGCCGAAGAATCACCACGGGCAAACGCGTTTGCTCGAATTGCTCGCGGAAATATTTTTCCGTGTTGATTTTGTGCCGGGCATAGGCAATAAATTCGGCCGATCTTCCCGGGTTTTCTTCCGAGATGTTGAGGCCGTTGATACCAAGCGTCAAGGCCGTCGAAATATAGACCAGCCTTCTGAGCGGCAGGTTGAGCTCGTGGATTCTCCGGACCAGGTTCACGGCCAGAAGATAGATATTGTGGTAGCAGGTCTCTTCATCGGCCAGGTCAGACACGATCGAGGCCGCATGGATAAAATACGGAATATCACGGGGAATCTCGATGGCCTCGGGCCGGAGCAGATCTCCGTAGATGAGCTTGACGTTCAATCCGTCCAGAAAATGAAGGTCTGAAGTCGTCCGGACCAGCCCATAAACCTCCCAGCCTCTTTCCAGAAAATACTTGGAGAAGTTCGAGCCGACAAAACCGTTCGCCCCTGTGATGAATATCTTCATGCGCTTTTGGGAAATCCCCGGTCGACCCAGGCGTTCCATTGTCTCATAAGAAACGGGACCATCAGGATCACCAGCCAGGCCGCCAGGACGCCGATGATGACATCCGATAGATAATGGTAGCGGCCATAAAAGGCCGAGATATAAAGCGATAAGATGATCGGCGCTAAGATATAAAAAGCGGGCCGATAGTACCGGTAGGCCATCACCCACATGATCGTTGCTACCGCGCAGTGCGGGCTGGGAATGCAGCCGCCCGTTTGGTGGACATGATTCCGGATATACTCACCCCAAAATGTGAAGAAATACCCCTTGAGAGGGACTGTAAATTGATCGGCGATCTTATGGAGCGGTCCGGCCACCGGATACAGGATGAAGCCGATATCGCAGATAAAATTCGCGATGCCGAGGGTGAACAGATAATCCTCCATATGGCGGGCGCTGCGCTTGAAATAAAGGATCCCGCAGAGGAGGGGATAGATCGGCACATAGATAACGTAAGAAAACATCATCCATTCCGTGAGCGCCGGCGAGATGAATTTTTGCAGCCAGACAGTGGGCTGGACCCCGAAAACAGCCTGTTCGAGGTTGAGAATAGCCTGGTCCTGCCAGTTCTTCAAAAAAATGAGCTGGAGGGGAAGGGCCGTGACATAAAGATGGGCGAAAATGAGCTGGACGGAGGCGGTCCGAACCAAAAACTTGAGCCAGCGAGGATTCACCCGCTGATGGAGATAGACAAGTCCTAGATAGAGAAGGCCGTAGATTACATTTTTCAGGACCAACGGCCAGGGGTCGCTCACCCGAGCTCGGAAGAGGATTGTCAGAACGGTAAAAATAAAGAGGAAGGCCACGATGCAAACATCGACCGCCTGCAGTTCCAGCCCTAATACGGGCCATCGCTTCCCCTGGAGGGCGTAGGCCTCCGATCCCCGTTGGCGGGCCTTCTTTTGACCCAGGGACGATTTCGTTAAGTTCATCAATAGCTTTTTTCTTCGGAGGGCGAATATATAACCCAAGAGAAAAGAAAAATCAAAAGTTATTCCGGGCCTGCCCGCTGTCAAAGCAAGCCCTGGCCGCGATACCAGTCGACCGTTTTTTTGAGAGCGCCTCGCATATCCATCGAAGCTCGGAAGCCGAGCTCTCTTTCGATTTTCGAACCATCATAAAGCCAGTAGCACTTCCGGGCGGCGACAACATGCTGACGGCTCACCAAAGGGGTTTTGCCGCGCATCCGGCCAGCCATCTCCGAGGCCCAGGCGATCAAATACTGCGGTCCGTAGGGGACCTTGATGAGGATTTTTTTGACGCCCAGCAGTTCGGCGATGGTGTTTGTAATCTCGCCCCAAGCATAATCTCTCCCGTCCGTCACAAAATAGACCCGCCCCCGGCTCTCATCTTTTTCGGCCGCCAAAATGAGCGCCTTGACCACGTCATCGACGCCGGCAAGGCTGGTTTGAGGTTCTCCGCTGCCGATGATCGGTTGGATCCGTTTCCGGATGAGTTTCATGGATTCAAAAAGCTCTTTTTGCCTGGGTCCCAAGACGTTGGGGGGACGGATGATAGATACGGGAAGCCTGTCTTTATATCCCAGGACGATCTCTTCGGCAAGGCACTTGCTGCGGCCGTAGCCGGAATTCGGCCGGCAAGGATCATCTTCCGTCATTCTCCGGCCAGGATCGGAAGGACCGCAGGCGCTGATGCTCGAGACAAAAACGAATCTTTTGATGCCCGGCGCCTCCTCCAGGCAGCATTCGATAAGGTTCTGCGTCCCCTTTGTATTTGCTTCATAGTAGATTTCCCAGTTCAGCGCATCGATCACGGCGGCGAGATGGAAAATAACTTGCATGCCTCGAACGGCGTTTCGCAGAGACCCTTTGTCTCGGCAGTCCCCTTCCACAAGCTTGACATTCAACTTTCTTAGCCACTGGGTATTACTGGTCTTCCGGACCAGACAATAGACATCATCCCCTCTCCGGGCAAGCTCTTCGGCCAGGTGCCCGCCGATAAACCCGCTACCTCCGGTGATAAGACATTTCATGGATAGTCACAGTCCGCGATATCGATTTTATCAGAAGTTTTTAAATTGAGGCAAGGACGCCTGCCCGGAAAGCAGCGGAGAGAAAATCGAACGAGCCTGTGGCTAATCAGCTGAGGTAAGCGATTTTACATATGCCAAGCTTCGCTGGTCAGCAAGAAAGCCATACGAGGCGGATATCCCCCATTTCGTCCATCACCGGAATATAGCAATCGCCGCTGCAGCACTTTGGACACTTGCAGTCTTCCTGCCCTGCGGCGAGGACATCTCCAGTGCGGATAATTCTTCTCACGATCCCATTGCATTTAACGAATTTCGTGCCCGCGGGAACATAGACTGTTCCATTCGAGCAGACCTCGATCAATCCTTTGGACTCACTGACGTAGGAATTTGCGCTGATCGCTGCGTACAAAAAGGCCGCTAAAACCAGGCAAACGAGCGAAATGAACCTGATGCTTTTTCTCATGTTTATTTAGGCCTCCTTTCATATCTATTATTACAGACTGACAAAAGCCGAAAACTTTATCACTTATTTTGCAAATAAAGACAAATTATTAAGATATATCGTATTATCTAAAGTCGAATAACCCTAGCTGCCAAATTCAAAAAGACAAATTTTGCAATGAAAATACTAAAGCGCCGGATTTGCAAACAAAAAATCGAGCGCTTATAATCCTATCGGCTTATCAGAGGCAAAAAATGCCTTTCCCTGGGAACAGACAACTTAAAAAATGCCTGGCTCTGCTCTTTGGGCTTGGCTTAATAGCTTTGGTGGTCATGCCCCTTTTCATTCGAGGGAACTCACCTCTTCCCCAGAACGAAAAAACTCTACGAAACAACCCTTTGCTTGTCACAGGAGAACAGCTTTTAAGAGAGGGGCGCTTTCAGGAATCCCTGGAAAATTTCAATAGATATTTACAATCCTCCCCGCCCCCGGACCAGAATACGCTTAAGTGTTATTGGAATTTGGGTATCCTGTTCTGGAATATCGATAAATTGGATGAATCTGAAAAAAGTTATCAAGCCGCGAGCAAGCTCGCGCAAACTCTAAATCTGCCTAAAAAGCTTCAGGAATTTCAAAATACGCTAGAAATTCATAAACTTTTTAAGCTGGCAACAGAATCGCGGGATAAAGGAAACCTATCTGAATCTAATCGATGCTTCAAAGGAGCGGCAGATCTGGCGGAATCTTTAAGAAGCGAGGCTCACCAACTCAAAATATTTAGAACCTGGAGCTTTAATTATCTGGGAACGACCAGCCAGAACAAGTTTTTAGATCTAAACAGACAAGCCCTGCAACTCGCGAGATCCCTCAACCATGGAGAGGAAATATTAAAGGCCCTCAAGAATATCGGAATATTCTATTTTATGAAAAAAGATTATTCCCATGCTTTGAGTTTTAACTTTCAAGCTTTGAATTCTGCCAGGCAGTTAAAAGACGATCAAGAGATAGCCAATTGTTTGAACAATATCGCCACTCTTTATTCGACGCTTGGCGACAATGAAAAATCCATCGAATACTATTCCGAAGCGCTCAAGCTTTCACAATCCTTTGACCGGCCAGCCAAGCTTTTTCCCCTAATCATCAATCTAGGGCTTTCTTATCAAATCTTATATCGATTGACTACGGTCACCGCTAATAATGCTAAAGCGATTGATCGCTATAAAGATGCTTTGAATTTGGCTCTTCGAATGGGTGATGAATTTTCTAAAAACCTATCCCTCGCCCATATCGGAAAAGCCTATGCTGATTTAAAGCAATATGACAAAGCCCTGCAATTCTTGCAGCCGGCCCTGGAAACCGCTCAAAAAAGGAAAGATTCTGTTCTCTCCTCGTCCATTTTGACGAATATCGGCATGATCTTTCTTAATCAAGAAAATTGTCCGCGCGCGCAAGCCTATTTCGACCAGGCTCTTGCCGAGATCCGGAAAGACCAATCGGACCCGGTTGCCCTGCGAATATTCTACGGGTTAGGAAGATGCCAGGAGAATAAAGGAAATTATGACCAGGCTATTTCTCGCTATAACGAATGTCTGAGAATTATCGACAGAATCGGTGCCAACATCGTGGATGATATCAATCGGGCAGGATATCTCCAGGACAAAACGGAGATTTATCAGCGGCTGATCAATCTTTATTATGAGCTATTCCAGAAAACCAAATCCCCGGTCTTTGAAAAAGAAATTTTTTACACCGCCGAAAAGGCCAAGGCGAGATCCTTTGTTGAATACCTAGAAAGGCTGGGCAAGAGCGACCCGGCCCGCTCGGCCAGGCCGTCGAATGCTCTAGGCGAGAAGCTCAGGATTTCGCGGCTGGAAATCTTGAAAAAACTTTCTTCCGCCAGCCTGGCCCAGGAAGCAAGATCGCAGCTCGAAAACCAGGTTCGCCAAATCGACGACCAGACGAGCGTTATGAATGCAGAGGAGTTCGGGCAGACAAATGCCGCCGAAATCCTGGCCAAGCCAGTGACTGTCGAATTCCTCCAACAGAGGCTCCTGAACGCCGATACGGCGCTCGTCGAATACTTCTTAGGAAAGGATCGCTCCTATCTAATTTTCGTATCGAATTCCGCCTTCAAGATCGTCGAACTCGCCCCTCAGGACAAGCTCGAGAACACGCTCATCGGCTATCTGAATTACCTCCAAGATCTTGACGTCGATCAGGCGACCGGAATCGCTGCGGCCAGACGTCTCTACAAGGAGCTCATCGCTCCGATTGCCGACCTGATTCCCAAATCCGCAACGAACCTTATCATCGTTCCCGACGGGATTCTTTTTCATCTGCCCTTTGAAACACTCTGTGCCAATCAAAGCGGCCCCAAGGCCGAATATCTCATGAATCGCTATTTCGTATCCTATGCGCCTTCGGCCACGGCCTTCTTTTATCTTTCCAAAAGGCCGAAGCCGGCGGCATACGCCAAAGACCTCTTGGCCTTCGGGGCACCCGCCTATCCCGAACCGTCATCTCAGGGATCAAGAGATTTTCTCTCGGCCGGCCAAATCCTGCTGGACCTCTATGAAAAAAATGGGTTTTCCGTTTTTCCGATTCCCTATAGCGAAAAAGAGGTCGAGGAAATTGCCAGACATTTCCGGACGGATAAAAAGGACATCTTCCTCAATCGCGAGGCGAGCGAAGAGAACTTGAAACGCCTGGATTTAGGGGACTATCGCATCGTCCACTTCGCTTGCCATGCGTTCTCCGACGAAACGTACCCCTTCCGCTCCGCCTTGGTTCTTGCTTTAGCGGGCGAAAGCGACGAGGACGGATTTTTCCAGGTCCTGGAGATGTATCCGCTGCGCCTGAGTTCCGAGCTGACCGTTCTTTCCGCGTGCCGGACGGGAAGCGGCAAAACCATCGGCAATGAAGGCATCCTGGGGCTGCCCAGGGTCTTTTTCTACATGGGTTCGCGCTCGGTCATCTCGACGCTGTGGTCCATCAACGACAAAGCCGCGGCCCGGTTCATGAGATATTTTTATGACTCCTATTCCCGAGGCCAAGGCAAAGCCAAGTCACTTCAACTGGCCAAGCAAAGGATGATGAAAACACGATACGGCCACCCTTATTACTGGGCGGCGTTCATTCTGACCGGCGAGTATTAGCGGCTTATTTTTTAACAGAAAACGGCTTCATGCCCGATTTGACGGTATCTGAATTCTCCAGAACGCCAGTCACGATCCAGTAATATGTCTCTTCCGGCCTCAATCCCCGCACGATTTCTTCGGGCGGGCTGAGTTCATTTTTCTCAATAGACTTGCTTCTCCACACGAGATCGAGCGCCGGGTCGAACACTTCAACGAGATAATGTTTCGCTCTGGGCAGGCTTTTCCAGACGAATTTCAGCTCGGTGCCAGAAACCGTCTTATTCACCGGCGAGACGAGCTCAATAGCGGGAACCGCGGCACCCCGATAACCGGGACGCGACGAAACGCGGAGGATGGAGAAGGCCACAATCGCCACAAAAAGTATGATCAAGGAGGCCACGGACGCGTAATTCCAAGAAAGATACCTGGCGAACCGTCCGGCATTCCCGCCTTTCGCTTGATCAGAGTCTTCTACGAAACGCTCAAGGTCAAGAATAAACGCATTGGCCTTTTCCGTAATTTCCAAAATGGCTTTGATCTCGTTCAGGCAATCCGCACAGTGGAGGGCATGATTCAGGATTTTCGTTCTCTCTCCCCTGGCCATTTTCGACCTCACCAGGAGCAGAAGACGTTCCGGTGGAGGGCAGGATTCCCGGGAGGCTGGTTTCGTTTCTTGGAGATGATTCCAATAGAACTTTCCCAGTTCATTGAGATTAGTCTTCATAGATAATCCCCTTTGCTTTGAGCCGTTTCTTCAGGTCCTTGAGCCCCCGAGAATAAAGGTTATGCGTTTTCCCATATGTCCATCGCTGCAATTGGGCGACCTCCTCCAGGCTCATGCCCGACAGAACCAGCTTGAGAACGGTCTGGCGGGATTCTTTGAGGCCCTTTAAGGAACCCAACAGGGCGGCTTTGCGACTCTCCTCGTGCATCTTTGTATGTTCGGAATGAGTGACTGGGGAAGCGGACAGGTTACGATTGAGGACTTTGATAGTCTCCATCTCCAGCCTCGACTTGGCCAGGACCTCGATCATGACAGAATCAACGACTCTCATAATATAAGACTTCAAATCCCGGATTTTTTTATCACTTTTTTTGAGATTTTTGCAGATTCTCAGGTAGACGCTCTGGACAAGATCCTCGTAGTCGAGACCATAGGGCTGATATCTAAAATAATTGATCCTAAATAGGATATCCCGTGTAAACTTCAGGATTAGCTTTTCGATATCGTCCGTCTGAGGGACATCTTCCATAGGAGATTCCATTTAAAGTATCGGGCTTATTCTATCAAGAAACGCTCCGCCCGGGCAAACAGGAGATCCCAAACAAAAAAATAAAAATAATTGATAAAAATTTTTGAAAAAGACTGTCTTATATAAATAGAGAGTTCTATCAGACGCGATTTGCGATTCTCCAGGGAGGTCGGACATGTCATTTTCCGAAGAGACCTTGAAAAAAGCTTGGAAAAGGGCAGAAGGCCGGTGCGAGTGTCTTAAGACGACACATGATCATATGCATTTTCGATGCACCAGGGAGCTCGTCTGGGAAAATCGCGGCAATGACACTGGGAATGGAGCATGGAGAGCGCGTCGATATAAGAAGACCGGAGGAGAGTCACTCTCCAATTGCGAAATTCTTTGCTGGGCCTGCTATCATACGGATTTTTAGGGGATTGGCTGAACGTCTCTATTTGAATATTTGCTTCATCTCCCGGAGCTTGACGCCGGCCCAATTCCGGACCCTGTCGCCGTACAAATAAAAAATCGGAATGACGATCAGGATAAAGATCGTCGAGGTGACCAGCCCGCCCAGCATGGAGAGTGCCAGGGTGGACCATAGCTGCCTCTTGACGCCCGTCTGTGCCTGGACAAGGAGCATCGGCAGCATGCCGAAAACGGTGGTGCTGGTCGTCATGAAGATCGGCCGCACCCTCTCCCTCGCCCCCCGGACGACAGCCTCAAACGTTTCCATCCCCTGCCGCCTCTTTAAATTGATATGGTCGACGAGCAGGATGGCGTTGTTGACGACGATTCCCATCAGCAAGATGACACCGATATAAGCCGTCGCGTCGAAGGGATACTTGGCCACGATAAACGCCACGAACACTCCGATCAAGGCCAGGGGTACTGCCAGCAAGATGAAAAACGGATGGATAAAGGATTCGTACAGGCTGGCCAGGATCATGAAAATGATGATCAGGGCAAAAATAATAGCCATCCGGATCTGTCCCTTCTCTTCCGTCGTCATCCGCCATGTCTCTTCCAGGGTCGCGGAAAAACCGGGGGGAAGGTGGAGGCTGGCGAAGATGGCCTTGCGATACCGCTCCTCAGCCTTGGCCGGACCCCGGAATTCCCACATCACCCTCTCCTGGAATTGCTGATTCTCCCGGTCGATGGAGCCGGCGATCGCCCGCTCCTCAAGCTTCCCGATATCGCCGAGTCTGAGGTACTCCCCTCCCCGCGTCCTGATCAAGGCATCCTGCAAATTGCGCAGGTCCATCGTCTCAGCCTCGGGAAACTTGACGGACACGGCGACTTCCTTGCCCTCGAGACGGATCCGAATGGGCGAGCCAAAATTTCCGCGCAAGAGAGTCTGGAGATGAAAATAGAGGTATTGGGGATCGATGTCGTACTTCTCTAGGGCTTCCTGGTCAATCTTGAGAATATTTTCAAAGGTATCCCCGCGGAACCAGCCGTAGGTCGAGGAGGATCGAGCCGTATCTTTGATACGCGGGTTTTTTTTCAGGGTTTTTTCGAGCTCGACGGCGATGTCCCTTAATTTCTTGAGATTGTAGCCGTAAAATTTGATATAAGAGCTGTAATAAGTCCCGGTGCCCATGCTCGAATAGTAGCCCTGGGGATCAAATCCATGTACACTGATGTCCACCCCGGCATATTGAGTGGCCAACTGGATCAACTCTTCTTTCAAAGCATAAGGTCGGAAGCTATTTTCGATCTCGGGTGGAAATGTGATACGCAATTGCGCCCGTTCGGTCCCGATATCGGCCACCATTTCTTTTTCATAGGGCATTTCAAGCACTTTGTCCTCGAATTTTTTGATGGCCTCATCGGTTCTCTCGATTCCCGTCCCCGCGGGCGTCGAGAGATAGACGCCAAGAGTCTGCTGGGAATACCACCTGGGCCATTCTCCGATCGGGACCTTCGCCCGAAACCACTTATAGCTCCCGTATAAAATCGCCAGGACAACGAGAAGGACTTCCAGGGGATGTCTTAAGATGAATCTCAAGAACTTTTCGTACCCTGCCCGGACCTTTTCTTCCCGAACTCCCTTTCGCTTTTGGACAAGTTTCGGGCTCAAGGCCGGAATGAGGGAAAAGGAGACAAGCAGCGACGCGGCCAGCGCCGACGAAATGACAATGGCCAGGGGAAGATAGTACATCCTCAGCCGGCCCTGAAAATAGGGAAAGGTGAAAAAGACGGCCATGGTCGTCAGCGTCGAGGCCAGGACGGCTACAAATACTTCGTTTGGCCCCTGAATGGCGGCTTCCCGGGGCGATAGCCCCTTCTCCCTCAACCTTAAGATATTCTCGAAAACGACGATCGAGTTGTCGACGAATATGCCGAATCCGAGGGCGAGAGCGCCCAGGGTCAGCATGTTCAGAGAAACTTTGAAAAAATAGATTAAATTAAAAGTAATGACCAAGCTGAAAGCGATCGAGGAGAGAATCAGGAGCGACGGACGCAGCCTCCTCAGCACAACAAAAATCAGAAAAAAGACGACGGCTGTTATAATCCCGGCCAACAGATAGAGGTCCCGCAGGTTCTTCTGGATCTCGGCGCTCTCGTCGTTGATAGATTTAAAAATAAGGTCCCGGGGCAGCTCTTTTCTGATTTTTTCAAGCCGGCTTTTGACTTCCCGGGCGACTTTAAGGGTGTTGGTTCCCTTCTCCTTATAAACCGTCAGGTCAACCGTGGGCTTGCCGTTGATCCGGTTGATATAGGCAATTTCTCCATAGGTCGCGACGAGCTCGGCGATATCTTTGAGCAGGATCGGATTGCGGCCGGAATGGGCGACGATGATTTCGCCCATTTCCTTGGGGCTCGAAATTGTATCCATGATTTTGAAAATATATTCCTGATTGCCTTTTTTGATTTTGCCGGCCGGGTATGTCTTGAGCCGGTTCCCCAGGGCCACAGACACCTGGAAGGGCTGGATTTCGTAAGCCTTCAGTTTCCTTTTATCGAGAGTGATGCGGATTTCCGGATCGGAACCACCGCGGACGCTCACGCCGGCAACGCCTCGAACCGAGCCGATGCCGAACTCCAGCTTGTCTTTGACCATCGCGCGTAACTTCTGTAGGGAATAGCTCCCCGAGATGTTGTAGCGGAGAAACGCTTCGACGCGAAATTCCTCAGGAACGTAGGGCTGGACGACGGGGCTGACCCAATAGGGAATGCTCGTCGCAAAGCGTCTCCTGGCTTTGGCGATTTCCTCCCTCAAAGCGAGCCCCGCAAATTCCATATTGATCTTCGGGTCAAACTCCAGGCGGATCGTCGAAACGCCGATTTGCGATGAGGAAGTTATTTTTCGCACTCCTTTGACCGTCGAAAGCACTTCTTCAAGAGGAGCTGTGATCTGCGTTTGGATGATCTCGGGAGTCACTCCCGTCCAGGACGTCATCACCGTGACCATCGGATAATCCGCTTTAGGCTCGAGCTCAAGGGGCGTGTTGAAAAAAGAATAAACGCCGAGAACAAGGACGACGAGGAAGATCATGGCCGTGGCCACCGGCCGGTCAATAAACATCCTGATCATGCGCTTATACCCTTCTTACGCCTGAGCCAATCCCATTCGTCGCTCTTTGGCCTTTTCTTTTCGCTGCTCCACCCATTCATAGATGACGGGGATCAAAATCAAGGTCAGGAGCGTAGAAAAAAGCAGCCCCCCGGCGACGACAATGCCCAGAGGCTTTAAAAGCTCAGAGCCCCGCTCCAAACCCAAGGACATCGGGATGAGCCCCGCCACTGTATCCAAGGACGCCATGAGAATGGCCCTTAGACGGGTCATGCATCCCTCGACGACCGATTCCCGGAGGCGGTTTCCGGCTCGTCGGAGTTGATTGATGAAATCGATTTCGACGACCGCATCGTCGACGACAAGGCCCACCAGGACGACCATCCCGATGATGGACATGACATTGATTGTCTGCCGGGTGATATAGAGGGAAACAAACGCCCCGGCGGCTCCCATGGGCAGCGTGAGCATGACCAGGAATGGATGGAGAAGAGACTCAAACTGGGCGGCCATGATCATATAGGTCAGCACCGTGGCCAGGACGAGCGCCAGGATGAGGCTCTGGAAGGATTTTCTCATTTCCTCCTGCTCTCCGCCGAACGAGATCTGATAGCCTTCGGGAAGACGCATCCCCTGGATTTGTTCATTGATCGCGGGAACGACCTGGCTGATTTTCGCATTGTGAAGATTCGCCGCAACCAGGATTTCCCGTTGCTGGTTATCACGCCGGATCTCCTGGGGTCCTCGGGCGGGCTCGACGTTCACGAGATCCCTCAAAGGAATGAGTGTATTCTGGTAAGGAAGCTGTCCGTTGAGAAGCGCTTCGATCGTCGCCCTCGAATCTTCATCGAAACGGACATAAACGTCGTACTTCTTCTCCATTTCGCTGAACTGCGTCGCCAGCTTTCCCCGAACGGCGTTGACCAGATAATTGGTAATATCCTGCGGCGAAAGGTTGGCGTAGCGCTCCAGGGCATCCTTTTTGATCTTGACCCGGAATTCCGGCTTCCCTTCCCCAATGTTCGTGCTCAAATCGACAAGGCCTTTGATGCCTCTCAGCCGGCCGATGAGCTCCTGGGAAATCTCTTTCAGCTTGTCCAGCTCCAGCCCCTGGACCTTGAGAACGATCTGGGAGGAGGAAAAAGCGAGGAATTCGGAAAGCGCCGACTCTTCCCTGGTGACCGAGTAGCTGACATCGGGAAAATCAGCGAGCCGGCTCCTCAGATTCTCCAGGGTCGGCTCGAGTTCGGACGGCTTGTCCACCTTGACGAAGATATCGGCGGAATTGAGTGAGGCGCCTGCGCTGGAGCTTTCCATGCCGGCAACGATTCCGGCTTGGGAGAATGTGA
>Ga0315268_10000124_pt1 | contig 88306 bp, 71 predicted proteins | sample C1_top_MG_FD_204535 | JGI IMG/M metagenome (GOLD analysis project Ga0315268, IMG submission 204535) | Sediment microbial communities from Yellowstone Lake, YNP, Wyoming, USA - C1_top | ecosystem: Environmental > Aquatic > Freshwater > Lake > Sediment | place: USA: Wyoming | collected 2017-08-01
CCGAGCTCGCCGAAGCCAAAGCCCGCCGCGCCACCGCCGCCGCGACCAAAGAGCCAGGAGCGCTCGCTAATTGGCACGCTCGCGGTCGCCACTGTGCCGCCGTAGCGGAACTGTTTCTTGTAGAGCAGGAAGGTGTTGCGCACGAGGAGCGACAGCCCGTCCTCGGCGCCGAGGCGGGCGACTTGGGCGAGTGAGAGGCCCGAGTGCACGTGGTCGACCGTGAAGTCGACGCGGGCGCCCGAGGCGTCCATCATGCTCGAGGACGAGTCGAGGTTGCTGTTGACCGCCGACCAGCCGGCGCCGAGACCGACCTCGAAGAAGCGCGTGTCATAGGATGCGACGACGTTGCCGGCCGCGGAGAGGATATTGCCGGCCTTGGCCAAGCCGAAGCCGAGCGGCTCGAAGACCGCTTGCAGGTGCACGTCCGCGTTCTCGAGACGCAAACCCACCGTGGCATCGTTGACCGAGCCGGCCCCGAGCGAGCCGAGCGCCAGGAACGGCCGGACGTTGACGGCCACCGACCAGGTGCCCGCAGGCCTTGGCGGCAGGTAGCGGCTCGCGGTCACGGGCTCTGCCGTGCGCCGCGCCAGGGCGTCGCGCGGCACGGTTTCGTTGCGGCCAAGCGCCACCTGCGCGCGCTCGAGCGAGAGCGCCGCCACGGTGCCGACCACCAACAGATCTTCCTCTTCAGCCGACGCGCCGCCTCCGAGCGCGACCTGCACGCGGCGAAACAGCGCGACGTGATCGCCGCGCGACAGACCCTGGCGGCTGCCGAGGTCGATGACCACGGTGCCGGCCCCCATCTCGACCACGTGCCCAACGACGCTGCTCGACCACGCGCCGACGCCAGACGAGGGCGGGCCGGCCGCAGGTGCCGAGGCCGCGGCGCCCGACTCCGCGCCACTCGGCGAGGGTTTCTCACTCAAGGCAGCGCCAGACACGGCGCTCGCTGCGAGAGTCGTCGCGGCAGTCGACGCCCTGCTGTCGACCTTGCCCTTGGCGTCGGGCTTCGCCGACCCCGCCGCGCTGACGCTCGCGCCAGCCAGCATCGGCCCGGGCGAGGGCGCCCCGCCGAGCGTCAGGCGCTGCGCTTCGTTGCGCACAATCTCGGCCCACACCGCGCCATTCGCCTTGTGCAGACCGACGACAGGTGCGCCGAAGTCGCGTAGGCCGACGAGCTCGGGCGTCGAGCGCGCCGCGAGCGAGAAGATGGCGACACCTGCGTCACCACAGGCTACGTACAGTCGCTCGCGATCCGCGGCGGCCGCGAGCCCGGCGCAGGGCGCGGCAATCGTGTAGCTCGTGCCGTCGGGTGCGACGACGCGCAGCGAGTTGCCATCCGGCACGTAGTCATACTCCGGCAGTGGGCTCGCCCACATCTCGGGCGGCAGGGTCGGCTCGATGCGGCGCGGCGTAATAGCGCCGGCGCCCGGCTGGGACGGCGCAGGTGCCGGCGTGGCGGCGCTCGCCGCGGTACAAAGGGCTGCACTTACGAGGCCGATGGCAAGAGTTTGACGAAAAGTACCGTGCATGATGCCCTCCCTAGGTGTCGCGTCTCGGGCTAGCCCGAGACGTGCAATTCGCCGGCAAACGCTTGTTGCATTCGTGCTTTGACGTCGCTTGTCGACGGGGCCTGGCCGAGCACCCACATGAGCTTGACGAGCGCGGTCTCGGGCGTCATATCCATGACCGGGATGGCGCCCGCCTCGAGGGCGGCCTTGCCGACCTGATAGAGCTCCATCTCGGTCGAGCCGACGAGGCACTGCGTGCAGACGACCACGCTGACGCCGCGGGCCGTCGCCGCGCGAATGGCTGGCACGAGCGACAAGGGGCCGGCGCTCGGCAAGTTGCCGGCGCCATAGCCTTCGAGCACCACGCCAGCGTGTGTCTCGCACAAGTACGTGAGCACCGCCGGCGAAAGCCCCGGATAGACGGGCAACAAGGCGACGTGCGGCTCGAGGGCGGTTTGCAGCACGGCCGTACGCCTCGCGCGCCGTCGAACGTCGGTAGAGAGCTTGAGCGAGAGGCCGATCGTGCCGAGCGCCGGCACATTGGCTGAGCGAAAGGCCTGCAAATCGAAGGCCGAGGTCTTCTTGGCCCGCGTGCCGCGCATGATGACCGAGCCGAACACCACCGCCACCTCGGCGAAGTCGGCCGTGGCGAGGCGCACGGCGTTGATCAAGTTGGCACGGCCGTCCGAGCCAATGTCTTCGAGCGGCACTTGTGCGCCGGTGAGCACCACGGGCTTGCCGAGCTCTTGCAGCATGAACGACAGCGCAGCCGCCGTGTAGACGAGCGTGTCGGTACCGTGCGTAACGACGAAGCCGTCGTAGTCCGCGAGGCGGCGCGAGATAGCCTCGGCCAGGCGCCCCCACAGCGACGGCTCGACATCCGCTGAGTCTAGATTGGCGAGGCTCTCGACGTCCACGTCGGCGAGTGTGCGCACCTCGGGGACGCGCGACAAGAGCTGCTCGGCGCCGCGGCACGGCACGAGCACGCCGCTCGCGTCGCGCTCCATCGAGATGGTGCCGCCGGTCGTGACGAGCAGAACTTTCGGCTTCACGGGCGAACACCCACCGCAGTTCTAGCCGTCGCTGGGATCGACGGGGGGCGTGGGATTCGGAAGCGTCGCGCGAAAACGTGCGATGTCACCGACATAGCGCAGCAGGCGCAGCGCGCTGTCGTAGCTCGGCCTCGCCGCGAACGGGTCGACCGCGACGACGGCGAAGCTCGGGTCGAGAGTGATGGCCGAGGCAAGATCGCGCCAGGTGTGCTTGCTCAAGTCGTAGTAGTCCGGCTTGAACTCGCCGGTCGTCATGACCGAGATGGACTTATCGTCATTGTAGCAGAGCATGACGCCGCGTCGCTCATCGCAGTTCGCGATCTCGAAGCCGGCGTGATCATGGAAGGCGCCGCGCAGGGCACTCCACGCCGGGCGCGCCGCCCGTTGGCGGGCCTCATCCGGCGACAGCTCGCCCTGCGCGACCTTGGCAGCGAGTCCGTGCAGACGCGTGTAGTAGTCGGGCAGGTCGAAGTCAGTCGGGCGGATCCCATCGAGGCCGTAGTTGATCGTGTGGCCGGGATCGCTTATGGCGGTGCCGTATTCAGGGCCGGGCAGAAGGGTTGAAGCGCTGAGGGCACGAGCGTAACCCTCAACGCCATAGCTCGTGAACATCTTCTGGATGCGGGCGTTGACATCGGCGGCACCTGCGGCAACAGCGCTCTCGAGCTCGGCGAGCTCACGCGCGTAGGCCGCGGTCGCCGGCCCGACTGTCTTTCCCGCCGAATCCTTAGCCTCGAGCGCGGGCGTCGAATTCATTTTGACCTGCCGCTCGCCTGCGGCCTTTGGCGTGGCGATGGTCGGGTGCGCGATAGAGGCAGCACCTTGCGTGGAAGTCGGGTTGGTATTCGCAACGATCTTGGGCATGACATTTTCCCCTTCGCCAACGGCGATATTCTCTGTGACCCCTTGGGTTACCGGCGCAACTGAGCAGGCGTTGCGCCAACCCTCGGAAAGCAGAAACGCGGTGGAGTGTACAACTGCTATGACGGGCTCGTCAAACGCTGCGCAGGGCAAAAGCGCCGCGGCGGGCGCTTCGCTCAAGAATTGACATGCAGCACGAGATAGCCGCCCGAGCGTTCGTCCTTGCGCAGCTCGAGCTGCCCGCGCTCGCGCGCTTCCTCGAGCAGATCGTTGAAGCTCTTGTAGCCATACAGCGTCTCGTTGAAGGTCGGACGTTTGCGCTTGATGGCCTGCTTGACCATCGATCCCCACACATCGTCGTGATCGCGCAGGAGCGAGATGGCCGTGTCGATGACGAGCTCGATGGCTTCGTCTTTGGTGCCTTGCGTCTCGAGTGAGCTCGCGCCACTCTGCGCCGCGCGGGCCTTCGGCAGGGCACCGGGCTCGCTTGCCCCCTCGGGCGCCGCCGCTGCCCTGCCCTTCTTGGCTGGAGCCGTAGCCGGCGCCTTCTTGCGCCGCTGCGAGCGCAGGGCTCCCTGCCGCGTCTCGCGCACGAGGTCGTCGTAGTAGATGAACTCGTCGCAGTTCTCGACCAACAAATTGCTGCTCGAGTTCTTGACGCCGACGCCGACTACCGCCTTGTTGTTCTCGCGTAGCTTGTTGACGAGCGGCGAGAAGTCGCTGTCGCCCGAGACAATGACAAACATGTCGATGTGCGACTTGGTGTGGCACATGTCGAGCGCGTCGACCACCATGCGGATATCGGCCGAGTTCTTGCCCGAGTACGAGACATGCGGCACCTCGATGAGCTCGAAGCCCGCCTCGTGCAGTTGCTTGCGATCGCCCTTGTAGCGCTCCCAATCGCAGTAGGCCTTCTTGACGATGACCTTGCCCTTGTCGAGCAAGCGCGCGAGCACGAGCTGCAAGTCGAAGCTGTCGTACTTGGCGTCACGCACACCAAGCGCGACGTTCTCGTAGTCGCAGAAGATGGCCAAGTTGGGCGTCGCGGCAAGGGTCTGGGTCACGATGGCTAATCTCCTTAGAACAAAGGGCGGTGGGCGAGGATGGGGAACAGGTCGCGCAAGCCCTCGGCCACGAATTGGATCGCCATCGAGGCCAAGATGAGGCCCATCATGCGCGAGATGACCTTGATGCCGGTCGTGCCGAGGAGGCGCTCGAGGCGACCGGCGACGCGCAAGACGGCCCACGAGGCCGTGCATACGAGCACGAGCGCCGTACACACCGCCACATAGTCGACCACACCGCGGGCGAGGCTAAAGGCGAGCACGACGCTCGCGATTGTAGCCGGGCCGGCGAGCAACGGCACGGCGAGGGGGGTAATCGAGATGTCGGCCTTCTCGGTGCCCTCGGCGGCCTCTTCCTCCGACTGGCGGGCGCCCGCGAGATGTGCCGACATCATGTCGATGGCGATGAGCAGGAGCAACAAGCCGCCGGCCACGCGAAACGCGCCCATCGTGAAGCCAAAGAACGTAAAGACCCACATCTGCGTCAGGCCGAAGAAGAACAAGACCGCGAAGGCGGCGAGGCTCGCGCGCAGCACCATGGCGCGGCGCTCGAGCTCGCTGTTGGTCGCGGTCATGCCGATGAAGGCCGGGATGGCGCCGATGGGATCCATCACCGCGAAGAAACCGAAGAACGTCTTGATGAAGAGCGCGAGGGCGATCATGCGCACGGACAGTAGCTCAGAATGACGGATCCAACAAAGGGCGCGATCGCCGTACGCAAAAAGATAGTCTCGCCAAGCAACTCTGTCGGGCGGCAGCCGATACCACTTAGTGAGCAAGGTCGGGCGCAGCAGCAAGATAGGATGGCGGCGTCAGTTGGGCCCGACCGCGCTCGATAGATACGCGGGCGGTCGCACTCGAAAGAGTGCGACCGCTCAATCATTTTGTCCTCCAGGATTCACTTGGTAAGGTGGGCCTCTCGAATTCGCGGAGGCTCGCCCATGAAGACGCTCGTCATCACCAATCCCGCTGCGCGCGCCGGTCGCGTGGGGCGTCACTGGGCGGCGCTCTTGCCGGCCATCGAGCGCGTGCTCGGTCCGCTCTCCGTGCAGTTCACGAGCGGCATCGGTGACGCGACGACGTTGGCGCGCCGGGCCTTGCGCGCTGGCAGCGAGCGCCTCGCCGTGGTCGGCGGCGACGGCACGCTCAACGAGGTGGTCAACGGCTTCTTCGACGAGGACGGCAAGCCGCTCGCGCCCGAGGCGGTGCTCGCACTCGTCCCCGTCGGCACCGGCGGGGACTTCTCACGCTCGGTCGGACTGTGTGGAGTCGATTTCGAGCGGGCCATGCAGACGGCAAGCGTGCGGCGCATCGATCTTGGTCGCGCCGAGCTCGCGGCTCGTGATGGCTCGCTCGTCGGGCGGGCTTTCGCCAACATCTCGAGCTTCGGCTCGAGCGGTCTCATCGTCGACATGGTCAACCACAGCACGAAAATGCTCGGCGCCAAGGCGTCGTTCATGCTCGGCACCGTCAAGGGCTTGGTCAAGTATCGCAACCAACGCGTACGCCTACAGATCGACGACACGCTCGACGAGGAGATGGTCGTCAATACCGTGGCGGTAGCGAACGGCCGCTTCTTCGGCGGCTCGATGAAGATCGCGCCACAAGCGCTGCTCGACGATGGCCTGTTCGACGTCACCGTCATTGGTGACATCGGCCTCTTGGACTTCATCCAAGCGAGCCCGAAGCTCTACGGTGGACAGATCCTCAGCGTGCCGGGTGTGCGTCGCTTTACGGGACGCGAAGTCAAGGCGACGCCGCTCGGACGGGCGTCAGTGCTCATCGACCTCGACGGTGAACAACCGGGGCAGCTTCCGGTCACCTACCGGCTCATGCCCGCGGCCTTGCAGGTACTCGCCCCTTGGGCACAAGCCGAGGGAGCGAAGAAGGCGTAGCGCTAGTCGGCCAGGGAAACGGCGGCCGCGGGGGCCTTCTGAGCCTCGCTCCAGCGCAGCCAACCGGTGCCGATGCGCGTCGCCTTGGCTGCGCGGTTGTCGTCGGTGGTCGGCGACAGCAGAGCCGGCGTCAAGATGGCGGCGAGCTGGCTGTTGTCAATGGCGAGCATTGCCGGGCGAATACGAACCGTCATGTGTGAACCTCTGCTGATCTATGCTGATGTAAGACCGTGACAGACATTGTAAATCCTACCCCCACCTCGTGACAAGCGTTTTCGGCCGCCGCCCAGGCGAAGTTGCGCGAATCGGACGCCGCGGCGAAAGTTCTTGCGCGATCGGGCGCTTGTGCGGTAATCGAAGCGCCGCGAAAGCGAACGTCCCCATCGTCTAGCTGGCCTAGGACACTGCCCTTTCACGGCGGCGACAGGGGTTCGAATCCCCTTGGGGACGCCATAAATCATGCCGCAAGCCACGCTATCGTCCCTGCCCTACTTCCGCGAGCTCGCCGCGCCGACGCTCGCCGCCCTCAACGAGCGCGCGAAGCAGCTCGACCTCGAACGTGACGTGCCGATCATCAGCGAGGGCGACGAGGCCGTGTCGATGTACTTCTTGAGCCGTGGCGCGGTGCGCGTCACGCGCAAGCCTTCGGGCGAGGTGCTCGATGTCATTCGCGCCCCAACGCTCTTTGGCGAGATGGCCATCGTCGCCGATACGCCGCGCCTAGCGAGCGTCGCCACTGACGAGCCGAGCCTCATCTTCGAGATCGCGCGCGACGACATCGCGGAGCTGACCGAGAAGTACCCGAAGCTGCTCGAAACCATCCTGAGCTTTCATCGCGAGCGCTTGATGCGCAACATCCTGCGCGTCAATCCCATCTTCGCGCCGCTCGCTGATCGGCATCGCGATGAGCTCGCGCGCGGCTTCGTGAGCCACGCGGTCGAGGCGGGCGAGGTCATCCTGCAAGAAGGCGCCCCCGGCCGCGGCCTCTTCGTCCTGCTGCGCGGCCGCTGCGATGTGTCGCATCGCGAGCACGACAAAGACGTGGTGGTCGGCGAACTCAGTGAGGGCGACATCTTTGGCGAGATCTCGCTCGTGGTCTTCGACAAGGCTTGCACGGCCACCGTGCGCAGCAAGACCGCGTGCGTCGTCGTGCTGCTCGAGCGCGAGCTCTTTCAACAGCACTTGATGTCGAACGAAGCCGTGCGGCGCGCCGTCATCGAGCTCGCCCTGACGCGCCTGCGCAAGACGGAGAACGCAATCTCGAGCGCGAGCAAGGCGCACCTCATCTGAGCGACCGCTCCATGAGCCCGTCTCGGCCAGCCGGCCTCAAGACGTAGCGAGGCGCTTCTGCACGATGCCGAGCACGGCGTCGATGCTCACGTGCTCCTGCTTCATCGTATCGCGATCGCGGATGGTGACGGTGCCCTTCTCGCGCGTGTCACCATCGATCGTGATGCAGTACGGCGTGCCGATCTCATCGTGACGGCGATAGCGCTTGCCGATGGCGTGCTGCTCGTCGAACTTGGCGTTGATGCCGGCGCCAAGGAAGCGCGTCACGAGCTCGCGCGCGATTTCGGGCAAGCCGTCTTTTTTCACGAGCGGTAACACCGCGGCCTTGATGGGCGCGAGGCGCGGGTGCAGCCGCAGCACGGTGCGGGTCGCGTCCTCGCCCTTAGCGTCGGGCACGTTCTCGACGTGATAGGCGTCGAGCAAGTAGACGAGCAAGGCGCGCGTGGCGCCGGCCGCCGGCTCGATGACATAGGGCGTAAAGCGCACACCGGGCTTGCCGGTCTCGGGGTTCACCTTCTGCGGATCGAAGTACGTGAGCTTCTGCCCCGAGCCCTCGCTGTGCTTCTTTAGGTCGTAGTCTGTGCGGTTGGCGATGCCCTCGAGCTCGCCCCAGCCCCACGGGTAGAGGTACTCGATGTCGTAGCAGTTGGCCGCGTAGTGGGCGAGCTCATCCTTCTCGTGCTGGCGCAGGCGGAACTTGTCCTTCGAATTGGCGTAGCGCATCCACCACTTCAAGCGCTCGTTCTTCCAGTACTCGAGCCAAGTCGCGTCCGTGCCGGGCTCGACGAAGAACTCCATCTCCATTTGCTCAAACTCGCACGAGCGGAAAATGAAATGCTCGACCGTAATTTCGTTGCGAAAGCTCTTACCCATCTGCGCGATGCCAAAGGGGACCTTCAACGACTGCGTTTGTTGCACGTTGAGGAACTGCACGAACATGGCCTGCGCGGTCTCGGGGCGCAGGTAAACGGCGGTCTCGCGCACGAGCTCGTCGATCTTGGCGCGCAGCTCTTGCTCCGGCAGATCGCGGTGCTCGGCGCAGTATTTCGAGATGGCGCTCAGGGTATCGATGGGCCCGAGTTGCGTGCGGAACATGAGGTTGAACTTGCGCTCGTCCGAAAGATCCGACGAGCCGCACACCGGGCACACGTAGCCCTGCGTGCCGACCACCCCGGCGAGCTTCTTGCCTCCCTTCTTGCCGCCCTCGAGATACTCGGTGGCGCTGCCGGACGCGGCCTTCGGGGCCTTGTCGGCGCGAAAGCGCTCCTTGCAGTTTTTGCAGTCGACGAGGGGGTCGGAGAAGCCGGACACGTGCCCGCTCGTCTCCCAAACCTTCGGGTGCATGATGATGGAAGCGTCGAGCCCGACCACGTCCTCGCGCTCTTGCACCATCGTGCGCCACCATTCGTTCATGATGTTGCGCTTGAGCTCGACGCCGAGCGGGCCGTAGTCGTAGGCGCTCTTGAGGCCGCCGTAGATCTCGCTCGACTGAAAGACAAAGCCGCGGCGCTTACAAAGGCCGACGACTGCCTGCATGAGGTCGCTCTCGGTATTGACTGCTGTGCTCATCGAATCCTCGATTGATGTACGTTTCGTCCGGCGGCGGCATTATCATAGGACGGTGCGACAAAGCGAGGCGTGCCCTGCACGAGACCTTTGCTTTTGCCCTGGGAGTGACTATCATGGGGGGCTTCTGGGCCTCCAGCGCGCGCGCTATGAGCCGCAAGGGAGATGTGGCCGTGAACAAAAAAGACCTCAAGCGCTTCAAAGAACTCTTGCTCGAAGAGCGCAAGAACCTCATCCTCAAGGCGAGCAAGACTCTAGCGGAGGAAGCACAGCTCGACGTGAACGAGCTGCCCGACGAGATCGACCAAGCTTCGGCCGAGTATTCGCAGTCGTTCATCTTCCGCCTGCGCGACCGCGAGAAGTACTACCTGTCGAAGATCGACAAGGCGCTCGAGAAGATCGAGCGCGACGAGTTCGGCGTCTGCGAGGCGTGCGGCGACGAGATCACCGCCAAGCGTCTCGAGGCACGACCCGTCACCACCTTGTGCATCCGCTGCAAAGAAGAGCAGGAGATGGAAGAGCGCTCTTACGGCTGAGGCTTGCCGGCCTTGCGCGCCTTGCCCTTACCGGCCTTCGCGGGGGGAGATTCGACCTTGGCGCGCACGCGAGTGTAGCCGAGAGGCTCACCGAGGGCGGGCGAAGACAGCGTGAGGCGATCGCCTTGCACGACAAACGCGAACGCCTCCTCACCGTCTCCTTGCGCCTTCGTGACGAGGGTCGCGCCGTCGAGCCGGAACTCGCCGCTCGCCCCAGCCAGGCTGAACGTGCCGTCGCTGCGCAGCTCGAAGATCGTGGTCGCGTCGCCATCGAGCGCCCAGCGGCCGATGATCGGGCTCGCGATGAGACCGGGGCTATCGGGCTCGGGCACGACGCCGCGCGGCCGAAAGCTCGCAAACAACGTCACCGCGTCCGCTTCGAAAGGCGCGAAGGCCTCGGCGAGCGCCTCGACGCGCACGAGGTAGATGGTTTGGCGGTAGGTGGCCAAGCGATCCTCGACCATCTTCATGCGAGGGCTACCGTCGCCGACCGCGTGCACGTAGCGCCGCCGTACGCCCGCGAGGCCCCCGAGCGTGCACGGCTCCTCGGTGAGCAGGCGGAAGTTGGGCTCGCGCGAGACGATGACAAGCGAGTCCCGGGCCGCGCCCGCGAGCGCCACCGGTTGATCGAGCGCGAAGACGCGCACCGAAGCGACAGCGCCGAGGCCATCGACCGCGGCCGTGAACACCGCGCCGGCCGTGTCGCCAGGCATGGGTGAGAAGCGCCACCCCGCGGGCAGGTCGATGACGAAGCGTTGCTGGGTATCCTCGAACGCCGTCGGCGCCGCGAGCAACAGACCAAGACTCAGCCATAGCCACATGCCGGTGCTCCTATTCGATATTGGCGATCTGCTCGCGCAATCGCTCGAGCTCGCTCTTGGCGCCGATCACGAGCCGCGTCAGCTCGCTGTCGGCGCTCTTCGAGCCGAGCGTGTTGATTTCGCGCAACAGCTCCTGCGCCAGGAACTCGAGCGTGCGACCCGCCTCGTCGTCGCCTGCGAGCACCGCACGCGCCTGGGTGAGGTGCGCGGCGATGCGATCGAGCTCCTCGGTCACATCGGCGCGGTCGGCCATGAGCGCGACCTCACGCGCTACGAGCTGGTCGTCGAGGGGCATCTTGCCGAAGCCGTCGACGAGCACCGCCAGGCGATCACGCAAGCGCCCCCGATACTCGGTGACAACGGCAGGCGCCCGCGCGCGCGCGGTTTGCGCCAGGCTCTCGATCTTGGCGCAAGCCTCGAGCACGAGACGCTCGAGCGCGCTGCCTTCGTGACGGCGCATGACGGTGAGCGCCTCCAAGGCCGCTGCGAGCGCGTCGCGCACTACAGCGAAGCGCTCGTCACCGATGGTGTCGCTTGCGCCTTCGAGCACGCCCGGCAGCGTGGCGAGCGGCTGCTCGGGGATGCCGAGACGACGAAACGCGAGCTGGTAGGCGCGCACCACGTCTTCGTTGATCTGCACCAAGGCCTCGGGTGAGGTCTCGCGCAGCACAACCTTGACCGTGATCGAGCCACGCCGCACACGCGTGCGTACGAGGGCCTCGAGCTCATGCTCGCGCGCCGCCAACCGCGGCGGTAGGCGAAAGCCGAGCTTCAAGAAACGGCCATTGACGCTGCGCACCTCGATGGCGGCTTCGACGCCCTGCCCCTGGCGTTGCGCTGCGCCAAAGCCCGTCATGCTGTGGATCATGGTACCTCGCGGCGCCATCCATAGCACAACGAGGGTGGGCTCGTCTGCGCTTGCGCCGAGCAGCCCCATCACGCAGAGTGCACATCATGATGGCCCGCTCGCTTGCACCGCTGCTCGCGGCCCTGGCGTCGCACGGCTGCAACAGCAGCCCGGCATCGCCCGGCGCCGCCGAGACGCCCTCGCGCCAGTTCGTCTTCGAAGGCGTCCGCATGGAGCAACGGACACAGGGCAAGCTCGAGTGGACGACGCTCGCCCGTCGCGCCGACGGCGACCTCGACAGCACGCTCGCAGTCGACATCTTCATGACCCACCATGCGCCCGACGGTGGCGCCGTTGACTACGAAGTCCGCTCGCCGCGTGGCACGCTCGACCTCGCGGGGCGAAAGGCGACGTTCGAAAGCGTGCGCATCACGGACCCGACGGGCGGTGTCTTGACCGCGGGCACGGCCTTGTATGACGGCGCGGCGGATCGCCTCGCCATGGCTGGGCCGCTCGAGTTCGTAGCGCGCGGCCTCATCGCGCACGCAGCGAGCGGCGAGATGCAGATCAAAGACGGCACGATGACCATCAACGGCCCGGTGCAAGGAAGCTACGACCCGAGCATCGCGCCTACGCCCGTGCACACCTCGAGCGGCGCGGGTCAATCGACCGAGCCGAGGCAACCGCCCGCGCCTACTCCTCGATCACTCTAATCTCTTCGACGTGCAGCCCGCGCTCCTCGAGTCGCGCCCGCAGGCGCCCCGACTCGCCCTCGAGCAACCGGCGCAGGCTCACGTCGGCGACGCGAAAGGTGGCGGTCAGGCGATGCTCACGGATGGCGACGCGGCAGGTCACGTCTTGCAGGACATCGTCACGCAGGGTCACTTCGAAGGCCGTGCTGCCGTCGGGCTCGGCGACCATCTGTAGCGCCTGCGCCGTGTTGTTGAGCGTCGTCTGCCAATCGGCGTCCTCGTCAGGACTCGGCCTCGGCGCGGACGGACGCACGGTCGGAGCGCCGGGCGGTGGCCGGCGCGGCAGGGCTGCAGCCTCCGCGAGGCTCGGTCCCGCGCGCGGTGGCGTCGCACAAGGCTCGGTGCCTTTCACCACTGCGGCGCTGTTTGCGGCGACTCCGGGGTCGGTGCGCCACAGTTGCGTGACTTCGTCGCCGGTCGCGAGTTCTTGCGCCTGCGCGGCGATGGGCGCTTCTGCTGCCAGACCCGAGTCGTATGAAGTCGCGTCACGGGCGTCGCCGCCACCGGGTCCAGCTGGGCCGAACCCAACGAGCGCCAGGGCCAAGTCGTAGCGGCGACCGCCACCGAAGCTTGGGCTGGACCCGCCGCCAGCGGCGCGCGCGTCTTCTTCAGGGCTCGGCGCGTCTTGCGTGCTCTCGCGTTGCGCCCGCGCGGCGGCATCGCGCTGCATGGCGCGGGTAAACAGGGTGGCCGCGGTCTTGGCCGAAGCGCCGCGCGGCGGCGGCAAGGTCGGTGTGGCGCCAAGCGGCGCCTGCTCCGGGCGACGGCTCACGGCCGTCCTCGCTGACGAGGTTTCATGAGGCGCACGCGTCGCAATTCGCGCGGCGCCGACGGCGCGCGGCAGCGAGGAGCGCGAAAACGGCGCCGAGAGCCAGATCCGAGCTCGAGCCAGGTACGGCCGCACATGTCGCTCCATGGCTAGTCGGTGACACGGACTCCGCGTGGCCAGAGCTCTCGTTGCGCCGAGTTGGCGAGTTGCCCGCGGTGCCTGCGGCAAGGCGCACATCTTCGGCGGTCACGGCGGCGACGCGCGCGTAGCGGCGCCCGGTCGTATCGAGTGCGGCGCTCAACGCTGCACGGTAGGGCACGCGCGTGCCCGGATCGCCGAGCAAGTTGTAGGTATGCACGAGTTCGATCGCTTCGAATTCGCCCTGCGCAAGCTCGAGCTGCATGGCTCGCCACAGGGCCCCGACCGTCGGGTTCGCCGGGTCCGTCATGGCGCGCGCCAGCGCCGCGACGAAGGCGGGGCCCGCGAGCTCGCTCGTCAAAGACGAGGCGGCGAGCGCCGCTATGGCGCCTCCTTGTGGCAATAGCACGAGCGATTGCGACAACGAGTCGCCTTGCGGCAGGGCGAATTGGCCGTCCCAACAACTGCGCGTAATCAGCAAGAACGGGTTCACGGGCGGCATGCTCGCGAGCTGATCGCGATCGGGCGCCGAGCTCAACAGCTCGGCCGTGCTCCACGTGTTGCCTGAGCCGTGGCCGTTGTAGACGACGAGGTCGGGGGCGTCGGCAAACGCCGCCATCAGCTCGGCGTGCCCGGCCTGGGGTTGATAGACACGCGTTAGCGCGAAGCGCGAGAGCGCGAGGGCGAGCTGTTCGCTCTCGGCCACGAAGTTGCCATCCACTTGGCCGCTCTCCGGATCGAGCGCGTCGGCCACGAGCACCGCGCTCTGCCCGGGCGTCGCCTTCTCGTAGCGCAGGACCTTGTCCACGATGAGGCCGAGCTCGGTGCTGTCGCGCACCGGCAAGCGCCCAACCGACGCGAACGCGGCGAAGCGTCCTTCTTCGCGCACGAACCAGCCATCGTCGGCGGCGTAGGTGTTGAAGGGCCGCGCCGCGCCGATATGGGTCGGCACGAGATCACGCTTGCTCTGCTGCAAGACATTGCGCGGGTCGAGGCTCGCGCTGCCGACGAGCAGCACGTCCTGCACGCCGCGCTCGCGCATGTCGGCGACGAAGCGCCGCACGGCGACTGGCGAACGTTGGCCAAAGGAGTACGCGTCCGCGACCTCGGTCATGCTCGCGGCGAGGACCGCACGGCCGTGCGCACGCCGCCAATCGAGTAGGGGCGCGAGGGCCTGCCCCATGCCGTCGGCGTAGATGACGACGTAATCGGCCGCGGCCGTCTCGAGATGCGTGGCGGGGCGGACGTTCGGCAGCGCCTGCGGCACGCCCACGAAGTAGCTGCGCCGGCCCGCGTCGTCGGCGAAGCGAATCCGGCCGAGTTCGCCATTGACGAGGCTCGGCGCGCTGATGCGCACCGGCGCCATCGGATCGGTGATGTCGAGCACGACGGGCGTCGCCGAGAAGCCCGACAGCTCGAGGCCGAGCGCCGCGTCGGCGTCGAACGTCAAGACGTCGTGGTCCGCGACGAGCTCGCGCACGTAGCGCGCTTGCACGAAGTTGAGGCCGATGATGTCGTAAGGGGCGCCGAGATCGGAGACGGCCTGCAGGTCGAGCACGAGCTCGGTGCCGCTGACCGCCGCGGCCGCGACGGTCGCATCGAAAACCACCTCACCATGTCCGCCGAACGTGAACTCGGCGACATTGCTGCCTTGGACGAAGACGCGCGCATGGTGCTCAAGAGGCAAGTGGAACTCGGACATGCCGCTCACGCTGATGCGCAGCTGCACGTCACCCCCCGCATAGCGCGGCAGCGGCACGGTGACGCGCGCCGCGCTCGCGCCGCTAAAGGCATACGTCCACACGAAGCGCAGGGCGGCCGGCGCGCTCGCGTTGATGATATGGTGCTCGGCCGCGGTGAAGGTCGTCACGGCCGTGTACGCCGGCGCGGCCGCGCCGAGCGCCGAGCGCGACGCCATGACCGTGCCCACACGACGCTCGAGATGATAGGCATCGTTCGCCCGGTCGAAGGCAAGCGGCGCCGCGGCGAGGAAGAACGATTGTGTCGCGCTGTCGCCCGCACCGAGGGGGAGCGCCGCACCGTCGTGGCTCACCGTGGCCGCTCGGCCCCACGCGGCCGGCACGAGATAGGCGCCCGGTGCGGCGAGGTCGGTGTAGAGATCGTCACCGCCGTTACCCGAGCACGGCGCGACCGAGGCCGAGCCCGCCCCGCCGATGGCGGCCGTGAGCGCGGAGACCGCAGGCGCAGGCGCAGCAGCCGGCGGCGCAGTCGAACAGCGTGTGCTCGGCCGACTCGGACCATACGAGCGCGCGCCGCGCGTCGTCACCTCTTCGAGATAGTAGCTCGCGCCGGCCGAGGCATCGGCATCGAAGAGCGTGTAGCTCGCGCCGAGCGCGGAGGCGAGCGCGCCCGGAATGAGCGCGGCGTCGACGAGCGGCCCTTGCGGTGCGTCGCGGTGCACGAGAAAGCCCACCGTGTCGCGCTCCGCCGCGGTACGCCAATAGATCTCGCTACCTTGTGAGCTCGGGCAGGCAAGGAACGCGGTCAGGTGCACGAGCAGTGCCGAGGCGAAGCCGGTGCTGCTGTAGCCGGTCACCGGCGTCGTCGAGTCGAGCACGGTGTTGCCGTTGAGCGTGTAGGCGGCAAAGCTCGAGCCATCGACGACGTCGAAGAAGAGCTGCGTGCTTTGGCGCGCGAGCTCGATCGCCCATTCGCCGTTGGCGAGCGGGTACGCGCGGATGGTGTTGTTGGCACACGTGGCCGCATTGCCGTCGAGGGTGCAGGCAACCGAACAGGTGCGCGGCCCGTTGGTCGGGGCGTTCGGACACGTCATGTTCATATCGACGACCCCACCGGGGCCGTTGAACTCGATACGATAGGTGCGGTTGTTGACGGGCGCGCCACGCAGGCGAATGAACCAAAAATGGTTGGGGAGGTCCGCGACGTTTGTCGTATGCGTGACGCCGTAGCCGAGGATGTCGACGCCGGCCGTCGTCTGATCGTTGGTCGCATCGACGCCTTGCCACATGCACAAGGTCGAGCTCGACCAGTCGGCGAGCGTGCTGTCGGTCGGGGTCAGGCTCGTCGCGACCGGGGCGGTGCACGCCGCGGCGCGCTCGGGGGCTCCGAACGTCGCGAACACGAGTACGACACCGGCTAGCGGGCGCAGCATGATCCGTCCTTCTCGACGAGGATACGAAACGACGACACTTCGCACGAATGTTACTCCGTCGGCGCAGGCTCGGCAATTGGCGACGCCCGTCATTTCCCCCCCCCTCCCTACGCCGGACGCCGCGCTCCCGCGATGGCCAGAGCACGGCGTGTGTGTTAACGTGACGGGAGGCATGAGCGAACCACGTCTTACGGCCGCAACCGAGGTTGCCTTTCGACAACTCGGCGACGAGTGCATTCTCGTGCCCATCCGTCGCAGCCCCGACGCCAAACTGTCCGTGCTCAGTCTCAACCCGGTTGCCGCATTCATTTGGCAGCGGCTGCAGCTTGGTGCGAGTCTTCTCGAATTGGCCGAGGGCGTCGTCGCCGAGTTCGACGTCGAGCGCTCGGTGGCGCAACACGATGCGCGCGAGTTCGTCGACGAGCTCGCCCGGCGCGGACTCGTCAGCGGAGGCACGCGATGTTGAGCTACGCGGAGTATGAGCCGCGCCTCTGGGCGTCGGCCGCACGGCACCACTTGCCGATCGCGGGGACGCTCGAGCTCACGTATCGCTGCAACTTCGCCTGCGGCCATTGCTTCTTGCGCAACGCCCGCGCGCAGTCCGAGCTCGATACGGCGGCGTGGCTGCGCGTCGTCGACGAGATAGCCGACGCGGGTGGCCTGTGGCTCACGCTCAGCGGCGGCGAGGCCATGGCGCATGCGGGCTTCGCCGCAATCTACGAGCACGCCTTGCGCCGCGGCCTGTTGCTCACGGTCTTTTCGAACGGCTCGACGCTTACGCCGACGATGATCGATTTGTTTCGTCACCTACCGCCGCGCACCATCGAGGTGACGCTCTATGGCGCTAGCGCGGCGAGCTACGAGAAGACGACCGGCGACGCGCGCCACTTTGCGCAGGCAATGGGCGGCGTCACCGACGCCCTCGCGGCCGGCCTCGACGTGCACCTCAAGGCCATGGTGTTGCAAGAGATGGTCGCCGACCTGCCCGCCCTGCGCGAACTCGCGGCGCGCCTCGGGCGGCCGTTTCGCTACGACACGCTCGTGCATGCGGCGCTCGGCGCCGGTCCGCAGCCGCGCGTTCATCGCCTGACGCCCGCCGAGGTCGTGGCCATCGAGCAGCGAGACGATGCGACCCGGGCGGCGCTGGTAGCCCGGCAGGGCCGGCCCGAGAGCGCCCCGTCGGACGAAGTGTACCGCTGTGGCGCCGGCCGCACGGCGTTCACCATCGCGCCCGACGGCTTCTTGCAGCCCTGCGCGCTCGTGCGCAGCCTGCGCCTCGACCTCGCGCAGATGCCCTTCGCCGACGCCTGGGCCGCCCTTCGCCGAGGCGTCATGCGACGCTACTCCACGCCCGAGCGGCCATGCCGCGGCTGCACACTGCGCTTCTTGTGCGGCACGTGCCCTGGCATCGCCGAGGTCGAGACGGGCGACCCCGAAGGCGTGGCCGCGGAGGTATGCGCGACAGCGCACGCGAGAGCGTCTGCGCTGCTCGGGCAGCCGCCAGCGCCTTCGAGTTCACGTTGCACCGAGGCAGACGAAAGGCTTAGGCTGGTGTCATGACGCCGAAGAATCGCGAACCACCGCCCTCGTCGGCCCCGGCGCCAGCGCACGACGAGGCGGCGACGCGGCGGGCCTATGAGGCACCGCGGATCGAAGAGGTCGAGATCGTCGCCGGCGAGGCCATGCTCGGCTTCTGTAAGACCGCCGGGGCGCCAGGCGCGTTCGCCGTGTGCGGCGGAGGCTGTAGTGCGGGAGGCAGCTGAGTCGACGTTGTGCATCGGCGGCGCCAGGCTCACCTTCGTCGGCTGCCAGTCGAACGCGCTACCGCCCGCCTTTGCCGCCTTCGCGGTCGAAGACACGGCGCCGTCGCACGCGCGCTTCACGGTGACCACCGGCGCCTGCGCGAAGAGCACGCAGGCGCCGCTCGCCGCGACCGACGTCTGGCGTCTTGCCGACTGCGGCGAGCGCTTGCACTTTAGCGCCGGGGCCGCCCTCGCCGACCGCCCGATGCTGTCGGCCGAGCTCGCCCCCGATTGGTCGAGCGGCACCTTGTGCATCGACCCCGCCGCGCCCGCGCTCACCCGCCTAGCACCGGTCACGTCGCACTTCGGCGAGCTCGCCGCGCTCGTGCACCTCAACGCGCACGGGGCCTGCTACGTGCACGCCGCGGCCGTCGAGTGGCAGCGCCAAGCGTACGTACTGCTCGGCGCCTCAGGGGCGGGCAAATCGACGCTCGCGTGCCTCGCCGAGGCGCACGGCGCCACGGTGCTGAGTGATGACCGAACGGTGCTGCGCATCGAGGACGAACAGGTGTTTGCCTACGGCACGCCGTTTCACGGTACGGCCGCCCGCTGGGCGGCGCGGCGCGTGCCGGTACGCGGGCTGTACTTTCTCGCGCACGGCCCGCGCACCGAGGAGCACGAGCTGCCCCGGCGCGAGGCCATCGGTCGACTCGTGAGCCTGTGTTTTACGCCGTTTTGGTCTAAGTCCGCAGTCGAGGCGGCAGTCGGGAACGCCGCCGAGCTCAGCCGTCTCGTCGCGAGCAGCTCGTTTGTCTTCGTGCCCGAGCCCGCCGCTGCATCGACGCTGCTGGAGCGGCGTTGAGGCCCCTCGCCCTCGACGACGACGGGCTCCTCGCGTTACTCACCGCGACAGCACGACACGGCGGTCACCTCGTCGTGCGCGTCGGCGGCGACTCGATGGCCCCCGCGATCACAAACGGTGACCTCCTCGTGCTCGGCCCGAAGGGGGCGGGTGAGCCCACGCCTGGCCAAGTCGTCGTCGTCTGCATAGGGGGCAAGCTGCTCGCGCATCGCGTCGTCACGGTCGATAGTGACCGAATCGTCACACGCGGCGACGCCTGCCCCAACGACGACGGCGCTATCGGACGCGAGCAAATCGTCGCGGTCGTGCGCAGCGTGCGCAAGCGAGCGTGGTGGCGTCGCGTCGCGTCGACCTGGCGGCGCACCGCGCGAGCGGGCGTCGGGGCGGCGACGGCGCGACCGCGATCGGCCCGCCAGCCTTGACAGCCTGCTTGGGGCCAGGCATACCGCCACAGTCTAGGCGCGGTACCCAAGTGGTAAGGGAAGGGTCTGCAAAACCCTCATTCAGCGGTTCGAACCCGCTCCGCGCCTCCACTTACTTGCCGATGCGGTTGAGCTCGATGAGCGGCGCGTCGCCATCGACACGCGCGAGCGCCAGATCCACGCTGCAGAACAGGGCGTAGTCGGCTTCGCCGTCAGGATCGACGACGCGCTGCACGACTTCGTAGCGCCGCTCGTCGGTCTTCTTGACGAGCGTGTTGTGGGGCCGCCGCGCCGCGGGCGTCAGGTCCATCGCAGAATGTTCGGCGAAGTAGACGGCCATCTCCTGCTCGAGGCGCACAGGTGGCCAATCGGCGTCAGGTTGATGCAGCGCGAGCGCGGCCTCGGCGTAGTTCTTGCGCCCAAGCGCGATGAGCAAGCGGTGCAGCTCGTTGCGCAGGCGCGCCGCGAACGCTTTCGGATCGGCGTCGAGCTGGCGGGGCCGCGGCGGCAAGGCTAGCGCGGCCTCGCTCGGCGCGGGCGCAAAGTCGGGATTGCGCAGACGCTCCCACTCGTCGATGAGGCTCGAGTCGACGCCGCGCACGACGGCGCGCAAGAAGGCCATGACATCGAGCGTCGCGTCATCGCGGTACTGCTCGGGCACGCTCTGCACGAGCGCCTTGTAGGCCTCGGTCAGATAGCGCAAGAGCACGCCTTCGCTGCGCTGCAGGCCGTACTCGAGCACGTAGTCGTTGAAGGCCAAGTAACGCTCGACCATGTCGCGTGCGACCGACTTCGGTCGAATCGCCTCGCCCCCGACCCACGGATGCTTCTCGGCGAAGGCGTTGAACGTGGCGTAGATGAAGTCGCGGTTCGGCTTTGGGTACTCGAGCTTCTCGAGCTCGGCCATGCGCTCGTCGTACTCGACCCCCTGCGCCTTGAGCTCGGCGACCTTCTCGCCCTTGCACTTGTCGAGCTGCTTGTAGAGAACGACGTCAGGGTCCTCGAGGATGGACTCGACGAGCGTGAGCAGATCGAGGGCGTAGCTCTCGGACTCGCGTGCCAAGCGCGGCATCGTGTCGATGAGGTAGAGCGACAGCGTGTGAAAGAGCGAGAAGTCGTGCTGCAAGCTCGTCGCGACGCGCACGTAGGCGCCGGCGTAGCCCTCGAGCGGATGCACGACGGCGATGCCCGCCTGGCGCAACGTGCGAAAACGCTGCGCCGCGACACGACGGTAGCGGCGCTTTTGCGCCTCGCTCGAGTGCGAGCGCTTGATGAGCTCGACCAAGCGCCCGTAGCCGCCCCCTTGGTGCGGGATCTCGGCCTGCAGCAAGTTGAGCAACATGCCGAACGAAGGCTCGAAGCGCGACTCGAGCGGCTCGGGATCCTTGCCTTGCAGACGCTCGAAGGTCGCCCGGTCCCAAAAGACGTAGCCTTTTTGCGGCGCCTCGTGCTTGACCACCTTCTTGCCGGCCTGCTTCTTCGCCTCGAGGCGGCGGTTCTCGATGACGTGCGCCGGCGCCTGCGCGACGACATAGCCCCGCTCATCGAAGCCCTTGCGGCCAGCGCGGCCGGCGATCTGCCGAAAGTCGCGCGCCGAGAGGATGGCGGTCTTCTCGCCATCGTACTTGCAGAGCTGCGTAAAGAGCACCGTGCGGATCGGGATGTTGATGCCCATGCCGAGCGTGTCGGTCCCCGAGACGACTTTGAGCAGGCCGCTTTGCGCGAGCTTCTCGACGAGCAGGCGATACTTCGGCAGCAAGCCGGCGTGATGCAGCCCGATGCCCTGGCGCAAGAGGCGCAGCATGTCCTTGCCGAAGGGCGTATCGAGGCGCGCCGTCGCGAGCGCCATGCGCAGAGCGTCCTTGTCGGCCTTGGCGAGGATGTCGAGGCTGGTCAAGTTCTGCGCTTGCTCGGCCGCGGCACGCTGCGTGAAGTTGACGAGGTAAATGGGGTAGCGCCCGAGCTCGACGAGCTTGGCGATGGTCTCGTGCAGCGGGTCCTCGCTGTAGGAGTAGTCGAGCGGCACGGGGCGATCGCTGTGCCGCACTTCGACGACGGCGCGGCCGGTGCGCTCGGTCAGGCTCTCGTTGATGACGCGCGTGTCGCCGAGCGTCGCCGACATGAGCAAGAAGCTCGCGCGCTCGAGCATGAGCAGCGGCACCTGCCAAGCGACGCCGCGGTCCTTGTCGGCGTAGTAGTGAAACTCATCCATCACCACGTAGTCGACGAGCGGTGCCGCCTCGCGCAGCGCCATGTTGGCGAGGATCTCAGCCGTGCAGCAGATGATGGGCGCGTCGCGGTTGATGGCCGCGTCGCCCGTCATCATACCGACCCGCTCGGCGCCGAACAGGCCGCAAAGCGCGAAGAACTTCTCGTTGACGAGCGCCTTGATGGGACAGGTGTAGAACGAGCGCTTGCCTTCGGCAGTGGCCTTAAAGTGCAGGAACGTCGCGACGAGCGACTTGCCCGAGCCTGTCGGCGTGCTCAAGATGACGTGCTGGTCCTCACTCAAGGCGAGGATAGCCTCCTCTTGCGCCGGATAGAGCGTCAGATCGCTTTGCCCGACGAACGTGAGGAAGCGATCGAGCACGTCGCCGCCGCGCACAGGCTCGCCCGCAGCCGGCAGCAAGGCAGCGAGCGGCGGCGACGACCCCGTGGCGGTCACCGCGCTCAGGGGTGACGCTTCGACGACGACATGCTGCGGATGGCCTCGGCGAGGCGACGGACGCCTTCTTTGATGCGCTCCTCGGGCATGTTGGAGAAGTTCAAGCGCACGGTGTTCTCGTGCCCGCCATTCGGAAAGAAGGCGCCACCTGGCACGAACGCCAGGTTGCGTTCGAGGCACTCAACGAGCAGGTCGCGGGCGTTGATGCGCTCGGGCAGCTCGAGCCACGAGAACAGGCCACCCGCGGGGCGCGTAAAGTGCGCGCCCTCGATCTTCGCCGCTTCGAGCGCGCTGACCATCGCGTCGCGCCGGGCGCGGTACAGCGTACGCAAGGCGGCGACGTTGGCGTCGATGTCATGGTGCTCGAGATACGACGCCAAGACCATCTGGTTGAGGCTCGAGGTGTGCAGATCCACGCCCTGCTTGACGAGCACGTACTTGTCGAGCAGCGCTTGCGGCGCCGCGACCCAGCCGAGGCGCAGGCCGGGGCAGAAGATCTTCGAGAAGGTCCCGAGGAACACGACCTGCTCGCGCTTGTCGAGCGACTTGAGCGACGGTCGCTGCTCGCCCTCGAAGCGCAGGTCGCGGTACGGGCAGTCTTCGAGCACGACGACGTCGTGACGAGCGGCGACCTCGAGCAGGGCCACGCGGCGCTCGGTCGACCAGCAGCGACCGGCCGGGTTCTGAAAGTCCGGAATGACGTAGATGACCTTCGGCCGCCGGCACGACGCGAGCTTCTTGGCCAAGTCGTCGGGCAGCATGCCGTCGTCGTCGGTCGTCACGTCGACGAACGCCACGCCATAGGCGCGCATGGCGTTGACCGCGCCGAGGTAGGTTGGGCTCTCGCACAGCACCTCGTCGCCCTCGTCGAGCAGGACCTTGCCGGTCAGATCGAGGCCCTGCTGCGAGCCGCTCGTGATGAGGATCTGCTCGGCGCGAGTCGGTGCACCGAGCTGCTCGGACATGCGCGCGGCGATGGCTTTGCGCAGCGGCGGATGCCCCTCGGTCGTCGAGTACTGCAACGCCTGCGCCCCGGCTTCACGCAGCACGCGCGAGGTGGCTTCCTCGATTTCGCGCACCGGGAAGAGCTCCGGCGCCGGCAGTCCGCCGGCGAACGAGATGACCTCGGGCCGCTGCGTCACCTTGAGGATCTCGCGAATCTCCGAGGCCCGCAGGCCCTGCATGCGCTTGGCCAGTTGTACCGCCATCACCTGCTCCTAGACTCTCCCCGAAAGAAACGCGCCCGGCGTCATCCTCGCCGCCAGCGCGCCGGCTGGCAAGGGGTGACACGCAGGTCATGCGTCGCGTCCGGCCATGCGCGGCGGCGCAATCGGCGCTATATCAGGCACCCCTCGCAGCAAGGAGACCGGTTATGGATGATCGCGCCACCGCACTCGTGCAACAGTTCTACAACGACGAGCTGCGTGACCACCTGGCCTACACGGCCTTGGCCAAGAGCGAGGGCGACCTGCGCCTGCGCGATGTCTTGCTGCGCTCGGCCGGCATGGAGCTGCGGCACTCCACGTTCTGGCGGCGGCACCTCGAATCGCGCCAGGCGCCCGTGCCGGCAACGCCCGCGCTGCGCTTGCGCCTCTTTGCCCTTCGACTCTTGCGCCGGCTCGTCAATCCGGTGCTGCTCATCGCGATGCTCGAGGTCGGCGAAGCGGGCGCCGTCAAGAAATACTTTCGCTGCCTAAAGACTCTCGACCTCAGCGAGGGCGAGCAAGCGGCGCTGCGCCAAGTGATCGTCGAAGAGATCGAGCACGAGGTGGCGTTCCGCCGCGAGTCACAACGGCTCGGTCTCGAGCACGTGCGTGACTTCGTGCTCGGCATGAACGACGGCCTCATCGAGGTGCTCGGCGTCGTCGCTGGACTTTCGGCCGTCTACCCGAAGGCGCCCGTGCTCGTGGCGGTGAGCGGGCTCATCGTCGGCGTAGCCGGCGCGCTCTCGATGGCCATCGGCGCCTTTGTCGCGGTGCGCTCGCAGCGCCAGGTCGCCGACGGCACGCGCGAGCGCATGGAGGTGCTGTTCGAGGTGGCGCCCGAGCGCGCCGTCGACGAGTACCGTAACCGGCTCATCGAATCGGGCGTCCCAGAGGAGACCGCGCGCGACATCGCGACCGAAGTCGGGGTCAACCGCGAGGCCATCGCGAAGCTCCTGCTGGCCGGCAGCCGCGAGAACGAGCTGCGCTCGGCGTTGCTCACCGGCGCGGCCTACCTCGTCGGGGCGTTCTTCCCGCTGCTCCCCTACTTCCTAACCACCAACGCTTGGACCGCGCTCGGCGTCTCGGCCGGGCTCTCCGCCCTCGCGCTCGCCACGGTCGCCGCCGCCATCTCGGCCTTCTCGGGCATCTCGCTGCGGGGCAAGGTGTTCGAGATGGTCACCGCCGCAACGCTCGCGGCCGCTTTGAGCTACGGCTTTGGTCGCGTGCTACAAATCGCCACCGGCATCACGGCCTAGAATAAAGGGGACATTCTACTTTATTGATGCTCCGGTCGACCCGTCTGCTGCTCCCCCCCCCAAATAAAGTAGAATGTCCCCTTTATTCGTCAGGTGTATAGACCGCCGTTGACGCCGATGACCTGACCCGTGACGTACGACGCGCCCGGTGAACAGAGGAACGTCACGACCGTCGCCACCTCCTCGGGCTGGCCTGCCCGGCCGAACGGGATGAGCGGCACGATCTTGTCGAGCGGCAGGTCGGCCACCATGTCGGTGGCGATGAAGCCCGGCGAGACGGCGTTGACGGTGATGCCGCGCGGGGCCACCTCGAGCGCCAAGGCCTTGGTCGCGCCAATGATGCCGGCCTTGGCGGCCGAGTAATTGACCTGACCGCCGTTGCCGCGCTCGCCCGAGATGGACGTGAGGCTGACGATGCGGCCCGAGCGGCGGCGCAGCATTTGACGCAACACCGGCCGTGTCACCGAGTACCAACCCCCGAGATTGGCGTCGATCACGTCTTGCCAGCTGTCGCGGCTCATCATGGCGAACATGCCGTCGTGGGTCATGCCGGCGTTGTTGATGAGCGCATCGGGACAGCCGTGCTGTTGCACGAGCTCGGCCACCTGCGCCTCCGCTTCGGCGCCGGCACCGAGGTCGAGTGCGACCGCTTGCGCTGTGCGGCCACGGGCCTGGATACTTTCGGCAACCGCGAGCGCGGCGTCGCGCTTCGTCTTGTACGTGATGACGAGGTCAAACCCTGCCGCGGCCAAATCGAGCGCGATGGCGCGACCAATGCCGCGGCTTGCGCCGGTGACGAACGCTAGGGGCATGGAGCTGTCCTTGTTGCGGGGAGGTTGAATTGACGAGCCCGGCTCCTAACGCACGCACCGCGAGCGGTCAACGACGCGGGGCACACCAGGGCGTCCTGAGTTGCGCTTCTACAACCGATGCGTTAAAGCGCACGCGGCATGGTTGCGGCGCCGCTCGTCATCCTCACCGAGGACTGCCTCGTCACGCGGGCGGTGCCCGATGCTTAGCACGAGCCCCGGTGCCCCCATCCGCCTCTGCTATCGACTCAGCGTTCCCGGTCGCGTGCAAACGGCGAGCGTCAGCGCGAGCTTGTCGCGGGGTGGCGAGCCGCTCGATGAAGCGACCGCCAAGCGTTTGCTGCCGCGCCTGCACGCGCTCGACCTCGCCATCGCACGCGAGCTGCTCTCGGGCACCATCTTCGGCCACTTCACCGACGCACAGCTCGCCCGCGTGCTGCCCCTGCTCGCTCAGCGTGACACCTTGCTCGGCGAGCGCGCCCTCGTCATCGATGAGCCCGGGCTCGTGCCGCGCTTGCAGGTCGATACGACCAGCAACGCCAATCTGCGCCTGACCCTGTGGCTCTCCGGACGGCGCGGCGAGCGTGTTGAGCTGCGCGCCGGCCGTCTCGTGGTCGGCACGCAGGCGTTCTTCATCCAAGGCGAGAGCGTCACCACCGTGCACTCGAGCGCGCCTTGGGAGCTCGCCACTTGGACGCGCGCCGAGATGCTCGAGATGGGCGTCGATGTCGGACCGACGCGACGCGACGAGCTCGTACGCACGCTCGCCAAGGCCGGCGTGCCCGCGACTGATCTGCAATGCCTCGCCGTGCGGCGGATGCCACCGAGTCGCTGGCTCGCGCAGGTGGCGTCGCAAGGCGGCGCCGAGGGCCTAGAAGCGCACCTGACGCTCTATGCCGATTACGCCGGCACGCTCATCGCGATCGTCGGCCGTGATCCGCACCTGCTCCACGTTGTGCCGGCCGAGCACAGCGAGCTCGGCCTCATCGAACGCGACGTCGGCGCCGAGCGCGAGGCCCGGCGGCTCGTCGCCGAGGCCGGCTTTCGCTTCGATACTGGGCTCGGCCACTTCGTGGCGCGTGGCGAGACTGGCCTACGGGCGCTCGATCCGGACGGCGGGTCATTGCCGAACGACTGGGCGATCGAGCGCAGCGGCTCGCAGCCGGTGTTTCGCCGCGGTCTCGATCTGCGCGCCCGCGTCCGTCTCATCGAAGAGCGCGGCATGCTCGAGCTCGATGTCGGCCTGACCGCCGATGACAGCGACGAGGCCATCGTGCGCGAGCTCATCAATATGAAGGATCTGCTCGCCTGGCTCGACACCGGCGGCCGCTACGTCGAGCTCGCCGACGGCTCGTTCGCCGCCCCTTCGCCGCATCTACGCCGCGGCCTGCGCATCTTGCAGGACCTCGGCGCCGAGACCGCGCGCGCCCTCGTGAGCCCCTTGTGCATCGGCCTATTGAAGGCGCTCGGCGACGACACCGCCCTCGCCGCCGCCGACACGGCGACCCGCGCCTGGCTCGACGAAGTCTCGGGCAGCTCGCACCCCGAGCACGTGCCGGCCCCGGCCAACTTGGCCGAGGTCCTGCGCGACTACCAGCAGCGCGGCCTCGACTGGCTCGGTATGCTGCATCGCCATCGCTTGACCGGCATCCTGGCCGACGACATGGGGCTCGGCAAGACGCTGCAAACCCTGGCGTTGCTCGACGTCGTGCGCACCAAAGAAGGGCCCAAGCCTTCGCTCGTCGTGGCGCCGACCTCGGTGCTTTCGGTGTGGCGCGACGAGGCCATTCGCTTCGCACCTCAGCTGCGCGTCGTGCTCTGGCAGGGCACGCCCGAGGAGCGCCGGGACATCAATCCCGGCGCCTACGACCTCGTGGTGACGAGCTACGGCATCCTACGCCGTGACGCCGCGTTGCTCGCGGCGATTGACTTTCGCTACGTCATCCTCGACGAGGCCCAAAGCGCCAAGAACGCGAGCACGCAGAACGCGCGCGCCGTGCGCCAGCTCAAGAGCGAGCGGCGTCTCGCTCTGACAGGCACGCCGCTCGAGAACCGGCCCGAGGAGCTCTGGGCGACGTTCGACTTTCTCGCCCCCGGCTTTCTCGGCAGCTTGCGCAACTTTCGCAAGCGCTACGCGCGGCCCATCGAGCGCGGCGAGACCGAGCCCCTGCGCCTGCTGCGGGCGCGCATCACGCCGCTCGTGTTGCGTCGGCTCAAAGAAGAGGTAGCACGAGAGCTACCGAAGAAGCTCGAGTCGGTCGTGCGCTGCGAGATGAACGTCGCGCAACGGGCCTTGTACGACCACATCGCGGGCGATCTCAAAGACAGCATCAAAGAGCGCATCGAGAGCGTCGGCATCGAGCGGGCGCGCATGGCCATCCTCGCGGCGCTGACGCGCCTGCGCCAAGTGTGCTGCGATCCGAGCCTGTTGCCGACGCCCCCCGGGGTCAAGGCGCCCGACTCGGCGAAGCTCGCGCTCTTCGAGGAGCTGATGCGCGAGGCCTTGGCGAGCAACCGCCGCATCGTCGTCTTCAGCCAATTCGTCGAGATGCAGAAGCGCATCATCACGGTCATCAAGAAGCTCGGCGTCGACCCGGTGTGGCTGCACGGCGGCACGCGGCACCGCGACCGCGTCGTCGCCTCCTTCCAAGATCCGAGCGGGCCGCCGGTGATGGTCGTCAGCCTCAAGGCCGGCGGCACCGGCGTAACGCTCACGCGCGCCGATACGGTCATGCACTATGACCCGTGGTGGAACCCCGCCGTCGAGCGCCAGGCCTCCGACCGCACGCATCGCCTCGGACAGCGCCAACAGGTGACCGTCTATAAGCTCGTCTGCGCGCGCTCGATCGAGGAACGCGTGCTCGAGATGGCCGAGCGCAAGGACGCGCTCGCGACGCAGTTGCTGAGCACCGAGGGCCGCGGGCCCAAGCGTATCACCGTCGAGGAAGTCCTGGCGCTCATCGGTTGAGCGAAGTTTGGCCGCATGGATTGCGGCTCGCCGTCGGCCAGGCCAAATACGATCCTACGGCTGATAGATGGCTTTGACGAGGCCCATGTCGGTGCCGATCCAAACGATGTTCGGCTGTTGCACCACGATGGCGGTCACGTTGGGCGAGGGCAATCCCTCGCCCGTGCTGTACCAGAGATAGGTCGGCGCCGTATCGAGGGGCGGGCCGATGAGCGCGAGGCCTTTGCCGCGCGTGCCGGCCAGCAATGTGCTGCGCACGGCATCGAAGGCGAGAGCGCGGACGTCGTCGGTCAGCAGAGGGCCCGTGCCGATGATGCTCGGGGTCGTGGCCGCCGTCGCAAACTGCACCATCGTTAGACCGTAGGTCTTGCTCCCTACGAAAACGAGGTCTGTCGACGGAGCGGTCGTCCAGGCGAGCGCCGTCAAGTCATCGTTGCTTCCGGCCGCCACTGGAACGGGGGCGAAGATGTCCCATCCGGCACAGGCCCCGCAGGTCGCGGTGCACGAATACAAGCCCTCGTCGGTCGCCGCCCATAGACGCGCTGGCGCGGCCGTCACCGCGAGGCTGCGCACGGGCCACGCGCCCGTGTTGTAGTCGCACCAGCTGGCGATAGGAGCCCGTGCGACGTGCGCGTCCGTGCCCATGTACGCCCGACTCGTGCTGAGCGCGAGCGCATTGACGCCGTTGTTCGCGCCGGCGAGCCCGTCGGTGAAGTAGCGGCCGACGCCCACATGAGTCGGACCGCACTCGAGAGTCCCGCCGCCATTGTCGGTATCACACCCAGGCTCGTCGTAGCCGACCCATGCCCCCATGGCCGTGTTGACGGCGATCGACGAGGTGGGCTTGCTCTCGAGGCCAGGCACCGCCGTCATCACGCCGGTGCCCGAGTTGAGCGTCACGGCGCCAGCGAGCGCGCTCGTGCCCACCCACAGGGTCGTGCCGTCTGGCCCGAGCGCCAACGCCGTGATGATGTCGCTCGGCAGCCCACTGACCTGGGTCATAATCTGGAAGGAGAACCCACAACCGCTCGCGTCATTGATGATGCCGTTGCAGTCGTTATCAAACGCATCGCAAATCTCGGCCAGTCCCGGATGGCACGCTGCGCCGCAACCTGCGAGCGTATCATCGCAGTCATCACCTACCGTAGCATCGTAGAACCCAATCGGATCGCTCGCGCACAGCGGCGTGTCGGTGCCAGACCGGCCGTGACCATCGCGATCGAGGTCGTAGAAATAGATGCCCCTACCCTGCACACCGGGATCCGCATCGTCGATGAGCCCATTGCAGTCGTCATCAATGAGATTGCAGATCTCGGTGGCCCCCGGATGTAGCGCCGCGCCACTGCCCACCGTATCGTCGCAGTCGCCGCTCTGCGTGGAACGATACACGCTATCCGCTGCGCACAAGCAGCGCGAGTCGCCGGTGACGCCGTAGCCATCACCGTCCTCGTCACGAAAGTAGATCGTGCATCCACCGGCCGGCGGCTCGTCGATGCTACCGTCGCAGTCGTTATCGCGGCCGTCGCACACCTCGACGGCGCCGGGGTAGCTCGTCGCGCTGTCATCATCGCAGTCGTCACCGCGCGTCGAATAACCCGGCGTGGTGGCTACGTCGCACATGCAACGGGACGCCCCGGCGCCAAATCCGTCGTGATCGAAGTCGAGGTACACCATCGCGCAGCCGGCAACGCCGGGGATGCACGACGGGCTCACATCGATCTCTTGCTCACACAGCTTGGTCGACGGGTTGCAGAGGTAACCTTTGGTGCAGACATTGCCGAGGGCACAGGGCCGGCCCGCGAACTCGATGGGCTTCTTCGTGCATGCCACGAGACCAAAGGCCAGCGCCACGGCGACGCCGAGCGACGGCAACAACGTAAGCCGGCGAGGCGGGTGTATTACGGAAAGATGAGAGAGGCCAAGGCGCATCGCGAGGAACCTCGTCTTTGCCTAGGATAGCGGGCCGCGCGCGTGTACGCCAGCGACTCTCGCCGCAGCGGCCCTTGCTACACCTCGCGCCGCGTGTAGCCGTCACCACGTCGAGCTTGCGATGAAGCCTGGACGTTTCTTCTGACCAAACCAGTACAGTCGGCGAAAGGCGTCGCCACGTCGAGCTTGCGATGAGGCCTGTACATCTGTACAGTACTGCATGCGTGAGACCTACGTCGAGCTCGGCATGCAGAGCGCGTTCTCGTTTCTGCGTGCGAGCGCGCTCCCTGAAGACCTAGCGGCCCGCGCCGCGGCGCTCGAGCTCGGCGCCTTCGCGCTCAGCGACTTCGGCGGCGTCTATGGGGCGCCACGCTTGCACCAGGCCGCGCGCAAAGCGGGGGTGCGCGCCCTCGTCGGCGCGAGCGTGACGGTGAGCGATATCGGGAACGTGCGCTTGCTGTGCGAAACACGCGCAGGCTACAAGAACCTCTGTCGCCTGCTGACGCTCGGCCACCGCGACCGAAGCAAAGGCACCTGCGAGGTCGCGCTCTGTACACTCGCCGAGCATGCGCGCGATCTGACCTGTCTCGCGGGGCCGGGCTTGCAGGGTGATCTCCTCGCGCAGCTCGTGCTCCTGCGCCAATGCTTTAGCGCCGCGCATCTGGCCGTCGAGCTGCATCGCCACCTCGATCGCCGCGAAGAGCAGCGCTGCTTACGACTCGCCGAGGCCGCGCGCGCCGCCGCGTTGCCGAGCGTCGCCACCAATGACGTGCGCCACGTGCTGCCCGAGCACAAGGCGCTCACCGATCTGCTCACCTGCATCCGCGAGCGCACGCCGCGCGCCCTGGCGGGCCGGCGCTTGTTGCCAAACGCCGAGTGGCACTTGAAAAGCCCGCGCCAAATGCAGGCGCTCTTTGCCGATCAACCCGAGGCCGTACGCGAGAGCGTTCGCATCGCCGAGCGCTGCACCTTTGGTCTCGAAGCTTTAGGCTATCGCTTCCCCGACTTCCCGGTGCCGAGCGGCAGCACGCCTATCGCCATGTTGCGCGAGCTCACCTACGCCGGAGCACGCGAGCGCTACCGACCGCTCGGCGAGGCGGCGCGCCGGCAGCTCGAGCGTGAGCTCGTGCTCATCGAGAAGCTCAAGCTCGAGGGCTACTTTCTCATTGTTTGGGACATCGTCCGTATGGCACGCGCGGAGCGCATCATGGTGCAGGGGCGCGGCTCGGCCGCCAACTCGGCGGTGTGTTACTCGCTCGGCATCACCGCTGTCGATCCCATCGGCATGGATCTGCTCTTCGAGCGCTTCTTGTCGGAGGAGCGCGGCGAGTGGCCCGACATCGACCTCGATCTGCCAAGCGGCCAACAGCGCGAGCGCGTCATCCAGTATGTCTATGGCAAGTACGGCGTGGCGAGCGCCGCGATGACCGCCAACGTCATCTCCTTTCGCGACAAGAGCGCCCTGCGCGAGGTCGGCCGCGCGCTCGGCTTTGGCGCGGAGGAGATCGATCGCGTGGCCACGGTATGCGGTTCGTGGAGTAGCCTCGACGACGTCGAGCTCTTCGACGAGCGTTTGGCGCAAGCGGGCCTCGACAAGGCGGCGCCGCGCGTGCGTGAGTGGATGGGTCTCGCGCGGCAAGTCTTGCACCTGCCGCGCCATCTCGGCCAGCACTCGGGCGGCATGGTCATCGCCGCGGGGCGCCTCGACGAGATCGTGCCGCTCGAGCCCGCGAGCATGCCCGGCCGCGTCGTCATCCAGTGGGACAAGGACGACTGCGCCGATCTCGGCATCATCAAGGTCGACTTGCTCGGCCTCGGCATGCTGCACGCCCTCGAGGAAGCGGTGCCACTCATCAAGCAGAGCTGCGGCGTCGACATCGACTACGCGCGCCTGCCGGCCGACGACCCGAAGGTCTACGACATGATCTGTCGCGCCGATACGGTCGGCGTCTTTCAAATCGAGAGCCGGGCTCAGATGGCCACCCTACCCCGGTTAAAGCCGCGGCGCTTTTACGACCTCGTCATCGAGGTGGCGCTCATTCGCCCGGGGCCCATCGTCGGGCAGATGGTGCACCCTTTCTTGGCACGCCGCGCCGGCCGCGAGAAGGTCGTCTACGCGCACCCCTCGCTCGAGCCCATCTTGTCACGCACGCTCGGCGTGCCGCTTTTTCAAGAGCAGCTGATGCGCATGGCGATGGCGGTCGCCGGCTTTACAGGCGGCGAGGCCGAGGAGCTGCGGCGCGCCATGGGCTTTAAGCGCTCGGTCGAGCGCATGCACGAGATCGAGGCGCGCCTGCGCGCCGGCATGCAGACGCGTGGCATTGGCCAAGCCGCGCAAGACGAGATCGTGCGCAGCATCACGTCGTTTGCGCTCTATGGCTTTCCCGAGAGCCACAGCGCCTCGTTTGCGCTCATCGCCTACGCCTCGGCCTATCTCAAGGCGTACTATCCGGCCGCCTTTTTGTGTGCGTTGCTCAACGCCTGGCCGATGGGCTTCTACCACCCCTCGACCTTGATCAAAGACGCGCAGCGCCACGGCGTACATGTGGCGGCCATTGACGTCACACGCTCGACGTGGGCCTGCACGCTCGACGAGCCCAACACGGTGCGACTCGGCTTGTGCTTCGTGCGTGGCCTCAGCGCGTCAGTCGGCCAGGCCATCGTGACCGAACGACGCAGCGGGCCGTTTCTCTCGATCCATGATCTCGAGCGTCGCTGCACTCTTGCGCAGACCGAGCTCGACACGCTCGCCGAGCTCGGCGCCTTGGCCGCGTTTGGCCAAAGCAGGCGGCAAGCGCTGTGGCAAGTCGCGGGCTTGCCCGAGCGCAGCTTCGGCCTCCTCGCGCAGATCGAGCCCGACGCCGCGCGCCGTGACGCTCACGATGACGCTCACGAGGCCTCCCCACTCGCCGAGATGACCCTCCCCGAGCGGGTCGCCGCTGACTTTCGCGGCAGCGCCATGAGCGTCGGCCCGCATCCGATGCACTTTTTGCGCGCGAGCTTGGCGCGCGACGGTATCGCGAGCGCCGCGGACCTCACGCGGGCGCCCGATGGCAGCGCGGTACGCGTGGCCGGCTTGGTGCGCGTGCGCCAGAGACCAGGCACAGCGCGCGGCTTCTTCTTCGTCACTCTCGAAGACGAGACCGGCTTTGCCAACCTCATCGTCAAGCCCGACTTGTTCGAGGCCGAGCGCGCCGTGTGGGTCGGCGCCGGTGGCTTCGTGGCTGCTGGCCGCGTGCAACATCAAGACGACGTGGTCAGCCTCAAGTGTACGGCGGTGCGCGACCTCGCTGCGGCCTATCCCAAGGGCGCGGCCGAGGCGCCAGAGTTCGCCCACAGCCGCTATGGCTAGCTGCGTCAAACTTTTGCCCCCCGCAGCCATTCTTTTACGAGGTCGAGGCGTGGTAGAGACAGGGCGGCAGCGGGCGCCGCACAGAAACGAGCGAGGGCATGGATCCGACACCGATGCGCATCCTCGTGGTTGGTCACGGTGGTCGTGAGACGGCCATCTGTCGAGCTCTGTCGACCGCCGCCACCGTCCCCGAGCTGCTCATCGCACCCGGCAACGCCGGCACGGCCGCCTTTGGCCAAAACGTCGCGGTCGACGCCGCCGACCGCGAAGCGGTCGTGAGTCTCGCCATGCGCGAGGGCGTCGATCTCGTGCTGCCGGGGCCGAAGCTGCCGCTCGTGCGCGGTCTCGCTGACCGCCTCGCCGAAAGCCACATCCCCTGCGCCGGGCCGAGCGGGGCTGCCGCGGCGCTCGAAGGCAGCACCATCTTCGCCCACACGTTCATGCGCGAAGCGGGTCTCAAGATGCCGAACTTCGCGGTCACCCGCCGCTTGGCTGAGCTCGCCTGGGCCATTGATGCCTGGGATGGCATCCCCATCCTCAAGGCCGACGGCTTGGCCGGCCGGCGCGGCGTGTTCTTGCCCGCGAGCAAGGCCGAGTGTTTGGCCGTCGGTGAGCGCCTACTCAACGGCGACTTCGGCGAGGCGGGGCGCGAGTTCGTGGTTGAGCAGCGCGTATGCGGCGTCGAGGCCACGTTGACCTTCGCCTGCGACGCAACGATCGCCGCGGCGCTACCGCACGCCCTCACCTACAAGCGCCTCGACGACGGCGAAACAGGCGCGAGCACGGGCGGCATGGGCGCGGTGAGTCCGAATCCGCACGTCGATGCGACCTTGTGCGCGAGCGTTGCCCACGACTTCATCGACCCGGTGCTCGCCTTGCTCGCCCGCCGCGGCACACCCTACCGCGGTTTTCTCGGCGCGCGGCTCATGCTCACGAGCGAGGGCCCGCGCCTGCTCGCGCTCAACGTGCGCCTCGGCGATCCCGAGGCACAGGCCATCCTGCCGCGCCTGCCACAGGGCTCATTTCTCGACGTCTGCGCGGCCATCGCGCAAGGCTCGCTCGCCTCACTCCCTGCCCTGCCGGCCAAGTCCGAGTCGACGTGTGCGCTCGTGCTCGCCGCGGCCGGCTACCCTGGGGAGCCGAGCCTCGGTGGGGAAATCACCATCGACGCGGACCTCGAAGAGGGAGAGTTTTGGGTCGACTGGGGCGGCGCCCGCTTCGCGGATGGCCACTTGTACACGAGCGCCGGGCGAGTCGGCACCATCGTCGGCAGCGGTCAGTCCCTCGCCCAGGCGCGCGCCGTAGCCTATGACGCTGCGCCGCATGTCACCTTCGCCGGCCGACACCTGCGCAGCGACATTGGAGCGAGTTCGTGATCGGCCGTTATCAATCACCGGCGATCGCCATTCTGTGGGCTGAAGACGCCATCTTCGCGCGATGGACCGCGGTCGAGGTTGCTGCGTGCGAAGTGTGGCATACGCGCGGCACGATTTCGCGCGAAGACATGGAGACCATCCGCCGCCGCGCGGGTCCGGTGAGTGCGGCGCGCGTGCGCGAGCTCGAGCAGGTGACCGACCACGATGTCGTCGCGTTCGTGCGCGCGCTCGCCGAATGCGTCGGCGAGCCGGCGAGTCGGCACCTGCATCGAGGCCTGACGAGCAGCGATGTCGTCGATACGGCGCTGGCGCTCGGGCTGCGCGCCAGCCTCGATGTGCTCATCGCCTCGACGCACGCACTCGCACAGGTCGTGGCGGCGCGCGCCCGCGAGCACCGGCGCACGGTCTGCGTCGGTCGCACCCATGGCATGCACGCCGAGCCGACCACGTTTGGCATGCGCCTCGTCGGCTGGCACAGCGAGCTCTTGCGCAACCTCGAGCGCCTCGCGCGCGCCAAGGCCGACATCTCCTTCGCCAAGCTCTCGGGCGCGGTCGGCACGTTCAGTCAAACCGATCCCGAGTTCGAAGCTGCGACGCTCGACCTGCTCGCGCTCTCGGCCGAGCCGGCCGCGACGCAGGTCGTGCCGCGCGATCGCCACGCCTCGGTCATGTCCACGCTCGCGCTGCTCGGCGGCGCGATCGAGCGCTTTGCACTCGAGATCCGTCACCTGCAACGCACCGAGGTTGCTGAGGCCGAGGAGCCCTTCGCGCGTGGCCAAGCTGGGTCGTCGGCTATGCCCCACAAGCGCAACCCCATTACCTGCGAGCGCCTGTGCGGCATGGCGCGGCTTTTGCGCGGCTACGCGGCGGCGACGCTCGAAGATATTGCGCTGTGGCACGATCGCGACATCAGCCATTCGTCGGTCGAGCGCGTCGCCGTGCCCGATGCGCTGCACCTGTGCGACTACATGCTCACGCGCATGACACGGGTCATGCGAGGGTTGCGCGTCTATCCGGCGCGCATGCGCGAGAATCTCGCCCGCACGCGTGGGCTCGTCTTTAGTCAAAGCGTCCTTGCGGCCTTGCTCGGCAAGGGCATGGGCCGCGAGAACGCCTACGCTCTCGTGCAGGCCGCGGCGACCCGCGTCACAGAAGGCGACGCACCCGATTTTGCGACCGCGCTAGGGGAGACGCCCGCGGTGGCCGCCGCCCTGTCGCGCGCCGAGCTCGACGCCGCTTTCGACGAGACGCCGTATCTCGCGCACATCGACGCCTTGTTCGCGCGCGCCGGGATTCACTGAGCGCGTCGGCAAGCCTCGTCGACAGCGAGGCGGAAAGGAAGCGAGGCATGCCGGCCGTAGTCATCGTGGGAGCGCAGTGGGGCGACGAGGGCAAGGGTAAGATCACCGACTACCTCGCCGAGGGCGCGAACATGGTCGTGCGCTACCAAGGCGGCAACAACGCCGGCCACACCGTGGTCGTCGGCGACGCGACCTACAAGCTGCACCTCATCCCTTCGGGGATCCTTTACAGCGACAAGACCTGCGTGCTCGGCAACGGCGTGGTCATCGACCCCGAGGAGCTCATCGGTGAGCTCGACGGCCTGCTCGCGCGCGGCATCGCCATCAAGAACCTGCGTATCTCCGATCAGGCGCACTACATTCTGCCGACCCATCGCATCCTCGACGAGCGCTCGGAGGCGAGCAAGGGCGACGCCAAGATTGGCACCACCGGGCGCGGCATCGGACCCGCGTATCGCGACAAGGTGCATCGCGGCGGCATTCGCCTCGGCGACCCGGCCGACAGAAAGCGCCTGCGCGAGCTCGTGCGCCAGCACTTCGACGAGCATGCGAGCGACCTCGCAGGCATCGAGTGGACGGTCGACAGCGTGACCTCGTTTCTCGAGAAGGCCTACACACGCCTCGCGCCCCACATCTGCAACACCCCGACGCTCATCAACGACGCGCTCGATGCGCAGGGACGCGTGCTGCTCGAGGGCGCGCAAGGCACGCTGCTCGACATCGATCACGGCACCTATCCGTTCGTCACCTCGTCGAGCCCAACCGCCGGGGGGGCTTGCATCGGCGCCGGCATCGGACCGACGCGCATCGGCGCGGTGCTGGGCGTCAGCAAGGCCTACACGACGCGGGTGGGCAGCGGCCCCTTCCCGACCGAGCTCGGCGATGCGACCGGCGAAGCCTTGCGCAAGGCCGGTCACGAATTCGGCACGACGACCGGCCGGCCGCGCCGCTGCGGCTGGCTCGATCTCGTGGCGCTGCGTTTTGCCGTGCGGGTCAACGGCATGACGCATCTCGCGATCACCAAGCTCGATGTGCTCGACGGCTTCGGTGAGCTCAAGCTTTGCGTAGGCTACCGCAGCAACGGCGGCGAGACGCGCGACTTCCCATCAGCTGTGACCGCGGTCGCGGGCGCCGTGCCCATCTACGAGACCATGCCGGGCTGGAGCGCCGAGACGACGGCGGCGCGCAGGTGGAGCGAGCTGCCGCCCGAGGCCATCGCCTACATCTCGCGCATCGGGGATTTTCTGCACGTCCCGGTGGCGCTCGTGAGCATCGGCGCCGAGCGCACCGCTTCGTTCGTGCGGCAGGCTATTTGGGAAGGGCTGTCGCGCTAGTCGTACACGCCTTCGACGACCCATTCACCGCGCGCTTTGACCCCACAGATGCGCAAGGCGGTGCCGTCATGCAGCACGACGTCGAACAGCTCGCGCGCTTCGCTCGCTACGCGGCGATAAGGACCGGCGCAGCGCAGCACCGCACCGTTGAAGCGCGCGCTGTCGAGATGGGTCGGCCGCCCAGCACGGCACGTGACCACGAGTGGCAGCGGTGGACGCAGGCGGCGCAGCGTCGTCGGTGCCGGCATCGGCATCGGCGCCGGTGCTGACGCCGGTGCTGACGCGGCGGCCTTTGGTATAGCGGTCCTTGACGCGGCGGCCTTCGGCGCCGCAGCGCGCCCGGCCGCGAAGGGCACGACCTCGAACGCATCTTGCTCGTAGGAGTCACACGGTCTTGGCGCGCCAACCCGGTTCTCGCCACACACGGCGCGCAGACGCGCCAAGGTCACAGCGAGCTTCTCGGGCGCCGGGCCGCTCGGCGCAAAGAGCGCGAGTTGATGCTCGCGCAGCTTTTCGGCCGCAGCGCCGAGCGTCACGCTCGTGACCGCGTGCGCGAGCGGCTGCTTCTCGAGGTGCACCCGACACAGGTCGAGCAAGGCCCGACCATCGCGCATGGGCGAGCTCAGCTTGATCACTCGCTCGGCGCCACCGCCCTCGACAAAAGCAAAGGCCAAGGTCATATCCCCTGCCACCAAGCCGAACAACGCCAAGCGACCGAGCACCCGGTCGATGAGACCACGCAACACAAATACGAGTGGCTCGAGATTGTCGAGCGGCCACTCGAGGGTGCAGCCCTCGCGAAAATCGAGCGGCGGCGAGATGGGCGCGAGGCCACCGTCATCCTCTTCGCCGCAGGCGCGTCGACACAGGAGCGCCGCCTCGGGGCCGAGGCGTGCCGCGAGCTTGGCGCGCGGCAGCCGCCAAAGGTCAGCGACCACGCGCAGGCCAAAGCGATGCAGCGCCGCGGCCAAGGTTGGTGAAGGCGCGAGGGCCGCGAGCGGCAGCTGCGCTACATAGGTCCGCTCGGCTTCGGGTGACGCTGCTAACACGGCGCCGCCGTCTCCCCACTGCGCCACAATGCGCGCCAGGGTCTTGCCGCGCGCCACACCCACCCGCAGCGTCAGGCCGAGCTTGCGCGCGCGAATGCCCAGCTCGCGCACGATGTCGGCTGGTGAACCGAAAAGTCCATCGAGGCCGCTCAGATCGAGGGCGACTGCGCCGAGCGGCTCGCCGGGGCAAAGCTCGATGCGTGGCGAGAGCGACCAGGCGAGGTCGCGCAACGCGGCCAAGGCTGAGCGCTCGAGCGTGACGTCACGAGGCAGAAGCACGAGCGCCGGGCACAGCGCTCGTGCGTGCACGAGACGCAGGCCAGGGCGCACGCCATGGGCCAGAGCGCGCGCGGTGACCGCGGCGATAGAGCCGCTCTCGAGTGAGCCTTCGATGATCGCCAGCTCCAAAGCCGCGAGCTCGGGACGCTGGCGGCACAGCGCGACGAGGGGCAGCTCGGGGATAAAAATTACGGCAATCATAGGCGCAGCGTGACCCGTGCGCTCAATCGACGGGCTCGCCAAAAACGAGGCGCAGTGTGCCGCCGAGAGCGGCGCCGCGCTGCTTGTGGACCGTGAGCTCGAGCTCGTGCGCTGGCACGCGCCAATGACAACCGAGTCGCACCGCCGCCGCCGAGCCTGCGAGCTCTTGATTGGCGAGCACGAGCAGCGCCGACTTGGCGACCTCGAGGCGCCGTGCCAGGCGCACAAAGCTCGCTTGCGGCAACGAGGTCGGGCGCGGGGCCCCCACGAAATCGAGCCCGACCGCCGTAAAACCACCGGCGGCGACGATGATGTCGGCGGCCTGCAAGGCCTGCTTGGCGGCGTCACGCCCAAAGCAGCGCACCCACAAGAAGCGCGACAGCTCGGCGCCCGCGGCCGCGAGGCTCAACGGGTCGAGGCTGTCCTGAACATCGATCCACGCCACCCACTCACCGCGACGCGTAGCGGCCGCGAGCACGGCGAGCGCCAGCGAGGTGCGGCCGGCCGAGCGTGCCGCCTCGCCGATGAGCTCGGTGATGACGCCAAGCGGCAGCCCCCCGCCCAAGAACGCATCGAGCTCGTCGATGCCCGTACGCCAGTAGCGGCGCGGCGAGAGCGGCTGCTGCCGCAGCGCCGGGTGCTGCCGCAGCGCGGCCAGATCGTGTGCCAGATTGAGGGCGACCATACGCCATCACTATAGACTGAACAGCCGTTCAGTCAACTCATGTTGGCGCGGCACCGCGTTACTGCGCCGCGGTATCGAGTAGGATGGTCACCGGCCCGTCATTGCACAGCTCGACCTGCATCATGGCGCCAAAACGACCGCTCGCTACAGGCACGCCGTGGCGCGCGAGGCTCGCCATGAAATGCTCGCACAACCGACGCGCCGCCTGCGGCTCCTCGGCCGCGCCAAAGAAAGGCCGCCGACCACGCCCCGTATCGGCGTAGAGCGTGAACTGACTGACGACCAAACACGCGCCACCCACCTCGCGCACGCCGAGGTTCATCTTGTCCTGCGCATCGGCAAAGATGCGCAGCTCGGCCACCTTCTTGGCGAGCCCGTCGGCCTCGGCGTCACTGTCGCCCTTACCGACCCCGAGCAAGACGAGCAGGCCGGCGCCGATCTCGCCGACCACCTCCTCCTGCACGCGCACCCGTGCGAAGCGAACCCGTTGCACCACGGCTCTCACAAGGGTGCGCCGGGCGAGATGGTTTGTCGAAGCTCCGCGCCAGCGGGGATATCGAGCTCGAGAAACTCGTCGACGCCGGCCTCTTGATTGATGACGTGCAGACGCTGTCGCCCGGCCGGCAGCTCGACGCGCCCAAGTGGGGTCGTGCCGAGCCGTCGCTTGCCGACGAAGACATCGACCCAGACGCCGAGCGAGCGCAACGAGAGCAATCCCTTCGCCTTGACGGTGGTGACCCCGGGCGGCGCGGGCAGATGCGTCGCTTTGGGTAAGAACGGAGCTGGCGGGCTCGCTGTCGCAGGTGCAGGCACGGTCGCAGTGGGAGCGAGCGCGGGCGGTGGCGGCACGGCAGTCGTAGCAAAGGCCCGAGGCACGAGTGCGACATGCAAAGGAGCCACACGCGCCGCCGTCGCGAGATCGAGTTGCCACGTCTCGTAACCGGTGCGGGCGAGCGACAACGTCGCCGAGGGTGAGAGCCCGGCTGTCGGCAGACGCACGGGCGACGTGAGCCCCACATCGCGCCCATCGACAAAGAGGCGCACATCGGGCGGAACGCTGACGATATCGATTCCGCTAGCGGGACCCTCACTCTCGACGGCGGCGCGCGGCAGGGCCACCGCTACGGCCGCGGCTGCCACGAGCGCCGCGCCGACCGTGGTGCCGACGAGGCGCAGCACAGGCGGCGCCGTCATCGCAGGCGCACGCGTCGTGCCATCGACCGCGGCGCGCGACGTGGTGTGGCTCGTCGTCGCTCGTGCGCGGGCCCCACCGGTGCGGATCGTGTGCTCGTGCAACGTCGCGCGGCTCGCCTCGAGCGCGACGGTCTGGCGCGCCGTCACGACGCGGCGACGACCGGTCGACTCACCGAGCAACGCGCCGAGCTCGACCGCACCCTTGACGCCAAGTGAATAGCGAAAAGCCGCGAGCTCACGCTCCATCGCCTGCATGTTCGGATACCGATCCGCAGGCTCGCGCGCGAGGGCGCGATCAATGACCTGCGCGAGCGGCGCGGGAACGTCACGCCGCACCTGGCGTATTGGCGGCACCTCGGCCGCGATGACCCGCCGCAGCAGTTCGAGGTCCGAGCCACCCTCGAACAGCCGTCGACCGGTTAGGCATTCCCACAGCACGATGCCGAGCGCGAACTCGTCACAACGCGCATCGACAGCCTGGCCGGCCGCTTGCTCGGGCGCCATATAGGCGACCTTGCCCTTGATCGTGCCGACGCTCGTGTGCGTGGCGCGTGCCGCCGCCTTGGCGATGCCGAAGTCCGTCACCTTCACGTCCCCGGCGCGCGAGATGAGGATGTTATGCGGGCTGATGTCGCGGTGCACGATGCCGAGCGGCCCGAGGCGCTCGTCGGCGAAGGCATGGGCATAGCCGAGACCGCGCGCCACGGCCTCACCAATAGCGGCCACCTCGGGCGCGTTTGGCAGCCGGCCGCGCTCGTCGCTCGCGCGCAGCACCCGACGCAAGTCGGCGCCGTCGACGTACTCCATCGCGATGTAATAGACGCCCTCGACGTGCCCAAAGTCGTAGGTCTGCACGATGTTCGGATGCGACAGCCGACCCGCAACGACCGCCTCGTCGACGAACATCTGCACGAAGGCCGCGTCACTGCCGAACTGCGGCAAGATACGCTTGAGGACGATCGTCTTCTCGAAGCCCTGCTCGCGGCGCATCGAGGCGAGGAAGATCTCGGCCATGCCGCCGAGGGCGAGGCGGCGACGCAGCATATAGGGGCCGAAGCTCTGAGCAGACGACTGCAGCAAGAGAACCTAGCCCTTGATAATGACCGGCTCTGCCTGTTCGTCACCGTCGCGCCCAAAAGCCTGGCGCTGCGCCGGATGCACCAGGGACGGCCGTGGTCCCTTCTTCGGCAAGGCCTCGAGTTTTTGCTCCTTGGCCGAAGGCTCGTGCGGCGCCGCCGCGTCGGCCACGGTGCGCCGACTCATCACCGCCGAGAAGGCCTCGGTGGGCTTCGGGCGCGTCTGCTTTTCGACCTGACGGGCGCGCTCTTCGAGCTCGGTGATGCGCTCGCGCGTGACGCCCATGCCGAGGCCGACCAGCATGGTGTGCGGCTCGATGCGTCCACTGGTGTTCTCGGCCATCCCCTGCTCCTCACGACGGCCGCGTCGTTGCGCCGTCCTGCTGCCATCATAGCAGACTCCTGGCGGCCTGGCGATGAGGGCGCTGACGCCTGTGGTAGGCCCGCCGCTTTGCTCGATGAACAGCCGAGCGGTCATGGCCGCACCGACGCTGGCGCTTGAGCGGCGCGGCCGTGTCGCTTACATGGATGTATGCGTGGACGCTGCAAAGCACCGCGGCTGTGGACCTCGCTCTCTATGGCTTGGCTCGCCAGCTGCGCCCTGCCCGCCGACGCCACCATGACGGGCGAGCGGACCATGCTCGTCTCGACGCCCACGCTCGGCGTCAGCTTCGAAGCACCCGCTGATTGGCGGACGACAGAGAGCAAGCACGCGCTCGTGCTTGCCGCACCGAGCGACAGCGCGGCCGCCTTCGCGACGCTCACCTTGCAGGCGAGCGAGCCAAGCCCCGACTGCGCGGCCACCGATCCTAGCGAGGTCTTCGCGACCTCGCTGCTCGCCGCCTACCAAGGCACGGGCACCATCGAGCATTTGGCTTGGCGCTGGCAATGGCCAGATGAGGTCGCGTCGTGGCCCGCTTTGCACTACCTCGTCACCTTCGATCTCACCGAGCAGCCGCGGTGGCGCGAAGGCCTGCTGTGGTGCAGCAACGGTGCGCTCGTCTCCTTGCACTATACCGCGCCAGCGGGCGTGTTCGGCCGCGGTCTGTCCACCTTCTTGCACGCGCACGCAACCCTCGCGGGCGTCCCGGCCGATGGCGCCCCACCGCCCTAGCACCCGACCGCCGAGGAGCAAGCGAACGCACAAGGCGTTGCCGCGACACCGCCGCGGCCTCTGTCACCGACAGAGAGACGAGAACACGAGACCTTGACACGACGGCCCCTGGCGCGCTGCACGAGTTGTGGTAAGGTGCCGCAATGACGCAGGACCAGTTCGACGAACGATTGGTATGGCTCCTCAAAGTAAGCCGCACCATGCTAGCGACGCGGGATCTCGATCGCCTGCTCACTCTCATTACTGATGCCTTTGTCGAGCTCACCGAGGCGGACCGCGGCTTTCTCCTGCTCAAAGACCGCGAGAGCGGCAAGCTCGTGCAACAAGTGGCTCGCAGCGCCGGCAACAAGCACTTGGACGAGCACGAGCCGCGCATCTCGAGCATCGCTAACCGTGTTTTCAAAGACAATCGCCCAGTGTTCGCGACCGACACCGGCGCCCAAGACGACCTCGCAGCGCGGCGCTCCATCCACGAACTGCACTTGAAGATGATGGTCTGCGTGCCGCTCGCCACCGAGACCGAAGTTCTAGGCGTCATCTACGGCGACGGCCGCACGACGCTCGACAAAGTGTTCACCAACACCAACCGCCGAACCTTCGAGATGCTCGCCGAACACGCCGCCGCGGCGATCGAAAACGCCCGCATGTTCGAGCGCGCCACCAACGATCCGCTCACCGGCCTGCCGAACAGCAGCTACTTTCTCATCCAACTCGCTAAGGTCATGCGCGAAGCGACGCCCGCGGCCAAGGCCGGTATCTTGCTGCTCGACGTCGACGCCTTCAAGCGCGTCAACATGGCCGCCGGTGCCGAGATGGGCGACCGCGCCCTCGTCGACATCGCCACCACTCTGGTCGACGTGCTGCGTGCCGATGGGCTTGTCGCGAGGTACGGCTCGGACAAGTTCGCCGTCCTCTTACCACCCGACGAGAGCACCGCCATCGGGCTACGCTTGCGCGACGTAGCCGAGCGCGCCCGCGCGGCCGTAGCGACCAAGAACTATCACGGCATCCAACTCTCGGCGTCGATCGGTGGCGCTTCGTTCCCCGCCGAGAAGCTCGAGGGCCCGCCCGATATCGTGGCGGCCGCCGACGATGCGCTCGCGCGAGCGCGGGGGCGCGGGCCAGGGCAGGTCGATATCGCGACCTAGCATCGAGGCGCGTCTAGGGCTGCGTGGGCGGGCTCAGCTTGAGCAGCACGAGGTGCGCCGGCACGCCTAGGAGGCGCACGGTCTTGCGCTTGGAAGCCTGGCCGCCCACGATCTCGACGCGCGCCCGAGGCACATCGAGCGCATCGGCGAGAAAGCGCATGAGCGCGTCGTTGGCTTTGCCGTCGACGGGTGGCGCGGCGAGCTGGATCTTGAGCCGATCGTCGTGCACGCCCATGATGCGGCTGCGCGAGGCACGCGGTGCGACCACGACGTCGAGCATGATGTCGTCGCCGCGCGCCGAGAGCCACGCTGGGTAGCGCGGCATGATCACAGTCTAACCGCTCGCCTGCACGAGGCCGAGTTGCTCGGAGTCAGGCGGCGCGGGAGCACGCAGCCGGTCGAGCACCGTCACGTTGGCGTTCGTCGGCTCGCGGCCCGCGCTCTCCTCGTCGACCTCGAGGATGCGCAGGTGCGTGTGCAGCGTGCCGCGCAACTCCTCCATGGCGCGGGCGCGCTGGCGGCGCAGCTCGTTGATGTCCTCTTCGATCTTCATCATGCGGCCGTGCGCGTTGTTGAGGATCTTCTCGGCCCGCACATCGGCCTCGGTGACGATGAGCTGGGCTTCCTTGCGCGCCTGCTCACGGATGTCTTCGATGGCGCGCTGGGCGGTGAGCATGGCCTCGCGCAGCGTCGTCTCGCGACCGCGGTGCTCCTCGAGATCGCGCTGCAAGCGCCGAATCTCGGAACGCAGCTCCGAGTTCTCGCGGCTGGCCTCGCCGAGCTCTTGCCCGACGAGGTCGAGGAACGCGTGCACCTCGCGTCGGTCGTAGCCGAACGCCGCACGGTGGTACTGCTGTTGTTGGATGTCCATTGGAGTCAGCTTCATGTGTTCACCTGGTCCTTCTCTTGCGTGACGCGCTCGCCAAAGATGGCGGTTCCCACTCGAACGAGCGTCGCCCCACAACGAATCGCAGTTTCAAAATCATCACTCATGCCCATCGACAGCCCCGTCGCCAGAACCCCCTCGGGCGTCTGCCGCAGCGCCATCGATAGACTTTGCAGCGCACGAAAGTAGGGCGTGGGATCCGCGGCCTGCGGCGGGATGGCCATCAAGCCGCGCACGCGCAAACGCGGCAGACGGGCAATGGCGCGCGCGAGGTCAATCGCCTGCCGCGCGGGCACGCCACCCTTTTGTACTTCATCGCCGACGTTGACTTGCACGAGCACGTCGAGATCGACCGTGGCTCGGGCCGACAGCGCTTGTGCGAGCTCGAGCCGATCGAGGCTCTGCACGACCTCGGCATGACGCAACAGCACGTTGACCTTGTTGCGCTGCAGGCGACCGATGAAGTGCCAGCGCGGTCGCCGTCCGGCTTTCGCGAGCGCCTCGGCCTTGGTCGCGAGCTCCTGCGCCAGGTTCTCACCGAAGTCGGTTACGCCGAGGTCGAAAGCGGCGAGCACCTTGTCGAGCGGCTGCTTCTTGCATACGGCGACGAGCGTGATGGCGTCGGCGGTGCGGCCGCTTTGGCGCGCCGCCTCGCTGATGCGGTGGCGAACGTCGGCAAGCGCGGATTCGAGGCTCATGAGAGCGCCTCGATGGCGACGATGACTTCGCGCAACGGCAGGCCGATGACGTTGGTGTACGAGCCTTCGACGCGGTCGACGAGCGCTCCGCCGCGGCCTTGGATCGCATAGGCGCCGGCCTTGTCGAACGGCTCGCCCGAGGCGATGTAGGCGTCGATCTCTTCCGGCGCGAGGACGCGAAAACGCACCGCGGTCATGACGGCCTCACGACGCTCCCGCGTACCTCGCCGCACGCAGAACCCCGTCACCACCGTGTGGGTCTGCCCTGAGAGCAGGTCGAGCATACGCGCCGCGTCCACAGCATCGCGCGGCTTCTCGAGTCGCTGTTCGCCCAAGACCACGAGCGTGTCGGCCGCGAGCACGAGGTCGTCGCTCGCGGGCAGCGCTGCGGCCTTGCGAGCGGCGAGGGCCGCGGCGCCTTCACTCAAGCTGCCGCCGGGCCAGGCCTCATCGACGCCAGAAGGCCGCACCACAACCTGGAAGCGCGCTGCTTCGAGGAGCTCTCTGCGCCGCGGTGAAGCGGACGCGAGCACGATGCGGCCACGCGACTGCATACGCCGATATTAGGAACGGCGCGCGCCAACGGCAATTTTTCGGCAGAGGTCGGAGCGCGGACGCCATGACGGCGTGGCCGAAAGCGCAGGCACGGACGCCCGCAACGATGCGACCGCGGGCGCGAAGGCGACCCGCTCAGTCGAGGATGAACTTCTCGGGATCCTGCGGGATGCCGTTCTGACGCACCTCGTAATGCAGGTGCACACCGGTCGTGCGGCCCGTCTTGCCGACGTTGGCGACGATCTGGCCGCGCTTGACCTTCTGGCCGACCTGCACGTGGTAGTCGGACAGGTGCGCGTAGTGGGTCTGCATACCGAAGCCGTGATCGATGACCACCGTCTTGCCGTACTCGCCGCGATAGCCGACAAAGACGACCACACCGTCGGCGGGCGCCGTCACGTCGGCGCCGTGGTCGGCGGCGAAGTCGACGCCTTTGTGCATGACGCGATGGTTGGTGTAAGGGTCGACGCGCATCCCGAAGGTGCTCGTGAGCAGCCGCGACTTAGTCGGGCGGATCGACGGGATGGCGGTGAGCAGCGCCTCGTTGTCGTTGAAGACTTCTTGCAGCTCGCGCAGGCTGTTCTCCTGCTTGAGCGCCTCGCCTTCGAGCGTGTCGAGCTTGGAGTCGACGAGCCGCATCGCGAGCTTCGAGTCAATGACTTCGTCTTCGTCGTCGATGCGCTCGTCTTGCGCATACATGACCTGCGGCGTCTGCGTGCCCGCCGCGTCGAGCGGGCCGATGGCCAAGCTGCGCTCGGGATCGTTGAGCTCGGTGATGGTACGGATCTTGGCTGACAATTGGTCGATGCGCTGCAAGGTGCCGTCGATGCGAGCGATCTCCTCCTGCAAGATTCGCAGGCGCGCCTTGAGCAGGATGTTGTCTTCTTTGAGGCCGGTGTTCTTCGAGGCCTCGTCGAGGATGAAGAAGTAGTGCACCGAGAGGAAGAGCGACAGACCCATCACGAGCAAACCGCCAATACCGAGTTGAAAGAGGCGGGCTCGCGGGATTTGCACGCGGCGCACTTTGGAGGAGCGCTCGGGCACGATGATGATGGTGAAGGTCCTATTGCTCACGCGCCATTCCTCTAGCAAAGACCACGACTTACGGTCAACCCTAACCGACGTGTAGCCGAGAGGTAGTTGTCACACCCCTTCGACTCGTCACTCATTCCTCCGCCCCGACACAAACCACCGTGATGTTGTCATCACCGCCGCGCTCGTTGGCGAGCTCGATCATGCGCTTCGGCACGTCGGCGAGCGGCAACGAGCTCAGGGCCCAGCCCATCTCGGTGTCATCGACGAAGTTGGCGAGCCCGTCCGAGCACATGAGCATCTTGTCGCCCGCTTGCAGCGGCAAGGCAAAGGTGTCGACGGCGACATCGCGCTCATAGCCTACCGAGCGCGTGATGATGTTCTTGAAGCGACTCGCCCGGCTCTGCTCGCGCGTGATGAGCCCGGCTTTGACCTGTTCGTTGACGAGCGAGTGGTCATCGGTGATTTGAATGATGCGGTCGCCGCGTTGCAGGTAGCAGCGCGAATCGCCGACATGAGCCACGAAGGCGCGGTCGGCGTGCACGAGCAGCGACGTGACCGTGGTGCCCATGCCTTGCAGATCCGGATCGTGTTGCGCCGTTTCGAAGATGGTCGCGCAGGCAGCACGCACGGCGTCGGCGAGCAGGCGCGGCACCACCGAGCTCGCGAGCGGCTCGACGCCGGCGCCAGCGACGATCTCGTCTTTGTGCTTGGCGACGCTCTCACCGACGGTCTTGACCGCCAGGCTCGAGGCGGTCTGCCCACCCAAGTGACCGCCCATGCCGTCGGCGACGACAAAAAGGCCGAGGTCGTCGACGACAAGGTGAGAGTCTTCGTTGGCCTCGCGGACGCGGCCGACATCGGTGAGCGCAGCAGACCGGATTTGCACGCGTCTTCCCTTTTCGATTCAACCAGCCGACGAGACCTGCGGCTACACCCGCTTGCTTGACATCATCCCCATAGCGAAGGGTGCGGTCAAGTAGGCTGCACGGCGGGGATCGGCACAGAGGTGGGAGAAGGTGCGCTTGCGGCCTTCGCCGACGTCCCCGCCTCGCGCCGGCTGCGCGCCAGCATGGTGCGCGCCGCCTCGAGCGTGGCCTTGCACATCTTGGCTCCGTCGATCATGCGCGCGACCTCTTCGATGCGCGCCTCACCCTCGACGAGCGTGAGAGAACTCAAGGTGCGCTCGCCGCGCACGTCTTTGGTGACGCGCAGATGGTGGTCGGCGCGCGCTGCGATGGGCGCGAGGTGGGTGATCGTGATGGCCTGATGATCACGCGCCACCTGCTGGATCTTGCGCCCGATGGCGTCGGCGGCGCGGCCGCCAAGGCCCATGTCGACCTCGTCAAAAATATACAACGACACGAGATCTCGGCTCGCGAGGACGCGCTTGACCGCGAGCATGAGGCGCGACAGCTCACCGCCGCTCGCTATCTTGGCAAGCGCGCGCGGCGGCTCGCCCCGATTGGCGCTCCACAAGAACTCGACCGCATCGAGGCCGTTGGTCGAGAGCGACTGCCCGTCGACGCTGAGCGCATCGGCGCCCTGCCCTACCTGGCCCAGGCGAGTGCGAAACACCGCGTCGGCGAGCTCCATGTCGGCGACCTCACTCTCGATGGCGGCGTCGAGTCGCTCGGCGGCCTGCTGGCGTGCCCGCGATAGCTCCTGTGCCACGGCGAGCGCGGCCTTGCCGGCGACGAGCGCCCCGGCGTCGAGCTCGGCGAGCCGGGCGTCGACGTTGCCGATGCCGTCGAGCTCGCGCTCGAGCTCTTCTTTGTGGCGCAACATCTCGGCCACGCTGCCGCCGTGCTTGCGACAAACGCGCGCGATCGCCCCGAGGCGCTCCTCGATCCACTCCAAGCGCTTCGGGTCGGCCTCGATGTGCGTGGCGTAGCGTTGCAGCGTGCGCGCCACGTCTTCGATCTCGCGCCGCGCGGTGGCGAGCGGCTCGAGCGCCGTTGCGAGCTCGGGGTCGATACGCGCGAGCGACTCGACCTCAGCCGTGGCTTTGCCGAGCTTGTCGAAGGCCGAGCCGTCTTCGCCATAGAGCAAGGCCTCCGCTGTCTCGGCTCCCTGCTTGAGCTTTTCGGCGTGCCCGAGCCGCCGCCGCTCGACATCGAGCTCGGTGTCTTCGCCGACGCGCACCTCGAGCTGCGCGAGCTCGTCGAGCTGATAGCGCAAGAAGTCGGCGCGTTTTTGGCTTTCGGCGGCGCCCTTGGCCAAAGCCTCGCGCTCGCGCACGAGCGTCCGCAGGCGCCCGAAGGCCTCGGCAAAACGCTGCCGCGTCGGTGCGAGATCACCGAAGGCATCGAGGATGTCGAGATGCGCGTCGAGCTGCAGCAGGCTCAACTGCTCGTGCTGCCCGCTTACGTCAACGAGGCCGCGCACGACCTCTGCAAGCGTGGCCACGGTCGACAGAAAGCCGTTGACGAGCACTTTCGCCTTGCCCTTCGGCCCGATCACCCGGCGAATGAGCAGCACATCGGGATCGTCGCCGACGAGATCGCGCTGCGCGAGGCGCGCTTTGACGAGCGGCTGCGCGCCAATATCGAAGAGCGCCTCGACCGCGGCGCACGGCGCGCCGGTGCGGATGAGCTCGTTCGAGGCGCGGCCGCCAAGCGCCACGACGAGGGCGTCGACGAGGATCGACTTGCCGGCGCCGGTCTCGCCGGTGATGGCGGTGAAGCCGGGCGAGATCTCGATGTGCGCCTCATCAATGATGGCGAAGTCACGAATTTTTAGATGCAAGAGCACGCAGCGGCCTCCCTAAGCTTTGCGAGTTGTACGTAAGCTAGCGCAGCGGTCCGACAGTTTCACCTCCATTTTTCGCTGAAGCGTCGAGCGCGCCAGCTAGGGCAACCCTATTATCCTTGTCCAGCCGTCAATAGTTGTTATATCATGAAGTCAGCTCGTTCTGGTTCAGCAACAACCTTGGATAATGCAACGAAGCGCGGCGCCCACGGCGCGCGCCTTCTCTCGGGGGACCGATGCGTCGTATCACTGCTGTCTCGGTATGGTGTGGCCTCGTCATGGCGTGTGGCTGCGGCGCTGGCACGGCCACCGGCCAGATACTACCATCGGACTGCCCCGATCATGACGGCGATGGAGTGGATGGTACGTGCCCCGGCACCGCACTCGTCGACTGCGACGACAGCAACGCCCAACATTGGAGTGACTGTGGCCGCTGCGTGGATCAGGATGGCGACGGCTATGGTGCGCGCTGTGACCTCGGCGCTGACTGCGACGACGCGGATCCCGACAACTGGGTTTCTTGCTGGCGCTGCGTCGATGCCGATGGCGACCATTCCTTTGTCGGCTGCGATGCCTTCGTCGTTCATGCGGGTCCGGACTGCGACGATCACGACGCCCAGCACTCGACCGACTGTGGCACGTGCCTAGACGCCGACGGCGACGGCCACGGCACCGGTTGCGCGGCCGGACCCGACTGCGACGATGCGAGCCCAATGCACTTCGCCGATTGCGGCGTGTGTATCGATGTCGACGGCGATGGCTATGGCAAAGGCTGCGACGCGGGCGCGGACTGCGACGATAGCAGTGCCGCGCACTTCGCTGACTGCGGCGTTTGCAGCGATGGCGATGGCGATGGGCACGGCTCACGCTGCGACTTGGGCGACGACTGCAATGACGACGACGAAAACAACTGGCTGCGCTGCGCGAGCTGTGGCGACCGCGATGGCGACGGCGTCTTCGCCTACTGCGATGCCTATGTAAGCATCCGCGGCCCGGACTGCCGGGACACGCTCGCCGGCCACTGGTCGGACTGCGGTGCTTGCATTGATGCCGATGGTGACCACTACGGGGCTGGCTGCGACCTCGGCGGCGATTGCGACGACGCGGATCCGACGCACTGGGCCGATTGCAGCGCCTGCACGGACCTCGACGGTGATGGCCGTGGTATAGGCTGCGATGCGGGTGTCGACTGTGATGATGGCGATGCCAACGTCTGGGCGTCGTGCACGACGTGCGCCGACGGCGACGGCGACGGTCAATTTGCCGGCTGCGACGCTTACGGCACCGTCAACGGCCCCGACTGTGACGACACCGACGCCGATGTTTGGGCTACGTGCGCGACCTGCGCCGACGGCGATAGCGATGGCTTCTTCGCCGATTGCGATGCCTACGTCACCCACGTGGGTCCCGACTGTGCGCCAACGAGCGCCGCGCACTGGAACGACTGTGGCTCGTGCGTCGATGGCGACAGCGACGGCTTCGGCGCTGGCTGCAATCTCGGCGACGATTGCCGTGACGATGACGCCGGCATCAACCCGGCGGCGACCGACGGCACCGTCAACGGAGTCGACGAGAACTGCGACGCACTCGACGGCCACGTCACCTTCGATGACTTCGATAGCGCCGACGCCGACCCTGCCGTATGGGCCGCGCTCAACAGCGACGCGGTGGTGGACACCGGCGTAAGCTCGTCGGGCGACTGGGCGTTGCGGCTCGATGGCGGCCGTGGCACCGCGACCACGGTCGGCATCGACACGAGTGCTTGCACCGCCATCGTCTGGAGCTTCGCGCTGCGTCGCGGTCCCGACGCGCCCGAACTTACCGACCTACTCGAGCTCGCCTATTTCGACGGCACAGCATGGAGGGCTGTCGCGTCGTGGAGCGGCACCGGCGCGGTCGACCCCGGCTTTAGCGCGCAGCACGGCGTGATCCGCGCCGCGGCCGCCCGTCATACGAGCTTCGCGCTGCGGCTCATGGCCCTCGGCAGTGGCCCGGGCTTCGATGATTTCTTCATCGATGATTTCCGCGTGGCGTGCGGGCTCGATAGTGACGCTGACGGCACACCGGACGTCTTCGACTGCGCCGCAGCAGACCCGCAGCACTTTGCCGACTGCGGCCATTGCACCGATGCCGACGGCGACGGCTACGGCGCGCTGTGCGACCTCGGCTCCGATTGCAACGATGGCAACGCCAGCATCCATCCTGGCGCCGCTGACCTGACGCTCAACAACATCGACGAGAACTGCGACGCTCATGACGGGCTCTTCGTGCTCGAGCCCTTCGCGAGCACCGTGCTCAACCCGGCGGTCTTCGCTTCCCTCTCTGGCGACGGCGCCATTCAGGGCACCTACTCCGCCTCCTTCGCGTACGCGCTGAACCTCGGCGGCGGTGTCGCCAGCGCGACGACGGTGAGCATGGACGCGGGCGGCTGCATTCATGGACTGTTCTGGTCGTACCGCGTCCAGCGCGGTCCGAGCGCGCCCAGCCCGAGCGCCACACTATGGCTCGAGGTCTGGGATGGCACAGCGTGGGTGACCGCAGATAGCCTCGCCGGCACCGGCTGGTCCGACGGTGCGTTCTACCTGCGCAGCGGCACGCTCAGCGCCGCCGTCGCCGCGCATCCCAACCTGCAACTGCGTCTGCGCAGCCAGGGCAGCGGTCCAGGCTTCGATGACTTCTTCGTCGACGATCTCTCCTTTGGCTGTGTCGTCGATCGTGACGGCGACGGCTACGCAGCGGGCTCTGACTGTGACGACGAGAACCCGAACGCTTGGACCACCTGCGCGACGTGCACCGACAAGGATCGTGATGGACGGTACGGCCTATGCAACGCCTACGTCACCGTAGTCGGGCCCGACTGCAACGACAATGACGCCAACAACTGGAATGCCTGCGCCGCCTGTCGCGACCTCGATGGGGACGGCTTCTATGCCGGCTGCAATGCCTACATCACCGTGGTCGGACCCGACTGCAATGATGCGAGCGCCGCCCACTGGTCGGACTGCGGTACCTGCGTGGACTCTGACGGTGACAACCACGGCACGGGCTGCAATCTCGGCGCTGATTGCAGTGACAGCGACACCAACAACTGGGCGGCATGCGGCACCTGCGTCGACGCTGACCTCGACACGGCCTATGTCGGCTGCGATCGATATGTCACAAAGAGCGGACCCGACTGTAGCGACGGCAACTCGGCCATCTCGCCGCTGGCCGCTGACAGCACGGTCGATGGCGTCGACCAAAACTGCGATGGCTTCGACGGACTCGTGCGCATCGACGATTTCGATGTGGGATCTTATGATTCGGCGGTCTGGTCGTCGCTGAGCGGGGACGCGAGCGTGACCAACCTCTACGCCTGGTCAGGGTCCTACTCACTCAACCTCGGCGGCGGCGGCGGCGTGGCCACAACCAAGACGGTGGACACGTCCCCGTGTAGCCTGGTGTTTTGGTCCTATCGCGGCAAGCGCGGGCCTGAGGTGCCCGACGCGCTCGAGTATCTCAAGGTCCAGTACCGCACTGCCCTCGGCACGTGGGTCGATCTCGACGCCTGGCAGGGAAACTCGATAACGGACGTCACCTTCGTGGCGCGCTCAGGCTTTACGAACGCTGCCGCCGCATTGCATGCCAACCTGCAACTCCAGCTCGTCACCAACGGCAGCGGCAGCGGCTTCGACGACTTCTTCATCGACGATTTCGCTTGGGGCTGCGCCACTGACGCCGACGGCGATGGGCATCCGTCCACAGGCGACTGTAACGACAACGACCCTAACACCTGGTCATCCTGCGCCGCCTGCGTAGACGTCGACAGCGACACGTACTACACCGGCTGCGATGCCTACGTGACCATCGCCGGCCCAGACTGCAACGACGCGGCGCCGGCCATCCATCCAGGCGCCGTCGATACGCTCGGCGACGGAATCGACCAAAACTGCGACGGGGCCGACGGCGTCACCACGGTCGGTATCTTTAGCCACGATCCGACTCCGGACATTGCTATTCCGGCGGGCGGCGTCACGATCGGCGGTTGCGGCCTCGTCGGGATGGCGCAAGACACAATCGTCGTGGGAGCCGCGGGTCAGATCACCGACGTCAACGTCAGCGTCAACATTCGCCACACCTGGGACGCCGACGTGCAGATGTTCGTCGAGTTCAGCAACCATGGCACACCCATCTGCGTCGAGCTGTCGACCGGCAACGGCGGTTCGACCGACAACTACACCGCCACGACCTTCGACGACGAGGCCACCACCTCGATCACACTCGGCGTGCCCCCCTTTACGGGCAGTTTCCGCCCCGAAGGTCTGCTATCGGCGTTCGACGGGGTGAGCATGGATGGTACGTGGACGCTCTTCGTCGGCGATCAGGTCGTCGCCGATACCGGCACCCTCGATTCGTGGTCGCTCACGGTCGTTCACAACTAGACAAGGACACGCCAGATCGGAGCATGCTATGCGGCGAGCGCGGCGCCGGGCCCGCGCCTGCGGATCACCCGACGCGCCGCGACTCGGTTCACGAGGACGGCTCTTGGCAAAGAAAAAGACGACGGTCGAGCAGCTGCGTGGCGCCGCCCGCCTAGCGGTGACAGCGACGCGCGGCGTCACCGATGTCGTCGAGACGATGCACCATACGATAGGTGGCGGTCCAGCGCTCTTGGGCAAGCCTTGGCTCGCGCTCACGAAGCTCTTGAGCGCACCGACGTATGGCGCGATCCGCGGCGCGACGCACATCGTCGACGTTGGCCTCGACCTCGCGCTCACGCGCCTCGCGCCGCTGCTCGGCCGTACCGGAAGGGTCGGCAGCGATCGCGGCGCCGTGCTCGCCGCGCTCAACGGCGTGCTCGGCGACTACCTCGCCGCGACCGACAACCCACTCGCGATCACCATGCGCCTGTGCAGCGGTGGCACGCCGCTCGTGCTCAGCCCAAAAGCGCTCGCGGCGAGATTTAAGGAGGGCGAGCGGCTGCTCGTGCTCGTGCACGGCTCATCGATGGGCGACACGCAGTGGCTGCGGCACGGTCACGACCATGGCGCCGCGCTCGCCCGGCAGCGGGGCTTCGTACCCCTCTACGTCCGCTACAACAGCGGCCTGCACGTCTCGCAGAATGGCCGAGCGTTGGCGTCGCTGCTCGAGCGCCTGATTGGCGCCTGGCCGCGGCGCGGCGGTAAGCCCGAGCTCGTGCTGCTCGCGCACAGCATGGGTGGTCTCGTGGCGCGCAGCGCCTGTCTGACCGGCGAAGCGCGTGGTCATCTCTGGCGGACGCGACTGCGCTCCTTGGTGACGCTCGGCTGCCCGCACCACGGCGCGCCACTCGAGCGCGGCGGCAACTGGGCGGAGTCGCTACTTGGCTTGAGTCGCTACAGCGCGCCTATCGGACGGCTTGGCCGACTGCGCAGCGCTGGAGTCACGGACCTGCGCTATGGCAACCTCGTCGACTCCGACTGGCAGGGCCGCAACCGCTTCGCCCTGGCCGGCGACCCGCGCGCCGTCATCGGCCTGCCGCAGGGCGTCGCCTGCTTCGCCGTCGCCGGCAGCACGAGCACGGCGGCGTCCGGTAAGCTCGCGGGCGATGGTCTCGTCCCGGTCGATAGCGCCCTCGGTCGCCACGCCGATCCCGCGCGCACCCTCGACTTCGGCGACGAGCATTGCTTCGTCGCGTTCGGCACCCGCCACCTCGAGCTGCTCGACAGCCAAGTGGTTTATGCTCAGCTGCGCCGTTGGCTCTAGCGAGCGGTCCTCACGACGCGCCACCCCGCCTGCGCTTTATCCCGGGCGCGCGGCGCGTCATTGACTGCGCCGCCAATCGACCGGTCATGACGACTGGCCGGTACGCGCCCGGCGTGCCCGACACGTTTCCGTTGTCTGCGCCACACGCCTCGCTTACGATGCCGCGATGCAGCTCGCGCTCGTAGGTCTCCTGCTCGCCCTCGCTGGGGCGGCCGACAAGCCGAGCGAGCCCGCGCCCGTGCCGAGCGGCATGGACCTACTCTACGGTGATCAGGTCGCCTTCGCCCCAAACGGCGAGCCCATCGTGGCCGTCGGCCTCGCTTCGGGCGAGCCGCGCCTACGCATGTCGGCCGCGTCCGCGATGCAGCTCGACTTCTACGAGCACGGCACACTCAAGCGCGCGAGCGTGCAGGCGGGGCAATCGATCGAGATCACGCTCGTGCGCTCGACGCCGGCGACGCGCAGCTACTATGTCGACATCGAGGGCGTGCGCTTCGGCGACAGCGTCGCCCTCGAGCGGGTTCTCGGCGGCTGGCGAGCGCGCGGCTACGCCGATGTCAAAGCGGTCGAAGAGGGCCTGGTGCTCGGCCTCTACGGCCGCGTGCTCGACAACCGCGAGTATCGAGTCACCTTGGCGAGCGCGAGCGCGGCGCAGGCCGCACGCTTAACGAGCCGCCTCTTCGAGCTGTTCGGCACGCGCGCCACGGTCAAGTCGCGCTTACGCGACAGGCCGTGGGGCGAGCTCGCCATCAAAGCGGGCGGCGCCCCGCTCGGCCTCGCTACGAGCTACGTGCGGCTGCGCGCCCCCGCTGGCCCCTTCGCGCTCGAGCACGTCGAGTTCGCCAAAGGCTACTCGTGGCACGGCTTCGAGGACCGGCGTTACAAGGGCGAGCTCTACATCGTCGTCGATCCGAGTGGCGCCCTCGCTGCGGTCAACGTCCTCGGGGTCGAGGCAATGCTCGAGAGCGTCGTGCCGTCCGAGATGTTCGCCGGCTCACCGAGCGAAGCCCTAAAGGCGCAGGCCATCGCGGCGCGCAACCACCTGCTCGCCAAGCTCGGCCGCCGTCACCATGACGATCCGTTCCACATCTGCGCCGACCAGCACTGTCAGGTGTACGGCGGACTCGGCTACGAAGACCCGCGCACGACCGAGGCGGTGCGCGCGACCTACGGCGAGGTGCTCTTTCATAGCGGCGTGCTCGTCGAATCGGTCTACTCGTCGAGCTGCGGCGGCTACACGGAAGACAACGACGCGGTGTGGGGCGACGTGCCGAATCCGGCGCTGCGCGCCCGACCCGATTTCGATGTGGCGACGCACCCCGAGCTCTCGCCCTTTGCCGGCGGTATCTCCAACGCCAACGTCGGTGCGTGGCTTATGGCCAAGCCCGAGACGTACTGCGCCAAGGCCTCACGCGCGCGCGCCGACAGACAGCGCTGGACGCGGAGCTTTCGCGGCGCGGAGCTCGACACGCTGCTCGAAAGAGATCACGCGGCGCTCGGTCACTTGCGCGATCTCGTGGTCGAGGAGCGCGGCCCGGGTGGACGCGTCGTGAGTCTGCAGCTCGTCGGCAGCAAGTCGAGCGAGAGCATCGTGCACGAGCTGCCGATCCGCCAGCTCTTCGGCAACCTCAACTCGGGCGCCTTCGTGGTCGAGCTCGAGCGCGCGGCCTCGGGCGATATCACGCTCGCCACGTTTCGCGGCGGCGGCTGGGGGCACGGGGTCGGCATGTGCCAGATCGGCGCCATCGGTCGCGCCGAGGCCGGACACGGCTATCGCCAGATCCTCGCCCACTACTACAACGGCGCGACGGTACAGCAGCTCTACTTGGCGCCGAGCGCCGAGGTGTCGCGCGGCGTTCGCTGAGCGACATCACCGTCCCCGTCGCCTTGCCGACCCAACAGTGTTATGGCCGCTGCTCATGGTGGACGCGCTACATCCCATTCTCATCGGCATCGCTGGCGGCACGGGCTCGGGCAAGAGCACCATTGCAGCGAACATCATCAAGGGCCTGCCGCCAGGCGCCGCGGCGACGATCGACCACGACTCGTACTACCGCGACCACCACGACATGACGCTCGAGGAGCGACAGCGGGTCAACTACGATCACCCCGAGTCACTCGACGACGAGCTGTTCATACGTCACTTGGACGAGCTGCGCGCCGGGCGGGCGGTCGACGTGCCGATCTACGATTTCGTCTCGCACTCGCGCAAGACCGAGACACGGCGCGTCGAGCCCGCGCCCGTCATCATCGTCGAGGGGATCTTGGTCTTCGTCTCCGAGGCCGTCCGCAGCCGCCTCGAGGCCAAGATCTTCGTCGACACCGACGCCGACATTCGGGTGATGCGCCGCATTCGACGCGACATGGAGCAGCGCGGTCGGTCGTTTCAGCAGGTGCGCGAGCAGTACTACAAGACCGTGCGGCCGATGCACCTGCAGTTCGTCGAGCCGAGCAAGCGCTGGGCGGACATCATCATTCCCGAGGGCGGGAACAACAAGGTGGCGCTCGATTTGGTCATTGGGAACTTGTCGAACTTGTTGTTGCGGGCTAAGGGCTAGGCGCTCCGCGTCCGATCCTTGGCAGGCCTGACCCGCCGGGAGTTCTTCAAGCCAACGAAACGAGGGAGGCCTTAGTGTCGCGCCCCCTGCAGCACCGCTTCTCGCTCGGCCTACGACGGGGTACGCCAGGTCTGGCACGTAACGAGCGGAAGTAGCGCGACCGCGCCGATGAGAGGCCCGGCCTCGCCGCCAGCATAGCCGCTGCAACCACACCCATAGGCGGACACGTCGGCGGGTGATGAGTGTTGCTCGTCTTCGACCGTAGGGGGAGCTTTGATACCGCAAACCGCGGCCATGCAGATTCCTCTCCGGCAGTCCACCCCGTCCGGCGCCGGAGCGTCATCGGGACAGCCAGTAGAAAAAGGTATATTCCCCGTTCAGCTACGGAGCAGCTTGAGTCCGATGACGATCACAAAGGTGCCGATCGTGCCATTCGCGAGCTCCACCGCGAGCAGCCTGTTCGGGTAGGTGGATTGGATCCACATGTTCCAGAATCTTGGATAGACGCGAATGCTCGCGAACAACCCGGCCAAGACGACAGCCGTCATCATATCGTATGGCCCGGCGAAGAACTGTCGGAGGTATAGGTAGGCGCCGGTCAGGATGAATACTTCCAGTTGGGTGCCGAGAAACATCAAGAGGATGTACGTCTTCTTGTCGGGCCACGGCTTGACGCCGGGATGGCGCTCTGCCGCGGCGTAGAGTCTGGCGACGAACGGATTCTGGTACAGGCCGCCGACAATAACGAAGTGGACGATTCCGATCACGAGCCCCCATACGAGAATCTCGACCATTGCCTCTTCCTCCAGTACCCGACGTTATGCCCGCGCGGCGCCGCCCGAACAATCGCCAAAAATAGGAAAAATAGGGGACATTCTACTTTATTCCACAGCGTCGCACCCTACCGGCGGAAAGATCCGGCAAGGAATAGGAGACTCATCATCGCCGACTCTGACGCGCCCGGTCGCCATCGTTCGATCGCGCCCACGGCCTCGGTGGGTGCACGAACACCGTCGATCGAACCGGCCGAAAAAGTAGAATGTCCCCATTGTTTGTGGCAGCCTCGCCCGCATGGCCCTTCCCTCCCGCGCGCAAGCCCTTGCCCTCGTGCACGAACACCTGCACGGCGCGTACGTCCTGCGCCATAGCCTCGCGAGCGAGGCGGTCATGCACGCGCTCGCCGCGCAGCTCGGCCACGATCCCTTGCTCTGGTCGCTGACCGGCCTCTTGCACGATCTCGACCTCGAGCTCGTCGGCGACGACATGCAGCGCCACGCGCGCGAGACCGTGCGCATCCTGCGCGAGCGCTTCGCCTACCCCGAGGACGGCCTGCAGGCCATCTTGGCGCACAACGGCGACGAGCTCGGCCTCCCCTGTGTCACGCCCTTTGACCATGGCCTGACCGCCGCCGAATCGGTGACCGGCCTCGTGTTCGCTACTGCCCTCGTGCTGCCGTCCAAGAAGCTCGTCGACGTCAAGGCGAAGTCGGTCGCCAAGCGCATCAAGGAGCCGCGCTTTGCCGCCAAGATCAGTCGCGAGCGCGTCGGACATCATCGCGACCTCGGGCTCGAGGCCGAGCCCTTCTGCGCCCTCGCGGTGGCGGCCATGCAGGCGATCGCGGCGGACCTCACGACTGATTGCAGAACCGTATGACTCGGCTTGCAGGGCCGGTCGTAGTCAGGCCGCTCTCGTGTGAGCGGCCGGCAGGCCGTGCTCGCGACCGCGTTTGTGCGCCCTCTCGACGGCGCGCGAATCGAGCGCAGCGCAGCCGGCCCCGCAGGTCAGTCTAAGGCGCGCCCGCCGCCTCCGCGTGCACAATCGCCGAGAGCCGACCAGGCGCGAACACATACGGCAAACCAAACGCTACGGTCACGCCCGTACACACGAGATAGATGACGATCCCGTACGCCGTCGCCTCGTCGAGCCCGATGCCGTAGATCGCCAAGCCCGCGACCACTCCGGCCTGAAAGGTGCCGACGAAGCCCGGGCCGGCCGGGATCATGATGGCGATGACGAGCACCGAGACGAGTGTAAAGCCGGCGGTGAGCGGCACCACCCAGCCGAAGGCGCGAAACGCGAAGTAGTAGCCAAAACCGCTCGCGAGCCAGTAGACAACGGTCCAGCCAATGACGACCAACATCGCCCGCCAGTCGGGCAAGGCGCGCAGGCCGTCGGCGAACGCATCCACCATGCCAGCGACGCGCGTCGCGAGCTTGTGCGAAACGGGTGAGAGCACACCCGCGACGAGGCGCAGCACGTGGGCGCGCGCGAGCCAGACCCCGAGTACGCCCGCCATGGCGCTCGCGAAGACGAACAGAGACACGTAGGCGGCGCCGCGCAGAGCCGCTGGCACGTTGGGGTTGGCGAAGGTGCTCAAGAAGAAGAACAAGGTGACGATGAGCCCGTCGACGGCGCGCTCGACCACCACGGCGCCCATCGTGGCGCTAAAGGGTGTACCCCACTCGCGCTTCATCATGTAGGGCCGCGCGAACTCGCCCAAGCGCAGCGGCAGAACGAGCACCATGAGCATGCCGAGGTTGGCGACCCGCAACACACCCGCGAGCGGCAGCTTGGCGAAGGGACGGATGAGCGCCCCCCAGCGCAAGCAACGCGCGAACTGGATGAAGACGACGCTAGCGATGAACACGCTGATCTCGGGCAGGCGCACGCCTGCGAGCAGCGCGCCGACGCGCGCGAAGTCGACCTTGTGAAAGACGAGCCACAAGAGCACGAGGCTCACGGCGACGCTGAGGACTAGACGCAGGGCGCGCTTCATGAGGCCTCCACGAAAGCGGCAATATCGTCGACGGTGGCGCCTCTGACAATGGCCCATGGGTTGTCGTGCAAGGCGACGCGCACCGCCTGCTCACCGTAGCGCCGGCGCACCTCGAGCAGTCCAGCCGGCACGTAGGTCTCGGCGTCTTGCGTCCGATGGGCGTCGGTCGCGAGCACATGCGCGAGGCCGCGCTCGACGATGGCCCGCGCCCGCGCCACGGCGCCGGGATCGTAGGCGTTGGCGAAGCTGCCGAGCTCAATCTGCAACCGCACGCCGCGCGCGACGAGCCGCTCGAGCAGCGCGAGCTCGAGATAATCGTGGCGCTCAGGGTGCGCGAGCAACAGTCGAGCGCCGCGGCGCTGCAGGCGAAAGATCCAGTCCTCGGGATCAGGCAGACCGCCCCACGGCACCTCGACGAGCAGCCACTCGCCGCGGCCACCGATCGGCACCACGTCGCCGCTCTCGAGTCGCGTCATGAGCAGAGGCGAGATGGTGTGCTCGGCGCTCGGCAAGAGCTGCAACGGCACGCCGCGCGTCACGAGCGCCGCCGCCAGAGCTTCGCGCGCCGCCGTCGCGGCCGGCGGTCGCACATCGCCGCCCGGCCCCTCACCGTGATGCGGCGACGCTGCGACGGCGGCGAAGCCCGCGCGCACGAGCGCCAGCGCCATGGGCACGGCCGCCTCGACGTCGATCGGGCCGTCATCGACGCCGGGCAGCAGGTGGCAATGCAGATCGAGCATCTACCCCTTCGGCTTGATGCCAAGCGTCTTGGCGATGCGGCGGTGCATGCCCTCAGCCTGACCAGCCGTGCGCTGCACGAGGTCAGCCCCGGCGGCCACGATGTCTTCATCATGATCGAGCGCCTTGCCATCGGCGACCATCGCCATCTCGAGCGTCACCGACGGGGCGGCGTTGCCTTTGCGGGCGAACAGCCGCGCCAAGGCGCGTCGCCGCGCTTCGACCATCTCTTCGAGTTGCGCGAGGCGCGCCTTGAGCATCTCGACCGTAACGCCCTTGCCCTTGGTCCAGGCGCTCTGGCGGCCCAAGAACCCTTCGAGGGTCAACTCGATGCTGCCGTCGAGCCCCATCAAGTCGCTCGCGCCCCGCAGTTGCATGGGGTCCGGCGTCTCGATCCCCGCGACCGACGGCGGCAAGACGATCTGACGCAAGTCGCTCGCGCCCTCGCTGCCGCGCAGCGCCTGCATGTTGCGCTGGCGCAGGTTCACCTCGCGCACGCCCGACGTGTCCTGATTGAAGTAGGCGGCCTTGAAGGCCGGCTGCGAGCCGCTCGCCTCGCCCGCCATCGGTGTCGGTGGCCGCCCTTGTGTCGGTGTGCGCGCGCTCGGCGTATCGGTGCGGCCGAGGTCGCGGCTGCGCGGCGGCGCCTTGGTGCCGATCTGCGCGCCTTTGCCGCCCGGCTTGACCTTCGAATTGTCTTCGTCCTCGGGGACGACGAAGGGCACCGGCGGTTTATAGAGGAGGTCGCGGCTCATGGCGTCTCATGTTAGCATCGCCCGGCCCGGGGCTGTAAAGCTACGTCGTCGCCAAGGAGTGTCTTTATGGTCTTCAAGATCGCCACCCGCCAAGACCTGCGCCGTGCCGCGGGCCACTGCATCATCTGCGGCTTCGACGGCACCTCGCTTTCGGCCGAGCTCAAAGAGGTGCTCGACGAGGTGCAGCCCGCCGGGGTCATCCTCTTCGCCCGCAACATCGAGTCGCTCGAGCAGGTGTGCGAGCTCAACCGCGAATTGAAGGCCTCGCGCCCGGGCGATCGCCTGCTCGCGTCGGTTGACCAAGAAGGTGGACGCGTCGCGCGCGTGCGGGCGCCGGCGAGCGAGTGGCCCGCCATGGGCAAGCTCGGCCTACTCGACGACGAGGCGCTCGTGCGCCGCGTTGGCGCCGCCATCGCCGACGAGCTGCGCGCGCTCAACTTCGATGTCGACTACGCGCCCGTGCTCGATGTAGCGACGAATCCGAAGAACCCGGTCATCGGTGACCGCTCGTTCGGTGGCGACGCCAAGACGGTGGCCCGACTCGGCGCAGCCTTCATCTCTGGGCTGCAAGAACGCGGCGTCGGCGGCTGCGGCAAGCATTTCCCCGGCCACGGCGACACCGACAAGGACAGCCACCTCGAGCTGCCGTTCGTCGAGCACGAGCTCGGGCGCTTGCGCGAGGTCGAGTGGCCGCCCTTTAGCGCCGCCATCCGTGCTGGGGTCGGGGCCATCATGACCGCGCACCTGATGGCCATGCCCCTCGATGAAGGCCTGCCGGCGACGCTCTCGAAGAGCGTGCTCGCCTACTTGCGCAACGAGCTCGAGTTCTCGGGCGTCATCGTCAGTGACGACGTCGAGATGAAGGCGCTCGCCGACCACTATCCTTTGCCCACGATCGCGGCGCGCGGCCTCAACGCCGGCCTCGATGTCTTTCTCGCCTGCCACAAACCCGAGGTTGTGCTCGAGCTCTACCGCAGCATCGTGCGCGCCGTCGAAGACGACGCGGTCACGCACGAGACCTTGCTCGGCGCCGAGCGGCGCGTGCTCGCCTGGCGCGACCGCTTCTACAAGCCGGCGCGAGCGTGGCGCGAGGTCAAGGCGGGCATTGGTCCGCATTGCCACGGCAACCTGCTCGAAGAGATCGATACGCGCCTTGCGCAAGGGCTCGCGTAGGCGCACGAACGAAATGGGCCGAGTCGCTCGGAGGCTAGTCGCTCGCCCCCGACTGCGGCGTCTCGGCCCGAAACGGCTCGAGGATCTCGTACAGGCTGCGCTCGGGCTCGACGCCGAGCTCGGCGCGCGCCCGACGCGTATCGAGCACCGAGTTGAACTGGATGTGATCGAGCTCGGCGGCGGGGAACGACGTGAGGTGGTACTTCCACGCCGTATCAGCGATCATGCGCAAGAGCGGATGCGGCACGGGCAGCACGGGCTTGTTGAGGATGGCGAGGATGCGCGAGAGCGGCACGGGCTCGGTGCCCGCCACGTTGTACACGCCACGGATGCCGGGCTCGAGCGCCGCTTCGAAGTAGCGCAACAGATCGTCCTCGTGGATGAGCTGCAGCATCGGGTCGAAGCCCATGAGCTTCGGCAAGAAGCGCAGGCGCATGTACTTCGAGGTGGCGTTGCGCACGTGCGGCCCGACGATGTGCGCCGGGCGCAAGATGACGGTTTGGATGTCGGGGTGGCGCCAAAAGAAGGACTGCACGGCGCGATCGACCGCGACTACGGTGCGGATCTCGGGGAAGCGCTGGCTGCCCATCAAGGGCGCGTCCTCGTCGATGAAGTGGCTGTTGGTCGGCATCGGGCCGTAGACATCGCCGCTCGAGAGCAACACGAGGCTCTTGACCTTGTACTTGGCGACGTAGCGCAACAACGTCTCGGTGCCGATGACGTTGCGCGAATAGAGCTGCTCGCTCGGAATGCGGAAGTTGTGCACGACGCCCATGTGCAGCACGGCGTCGAACTCGTTCTGTCGAAAGACGTCCTCGGCCGGACGGCGGCGCAGATCGATCTGATGGTGCACGACCCCCGCCGGCAACCCCGGGCAAGGCCGCTCGTCGATGCCGACCACGGTGTGGTGGCGTTGCAGACGCATGGCGGCGCGCCGCCCGAGGCGCCCGGAGATTCCTGTCAGTAGAATGCGCACCGTCGCTCCTGTCGCTCGTCTACCAGAAGATGTGCTCGCGCGCGGCGAGCCCATCAGTGATCATCTGCTGCAAGGCCGCCCGCACTTGCTCGACCTTGGCGTTAATCGTCTCGTCTTCGTCGTTGAAGTCGCCCTCGAACGTCATCGGCTTACCGAAGGCAATGCGGTAGCGCGTCGGCAGCGGCAACAAGCCGAGGCCCGGGATCAACGGGTGCAGCGGCGTCACCGGCAAGGCCGGCATCCCGAAGAGCCGCCCGAGGCGTGGCAGATTGTAAAAGGCCGGCGCCTGCTCCTCGGCCCCGATGACGACCGCCGGCACGATCGGCGTGTTCGTCTCGAGCGCGAGGCGCATGAACCCTTGGCCGAAGCGCTGCAGCTTGTAGCGATCGTGCCAGGTCTTGTTCAGGCCGCGTACGCCCTCGGGGAAGACCAAGATGCCTTCCTCCGCCTCGAGCAGGCGCTTGCAGTTCTCGGGGGTGCCGAGGATCTGCCCGCAGCGGGCGAGGAACATCGACACGTAGGGTGTCGCCGGCACGAAGCGCTCGACCATCGAGCGCAGGTAGCGCGGTGGTTCGCGATCGAGAAAGGCGGCGAGCGTGAGCATCGCGGCGTCGAAGGGCAACTGCCCTGAGTGGTTGGCGATGACGAGGCAGCGACCTTCGGGCAGATTCTCGAGGCCGCTCGTCTGACAGCGAAAGTAGCTGCGGTACACCCACGACGCGGGCCCGACGACCTTCTTGACGAACTGCGGGTCGAAGCCAAACGGGTCGACGCCGTGCGCGCCGAGGCGAGTCGGGATGCGCTCGATTCGTTCTTCGAGCTCGGGCCGGGGCGTGACGATCGCGCCGAGCGCATTGCCGGCCTTGCCCGCGAGTTCTATGGCCTTGATTGCTGCGTCAGTGAAATTCACGCGCACCACCTCATCCGAAAAGTTGAGACGCACGTGCTCTTTGCGAACGGACGTGCCTTGCGCGTCCTCGGTCTTCTCGCGAGCAAACACGAGAGCGCCCCCCGCGCATCTATCGACCGCCTCGATGGCTGTCAATCACCTCGGGCGCGTCACCGAGGAGCGTGCCCCGTCGGTCTCCCCTCGGGCGCGCATCTCGGCCACGACCTCGCTCGGCAAGAGCGCCTCGAGCCCGTCGCGGGAGTTGGCCGCGTGCTGCCGCGCCGAGCGAATGCCTTCGACGAGCAGCGGGTGCAGCGCGCCATTCGAGACCACGAGATCAGGTTTGTCCCATGCGACGCGGCCGCCACCCATGCCGCTCACCTGCCCTCCGGCCTCGCGCGCGAGCAGACAGCCGCCGACCACGTCCCAGGGCTTGAGCGCATACTCCCAAAACGCGTCGAGGCGACCACACGCGACATAGGCGAGATCGAGCCCGGCCGAGCCACAGCGGCGCACGCCTTGGCTCAAGAGATTGAGGCGACAAAACTCGGCGTGGTTGTCGTCGCGGCGAAAGAGGCGTTCGTAGCCAAAGCCCGTCGCGAGCACAGCATCGATGAGACGCGCGGTCGACGAGACGTGGATGGGTGCGCCGTTGAGCGTCGCACCCTGCCCGACCTCGGCGACGAAGAGCTCGTCGCGCAAAGGGTCGAAGGTGACCGCCGCGAGCGGGGAGAAAGCGCCGTCCGCCTGGCGCTCCTCGACCGCGATGAGCGTCGCGAAGTGCGGCAGGCCATGGGCGAAGTTCACGGTGCCATCGAGCGGGTCGACGACCCAACGTCGCGCCCCGGCGTCGTTGTGCGCCCCCGTCTCCTCGGCGAGCACGGCGTCGCCAGGGAAACGCCACGCGATCTCGTGCAAGATGAGATCTTCGGCGGCGTGGTCGGCGCTCGTGACGAGGTCGATAGCTCCCTTGTGCGAGATGCTGCGCGCTTTGCCGTAGTAGGACGCGAGCAGCGCGCCCGCGTTGCGCGCCATGTGCACGATGGCGCCGGTGAGCTCGTTCACGTGAGCTCGCTCGCCGCGAGGCGCGCGAGCAACAGCTCGTGCAGCCCGCCAAACGCGCCGTTTGAAAACACCATGACCACGTCCCCCCGCTCGGCCTCGCCCGCCACGAGCGTGGCGATACCTTCGACCTTCGCTTCGGCCTTCGCATGCACGCCGCGGACGCGCAAGTCGGCGGCGAGCTGCTCGGGGCTAAAGCGCGTCGCGGCCGGAATTTCGTTCAAGCGCTCGTGGCTCGCGATGACGACGCGGTCTGCGCCCGCGAAGGCGTCGACGAACTCGGTTTGAAAGACATTGCGGCGCGACGTGGCGCTGCGCGGCTCGAAGATGGCCCACAGGCGGCGGCCCGGCCAGCGCGTGCGCGCCGCGGCAAGCGTGACCGCTACGGCCGTCGGGTGATGGCCAAAGTCGTCGACCACCGTAACGCCACCCGGCTCGCCGCGCACCTCGAGTCGGCGCTTGACGCCCGCAAAGCTCGCGAGGCCACGCGCGAGGTCAGCCGCCGCGAGACCGCGTGGGACGAGCGCGCCGATGACCGCGAGCACGTTCTGGGCGCTCGCCGGGCCCCACAGCGGCACCTGCATGACGCCGAGCGAGCGGCCGTGCAGCACGGCCTCGAAGCTGAGGCCGGCCGGGCCCGACGTGCAGCGCGCCATGTGCAGGTTAGCGTCCGGCGCCGCCTGCTCGGCGTAGAGTGTGACCTCACGGGTGCGCGCGTGCTCGGCAAGCTGTGCCCGCGCCCGCGTCGCGCCGTGCCACATGACGAGGTGCCCGTCTTCGGGCACCTGCGCGATGAGGCGCGCAAAGGAGCGCTCAATGGCCGCGAGCGAGTCGTAGATGTCGGCGTGATCGTACTCGAGGCTCGTGATGACCGCCGTGCGGGCGCGGTAGTGCAAGAACTTCGGTCCCTTGTCGAAGTAGGCGGTGTCGTACTCGTCACCCTCGATGACGAAGAGGTCACCGTCGCTCGAGCGAAAGGAATCAGGATAGCCCACGAGCGCGCCGCCGACCAAGAACGACGGGTCGCGACCGGCCTCGAGCAACACGTGCGCGGTGAGCGCCGAGGTGGTGGTCTTGCCGTGCGTGCCGGCGACGACGATGCAGTGCCGATCGCGGATGCCGAATTCGGCCACCGCTTGCGGCATGGACATAAAGCGCAGGTCGCGCTCGCGCACGACGACGGCCTCGGGATTGGTCGCGCGCACGACGTTGCCGATGACGACCAAGTCGGGACGACGCGCGAGGTGCGCGGCGTCATAGCCCTCGAGGATAGGGATACCCCACTCGCGCAGCTTATCGCTCATCGGCGGATAGACGTGCTCGTCGCTGCCCGCCACCTCGTGGCCCTGGCGCTTGAGCAGCCCGGCGAGCGGGCCGACGCCCGTGCCACAGATGCCAATGAAATAGATGTAGCTCACAGCCGCAACACTCCTATCCCCTATTCCCTCTGCATGACCCGCGCGCCTGCGCCGCGCTAACGCGACGGCCCCCGCAACGGATTTAGCGCCCCTCGGCTCGGCCCGACGATAGGGCCGTCGTAGAACGCCTTCGAGCCCGTGGCCTGGCCTCCTTGCGCCGGCCTCGCCTCGCCGTGCTTAGCGATGATCTCGTAAGCACGGGGTCGCAGCTTGGCAAGCGCCTCGGCCTTGCCCGTAAGCGACGGGTGCGCGGCGTTCGTCAACACGACGCCGATGATGTCGGTCGACAGATCGATCCAGATGGAGCAGCCGGTGCCGCCGAGGTGGCCGACCGAGCTCTGTGAGAAGCGCTTGCCGGCCGCCGAGTTGTTGACGGTCGGCGTATCCCAAGCGAGCGTGCGCGTCGTGCCGGCGACCCGCCGCGAGCGCGTCCAGAAGCGCTTGACCGTGCCGCCCAAAAAAGAGCGGTTGTCGCCCTTGTAGCTCTCCCACAGCGCCGCCACGAGCTGCCAAACTGCATCGACCGTGCCAAAGAGCCCGGCGTGGCCAGCGACACCGCCCATCGCCCAGGCGTTGGCATCACAGACCTCGCCGACCATGACCTTCTTACGCCAGGCGCAGTCCTCGGTGGCCGCAAAGACGCGCCGCGCGAGGCGTTGGCGCCGGCGCACGTCCGCTTGACGCACGAAGAAGAGGTCCTCGGCGACACCAAGCGGCCGATAGATCTCGCGCTCGAGAAAGACATCGAGCGGTTGGCCAACCAGGCTCTCGAGGATGAAGCCGAGCGCCATGAAGCCCACGTCGGATTCGACCGTCTTGTGACCGGGCTCGGCCTCGAGCACAGTGTCGGCGAGGCGTTGCTTGAACCACGGCAGGGCTTTGTCGGTGCCGAGCAGGCGCGCTGATTCGTGCCGCTTGCTCTCTTCGTCGGCGAGGTCCTGCCAAAAGCTGCGCGCGGCCGGAAGACCGCTCGTGTGATCGAGCAGCATGTCGATGGTGATCTTGGCGAAGCGCTCGTTGCGCAGCTCGGGGATGGTCTTGCCAACGCTCGCGTTCAAATCGATGCGGTTCTTGCTCGTGAGCCACAGGGCCGCGAGGCCGGCGCCGAGGGGCTTCGAGAGTGCACCGAGGTCGAAGAGCACGTCCATGCCGACCTTGCGCACGGGCGGCGGCGTGCTCGGGTTGCCGTAGACACCGCGGTGAAAGACGTTGCGGCCGACCGAGGCGACGCACGCGGCCGCCGAGTACGTCTTCTCGTAGATGCCGGTTTGCAGACAGCGATCGAGGTCCGGGACGCTCAAACTGCCCGGGTCCACGGGCGGCGTGGCCGGGCTGCTCGGCCGGCCGACGGGCGGAGGTCTTACGGGAGGCGGCACAGTGCGGGCATCATAGGGGAGAGCGTTTCTGCGCGCCAGGGCTACGGGCGTGCTCGGCCGCAGCGCCTGGCGACGGCGCCTCGACCACGAGCTCCTGGCGCCCGAGGTCGAGCGTGGCGCGTGCGCCCAAGACGACGGGCCGCGAGCTCGGCTCGTGCCCGATCGCCACGTCCATCAGCACGGGCACATCGATCTCGGCGAGCACGGCGGCCACGACTTCGCGCGCCGTGTACCCGGGCGCCGGTGCGCCGTCCTTGTGCGGCTCCTCGCAGTCGGTAAGCTGCCCGACCGCGACGCCACGGGCGCCGGCGAAGGCACCCGCTTGCCAAAGCTGCACGAGCTGCCGATCCAGTCGATAAGGCCGCTCGCCTACGTCCTCGACCAAGACGATGGCGCCGGCGAAGCTCGGCAAATGGCCGGTGCCAACGAGGGAGGTGAGCATCGTGAGGTTGCCGCCGCGCAAGGGGCCTGTCACGACGTCCGCGCGACCATTCGCCGCGGCGCCACGGTAGGCGAGCGCGCTCGGCGCGAACAACAGACCAAACAACTCGCGGCGCGCCTCAGCGCTCCAGCTCACGAGCGTCGTCACGTTGGCGCCGTGCAACGACGCGTAGCCGGCCGCGCTCCAGGCACAATGCAGGGCGGTCACGTCGGAGAAACCGATGAGCCAACGCGGCGCACCCGTACGCAGGCGTTCGGCGAGCCCCGGCAACAGCCGCGTGGCGCCATAGCCACCGCGGGCGACCCAGATCGCCCGCGCGCTCTTGTCGGCGAGCGCCTCTTCGAGCTCGCGTCGACGCCGCGTGTCGTCACCGGCGAGGTAGCGCGCGCGGGCCGAAAGATCGTCGCGCATCACCGGCACGAGACCGGCGGCACGGATGAGCGCCAGGCCGCTCGCCAAGCGCTCGGGCTCGAAAGGACCGCCCGGGGCGATGACGCGCACGCGGTCACCCGATCGCAAAGGCTCTGGCCAACGCAACATGTCCACCGCTATACGTCAGGTGCGTGCGAAAATCGACTTTCACCGCTGCTCGTCGCGGCCTTGGCTCGCACCGCGTCCTTTGGACCGCGGCGCTCAGGTTCACGCTTGGGCTCGGACTCGGGCTTACGCTCGGCGCCACGTTCGGCTGCGCCCCTACGGCCAAGCTCACGGCGCCGGCGCGCGAGCCACTCGCGCACGAGGTCTTTCTCTTGGCGCTCGACGCGCGCGGACGCCTGCTCGTCTACGAGCGTATGACCGGCGGCAACGACGAACGCGCCCTCTACGTGCTCGACCCCGACAATCGGCAGCGCTCGCTCATCGTCGCGCCACCCGCCTTCGACGCCACGCTCGCCCTGCTCGGCACGGCCACCGATCCGCGTCCGCTCGGCCCGCAAGCGACCGCGAGCGCCCTCGCGCTCGATGGCGACTTCGTGTGGCTCGCGCCTGTCTCGACGCGCTCCGAGTTCGACGCGCCCGGCGTTCGCGTCCACCTCATCGACGACACGGTCGAAGTGTGCGAGGGCGACGAATGCGCCGACGCCCTGCGCCTCGCGAGCAGCGAGCAGGGAGGCGTCCTGTGGCTTGGCACCGGCCAGCCCCTCGGCGTCGACACGTCCATCGGCGCGACGTCGTATCTCGGACTCGAAGTGACCTACGACGGCCAGCCGCGCACGCGCGCTGCGCAGCTCGTCGACTTGCGCAAGGCGCGCTCCTTGCTCGTCGGCCGCCGCGCCCTCATCGAGCATCGCGCGGGCAACTATCAGGCAGCGCGCGAGCTGTGGTCGAGCGCCGCCCTGCTCGATCCCCTCTCCCCAATCGCCGCCTACAACCTCGCCTGTGCCCACGCCCGCCTCGGCGACACCCGCGCCGCGCTCGCCGCCCTCGGCCGCGCCATTACGCTCGGCGGCTGGCACTACTTCGATCTCGCCGAGCAAGACGCCGATCTCGCGACGCTCTCGACGAGCGGCGAGCTTGCGCACCTGCGCACGCGTGGGCCACAGCCTATGCCCTGACGGCGCCGACCTCGCGACGCTCGATCTCCACCATGCCGATGCGCTTCTCGTTGGCCTCTTTAATCGTGAAGCGCAGCGGCCCCCAACCGATGACCGTACCGGTGCGCGGCAGATAGCCGGCGCGCGACATGAGAAAGCCAGCCAAGGTTTCGTAGTCGCCGTCCTCGGGAAAATCGACCGCAAGGGCCTGCTCGATCTCCCAGATCGCGACGCGACCGTCAGCGATGATCTTGTTGTCGCCAAGGACGCGAAACTGCTTCTCGTCGACGTCGTACTCGTCCTGAATATCCCCGACGATCTCTTCGATGATGTCCTCGAGCGTCACGACGCCGGCCGTGCCCCCGTACTCGTCGACGACGATGGCCATGTGCGTCTTGCGCCGCTGGAACTCGCGCAGCAGCTCGCTAATCTGCATCACCTCCGGCACGTAGAACGCGGCGCGCACGCTCGCGCGCAGCTCGATGACGGGTGGCGTCGCGCCGGGCGGCAACGCGCAAAAGGCGTTGAAGAGGTCCTTGACGTGCAAGATGCCGACGATGTTGTCGATGGACTCGTCGTAGACCGGCACGCGCGAGTGCCCGGCCTCGACGACGATGCGCATCAAGTCGCCAGGCGAGCAGCCCGCTTCGATGGCGACCATCTCGGTGCGCGGCACCATGATCTCGCGAATGAGCGTGTCGGAGAACTCGATGATCGAATGCAGGAGCTCCTTGCCGCGCTTGCCGAGGGCGTCGGCCTCGGCCTCGACGGCCAGGCGGCCGATCTCATCAGGCGTCCAAAAGGCCGTGTCGAAGCGCGTCGAGCCACCGACGAGTCGCGCTATCGCGCGCACCAGACTGCCGAGCGGATAGGTCACAGGTAAGAGGAGCAACGCAATGCCGCGCACGAGCCGGATGACGCCGATACCCCAGCGCAGCGCGTAGTGCTTGGCGAACGTGCGCGGCACGAGGTGGCCAACGACCAGGACGACCAGGGCAAAGACCGTGGCGAACGCGAAGATCGGCAGCTCCGGCACCGAGCGCAGCACGAGGTTCCAGCCCACGAGGGCGGCGGCGGTGACGCAGCTTAGACGCAGCAGATGCAGCGTGGTGAGAATGCGCCCCGAGGCGCTGAGCCAATAGTGCAGGCGCTGGGCGCCCGGGATCTTGTCAGCGACCGCCGCGCGCACTCGCGCTTCGGTGATGCCGACGAGCGCGGCCTCGGCCGAGGCGGCGAACATGACGCCGGTGAGACAGGCGACGAGCGTGACCCACGGCTGTAGATCTATGACCAAGGCGACCCCACTCATCACCGCCACCAAGCCGGTGGCACCATGTCTTTTTTTGCCCGTGCCGGCAGCTCGGTGAGCAACATTTGCCGGGCGCGCTCGACCCGCCGCATAGCTTCGAGACGAAGCGCCTCCGCGGTCGCGATCGCCTGCCGCACGGCCGGGGTCTCGCGCAAGAGTGGGTTGACGGTCAGCTCGCCTACCTCCTCGGTCCGCTGCCCGAGCTCCTGCGTCGCCGCCTCGAGCTCCTCGCGCCAATGCGCGATGAGCGCCTTCCACTCGGTGCGCCGCTTCGCCTCGCGCACGTAGGCGGGGACCTCGCCCTCTGCGCCCGCGTCCTGCGGCATCGCCGCGATCACTCGCGCGTCCGCCTCAGCATTCGTCAAGGACTCGGGGACGCGAGCCGGCGCCGCGGCCGTGCCTTCGGCCGAGGCGGCTCGATTGTTCTTGCGCTCCTCGGCCTCGCGCAGCTTGGCCGTATACATGCTGAAATAGGGTTCGGGCACTTCGGCGAGCGTGTCGGTCAGGTGCAGGTTGCCCTGGGCGTCGACCCACCTAAAAATGGAGCTGCCCGCGCTCACCGCCGAGCCATGCACAAGAGCGCAAGCGAGCACGAGCACGGCAGCGCTGCGACGCACGCAGCCTCGAAAGGGCAGCCGCCGCATCGCTCAGAGCCCCATACTAATCAGGTAGTCGGCGAAGGCGTGCGCCAAGTAGTTCACGATGTCGATCTCGTGCGACGTATAGGCCGTGCCGTGGGCGCGATTGATGAGCTCGACGGCACCGAAGACGCGTCCGTTCTTAAGGGCGGGCGAGCAGAGGATCGAGCGCGTCTCGTAGCCGAGCGCTTCGGAGATAGCGGCATAGAAGCGCGGATCCTTCTCGGCGTCCGAAATGGCGAGCGCCACGCCTTCCTGGGCGCAGAAGCCCACAATGCCCTGCCCCATCGGCACGCGAAACTTCATCACCTCTTTGGCCTTCGGGCCGCGTGCCGCGGCGAAGTAGAGGTCGGAGCGATTGATGTCCGAAATGAACACCGACCCCGAATCGCTCGGCACGGTACGCATGGCGAGATCGAGCAGGAAGCCCGCCGCGGCCTCGGCGCCGCCCTTGCTGTACAGGTCTTGTGTCTTCTCGAACAGGCTCGCCATCAGATCGTCGAGTGGGCGTGGCTCCTCGACGTGGGCCGGCTTCGCTCGGCCGATCTTCGGCGCCACGACGCCCGTGGCCTTCTCGCGCGTCACGGCGAGATCCGGGGCGGCGTGAAAGCGCGGCGTGGCCCCCTGCGCCGGGACATCGAGTAGTACGGCCTGCTCCTGCTGCGCGTGCACCACCGCGGGCCGCGTGTCGCGGGGACGAATCGCCGGGGCGCGCGGCGAAGCGAGCGCCGGCGTTGGTATCGGTCCAGGCGCCGCCCCCTCGGGGGCGCTGTCACCGAGCTCGCGGATACGAAAGACACGTCCGCTCGTCGGCTCGGTTACGTCGATGCCGAATTCGTTGATGTCACACAAAATATTTCGCACATCGGCCGCATCACCGAGCTTCGACAGCCCGCTGCGCAGCGCCGAAATCCAGCTCTCGGCACGAATTCGCGCCGTGATGTTGAAGCCATCAGGCTCGGCGCTCGGGATAAAGACTTCGAAGAGTGGCATGGCGCGTTGCGCGATACTGCCAAAAAGCGCGCCCGTAGTCGACTGCGTCCGAACGACCCGAGGTACACCGCGGCGCTTCACGCGCCCGCGCGCTCGACGGCGAAGGGCGCGAGCCTACCCGCGAATGCGACCCGACTGGAGGGTGAGCTCACTCTGCAACTGCGCTGCGGTGATGCGGCGCTGCTCGTCTTGCTGGGCCTCGGCGGTCTTTTGCTCCTGCTCGCGCGTTTGCTTGGCCAGCTCCTCGACGCTTTGTGGCACCGCGGTCTCGGCTTTGTCGGCGTACTTCTTCCAGGTCTCGCCGACATCCTGTTGACGACTCGCCTGTTGCACGGCCTCGTCGTTGCGCTGCGCGCCGTCAGTGCTCGCCGACGTCTGCGTCACCGCAGCATCAGCGGCCGCCTTCTGGGCCTGCGCGTCCCGCGCCGCCGACTCCTCGGCCTGTCGGCGTGCGACCGAAAGCACGCCATCGCCATCGCCCCCCTCGGCGCCGCCGACCTTCGCCCCCAAATCGCTGACGCCCGCCATGAGGCCTCCTCGGCGCAAGGGCGCCGCTGCTATCATCCAGGATCGCGAACACCATACACGCAAGGCCGGCGTTGCGGATACCCCTCGACGGCGCAGGCTCGACGGCGTCGTCGAGAGGCGCAGCGCGGCGTCACGCGTGCGCCGCGACACCCTAGTATTGTCTCGCGCGCTCGTGCTCCCTATGATGGCGTCCGTGCGCTTCGCCTTGGCTCAACAGAACCCGACCGTCGGTGACATCGACGGCAACGTCGATGCCCTCATCGCCGCGTATGGCCGAGCATGCGCCGCCGGCGCCGACGTCGTCGTGACCGCCGAGCTTGCCGTCACCGGCTATTCGCCCCGCGATCTTCTCGACCGACCGAGCTTCGTGCGCGATGCGCAGGCGGGCCTCGCTCGTCTCGCGCGGGCCACCGGCCAGACCCCACTTTTCGTCGGCGCAGTGGTCAGCCACGAGGGCGACCCGCTCGCCTCGGCGACGCGCATCAGCAACGCCGCCGTGGTGCTCGCCGAGGGCCGCGTGCAGGCTTGCCATCGCAAGATCTTGCTGCCGACGTACGACGTCTTCGACGAGGCGCGCTACTTCACCCCGGGCCGCGAGGCCACGCTCGTCACGCTAGCGGGCCGCCGTGTCGGCTTGTCGGTGTGCGAAGACGCCTGGAACGACAAAGACTACTGGCGCACTCCCCGCTACGAGCGCGATCCGCTCGCCGAGCAAATCGCGGCGGGCGCCGAGATCCTCGTCAACCTGAGCGCGAGCCCCTACGATCGGCAAAAGCCCGAGCAACGCCGAGCCATGCTCGTGGCTCAGGCCACCCGCCATCAACGCCCGGTCATCTACGTCAACCAGGTGGGCGGCAACGACAGCCTGCTGTTCGACGGTCGCTCGGTCGCCCTCGATGGCACCGGACGTATCGCGCTCGAGGCCGCGGCGTTCGAAGAGACGCTGGCCATGGTCGACGTGCACGGCGGCGCCGTTGCCGCCACGAGCGCGAGCCAGGCTGCGCCAGCGCTGCCTTGGGAGGCCGACGTCACCGCCGCGTTGGTCATGGGCCTCGCCGACTACGTGCACAAGTGCAATTTTCAAAGCGTCGTTCTCGGCCTGTCGGGTGGCATCGACTCGGCGCTCTGCGCGACCTTGGCCGTACGCGCGCTCGGCCCGGATCACGTCATCGGCGTAGGGATGCCCTCGCGCTATTCCTCGCCAGGATCGGTCACCGACGCCCGCGAGCTCGCGCGCCTACTCGGCATTCGTTTCGATGTCGTGCCTATCGAGCCCATGTTCACGGCCTATGTCGACGCCCTCGCCGCGCCGCTGCGCGACCAGGCGCGAGACGTGACCGAAGAGAACCTCCAAGCTCGCGTGCGCGGCGCCTTGCTCATGGCCTACTCGAATTCCCTGGGGGCGCTCGTGCTCACGACTGGCAACAAGAGTGAGCTCGCGGTTGGTTACTGCACGCTCTATGGCGACATGTGCGGCGGCCTGAGCGTCATCGGCGATCTCTACAAGACCGAGGTCTACGCCCTCGCGCGTTACCTCAACGCCAGCGCACCGAGCCTGGTCATTCCGCAAGCGAGCATCGACAAGCCACCATCGGCCGAGCTGCGCCCGAACCAGACGGACCAGGACACACTGCCCCCTTATGCTGAGCTCGATGCCGTGCTCGCGGCGTATATCGAAGAGACGCTCACCTTCGACGCCATGGTGGCGCGCCATCTTTCACCTGAACTCGTCCGGCGCGTCATCGGCATGGTGGACCGCTCCGAGTACAAGCGACGCCAGGCCGCCCCGGCTCTGCGCGTCAGCCGCAAAGCCTTTGGCGAAGGTCGACGCCTACCCATCGCGCAGCGCTACGTGATGCGCTAGGCCTGGTTCGCCACGTCGCGTGTGCCCCCGCTGCCCCTACAGCAACCGAAACAGCAGAACGATTCTCGAGCATCTTGGCACAAGGGGTGCTATCACTAGAGGGGTCATCAGGCCGCACGCTCGGGGGAACGAGAGCCGTTCCTGAAACGGCAAGAAGGCAGCGACGCGCATGACCGGGGTTCGCGATAGCGCTCGGGTATTGACCCTCCTCACTCTGGCTGTTTTGGCCGTGCAGTGCACGCGCCGGCCGGCCAAGGGCAACTGTCCGAAATGCCCTGCCGGCAGCGTCTGCGTCGATGGCAAATGCCATCCCGTCTGCTCCAACGACGCGCAGTGTCCGAGCGCGTCGCGTTGCCAAGACGGGGTTTGTGCGCTCGTCCTGAATCCGTCTTGCACCTCGAACAAGCAGTGCAGGACGCCGGCGACGAGCTGTGACGAAACCGAGGGCCTTTGTCTCGCTGGCGCCTGTTTCTACGCGCACCAGGCCGGCCGCACGCCCTGTGCGCTCCCCGACGGCTCGAACGGCGTGTGTCTCGAGGGGGTCTGCCTCGTTCCGGACACTTTTCCGTGCGACGCAAACGACGTCTGCGCGCCGGACGTCTGCATCGCAGGCTTCTGCCACGCGCCTGCGGGATTCCGTGGGCCCTGCGACAAGGACTCCCCGGACCAAGACTGCGCGGCCTCGCTCGCGTGCGTGCAGGGCAGTTGCCTCTGGACTACCGGTTTGCCGTGCATGGCCAACGTCGATTGCGCCGGAACGTGCATCGGCCTCGTCTGTCAGCCGCTCTCGGCCATCACCGAGCCCTGCGACCAGGGCGACAGCGGGGATTGTGCGACCGGGGCGGTCTGCGGCGGCCTGAGCCTGTGCGAGGCGGCTATTCCGTGCTTCGAAAACGGCGCCTGTACCGCGCCGCTGTCCTGTGTGACCGGCTTCTGTCGCACCCCGAGCACGACGGGCGGTCGTTGCGATCGGCCGAGCGATCATGCCGACTGCGCCGCGAACCACGTCTGCCAGGACGGCCTCTGCCTGCTTATTCTCTATCAGCCTTGCACCTACGACGCCGGCTGCCTGAGTGGGGGCTGCGACCTCGATCCGAACACCGGTGTTAGGGACTGTCGCACGCTCTACGGCGCTGCCTGCGCCAGCACGCCCGAGTGCGCGCGTGGATGGCTGTGCCTCGGCGCCCCGCTCGTCTGCAGCGCCTGCCCAGACAACCCGACCTGCGACGCAACCTACCCGGGCTTCGTCTGCCGCTTTGCCGCCGTGGACTCCGTGGCGCCGAGCTGCCTGCCGCGTGGGGACGTCGGTGCCCCCTGCGATCTCGCCGATGGCGCCGCCGACTGCGCGAGCGCGCTCAACTGTGACGCTGCGACGAGCACCTGCCGCCGTATCGACGGTGAGCCCTGTGTGGCCGTCGAGGAGTGTTTCATCGGCAGCACCTGCGAGTTCGACGCCACTTTGCATCCGAGCACCAGGCTGTGCTGCGGCGCTGCCAAGACCTGCTGTCAGGGGGACGCCTTCGACAGTCAGTGTCCGGCCGGCAGCCATTGCGACGCCAACGAGTGCGTCGCCAATCTCACCGACGGCCAGACGACCTGCAACGAGAACAGCGACTGCGCGAGCGGCAACTGCGACCTCGTCAGCGTGACCCATCCGGAGACAGGGCGTTGCTGCGCGAGCGGTTTCGCGTGCTGCGATTCCGATACGGGCGACTGCGCGGCGGGCTGGGCGTGTCGAGCGAGCATGTTCGAGTGCGTCTCCGGCAACCTCAATGCCGCGTGCGACGACAACCTCGATTGCCATCTCGGCCTCTCGTGCACCGGCAACCTGTGTACGTGCGATGTCACGCCGGTCAACGGCAGAGGCACAACGTGCGGCGGCACCACTGCCATCGACGTCGGCACCTTCCCCGATGACGCGAGTCGCGGCGTCGTCACCGTGACGGGTACCATTCCGCCGAGCAGCAACTCCGTCCTCTACCGTTTCTATGCCAGCGATCTGTCGCCGACCTCGGAAGCAGGCGGAGACAACTTCCACGTGCGCGTCAACTTCGCGCTCGCGGGAGGCAATCCCAACGCCGAGTTCGTCTTCGACGTCTTTCAGACCGACTGCAACACGACCCTCGGCACTGGCCTGACCCGCTTCGACTGGTACACCGACTTCCTGAGCGGCGGCGGTGGGGCGGGGACGGTCGGGGAGCGGCCGTGTACGGCCAATCCCGGCACGACAGGCGCCAACACGCTTGGTTACACGACGGCGATCGATTACTGCGCCGACAACTCGCGCACCTTCTTGGTTCGGGTGCAGCACGTTGGGGCCTACACGCGCTGCGTTGGCTACACGCTCGAGATCAGCAACCAGTACCGCGCGGGTGCCCTCGCGCCGCAGGACTGAGAAGCTCGACTGCCCGCCGGTCGCGCGGTCGAGCACGCCCACGATCCTTTTCCGACACGTCGTGAAGCACCGCGTCTTGACGAGACTGACACGTCAGTCTAGTACGCGGCCTTCGTCGCAGCTCATCGGGCTGCCGGAGGGATCATGCAGCAACGCTACGTCGGCTTCGATTTGGGCGCAGAGTGCATCAAGGCAGCCGAAGTGCTGCGCGACGGCGAGACGCTGTCGGTCGTACGCACGCACTGCATCGAGCACAAGAAGGACCCCCGCCAAGCGCTCGAGCAGCTCTTCGTCACCCTCGACATGAGCACCTGCGCCGGGGCCGCGGTGACCGGCCGCATGCAGCGTATGCTGCGCGTCGCACCCGTGCCGATGAAGGCCGCCGTCAGCGAAGCCTTACCGTTGCTCTTCGGCTCCGTCGCTCCCTGGACTGTCGTCTCGATCGGCAGCCACGGCTTCGCGGTCGTCGACATCCCCGAAGCCGGGATAAGCCACGTACGCGATAACGCGCGTTGCTCGCAGGGCACCGGCAACTTCTTGCGACAACTCGTCGAGCGCTTCGGCCTCACCTTGGCGCAGGCCGACGAGCTGTGCGCGGCCGAAGGCGACGGCGCGGCGCTCTCGGGCCGATGCCCCGTCATTCTCAAGACCGACATGACCCACCTCGCCAACTGCGGCGAGAGCCAGGGGCGCATCTTGGCCGGCCTCTACGACGCCGTGTGCGACAACGTGCAGACGCTCGTCAAGCCGGCGCCCGAGGGCACGCGCCTGCTGCTCATCGGCGGCGTCGCGCGCTCGAGCCGCATCCGCCAGCGCTTCAGCGAGCTCGCGAGCAAGCGCGGCATGGTGCCGGCCGAGTGCACGTACGAGCAGGCCCGCTGCCTCGAGGCGATTGGTGTGGCAGCCATCGCCGCGCGCCGCGAGCTGCGGATCGAGAACCCGAAGGACCTCTTGGCCCCGACCCAGGAGACCCACTTCGAGCGTCTCCCTCCCCTGTCGCAGAGCCTCGCGCGCGTGCAGCGCATGCAGCCGACGACCCCGACCCTAAAGCCGGGCACGACGGTCACACTCGGCCTCGATATCGGCAGCACCGGAGCCAAAGCCTTGGCGCTCGACGTCGTCACGAAGCAGCCAGTCTGGCACGCCTACACCTACACGCTCGGCAACCCGGTACGCGCGGCGCAGGACCTCATTGCACAGCTCTGCAAAGTCGAAGGCGGTGCGCCCGTCATCAAGGCCATCGGTGTGACCGGCTCGGGTCGCGAAGTCATCGGCTCCTTGCTTTCGAGCTGCTACGGCCGCGAGCAGGTCTTCGTGCTCAACGAGATCGCGGCGCACGCCGAAGGGGCGCTGCACCACAACCCGAACGTCGACACCATCTTCGAGATCGGCGGCCAAGACGCCAAGTACATTCGCTTGGACGGCGGCCGCATCTGCGACGCGGCGATGAACGAAGCGTGCAGCGCCGGCACCGGGTCCTTTATCGAGGAGCAAGGGCGCAAGCTCGCCGGCGTCGGCGGCGTGGCCGAGATGTCCGCCCTCGCGCTTTCCGCTGACCACGGCGTCTCGCTCGGCCAGCATTGCTCGGTGTTCATGGCCGAGATCATCGACCAGGCGACCGCCGCGGGCGTGGCCGTGCCGAGCATTGTCTCGGGCATCTACGACGCGGTCGTGCAGAACTACTTGAATCGCGTCAAGGGTACGCGCTCGATCGGCAACCTCATCTTCTGCCAAGGCATGCCATTCCAATCGGACGCGCTCGCCGCCGCGGTCGCGCGCCAAACCGGCCGCGCCGTAGTCGTCCCCCCCCACCCGGGCTTGACGGGCGCGCTCGGCATCGCCCTATTGGCCTTGCGTGAGCTCGGCGCCGCCGCCGAGGTGAGCGTGCCGCTCGCGCGCTTTCTCGAAGCGAAGCTCGAGCGCCGCGACCAATTCGTCTGCCCGTCGACCAAGGGCTGCGGCGGCGGCGGCAACCACTGCCGCGTGCAACGCCTGACAACCGAGGTCGCGAAGCAGCGCCAAACGTTCACGTGGGGCGGCTCGTGCTCGCTCTATGACGGCGCCACGAGCGCCAAGCGCGGCGGCAAGAAGAAGCTACCCGACGGCGCGCCCGAGCCCTTCGCCGAGCGCGAGCGCCTGCTCGACGAGCTGTGCGCCGCGCTTCCCGCAAACACGGCGCGCGGCACGGTCGCGATGAGCGACGAGTTCGCGCTCAAGGGCCTCGTGCCGTTCTTCGCGACCTTCGTGCACGCGCTCGGCTACACGCCGCGCATCTTGCGCCACGCGGGCCGCGCCGACCTGCGGCGCGGCATCGATATCGCCAACGTGCCGTACTGTGCCCCGATGCAGCTCTACCACGGCGTCGTCTCACGCCTCCTCGACGAAGCGCCCGACTACCTGCTCGCGCCGATGCTGCGTGAGCTGCCGCGCGTGGCCGCCGAGCCAAACTCGTCGACTTGCCCGGTCGTCCAAGCCGGCCCGGGTCTCATCCGCGAGGCCCTGATGCGCGGCAACACGCGCACGCGACTGCTCGCCCCGGTCGTCGACATGGAGGGGGAGAACTTCGGTTCAGCGTCAGTGCGTAAAGTCTGTCGTCAGCTCGCCAAGGAGCTCGGCTGCCCCGAGCAGTGGCGCGCCGCCTTCGACAAGGCCCACCGCGCCCAAGACGCCTTCGCCGCCGGTTGTCTCGCCCTCGGGGAGCGCGCGCTCGCCTTTGCGCGCGCCCACGACGTGACGCCCGTCGTCGTGCTCGGCCGCTCGTACACCATCCACAACGAGGTGCTCAACTCGAGCGTCCCGGCCATCCTGCGCGAGCAGGGCGCGCTCGCCATCCCGGTCGACTGCTATCCGACGGCGCCGAGCGTCCCGGTGTTTCACGACACGATCTGGCACTACAGCCAGACGAGCCTGCGCGCCGCGCACGACATCCGGCGCAACGACGGCATCTACGGCGTCTTCTGCTCCAACTACTCGTGCGGCCCCGACAGCTTCAATCTGCACTTCTTCAGCTACATCATGGAGAATAAGCCGTTCGCCATCATCGAGACCGACGGGCACTCGGGCGACGCCGGCACCAAGACGCGCATCGAGGCCTTCCTCTATTGCGTCGACGCCGATCGCAAGGCTCTAGCCGCGGCGAAGCACGAGCGTCCGTGCAACAACCTGCGCGCGCTCGAGCTCGTGTCGCCCCACGTCCTCGATGTCAAGGAGCGCGGCGAGATCATGCTCATCCCGCGCATGGGCGTCGGCGCTGAAGTGACGGCCGCCATGATGCGCGGTGAAGGTATGCGCGCCGAAGCCTTGCCCCTTCCCGATCGCGACGCCCTGGCGCTCGGCCGCAAGCTGACGAGCGGCAAGGAGTGTATTCCCTACGCCATCACGCTCGGCAGCACCCTCGCCCGGCTCGAGCAGGCGCGCGACAGCGACGACAAGTTCGCGCTGCTGATGCCGACGGCGAGCGGGCCGTGCCGCTTTGGCGCCTACAATCTCGCGCACAAGATCGCCTTCGAGCGCGCGGGCTATGCCGATAAGCTGCGCATCTGCTCGCCCTCGGACATCAACTACTTTGCCGGGCTCGCGCCCGACTTTCAGCTGCGGCTGTACTTTGGCCTCGCGGCGGCCGACCTTTTGCAGGCGGCACTTCTCGACGTGCGGCCGGTCGAAAAGAGCCCTGGAGCGGCGCAGGCCATCTTCGATCGCCACTACGGCGCGCTCTTGCGCCACGTCGAGACGATGCCCTCGACGCACATGATGCAGACACTGCGCGAGATTCCGCGGCGCATGGCGGGCGTGCGCGACATCATCCAGCGCGCCGCACGCGAGTTCGCGGCAGTTAAGGACTTCCACAAGGACGTGCCCACGGTCGCAGTCGTCGGCGAGATCTACGTGCGCCTCGACCCGTTCGCCAACGACTACATCGTCGAGCGGCTCGAGCAGCGCGGCGTGCGGGCACGCCTCGCGCCGGTGACCGAGTGGATCGAGTACACGGCATGGAGCGCGGTGCAGCGCATTGTCGAGGAGCGCCCAAAGCCGGGCGACCGCCGCGCCGAGGTGTACCTGACGGCCGCCCTGCAAGAGGCGGTCACCGGACGTCTGCACGATGATCTTGGACAAGCCCTCGGCTGGGGGCCGCGCACGCGCACCTCGGACTCGCTCGCCCTCGGCTCGCGCTACGTCGACACGCGCCTGCTCGGCGAGGCGGTGCTGACGCTCGGCTCAGCCCTGCACGAGTATACGACGCACGAGGTGGACGGCGCGCTGTCGGTCGGCCCGCTCGAATGCATGCCCAACAAGATCGCGGAGTCGCACTTTGCGCGCGCCGACGTCGACTTCGGCATCCCGACCCTGACCCTCTCGCTCAACGGCGATCCGGTCGACGAGAGCCTGCTCGACGCCTTCGTCTACGAGGTGCGGGAGCGGCGCGACCGGCTGCGCAAAGCCCCCCATCCGACCTTGCAGCCGAAGCCCTTCGTGACTATGGGAAAGGCTGCGGCACGAGGGCTGTTGTCAGCGGCTCTGACGCTCATCCCGCCGACACGTGCGGGCGCTAAGGCAGCGGGCACGCGTCCGGGACACTCTTCTGACGCGGAGAGCTAATGGACAAGGCCGACCGCAAGGAGCAGATCATCCGCGCCGCGGCGGTGGTCTTCGCCAACAAGGGCTTCCACGAGGCGGCGGTGAGCGACATCATCGCCGAAGCCGGTATCGCGCGCGGCACCTTCTATCTGTACTTCACGAGCAAGCGGTCGATCTTCGACCACATCCTCGAGACGGTCTTCTCGCGCATCATGGCGGAGCTGCGACCGATTGACGTCGAGACGCCCTTTTGCGCGGCGAGCATCGTCGAGCAGGTGAGCGACAACGCCCGCCGCTTAGCCGGCCTCGTCGCGAGCGAGCAAGACTTGTTTCGCGTGTTGCTCGCCGACTCGGGCGGCCTCGACCAAGAGGTGCGCACGAAGCTCGCCGTCTTCTACGCGCGGCTGGCCGAATGGACCGCAAGCTCACTCGAGCAAGGCATCGAGCTCGGGATCGTGCGGCCGTGCAACACCGCGATCGCGGCGCACGCCCTGCTCGGCCTAGCGCGCGGGCTCTTTCTCGCTTGGGTCTTGGGCGAGCTCCTTATCGACGTCGAGGCGCTCGTGCACGAGGTCATGGCGTTGCTCGGCGACGGGCTGCTGCATGCCCAGTCGACGAGCGCGAGCAAGGTGGGGCCGCTGGCGAGAGCGGCGCGGCGCCGGCACGGCTAGAGGGTGGCGGCCCGCGACCTGACGTTGCGCATCGAGGGCGCTTCGGCCCTGCTTTATCGCCGCCACGCCCGTGCCTACCAACGCTGCGACGCGGCCCAGGCCTTCTTGCTCGTCGCGAGCGTCGAGGCCCATTGGCGAGCTGCCCTCGCAACGTTGGGCGGCAGGATCGGTCAGCAGCGGGCCGAGGACGCGCTCAGCGCGCTCAACACCCTCGGTGCGTTCAACGACATGGGTCGCTTCGACGGACGCGTGCTCGAGCTGCCGAGCGTCAGCGGCGCCTATTGTGCGCCCCTCGTGGCGCATCTCGGCGTCACCTCGGCCTGCAACTTCTCCTGCGCCCACTGCTACTCGTCGAGCGGTAAACGCGACCCCGACGAGCTGAGCACAGCCGAGATCGAGGCTCTCATCACCGAGCTCGCGGCGATCGGTTGCTGCAAGCTCGTCCTCGGCGGCGGCGAGCCCTTGCTGCGCGACGACCTCGCCGCCGTCGTCCGCCACGCCGACGCTCTCGGCGTTGATGCCTTCGTGCACACGAACGGCTCCTTGCTCACGCACGAGGTCTTACAGGAACTCGCCGCCTGCCCACCCGCCGGCCTGAGCGTCAGCCTCGATGGGCCCGACGCGGCGAGCAACGACGCCATCCGCGGCCCACGCGCCTTCGCCCGCACGCAAGCGGGTCTCGCCCTCTTGCGCAAGCACTATCCGCCGGGCTTCACGGTCTCGGCCACCGTGATGCCACGCAACGCGGACACCGTGGCGGCGATGGTGGACGTGGCCGCCCATGCCGGGGCGCGTCTGTTGCTCGTGCGCCCTTCCTACCCGGCCGGCGAGGCCCTGCACGATGACACGCTCGTCTGCGACCGCGAGACGTTCGTTCGCGTCGCCGACGCGGTGCGCCAGCGAGCCGCGGCGATCGGCATGGCGGTCGATGTCCACCACCCAGACGAGTGCGGCACGCCGGGCTTTGCCGGCTTCGGCTGCGTGGCTGCGCGCCTCGTTCTAGGCATCACGCCGCGCGGCGAGGTCACGCCGTGCCTGAACCTGCCGACGCGCTTCGTCTCGGGGAGCCTGCGCGAGCTGCCGCTCATCGAGCTTTGGCGCGCCGGCACGTCCTTCGTGGCGCTGCGCGACCTCGTGCCCAACGCCAAATGCGCGGTCTGCAGCACCTACGAGACCTGCCGAGGCGGCTGCCGTGTCCGCGCCTTGCAGGCTCGCCACGACCCGAACGATTGTGATACATGGTGTCGGGAAGCCTCCTCAGGATGCGAGGCAGCTCTGCCCGTGCCGGCGGAGCGAGGGCATGTGACGCAAACATCAATGGAGTAGAGGATGGACATCAACATCAAGCAGAGTCAGGCCGTCATCAAGCGCGAGCTCGACGCTCTCGCCAAGCAGGTGGGCGAAGACGAAGTCGTCAATCCCAAGGACGCGAGCCCGACCGTCAAGGCGCTCATGAAGGTCGTCGCCGCCGAGGTGGCCGATGGCTGCGCCACGTCGATCGCCACCGACGTAGCGCACATGCGTAAGGCTCTCAAGACCGTTGGGGTCGCGGCCAAGAAGGCCGATGTCAACGGCGACGGCACGCTCGATACGCAAGAGCAGAAGAAGATGAGCCCGCTCGCCGTGCGTCTGCTGGCCTCGGCCGCGGCTGAACCCGTGCCCCCGGGGCCGGTCGATCCGGGCTGCTCGACGCCGCCCGTTCACACCGGCTGCTAGGCGCCGCTCGCCTCGGGCGGGCAGACACACACGAGGTTGCGGTCGCCAAAGGTGTTGTCGACGCGCCCGACCGGCGGCCAATACTTGTGTGCACGCGTAAACGATGTCGGGAAGGCGCCCTGCTCGCGCGGATAGGGGCGCACCCACTCGTTGGCGCACACCACGTCGGCCGTGTGCGGCGCGTTCTTGAGCGGGTTGTTGGCGCGATCAAGCGCGCCACTCGCCACGGCCGCAATCTCACCGTGGATGGCGATCATGGCGTCACAGAAGCGATCGAGCTCGCACAAGGGCTCGCTCTCGGTCGGCTCGACCATCATCGTGCCACCGACTGGCCAGCTCATGGTCGGCGCGTGAAAGCCGTAGTCCATCAAACGCTTAGCGATGTCATCGACCTCGATGCCGGCACTCGCCTTGGCTTGACGTAGATCGATGATGAACTCGTGCGCGACGCGGCCGCGTTTGCCGCGATAGACGATCGGAAAGTACGACTCCAGGCGCTTGGCCATGTAGTTGGCGTTGAGAATGGCGACCGCCGTGGCGCGCGTCAGGCCCGCCCCGGCCATCAGGCGCATGTACATCCACGCGATGGGCAGGATGCTCGCGCTGCCATAAGGGGCCGCCGACACCGGCCCGATGGCGCTCTTGCCGCCGACCGGCACCACGGGATGGCCAGGCAAGAACGGCGCGAGATGCGCGGCGACAGCGATGGGCCCAACTCCCGGGCCACCGCCACCGTGCGGGATGGCGAACGTTTTGTGCAAGTTGACGTGGCAGACGTCGGCGCCGATTTGCGCGGGGCGAGCGAGGCCGACCTGCGCGTTCAAGTTGGCGCCGTCCATGTAGACCAGGCCGCCGTGCTCGTGCACGACCCGGCAGATCTGCAAGATGCCCTCTTCGAAGACGCCGTGCGTCGAGGGGTAGGTCACCATGAGCGCCGCGAGCTCGTGCTTGTGCAAGGTGGCCTTGGCCTCGAGGTCCGCGAGGTCGATGTTGCCCTGCGCGTCACAGCTCACGCTGACGACCGTGAGACCCGCCATCGCCGCGCTCGCTGGATTCGTGCCGTGCGCCGACTGCGGAATGAGGCACACCTTGCGCTCCGCTTGGCCGCGCTCGTCGTGATAGCGACGAATGACCAACAGGCCTGCGAACTCGCCCTGCGCACCGGCATTCGGCTGCAGCGACACCGCGGCAAAGCCGGTCACCTGCGCGAGCATGCGCTCGAGGTCGCCGACGAGCGCCAGGTAGCCCGCCGTCTGCTCGCGCGGCGCGAACGGGTGCAGGCCCGCGAACTCGGGCCAACTCACAGGCATCATCTCGGAGGCGGCGTTGAGCTTCATCGTGCACGAGCCGAGCGGGATCATGGCCGTGTTGAGCGCGAGATCGCGCTGCTCGAGGCGGTGCACATAGCGCATCATCTCGGTCTCGGAGTGATGCGAGTTGAACACCGGATGCTGCAAGTACGCGCTCGTGCGCCGCAGGACGGCGGGCACGACCTCACCCCCGCTCTCGAGGTCTGCGAGCGCGAAGTCGAGCTTGCGGCCGAGGGCGAAGGCTTCGAGCAGCGCCGTGACATCACCGAGCGTCGTAGTCTCATCGAGCGCGACGCCGAGCGTGGCCGAATCGAGCAAGCGCAGGTTCATGCGGCGCGCCGCCGCCGCCGCGAGGACGTCTTTAGCGCGGCCGGCGCCAACGCCGAGCCGCAACGTATCGAAGAACGCCGCGTGCTCGACTTTGACGCCGAGGCGCGCGAGGCCCGCAGCGAGCAAGCGGGCGAGGCCATGCACGCGCTCGGCGATGGCACAGAGGCCCTTGGGGCCATGGTACACTGCGTACATGCCGGCCATGATGGCGAGCAGCGCCTGCGCGGTGCAGATGTTGCTCGTCGCCTTCTCGCGTCGGATGTGTTGCTCGCGCGTTTGCATCGCGAGGCGCAGCGCCGGCTTGCCGCGCGAATCGCGCGAGACGCCGATGAGCCGACCCGGCATGTGGCGCTTGTAGGCGTCGCCGACGGCGAAAAACGCTGCGTGGGGTCCGCCGAAGCCGAGCGGCACGCCGAAGCGCTGCGCCGAGCCGA
>Ga0315268_10000125_pt1 | contig 88299 bp, 64 predicted proteins | sample C1_top_MG_FD_204535 | JGI IMG/M metagenome (GOLD analysis project Ga0315268, IMG submission 204535) | Sediment microbial communities from Yellowstone Lake, YNP, Wyoming, USA - C1_top | ecosystem: Environmental > Aquatic > Freshwater > Lake > Sediment | place: USA: Wyoming | collected 2017-08-01
GGTGACCTTTCGACAGCCGGGCAAGACCTGGAAAAACTGGCTGAGCAGGTGCAATCAATGAGCGAGAGCGAGCGCCAGGCACTGGCGCAGACCCTGGCACAGATGGCAGCCCGCGCCGGTCAAGCGGGCGATTCCCCCCTGGCCCAGGCGCTGGCCGAGCTTTCTCAAGCAGCACAATCCGGAGATGCGCAGGCAGCTACCCAGGCAGCCCAGAAAGGCGCCCAGGCGTTTCAGAAAGCCCAGCAACGGCTGGCGAACCAGGCTGCCATCCAGCGGGCGCTCTCGCAGGTGCAATCCAGCCGCCAGGCGATGGCACAGGCCGGCCAGCCAGGCAGCCAACGCGTCCAAGGTGTGGAGCAGGGCAGCCAACAGGGACAGAATCCCGGCCAGGGTGGCAGCCAGGGGCAGAACCCGGGCGGCGGGGGTGGTAGCCAGGCCAATACCCTGCCGCCTTTCCAGGGTAGCGGCAAGGCCAATCCACCGACCGGCTCGAAACCCGGCTCCACCGGTGCTGATCTCAGCGGGCAGGTTTACGCGCCCCAGCAGAGCGGCGGGAACAAAGAGCTGTTTATCCCCGGGCAAGATACCGGCCAGGGAACCACGGAGGAGAGACAATCGCAAGAACCGCTGCCTGGCTCACCCAACCCGGCTCTGGTTCCCTATGCGGATGTGTTCCAGCGCTACCTGGATTCTGCTCACCAGGCCCTCGACCAGACCTATATCCCGGCTGGATTGAAGAGCTATGTGGAAAAGTATTTTGAGCAGCTGGAGCCGTAGCGAGAGACCAGGTACCTATCTATCGAATCACAGGAGAACCCATGCCAGATACCCCTATCGATGCCAATTCCTTTCGCACCATTGCGACTGCTATTGAACAACAGGTCGGGCAGGTGATCGTCGGGCAGCAGGAGCTGGTGCGCCAGACGCTCATCACCTTGCTGGCGGGCGGTAATGCACTTTTAGAGGGCGTGCCCGGGCTGGGTAAAACCATGCTGGTGCGCACCCTGGCTCAGGCGATAAACTGCGCCTTCTCACGCATCCAGTTTACGCCTGACCTGATGCCGGCTGATATCGTCGGCACCAACCTGATTGTCGAGGATGAACAGGGTCGGCGCCAGTTCCAGTTTGAGGCCGGGCCGATCTTTGCCAACCTGGTGCTGGCTGATGAAATCAACCGCGCCACGCCCAAGACCCAATCGGCCATGCTGGAAGCGATGCAGGAACACTCGGTGACCGTGGCCAAGAGCACGCGCCGCCTGTCTGAGCCGTTCTTCGTCCTGGCTACTCAGAATCCGTTGGAGATGGAAGGCACTTATCCACTGCCAGAAGCGCAGTTGGACCGCTTTTTCTTCAAGATCAATGTGCCCTTTCCATCGGTGGATGAGCTGGTCGAGATCGCCAACCGCACCACTTCCACCACAGTTCCGCGGGCTCAGCCGGTAGCGGATGGACCTGCGATCTGTGCCATGCAGGAGCTGGCGCGCGGCGTGCCGATCGCCCCGCATGTGACGGCCTTTGCTGCCCAGGTGCTCAAGGCCAGCCATCCCCAGGAACCTGCCAGCCCGCAAAAGGTGCGGGATTTCGTGCGTTATGGTGCCAGCCCGCGCGGTATGCAAGCCATGATCCTGGCAGGCAAGATCATTGCCCTGCTGGATGGGCGCTACAACGTGGCCTTTGATGATATCCGCCAGGCGGCGATCCCCGCCCTGCGCCACCGCCTGATCCTCAACTTTGAAGCGCAGGCGGAAGGCATCACCACCGACCAGGTCATAGGTGAAGTGCTTGAAGCGGTTGTGCCGGTAGAAGCAAGATAAACCCGAAGCGTGGCATGAGCGAGCGATTATTCAGCGAAGACTTCCTGCGCCGCCTGGAACGACTGGCATTGATTGCCCGGCGAGCGGTGCGAGGCCAGACACAGGGCGAGCGGCGCAGCCCGCGGCACGGCCAATCAGTGGAGTTTGCCGATTTCCGTCCATACGTGGCTGGCGACGATATCCGTCGCATTGACTGGAATGCCTATGCCCGCCTGGAGCGCTTTTTTATCAAGCTGTTCGTCGAGGAAGAAGACCTGACGGTGCATTGCTTGATCGATACCAGCCCCTCGATGAATTGGGGGCAACCGGGCAAACTGTGGTATGCCATCCGAGCAGTTGGGGCGCTGGGCTATATCTCTCTATCCCGGTTGGATCGCATCAGCGTGACCGCGGTGGGAAGCGATGGTCATTTTCCTCCGGCGCGCGGTAAGCAGCAGGCATTGCCACTTTTCTCCTTCTTGCAGGGGTTGGAAAGCCAGGTGAGCAGCGCAGGGAATGGCTCTTACCCCAGGGACATAGTCCCTGGCTATTCCACCAGGGACGTTGCTCGCGCATTGCAGGCCTATGCAGCAAGTGCCAGTCGCCCGGGACCGCTGGTGTTGCTCTCCGACCTGATGGACGATGGCTGGCTGGAAGGATTGCGGATGCTCGGGGGGCGCGGTTTTGAGGTCACGGTATTGCACATCCTGGCGCCGGATGAAGTCGATCCGCAGATTGAAGGGGATTTCAAGCTTTTAGACCGCGAAAGCGACGCCACGGTAGAGGTCACCGCCGATTACCAGCTGCTGGCGCGCTACCGCCAGACTCTGACCGCCTGGCAGGAGGAAATCCGCCGCTTCTGCATAGCCCGCCGGATGAATTATGCTCCAGTCTTGACCATGCTGCCATTGGAAGACCTGCTTTTTGCCTGGCTGCCGCGCAAAGGGGTGCTGCGATGAATTTCATCGCCCCGGGTGCATTTGCCCTTGGCCTGCTATTGCCGGTTATTGTGGCGTTCTATCTGCTCAAGCTGCGGCGGGTGGAACGCCAAGTATCCAGCCTGTACCTGTGGAGGCGGATGGTGCAAGATGTGGAGGCGAATGCTCCCTGGCAGCGGCTGCGCCCCAACCTGCTGATGATCCTGCAGCTCCTCTTCCTGGCCGCGTTGATCCTGGCGCTGACCCGACCGTTCACCTGGAGCCAGGGCGTCACGGGAGATGCAGCCATCCTGATCCTGGATTCCTCAGCCAGCATGGCTGCCACGGACACCACTCCCAATCGCCTGGAGGCTGCCAAAGCCCGTGCCCGGCAGTTGATCATTGATCTGGCAGATACTACTCGCCTGACCATCATTGAGGCCGGGAGGCAGGCGGCAGTTCGGTTGGCTTCCAGCCGCGACCGTCGGCAGGCGCGCCTGGCCATCGACTCCATCCAGCCGGGTACGAGCGGCAGTGATATGGGGGTGGCACTGGAGCTGGCCTCGGCGATTGCTGCTCGCCAACCGGGTTCTGAGATCATCGTGCTCTCGGATGGCAAGGTAGAGCTGCCTGAGCGCCTGGCGCTCAAGGGCAGGCTGCGTTTCTTGCCGGTGGGCACCAGCTCCGAAAACCAGGCCGTCAGCCTGCTCAACTTAGAAACTCGCCCGGATGGCAGCCTGGCAGCTTTTGTGCAGACCAGCAACTACGGCGACTCCCCAGCCCGACGGCGGCTTTCGCTCTACGCTGATGGAAACCTGGTCAACGCCTTCGACCTTGAAATTCCGGCCCAGGGCGATCAGCCCCTGGTGGTGGAGGACCTGCCCCTTGGGACCCGGCAGGTGGAAGTGCGCCTGGAACCGCCTGATGCGCTGGCATTGGATGACCGGGCCCTGGCTGTGGCGCCGGTCTCTCACCTGGTGCGGGTGACCTTAGTCAGCAATGGCAACCTGTTCCTGGAGACGGCGCTCAAGCTTCTGCCGGGAATTGAGCTATTGCAGGTGGCGCCTGAGGATGCAACGAAGGATACACTGGCGGACCTGACGATCTACGATGCGGTGGCTGCCCCGGAAGACCTGCCCTCCGGCAACCTGCTGTTCATCGCTCCGCCGCGTACTTCGACCCTCTTTACTACTTCAGGTGTGGTTCAGAATCCGGTGTTGCGCGCCGTCGATCCGGGCGACCCGCTGCTGGAGCATGTCTCGCTGGCTGGGGTGAGTGTACTCGATGCGGCGCGCATCCCGCTGCCCGAATGGGCACTCCCGGTGGTGATGGGCGACCTGGCTGGCGAGAGCACCCCCCTGATGCTGCGCGGCGAGGTGGATGGGGTGCGGGTAGTGGTGCTGGCCTTCGACCTGCACCATTCTGACCTGGCCTTGCAACCGGCTTTCCCGTTGCTGTGGGTCAACCTGGTAGATTGGCTGGTACCCGGGCTGGGCGGCCCGCTGCCTGCCCAGGTGGCGCCCGGGAGCAGCGTTTCTTTTGATCTTTCACCATCGGGCGGATCACAACCGGCTGGCGAAGAAGTCGCCACGGTGCGCCGGCCGGATGGCTCATCCGTGCAGGTACAGCCGGAGAATGGGCAGGTGGTATTTACCGATACGAACGAACTGGGCATCTACCAGGTCAGCTGGGGCAAGGATCAAGGGGCAGAGTTTGCCGTCAATCTGTTTTCACGGCAGGAATCGGATATCCGGCCGGCCGATTCCCTGGGGGGAGCAAGCTCTGCCCCTGCCAGTAACGCCACAACGGCAGCTGGGCAGCGTGGAATGCGGGAATTCTGGCATCCCCTGGCATTGCTGGCGCTGGGATTGCTGGTAGGGGAATGGCTGGTCTACCAGCGAGCCGGCCTGGCGCGGGGACGGGATTGGATAGCTGGTCGCCTGGGAGGTCTATTTCAACCCACTCATCACTGAAGCATCCTTTATGTCTCTCACCTTCATTTACCCCGTTTATCTTTTTCTCCTGTTGCTGGTCCCACTGACAGTCGGGCTGGCGCTGCTGGCGCGGCGCGGGCTGGGGCGTGGACGCTCTCTGGCAGGCGTGGTGCTGCGCTGCTTCTTGCTAACTCTGGTGGTCCTGGCCCTGGCGGGATTGCAGGTGCGCCTGCCTTCCAATCTGCTCACCAATGTCTTTGTCCTCGACGTTTCGGACAGCATCTCCCCGGAGCAAAGGGCGTACGGCGAAGATTGGATTCGGCGCGCCGTAGAGGGAATGCCGAAAGGCGACCGGGCAGCGATTGTGGTATTCGGCGAGGATGCGCTGGTGGAGCGGCTGGCGAGCGAGGAGCGCGCCCTGGCTGAGCTGACCTCAGCTCCGGTAACTACCCGCACGGATATCGCCAGCGCGTTACAACTGGCTCTGGCACTCTTCCCAGATGAGGGTGCCGGGCGGATGGTGTTGCTTTCGGATGGGCGCGAAAACCTGGAGAGTGCCCTGCGCCAGGCAGAACTGGCAGCCAGCCAGGGCATCCAGCTCCAATATGTGGCGCTCGGGCAATCCACCACTCAGCAAGAAGTGCTGCTGGACGGGCTGGAAAGCCCCAGCCAGGTGCGAGAGGGACAGGATTTTGAACTGAAGGTTACCATCCAGAGCTCAGCTCGTACCGGGGGGACGCTGCGGGTCTTTGCAGATGGTGAGCTGATCGATACCCGCCAGCTTATGCTGCAGGAGGGTTTGAACCGCTACCAGGTGCCAGTGAAAGACAGCCTGGCAGGTTTTCATCGCTACCGCGCTCTGATCATGCCCGATGCCGATACTTACCTGCAGAACAACGAGGCCGGTGCGTTCACGGTGGTCTATGGGCCGCCCAATGTGCTGGTGGTGGAGGGCACACCTGGCGAAAGTCGCAACCTGGTCGAGGCACTCCAGACCGCTAAGATGACGGCGACGGTGGTGGAGCCGGCCCATTTACCGGTGACTCTACCCGAGTTGGCCCGTTACGATGCGGTGGTGATGGTAGATGTGCCTGCCACGGCACTGCCGGCCGGGGCGATGGAAACGCTGCCGGTCTACGTGCGCGAACTGGGCCGGGGATTACTGATGAGCGGTGGGGCCAACACCTATGGGGCTGGCGGCTACCTGCGCACACCACTCGAAGCAGCTTTGCCGGTGGATATGGACGTGAAGAGCAAGGACCGGGAGGCTAACCTGGCACTGGTGCTGACGGTCGATAAATCCGGCAGCATGGGACGCTGCCATTGCGATAACCCGGACCTCAACCAGACCTATACCCGCCGAGAGGTCGGACAGCCCAAGGTAGATATTGCTAAGGAAGCCATCATGCGCTCCTCCAGCGCACTCAGCACGCAGGACTACCTGGGGGTGGTGGCCTTCGATTCGCAGGCGCATTGGGCGCTCAATCTCAGCCCGCTGGTGGATGCGCTGGCGTTGGAAGGCTCGATCGGGGCGATCGTCGCCGATGGGCAGACTAACTTGGAATCGGGCCTGATGGCGGCTTACGAGGCGGTGAAAGACGCACCTGCCAGCCGCAAGCACATCATCCTGATGACCGACGGCTGGGTGCGCACGGGGAACATGATCCCACTGGCCCAGAAGATGCGCGCCGAGGGTATTACGCTGAGCGTGGTAGCAGCAGGGCAGGGCTCGGCTGAATATCTCAAAGCACTGGCTGAAGCAGGTGGAGGCAGCTACTATGCCGCTACCGATATGATGAGCGTGCCGGATATCTTCCTCAAGGAGACGGTCAAGTCGGTCGGCCAGTATATTATTGAGGAGCCGTTTTACCCGTTACCTGGATTGCCCAGCCCTATTCTCAAGGGGATGGACCTGGCCAACCTGCCTGTGTTACGTGGTTACAATGGCACTTCGGCCAAGCGGACCGCCCGGATTGATCTCCTCACGGCGCGCGGTGACCCACTGCTGGCAAGCTGGCAATATGGCCTGGGCCGCGCAGCCGCCTGGACCTCGGACCTCAAGGGGCAGTGGGCAAGCAACTGGGTGAGCTGGGATGGCTTTGCCCGTTTTGCGGCGCAACTGGTGGGTTGGGTGCTGCCTATGCCACAGGTGGAAGGGCTTTCAGCCAGGGTGACGCTGCAAGAACCGGGAGCGCTGTTGCACCTGGACGCGCAGGATTCGGAAGGGCAGCCACTCAATGGATTAACCGTCCAGGGTCGCCTGGTGGACCCGCAGCTTGGAGTGCGGGAGGTGAAGCTCAAGCAAGTGGGCGCGGGGAAGTACGAGAGCCTGGCGCGCCTCAACCAGCCCGGCGCTTACCTGGTGACAATCAGCGCTTACCAGGATGTGTTGCCAATTGGGCAGGTGACGGCCGGTTTGGTGGTGCCTTATTCGCCGGAGTACCGCACTGGTGGGTTAAACCTGCCGCTGTTGGATGCTTTGGGCCGGGCAAGCGGGGGAGGTCCGATCAGCGACCCAACGCAGGCTTTCTTCCATAATCTGAAAGCCGTCTCAGGGGCGCAGCAGGTCTGGCGGGGATTATTGCTGGTGGTGGCACTGCTCTTCCCGCTAGATGTGGCGCTGCGACGTCTGGTGCTGACCCGCCGCGATCTGCAGCAGGCGCGAGCTTGGATCTCAGAACACCTCCCCTGGCGCCAATGGATGGAAGCTCGTCAGGCTCGGGGGCCCATGATATTGGGTCAATTGTTCCGTGCCCGCCAGCGCGCCCGGCAACGGCAGAGGCGCAGTGAGCAGCCTGGCAGGGTGGCCCCTGAACCACCTGGAACCGCCAAACCCATATCTCCTGGATTAGAAAAGCATGTGGAAAGACCGCCGCAGACTCCACTAGGAGAGATGGGCAGCACCCTGGCACGGTTGAGAGAGGCCAAAAAAAGGAAGAAGTAGAGCTTTGCCTCCTGCTTCTCTTAATCTTTCAAAATAGTCGATCGTTTATACCAATCCTGGTTTTCCGCTACCCAACCTTCGATGGTTGGATCCATCGCTGAGCGCACCTTCCACCAGGTATGACCATCCGTGGTCATCCGGGGGCCTTCGATAATTTCAATGTAGTCGCCGGTTCTGAAGCGCGTGATGATCCTGGCTGATTTATTGGGCAGCTCGCGCAGATTGAGCTGATCTCCAGCTTCGGTGATGATGTAGATATCTCCTACCCGGAACGCCAGCACACTCGCCGGTTTACCGCCAGCGAGGGAAAACTGGCTGGCCCATTCGGGCCGCTCAGGCGGATTTGAATTCAACCGGGCGCGCCAGTCATCATCCGTCAGGCGGTCGGAACGCGGCTGGAGCAGCTCGTAATAGGAGAACACGCCTCCTTGTGCAACCTGCAGCTTGCCCTCCAGCGGTACAACCACGAAGATACGATCCACCTTGCCAACCGCCGCTTCGAGAATATTATCCTCAACGCCATATACAGCAGCCACTACCGGAACTGGCGGGAGCTTAACCTCGCCCTCGCTGTATGGTGTGTGGGTGCGGAACACCAGGCATTCCACTGGCCCCAGGCAACCCTGGATCAGGTCGTAATCATCCGCTGTCACCAGTTGTCCAGCCAGTTCTTTGGCGGCAATATCACCCAATTTGATAAACGTCTCACCCAGGTGGTTGAGCCCGGTGGCGTAGCTATCCAGCCCATCACGAAGGTAATCATCGGACAAAGGATCATCCAGGGCCAGACCCTCGAACTCGATCTTTTGAGTGAAATAACTGCCTATCAGCCGGGCAGTATATCCTAACCGGTAGAAGACGTTTGGATTGGCTTCCACATAAGCGGGGGCTGGCCCAGACATCGGCGGTCCTCCACCGCCCATTCCTTCGGGCATCTTGGCATACAGGACTGTATCATGTTTGAGCTGTGCCCAACTGCCCAGTACGCTGTTAAGCTCGTGGACACCCCATGCCGAAGTCTGCATGAAACCAGGGAAGGAAGCGTCTTTGACGGTGAATTGAGGGAAGAAAGCATACAACCAGGTGCTGTAAAAAGTCCCCAGCCATTCCGCTTCTGGCTGCGCCTGAACTTTCTGCTGCAGCATGGCCATCTGCTGGGGGTAGTTCTGATAGGAAGTCTCTCCGGTCTCCTCCAGGATTTTCATCGCCAGCGGGGAGCCAAAAGCCGCTGCCACATCCAGCCCCTTGGGCAGCTTGCGCGGATTCTCCCGAGTCCCCACTTTATTGAAGACCAGGTTTTGGAAGACCATCCCATCCAGCGTGAAGCGCTGGCCCATCAGGCGCCAGCCTTTTTCGCCTGGGATTTTATCCAACGAGGTGACAAAGGTCGAGTTGATCTTCGGCGAAGGAAGCTCCGCGCTTCGCTCCTGGAACTGCTGCCACCTGGTGTTGTCAGCCAGGTCCTGAACCGTTGCGTTCGTTCCATATACCTGATCCATGAGGGCGGCATATTCACGCGGGCTGCTGTCATCACTCGGGCCGACCAGGTAGGTCAGCAACTCATTGACATCTGCCCAGGCCTGGGCGGCAGTCTGGTCGTCCATCTTCGCCTGGCGCAGCGCCAGGGTGATAATCAAGGGCGCTCGCGAGGGGGGTGGGAGATCGGGTCCGCTGCTTTTCAACTGGAAGTGCACTCGCCCCAGCCAGGTCATGGCGCGGAAGTACGCTTCCAGGCGTGGCCGACCGGCGTAGTGCCCAACCGGTTTATAGGCTCCGTAGTCATCTTGAAAACCGGGGATCAAGATAGAGGGAGCAGTGCCCCCACCAGCCATGATCTGGTCCACCTGCTGTTTGACTGGCGCTTCTACTTCGGGTGGAATGCCTGCATCGGGTTCCAACAGCTTGAGGGCCACAGCCAGGTAGGCCACTGCCAGGCGTGTATCGCCTTCGATTGATGTACCCTTGACCAGCGGCAGGTAGCTGAGCGTTTCTTGCAGGGTCGCCTGAACCATCTTGCGCATCTGCCGGCTGAGGTATTGAGCTTCGAGGGCTTTGAGCATCTCCTCGAAGGTAATGTGCAGGGCGTGGTAAGCTGCATCCGTGGTTAGAAAGTAGGGTTGGCCGGTGCGCAGGGCGACATCCTCGCGGATATCGTTGAACTGCTCCTCCTGGCTGCGGATGACAACAAAACCGTTCTTTTGCAGGAATTCCTGCTGGGCGCGGGTCAGACCGGAGGTCACAGCCGGGTTGGTGGTCTGGGTGAGCGCTACCGGCAGGGCGTAATCCAAGCCCACATATTTACCGGTTGGGTGCCAGGTATTGAGCTGGTTTTCGGCGGAGGCGAGCGGTGTGCCAGCAGGGAAGGGTGGAAGCTCGCTGCCTGCCAGGCGAGCTGTCGCAGTGGGGGCGGAGGTTGGAGTGGCTTCAATAACTGTGGCCTGGGTTGCAGTTGGTGCAGGGGATGGCTGATTTTCCGTTGTAGTGGGCTGTGGGGTTGGCACTGCAGTGGGGGTTGCGATCTGACCAGGCAACCGGCAGGCTGCCAGCACCAGCATGATGACTACCCAGATCGTAATTGAGCGATAGACTTTCAGGTGCATAGATCATAACTCCTGTCTAGATTATTCATTATAGATCAAAACAGGGATTATCCACCTGATGGAGGAAGGGCGCAGCTTAGCCGAAAATTAAGTTCACGTGTGTCGATTCTCGGATCGCTGCGCCCCTACCTGCCGTTGGGGACCGTTTTCTTATGTTTTATGGTTTGAGACGACCCTGACCTGCTGATCAGCCTTTCTCTACCGGGAACTGTATCTCCGTGATATGGCGCGGGGAATCTTCGTTCGCAGCGTGGTTGGGGTCGTGGTGAAGATAGACTTCGCGCACAGGTCCAGTGCGATGGTAGCCATTCGCTTCAATCCAGGTGAAGATCGCCTGCTTGGCTGGAGATAGGCCGGAGAAATCTCCCTGGTGCACGGTATAGGCCACCTCACTTTTGGGAAGCTGGCGCACTTTCACCGAACCACTTTCTGGCGCTGGGCGAGCGATCGGCAGCGCAGTCTCGACATCCAGGTCTTCCTCTTTCCGCCCGAGGTGGATGAACTGACCTTCGTGCCATAAAGTGATCCCAGGGCCGAGTGGTTCTATGCCTTGCTGTTCGACATAAGCGCAGACTTCGTCAAACATGCGAGTGATGGTCGGCCCGACAATATCCTGATCCCAACTGGTGATTTTTTCGCGACACGAAGCAATCCATTGGGCATCTACGGTTTTGAGTAATATTTCAAAATCAGGCATTTTGCCCTCCATGTCAATCTGTTCCATTCTCATCCTGACGCGCACCAGGCGGCGTTGGGCCTGGCGGACCTGCTCTTCTAGCTCAACTTGCCTGGTCTGCAGCACTTCCCTTACCTCAGCAGGGGTGATGGAGGAATCCAGCAGCCGGGTGATGGCTTTCAAAGGTAGCCCCAGGTCGCGCAGCACCAGGATTCGGTTGAGGCGCGGGAGTTGCTCCAATGTGTAGTAGCGATAGCCGGTAAAGCGATCCAGGTAAACAGGCTTGAGTAGGCCAAGCCGATCGTAGTGGCGCAGGGTCTCGATAGTTACCTGGCTGAGCCAGGCGAACTCTCCTATTTTGAGCATCCGGTTGCTCCTGGTCTATAGGTTGCTTTTAGCGATGGATGACTGTTCTTCACAGTTTGGTGCCTGGTTGGCGACCATGCTAAAAGCGGGTAATCTTTTGAAGGCCTTCAAAATCTATTATCCACCCTTGCGCAAGGCCAGAGTCAAGAGGGCATTTTCCTCTCTTTCTGGAGTTCGATCCGGCGTAGAGGATTCAGTCTGAAATGAATAAGGGATTGGTCCATGCCAGTTGGTGGTTGGCGTCTTCCAGCTGCAGGTACACGAACGGCCAGGTTTCGTGCACCTGAAATTCAGCTTCGGTGATGCCATGCCTATCTGGTGCGTGGCGCTTTTCCCCCAAAGGACCTGGCCCTACCATACGGATGAACTGCACGCGTGAAGTCTTGACGTACAGCCGGTTTTCGATGCATTCAATGGTAAAAAATTCCGGCCCGGTCGTGGAGTAGAAATTTCCGTCGCGAATGGCCTTGAGGATGGTCGCATCGGTTAAGGATGGGGCATTCACCATAATCCACCCGCCGTTCCAGACCGGGTCGGCAGGCGTGTTGTGGGCGTCATCCACTGCAAAGCAAAGGGTATTGGGCTTGTGCGGCAGCATGATATTCCAGTAAGCGGAGCCATTCCCTTTGCCATTCAACCATTGACACACATGGTTATACACCTCCACGCCGTGAAAGGGATGGCGCAGAGCGTCGTCCGTCGTGTTACCTGTCCATTGCGGGTGAGCCAGCACCAGGATACCTCCCTGATTCCGGGCGAGCTTGAGCGCCTGCGAGAGTGGGAGGCTCTGGTCGATTCCCAGGAAGGTGCCCAAACAGACGACATGCAGGTAGGCGCCAGTCTCATCATCGCCATCCAGCTCGATGCCATCCAGCCAGAGCAATGGATAGGGAGTGAAATCCAGGCGGACTCGCGAGGTTGCCCAGTGGTCGGTGCGGAAGAGAAAGTGATACCCCTGGCCGGCGTAAAGCTCGCTGAGCTGCTGAAAATCGAGTGCGCCATCCGAGAGGGTGCTGTGAATATGGGTATTGCCTTTGTACCATTTATGGTTGGTTTGATAGCGGAAGGTTTTCATGAGCTTGCCAGTTTCTCCAATGCACGTCCCTTTCTAACCAACTCCGAGCGGATGTAACGAGTATTAGAGCTAGTCTATATATAATGAATGACGTCTATTTTACCTATTTTGTGACAAAAGGTATAGAAAAAATGACATTTTCATTGACATTTCCATTGCACTATGGTATGCTATGCCTCTATAGGATACCAGTAGTTCACGTTGGAAGTAACAAAGACGGCGGCTCATGGTAGTTTCTTGAGCCGTTTTGTTTTGTCCGTTCCGATGGAACAAACGAGGGTCGAACAAATTTTTTTACATTGCCATAAGGAGGCAAATATTATGTCTGAGCGTACTATCGGCACGGTCAAGTGGTTCAACAGCGGTAAAGGCTACGGCTTTATCCAGCGCGAGAACGGCGAAGATGTCTTCGTCCATTTCTCCGCCATCCAGGGCGATGGCTATCGCAACCTGGAAGAGGGCCAGAAGGTGGAGTTCTCCATCACCAAAGGCCCCAAAGGCCTGCAGGCCAGCGACGTAGTCATTACCCGCTAATCATTACCGGGTCTAGCTCAACACCCTGCTGTATTTCTCAGCAGGGTGTTTTTTTCTTACCGAGACTGAAGGAAGAGCCGGCGAGATCAATCGGGATCGGCTGAGGTCAATCGCTCCACCACGCCCGGCAACTCTGCAAAGTGCTCAATCTCAAGAAAGGATTTACCCATCGCCTCCTCAACCGTGTTTTCGTGCTGCCAGGTGCTCTCGTAGGGGATATACACCGCCTGGCCGCCCAGAGCCAGGATGGGGTAGATATCCGAACGCTTGGAATTCCCCACCATTAGCACCCTCTGCGGGGGCAGGCCATACTTGGCGAAGAGAGCTCGGTAACCAGCGGGGGTTTTATCAGCCACGACCTCGATATAGCGAAAATATCTGGCCAGCCCGGAGCGCTCAATCTTGCGCGTCTGTTCAAACAGATCCCCTTTGGTGATCAACATCAACGGGAAGTGCTCTGCCAGCCAGGCCAATGTTTCCTGGACACCTTCCAGGAGCTGGACCTCCATGGAAAGCATGTCCTTCACGATGGCCAGGATTTCATCGATTTCTCTGCCACGCACCTCGCCATTGCTCAGGACGCTGGCGGTCTCGACCATGGAGAGGGCGAAGCTCTTGATGCCATATCCATACCACTGGATATTCTGGATTTCCACCTGGTCCAGGTAGGGCGCGATGACCTCCACCGGCTGGTAGCGGGAGAGGATGTGCTTGAAGCGCTCTTTGGCCGCCGTGTAGAACGTTTCGTTGTGCCAGAGGGTATCGTCGGCGTCGAATGCAATCAGGTCGAGCATTTTTCGTTCCCTGTGGCTTGATTTTACCAGCAAACCCAAACTCCGAACCCTGCAGAAGAGGTTCGAAATCCCGGTTATAATGTACCGGATGGATAGACAAAAAGCCCTGATTACCGCCTCATATTACGCATCTTTTGTTGCCATGGGCATCTCCATGGCGTCGTTAGGGCCCACTCTGCCAGCCCTGGCTGAGAATACCCGCGCCACCCTGAGCGCCATCAGTGTGCTCTTCACTGCCCGCTCGCTGGGCAGCCTGATCGGCTCCGTATGGGGTGGGCAGGTGTATGATCGCCTGCAGGGCAACCGGGTGATGGCGCTGATGATCCTCCTTATGGCCTTTTTGACTGGTCTGACGCCGGTCATCAAGGGATTGTGGCTGCTGGCAGTCCTATTGTTTGTAAATGGTGCGGTGCAGGGGGTGCTCAATATCGGCGGCAATGCGTTACTGGTGTGGGTGCATGGACCCAAAGTGGGGCCGTTTATGAATGGGCTGCACTTCTTCTTTGGCATCGGTACCTTCCTGGCCCCAGTGATTGTCGCTCAATTCGTGGCGCGACAGGGCGGGCTGCTCTGGACTTACCTGCTTCTGGCGTTGATCATCCTGCCCACGGCAGCGGTGGCCCTGCTGCCCAGCCCGGCCTCGCCCGCGGCAGCGCAGAAGAAGTCCGGAGGCCGGATTGACCCGCTGTTGGTGGTGTTGATTTCAGCCGTGTTTGGCCTGTATAGTGGCGCTGGGCTGGCTTACAGCGGCTGGATCTTCACCTATGCGACCGAGATGCACCTGGCCAATGAGGTCAATGCCGCCTACCTGACATCACTCTATTGGGGTGCGCTGACGGCGGGGCGGTTGGTAGCCATCCCGCTGGCCATTCGCTTCAGCCCGCGGGTGATCTTGCGCGCCGACTTCCTGGGCGCGCTGGTCAGCCTGCTGGCCATCCTGCTGTGGCCGCGCTCGCTCCTGTCTGTGATGATCACTTCGGCCGGATTGGGATTCGCCCTGGCTTCCATCTACCCGACCACTATGGCACTCTCTGGGCAGATCATGACCCTTAGCGGCAAGGTAACCGGCTTGTTTGCAATTGGCAACAGCCTCGGTTCAATGCTCGTCCCCTGGATCATTGGGCAATTCTTTGAATCCAGCGGGCCGCAGAGCATGACATTCGTGCTGTTGATAGATCTTCTGCTGGCGCTGGGGGTGCTGGCCGCATTGGGAAGGCGGACGGCCCTACAATCGCAGGTTTCACCGACGGTTTGATTTGAATATAGATTGATTAGAACGCCCTGAGATACTGCGCCGGAACTGGAGGGGTTTGCTTCAGTGTTCGTGCGGCATGCAGCGCCCAATACGGATCGCGCAGCATCTCGCGGCCCAGCAGGACCAGGTCAGCGCGCCCATTGCGGATGATCTCATCGGCATGCGCTGGGGCGGTGATCAGCCCAACTGCGGCGGTGAGGATGCCCGAACCGCGCCGGACGGCCTCGGAGATCGGCACTTGGTAGCCAGGGCCAAGCGGAACCTTGGCATCAGGGACGTTCCCGCCTGAGGAGCAATCGACCAGGTCCACCCCTTCGCTTTTCAAGTGGCGCGCCAGTTCAACCGATTCTTCCACCATCCAGCCTAGCCTGGTGGTATCTCCTTCGAGCCAGTCGGTGCCCGAGATGCGTACTGTCAGCGGCAGGCGCTCAGGCCAGACCTGGTGCACGGCGCGCACGGTTTCCAGCAAGAAGCGGATGCGGTTCTCAAAGCTTCCGCCGTATTCATCCTGGCGATGATTGGAGAATGGTGAGTAAAAGCTGTGAATCAGGTAACCGTGGGCGGCATGAATCTCCAGCCATTCAAACCCGGCTGCCAGGGCGCGCAGTGCGGCAGCGCGGAAGGCGGCCTGAATCTCGGCAATCTCGGTTTTACTGAGCTCGTGCGGTACCTGGAAACCTTCGTTGAACGGGATGGGGCTGGCTCCGACCACCTGCCAGCCGGGCGGAGTCTCGGCTGGGATGGGACCGCCCCCGTCCCAGGGTCGGGAGGTGCTGGCTTTGCGCCCGGCATGAGCAATCTGAATACCTGGCACGGCCCCATGCTGCTTGATGAAGCGCGCCACCCGCTCCAACGGAGCGATATGAGCATCTGACCAGATCCCTACATCATCTGGCGTGATGCGGCCGCGCCCTTCGACTGCGGTAGCCTCAGCGATCACCAGCCCGGCGCCACCCACCGCTCGCGCTCCCAGGTGGACAACCTGCCAGTCATTCGAAAAACCATCCTGGTAGCTGTACTGGCACATCGGAGAAACGCCTATGCGGTTTCGCAGCGTGACGCTGCGTACGGTCAAAGGTTCAAATAAGTGGGGCATTTTTTCCTTTTTCTATGATCTTTCCCAGTTCTGCGGAAATTTTTTCATCCAGCGGCTCGGGTTCGTGGCTGGCGAGGATTTTCTGAGCGGCCTGGCGCGCCCATTGGGGAGCTCCGTCCCGGTTTTGCACCCAAACATCGTACGAGCGACGGTCCAGGAAGCGGGTCATCCAGAGCTGGCGCATGTGCTGTTTGGTGTGTTTCTGTGCCAGGTAGTTTCCTTCTGATCCAACGGCGCGAATCACTTCCAGCGACAGGGTTTCATCATCCACCGGGATGCCCTGCATCATCTTGTGTACGATGGAGAAAATCTCGCAATCCAGCAGCATCTGCTCATAGGACCAGATTCGGCTGCCATGTAGCAGACCTACTCCAAGCAACATATCGGACATGACCGCCGAAGCCATGAAGGTCGAAAGACCGTTCTCCAGCCCGGCCTGCCAGTCGGGTTCCTTAGCGCCGGTGGCGAAGGAACCCATCGAAAGCGGAAGGTTGTAGAAATCTGCCAGGGCATTGCTCGCCGCGCCAAACAGGAAATCCTCTGGCCCACCGCCGGTGTAACCGCCAGTGCGCAGGTCCATGGCAGTCTGAGCAGCGGCGTAGAAGACCGGTACGCCGGGGGCTGCCAGCTCGAGGAGAGCCAGCGCGCTGAGCACTTCCGCATTCCCGACCACCAGGGTGCCGGCCATGCTGACCGGTCCAGTGGAGGCGCAGGACGCCATGGTCATAAAGCCGACTGGCAGCCCGGCCTCGGCTGCCACCAGCGCTGCCTCCAGGCTGCCGCCATCCTGCCCGAGCGGTGACGCACTGCACTGCATGATGGAAAGCACTGGCCGCTGGCGTAAATTCTCCTCTCCACCAGTTATGATTGTTGCCATCTCGACTGCGGCACGTGCCTCGCGAGCGTTGAGGATGCTCTCGGTCTGCACGTGCTTGGTAGAATTCTGCCAGATGGCGGCTAGCTCGTGCAGGGAACGCGTTTCGGGTGGGCAATCCTGAGCGGAAACTGGCACCCAGTGGAAGGCCACCTCTTCGAGAGCATCGGCCAGGCGGGCAATCTCGGCTACATCCTGCAGGCGTGAACGCCGCCGCTGGTGGCTTTGCAAATCAATCACCTCCACCCCGCAACCATCCGTTCCGAGGAAAACGTGGTTGCCATCCAGGTTCAGGTCCTGGGCTGGGGTGCGCGCCGCCAGGGTGTAAGCCGGCGGGGCTAGTTTAAGGGCCTTTTCGATCAGCTCTCCTGGCGCTTTGACGATCTTTTTGCCCCAGTCTACCTGGGCGCCATGCGCGGCCCAAATTTCCAGTGCTTTCGTTGAGGGAAAGCGCACTCCGACTGTCTCAATCACTTGCAAGGTGGCCTGGTGGATTTTCTGGATATCCTCTAGGTCGAGGACGGTCAGATGCAGGCGCGGGTCGTGGATCGATTTGATGCTATCGGACATGGATATTACTCCTCGATCCCTAGCAGCTTCTTGGCGACCTTCACAGCCCCCAGGGCATCCTCGCTGTAACCATCTGCGCCAATTTCCTCAGCCCAGCCGCGCGTTACTGGTGCCCCTCCAACCATCACCTTATATTTCTGGCGCAACCCCCGGCTCTCGAGCTCCTGGATGAACTTGCGCTGATTGGGCATGGTGGTGGTGAGAAGTGTGCTCAGTCCAATGATCTGGGCAGCTACTTCACCCGCTTTGTCGATAAACTTCTGGGGGGGCACGTTCACTCCCATGTCGTAGACCAGGAAACCATTGGCAGAGAGCATAGTACCCACCAAAGTTTTGCCGATGTCGTGGATATCTCCTTCCACTGTGCCCAGCACCACACGGCCTAACGATTGGCGAGCTATGCCGCGGCGAATCATCTCCGGCTCGAAGATGGCAATGGCAGCTTTCATCGCCTCCCCAGCCATCACCAGGTCCGGAATGAACATCTCCCCGCAGTTGTACTGCTCGCCGACGGTATTCACCCCTGGCATAAAGCCTTCGTTGATTGCCTGAAGTGGGTCGATGCCCTCTTCAATGGCTTGTCGCGCCAGCCGCTCAGCATCCTCCACTTCGCCGTCAATCACGGATTGAGTCATGTTGTGGAACAGCATGAGGTGCATAAGGTCTCCTTATCTGGTCAGCACATACTCCACTACATCGTCCAGTGATGCTGTAGCCAGTGCGATGGCAGTATCGCATACCCCGTAGTACAGGTAGATCAACCCTTCCTTGACCACTGCTCCGGTGGGGAAGATGACATTGGGAATGAACAAACCAAAGCGCTCATAGTAAGTTTGCGGCTCCATCAGGAATGAGCGGGGGCGGGCGATCAGGCGGGTGGGATCGTGCAGGTCGAGCAGCACAGCGCCCATCCGGTAGCACACCCGCCGCGAGGCCATATCCTGGTTTTCCACGCCGTGGTAGAAAACCAGCCAGCCTTTCTCAGTCCGGATGGGCGGGGTCGAGCCACCGATGCGGTTATCCTCCCAGGCAAACTCGGGATGGATGACCAGCTTCGGCTCTGACCAGGTCTGCAGGTCTTCCGAGAAGCTGATCCATATCCCGGGGTGTTGGGTGCCATATTGCGGGCCGACAAACTGCAACGGACGGCGCAGCAAGACAAAGCGACCATCGATTTTCTCCGGAAAGAGGATCACATCTCGATCATCCAGATCAAGCGGGGTGGGCCAGCACAGGTGTTGCCAGTGAAGGCGGTCATCTGAGATGGCAATCCCCGACCGGGTCTGGTTATCCTCCGCTCTGCCGCTGAAACCCGGCAGCACAGGCTGGAAGGAATCCGGTACACCCAGCCCGGTTGGGTGACAGTTCCAGGCGCAGGGCCGGTAGGCATAGGTCATGTAGTATCGCCCATCGATCTTGACCAGGCGCGGGTCCTGCACGCTGCCGTATGGACTGCCAACCATCTCGGGGGTGAAGACTGGCTCCGGCTGGCTGTGGGTGAACCGCACGCCATCGTCGCTTTCCAACATGCCAAAGGAACAGATGAAGGGACGTAGTCCCCCGGCGGCCCGCTCGTAGAGGTAAAAGCGGCCTTCGTCGTAGATTACCCCCGGGTTGAAGACAGTCGCCATGCGCCAGGGATATAAGCCGGGGGTGATGATGGGATTCTCAGGGTGGCGGGTGAAGAGAGCAGGACTGGCGTCATTCATCTTTATCATCGCCAAAAACGAACAATGGGCCGATCGACCGGCGGAAATAATTGGCGCGAATCGCGTCGCCGAAGATTGTCCTGACCGAAAGGACAGTCAGCTTGGGAGGGCGGGTTTCCTCAGGAATATGGACGGTGTCGGTAGTGATGATCTCGGTGATCTGAGGGATTGCCGAGAGGCGCGGGAGTGCGTCGCGAGTAAACACCCCGTGGGTGCACGCTACCCACATCTCTTCGATGCCCTGCTCGATCAAGATGCGGCTGATCTCCAAGACTGTGCCGCCGGTGGCAATCTCGTCATCGTAAACCAATGCGCGCCGAAAGCCGGTCACCTGGTTGCCCATGATGCCGGTGATCACCACCTCGGTATCGGAGAGGCGCTCTTTATTGCCGGCTGCCACCGGCACGCCCAGGTCGCGGGCAAAACGTGCCGCGGAGGAGGCGTGCCCCATATCTGGCGAGATGACAATAGTGCTGGAAAGATCACGTCCCATGAAGTAGTGGCGAAAGACCGGCCGGCTGGTGAGCGGATCAATCGGCACGCCGAAAAAGCCATGCACCTGCGGCGAGTGCAGCATCATGGTCATGACATGCGTGGCGCCAGCAGTCTGCAACAGATCGGCCACCAGGCGGGCAGTGATCGAAATGCGCGGGGCATCTTTTTTATCCGAGCGAGCAAAGGAGAAATAGGGGATGACGGCATGTACCTCTTCTGCCCCGGCTGACCGGGCGATATCCAACATCATCAGCAGTTCCATCAGATGGTCATTGACAGGCGGGAAAAGAGATTGGACAATAAACACCTTGCGCGAGCGGACGCTGGCGCCCAATTGGATATACAGGTTGTCATTGCTGAAGCGGGTAATATAGGTTGTTTCAAGGGGTAAATTCAGGTAGCTGGCGATATCTGCTGCCAGCCGAGGATGTGAGCTGCCGCTGAAAAAGCGTACATCTCTTGGATCTATTCTCTCTTCGCTCATCCTTCCCTCCCGTAGAATCCAGGCTATTCCTTTTCATCACAAAAAACTGTTTGTTAAATTGAGTCGAGTAACCCTATCCACCAGCGCCCTGTTGTGTAAGTCTCGAAGAATAACGGTCCGGCTCTGGTTCCAATGCCGGGCAGGTCGGCCGGGAATAAATATATTCTAACATACGCGCTCCGTCTTTCTGCGTGTTATACTCTATTTGGGTTGGTATTTGATTGGAGGTGGATCCATGAAGCGAATGAATCTCTTCTCGTTTGGCTCTGGCCTGTTGATTCTGGCAATCCTGTTTGGCCTTTCGGTACCGGCGGCGGCGCGTCCGGCAAGTCAGGAGCCACCCCCGCCCGGACAAAAATTCGACCAGGAATGGGCCGACCAGGACTACCTGCTGCCATTGCCTGAGCCGCAGATCGAAGACCTGCAAGCCATGTCGCTGCCTTCAGATCCCTCACCACGCCAGTTGGAAGAGGCCGCCACCTTTTGGACCCGGCAGACTGCTGAGCGCTACCGGCCTTTGTTGGAACGGTTGCGCGCCGGTGGGAAGATCAGCGGGTATGAGATTCGCCTCGATCTGAAAGCTCTCTTATTGCACGGCGTAACGAATTCTAAAGAAGTTAATGAGATGTCACCTGAACCGTTGGGTCTGGGTATCCTTCCTGCCCGGGTTGTCGAATCTTGCTCAGCTCAAAAAGCCAGTGAGTTGGGATCGCGCTTTTATGCTTTGAACCAACTGGCGCGCATGGAGGAGGGTTCAACCGACCAGGGCAATCTTGCTACCCAGGCCGCACCAGTGCCCACCATCCACCTGGTCGTCAATAGCTGGGCAGGTTGGGCGGGGCTAGTTTACGGCAAGGCTGCTCCCAATAGCCCGGTAATCCTTTATGTGTATCGCCAGGGGAGAAAGGTGGCTTCGATCAGTGGGCAGACCAATCGGCGAGGAAGCTACCTGCTGACGACGGGGAGCGATTGCAATTCGTCGTCCAATTCAATCGCGCCGGGGGATATGGTTGAGGTAACGGCGGCTGGGAAGAACGCCTTTGCTCGAAATGCGGAAATGAGCGGTTGGGTCGATCCCTTCAACAATACTGTCTCCGGAAAAGTTCCTTTTGAATACCAGGTCGAGATCCACCTCTATAACAACACCAACACCTGTGGCCAGGCGCGCGTCTATAAGAAAGTCATTACCTCTCCAAAACCCAGCGGTGAGTTCAGCTACAACTTCAATGGTCAACCGGATTTCAACGGCCTGGCTTCTGCCGTAATCTACGCCCTGGATAGCCACGGCAACAGCACTGAGTTAAGTGTGCAGGCTTATCATCTCGAATACACCCTGGGGGGACACACCCTGTTTGGAATCATCAAGCCCGATCCGGAGGTTACATATACCGCTACCCTGATTACAGGCAGCACTGTGGAATCATATCCAATCTACGTCGGTTGGGACGGTTCTTTTGGGAATTACTTTAATGAAGCCATTCAGCCCGGCTCGGTACTCAAGGTAAGTGGTGGGGACATCACACTCACTTCTGTCGCCAGGCTGATGGAAGTTCACCTGGATGCCACCCACAACCGGGTTTATGGAACTACTGAACCGTACTGGTTGGTGGAAGCCCGTTTTGATAACTATCCCGTTGCTTCCTGTAAAGACCATCAGCCCTGCCGGAAGGCGCGCGTCAGCAGCAGCGGCCAATTTTCTATGAATGCCGGCTACGATGTACAGCATGGCGATCAGGTGCAAGTCAATCTGGTGGACGCGCAGGGGAATAGCGAGAAATCCCCTGTGATCCATGTTCCTGCGCTGGAGATTGGGGGAACCTATCCCAATAATATTTATGTTTTTGGCTACTGGTACACCTCGGGAAAAAATCTCTACCTGGAGGTGCTTGCCAGTGACCATCAGACCGTGGTATGTCCCTCCTACTACCTGGGAAGTTCTGACTGGTTCAACGGATGGGTGGTGTGCGAAGTACACCCCGGCGATTTCTTACGGGTGACCGATGAAGATAACCTGGTGGAGGAGATGACGCTGGTGGATCTGAGCGCAACATTCAACACCGCGGCGCGGAAAATTGGAGGATCCACCGGAACAGGCCGATTGGTGATCAAGTATTATGACTTTCGACCTGGCAATGTCTATTGGAGTGTCAACCTCTGCCAGAGGTCAGCCGTTCGGGCACCGCAGTATCGATTGAGCGTGCGAGGTGCCAGGATGGGCCCCGGCGATTGGGTGAATATCACCCATATAGGCCCGGAGGGGAATTACACCTCTACCTACGCTCAAGCCCTGACCCTCAAAACCAGCCTCTACACCGATAGCGATTCCTATGGCAGCCAGGTGACGGTATATCCTCCCTACTCCAGTGGGAGGATTACCTTGATTCTCAAAGATACCCAGGGAGTGGAATATAGTCAAACGGCAACGGTTACAGAAGATGGACATACTTTCACGTTTGCCCAAGCTATCCACGCCGGCTACACCCTCGAAGTACTCAATCCGGACTTGCCACCAGGTGAGCCACTGCTGGATACGATCATCATTCCAGCGGATACCACCATCCAGGAGGATTCTGTCCAGAACCGGCTGTACGGCCAAACCTGGCCGAATACAGTCCTGTGGGCTTACCTGACCCTTTCCAACTGGTGGGACCAGCGTTATGGTTACGCAGGCCGGCAGATCTGGAGCAACCCTTCCGGGCAGTATTCAGCCGCTTTCGAAGGAATGATTCTTCCTTATGCCCGATGGCTCTGTCCGGTGCCAGCCCAGGTGGGAGCTCCCTGCATCATCCCGGTGATCCTGGTCTATTCTCCGGGCGGCCACATGTTCTACTACTATAAAATGCCTTATCAGACACCAACCGTTCCTCCAGATGCCTACGAGCCGGATAATAGCTCAGCTGAAGCACGGCCTTATACCGGGGCCAGCCATCATACCCTGCCAGATGGAGACTCGGATTGGATTCAATTCACGGTCAACCAGGAGGATATAGGGAAAACCTATCTGTTTGAGACCTTCCAGGTGGATACCAACCTGCACACCAGCATAGCACTGATTGATACAGATGGGACAAGCTGGATAGGCGAAAGCCAACCTGGGCTGGGGGGCAGCGCCTGGCTTGAATATACATTCCAAACTCCAGGGATTTACTATGTTCGAATCATGTGGGAATCGGATAGCACTTATAGCTGCAGCGAGACCTACGATTTCCGGATTACACAGGAGGCGCCTTAGATTCTGAAAAGTATCTATGGAGGAGGCAAGCTGGGAGCTGGGCCGGAGGGTCCACCCCCTCCACCTCCCCCACCGCCGCCGCCAGCAGGGGTCGGAGAAGATGCCTGAAGGATGATCCCTTGAATTGGGATACGAATGGTGTAGACAGTTCCATTCGCTTCGGTTATCTGCGCCAGGCAGAAGCCAGCACCCTTCTCGTTTGCCCGGCAACCGACCAACTTGCCCTCGACGTAAGTATTTCCCAACGGCGTAAGCTTAAAATCGGTGCTATCTGGTCCGATTACCAGCAGGTAACGAATATCCCCACCGACACCGATGTTCAATTTCTTGAAGAAGTCCTGAGGGCAGCTCTCAGCAGGAGTCAGAACACCATCCAGAAAAACCAGCGGGCACTTCGGGCTGGCGTTTGTCCCAATACCCAGGGAGTATTTACCATCCACAGCCAGGGTGGCAGTAGGGGGAGAGTGCGTTTTTGTCACCGTGATTGTTTTGCTCGGAGTCGGTCTCACAGTGGCATTGGAAGGGGAGATGGTCGACTTAGAGGTGGGCTGGGTTGTGGGGCTGGGAAGGATCGTTTGAGTTGGCAGAGCGGTGGGCTGCAAGGTTGAGGTTAACACAGGCAGCGCAGAGAGAGGCTTTCCCAATAAATTGGCCCAACCCAGCATGTTGACTGTCAGGAAGATGGCAACCACCGCGATCAGCACCAACGGAAGCCAAATCCAGCGCTTCCAGTCGATTTTATTTTGTGTAAGCGTGGGAGCGGTTGAACCCCCCCCGGTTGATTCTGATTGCGACACGGGTGGTTGCCTGGTGGGGGCAAGCGCAGGAACCCGGCTGGCCTCAACCGTTTCGCCGACGGAGGTTCTGGTCTGAGAGACTGTCGGGCCAATGGCAAACCGTTCCAGCCTATCAGCAAACTGACCCATCTGCTGAAAGCGATCTTCAGGTTGCTTGGCCAGCGCTTTGATCAACACCTGCTCAACCTCCTCCGGCAGGTCTGGAACCAGTCCCTTCGGTCGCGGGAGCGGATCAGTGACCTGCTTGATTGCCACTGCCATGGGAGTATCGGCAATAAATGGGCGCCTGCCAATCACCATCTCAAAGAAAACCAATCCCAAAGCGTAGATATCGGTACGGGCATCCACCCCCGACCCCGTCACCTGTTCAGGGGCCATATACTCCGGTGTCCCAATGCCAACGCCCGTACCTGTCAGATGACCGCTTGTCTCCCCTTCGCCTACCAATACCTTGGCCACGCCAAAATCGGAGAGCATCGGTTGACCCGCCTCGTTCAGCAGGATGTTGGATGGTTTAATATCGCGATGGATGATATTCTGCTGGTGGGCATATTCCAGGGCGCGAGCGATCGGTGCCAACAGCCGCGCAGCTTCCTGGTATGGCAGAGCACCTTTAATCTTTTGTTTGAGCGTCCCACCGGAGAGATAGGGCATCACCAGGTAGGGAATCCCCTGGTATTCGCCAAAGTCGGTTACCCGCACAATGTTGGCGTGCTCCAAGCGGGCAGTCTTTTTGGCTTCGATCTGAAAGCGTTTACGGGCTATTTCAACCTCAGCCGGGACAAGCATATCCATGCGGATGAATTTTATGGCTACATCGCATTCCAGGTGCGTATCGTAGGCCTTATAGACAATTGCCATCCCCCCTTCACCCAATTGCTCAAGGATGTGGTAACGGCCGATGGAATGACCTGCCAGATTGAGCATAATCCTCCAAAGCACTTGTGGAGAAAAACATCTTCAGTCTACCAACCCATAAAACCCAAAAATCTACTCTATTGTAGCATAACTGAGATCACCTTATTCCTCAGGAAACCTGCTCTGAAGGCCATGATCCGCTCGCAGAACATCTCACTTTTGTGCTATACTTTAATTGGACTAGAATTTATTGGTAATGGTTGAGTGAGAGAATGATCCTCCGGATGCAACCAGGATTTCATAATTATATTAGCTGCATCTGGCTCACCTGACGCACCGGAATCATCGGCAAGAAAGGAAACATTGCCATGAAGAAGCGGAAGGGAGTACTCTTCTTCTTACTGGTAACAATAGTGCTGTTTACTGTGGGCGGGTCAGTTGCCGCGTCTCCTGCCCAACAGGTCTTCCCACAAGGTAATACCAACCAGGAATGGAGCGATCAGGATTATCTGCTGCCTTTGCCGCAGATCCAACCTGAAGACTTGACCGTCATGGGCCTGCCTTCGGATTTATCTCCCAGACAGGCAAGGGAAGCGGCAGAAGCCTGGGGGCGTCAAAACGTCGAACGCTATCGCCTGTTTTTGGACGGCTTGATGTACGAAGGCAGAATCAGCGGGTATGAAGTCCGGCTGGATCTCAATGCCATCTTGTTGCGCGGGGTGGTTGACCCCATTGGATTGACCGGTTTGCCGGATAACCCTGAGGATATTTCTATACTTCCTGCGCGCCAGACAGATTTTTGTTCGGGGAACCTTGGTCAGGATGTTCGCTTGCGGGTCCTGGCCCTGGACCAATTTGGAGCCGAACCTGAGGAGCCTGGCTCGCAGCAAGGCGATTCAGAAGCGCAGGCTATCGTCTCTGCCCCCAGTATCAATATTCTATCGGACGTCCTGAATGGGCAGGCCAGCTCGGTATATGGCAAAGCAGCCAAAAATGCCCTGGTGACCTTACGAGTATATCGCTCTGGGCGAGAGGTAGGTCTGGCTAAGGGACACAGTGATCAGCGAGGGTTTTACCAGTTCGCCGTGACCCAGTTTTGTGAATGGCATACCTACGACCCACGGCTGCTGGTAGGAGACCAGGTTGAGGTCAGCGCGGCCGGAAAATCCTCTAACATGGTGTATGATGATCTGCGCGGCTGGGCAGATCCACAGGCAGACACCATCGCAGGCCATACTGCCTCCTACCGAAAGGTACAGATCCAGCTATACCATACAGTTAATAACTGTTCCATCAAGCGCTACACCAAGACGCTCTTGCCTTCTGCTTTGGGCGATTTCAGCTACGCTTTTAACGGCAAGCCCGACTTCAACGGGTTGGCGGAAGCGTCTATCTATGCCTGGGATATCTATAATAACGCCGTCCGGGTGGATATTCAGGCTTACCATCTGGAATACGACTTACAAAATAATCAGGTGCGCGGGGTCACGTTGCCTGGGCAGGCTAATGTAGAGCTGGATGTGATCCACACAGATACCGAGGAGATTTACCCGGTGGGGCTTGGTGCAGATGGGAGCTTCTCTGTATCACTCAGCATACCTGCCCTGGAAGGGGATACACTGGTCCTGAGTGGGGATGAAGTTGACCAGTATATGGACATTGCCAGTTTTGAGCCGGTTGTTAATGCAGCGGTTAATCAGGCGACAGGCATCACCTGGCCCGGTGAGATCATTCAGGCGCGCTTTGTAAGCCAGTTTTTCAATTCATGCGCTTCCCGCCAGGTATGCCGTACTACACGGGCCCGGCCGGATGGCAGCTTCATTCTTAAATCTGGCTATAATCTGCGGGCCGGCGATGAAGTGCAGTTCATCATCATAGATGAACAGGGTAACTGGCAATTCTTCGACCGCCATGCACCTTTTCTGGAGACCAGGCGGTTCCGAGATAGTAATTCGGTCAGCGTCAGTGGGTATTGGCCCACTCTCAAGGCGCATCTCACCGCCAGCCTGCTCTCCAGCGATGGGAGCCTGGTCAAGGATAGTCAGTCCCAGGACTCGGCCTGGGAGAGTTTTGCATTCACCCTGACTTCAGATCAAATTGCGATTGGAGACCTGATTGAGGTGAGTGATGGAACGACCGCCCAGCGCATGACTCTCTATGACTTATATGCTTCGTTGGATTCAGCCACCCGGCGGCTCTCCGGTTCAGCAGGACCGGGTAGCTTGCTGGTGCGCTATACCGATGTGCGACCCGGAAAAACCATGTGGCGGGTAAATGGGTGCCTGGTGAAGGGGATCAGCACACAGCAGTTTGGTTTCAGTCTGCCGCGCGTGACGATTGGCCCGGGTGATCTGGCATATCTTTATCACTTAACTCCCCAAGGATACTTGACTTCCGGATATGCCCATGCTTTTACTGTTCAGATTGAGCGGTACAACCGCAACCAGGTCGATTACTCCACCGTTAAAGTGTACACACTCCAACCGGGGCAGTTGGTGACCGTAGCCCTGAAAACAGGGAATACGTTGCTGGAGTCCGTTAACGCTACTTCGAATATCGTGGACAGCCTCGCGGTGATCAGTTTTCAAAACCAATTCTTACCAGGGCAGATTGTGGAGGTTTCCACCTCAACCAACAGTGCAGTTTTCACGATCCCTACTATAAATTACAATGAGAATAGCAGCAGCAACGAAATTAGCGGGGTTACTTTACCCAACACACCGTTGTGGGTGTATTTACTTCGATATTCTGCGAAAGGTTCTGTGTTAGATTATGTGGGGCGCCTGATGAAGGCTGGCCAGGATGGTACATTCGTGACGAATTTCAATAACATCCTGTTTCCCATTAACTCTCAATGCTATCCATTGACTGCCCAAGTCGGTTCGCTGTGCGTGGAGCCGGCATTCCTCCTTTATTTACTCCCCAGCGGACACACTTTTTACCATAACCAGCCAGTGAATGTATCCTACCAGGAAGATTCTTACGAGGATGATGATACTTATGACCGGCGAGTACTCTATATCGGTCCCAGCCACCACACTCTGACGGCCAATGACGAGGACTGGATTTCTTTCTCAGTCAGTGCAAACCAGGTTGGACGGCCTTTCATCTTTTACACCTATAATGTTGACCCGTCCATAACGACCGAGATTACGCTCTACACGAACAAAGGAAAGAAAGTGCTGGCGACTAGCACAACATTCCAAAGAGTTGCCTACCTGGAGTATACCTTTAGTGCCGCAAATGATTATTCCTTGAAAATTGCCGGAAATACTGGCATCAATGACTCCTGCGTACCAGGTTATGACTTTCTGATGATCGACCCGTAACCCGGATAGATCGCGCCTGTTCCTTATTTTTGCAGGATACACCAATCTATGGTGGTGGAGGTGGCGGCGGTCCCCCTCCACCTCCTCCTCCGCCGCCTCCGCCCCCTCCTGACGCGGAAGTAGCTGTGGGTGCCTGGATGACAATCCCCTGAACCGGTATGGAAATTCGATATACAGTGCCGTCAGCCTCTTTCAGGTCCACCTGGCAGAGATTTTCCCCTTTTTGAGGGGCCTTGCAACCGATCACCTTATTCTCTATGTAAGACCCGCCTACCGGGGTTAGCCGAAAGTCTGTCCCCTGCGGCCCCTGGATACTCAGATAACGGATATCCCCTCCCACACCGATGAACAGCTTACGGAAAAAGTCTGTAGAGCAATCTGGCGATGGAACCAGGGCGCTCTCTTTGAAAACCAACGGGCAACTCAGACCGGTATTCAGACCGATCCCGAGGGTATATTTTCCATCAATGTTCAAAGCGGGAGTCATCGAGAAGGCGAGGGATACAGTCAGGCTGGGGAGCGGGCTGGGGGTAAGACTGGCAAGCGGAGTGGTGATTGAACTGGGAACGTAGGTCGGCGAAGGTGCGGGTGGTGGAGAATATGTGATAGCGGATGGAAGTGGCGTTGGTTGGTCAGTGGTTTGGGCGGGATTTTGCGCCCTTGCCCATGGTCGGAAGCCTACCAGCCAGGCCGAAATCATCAACACAGCCGCCAAAGGAGCCCATATCCAACGCTGCCAGGCTGGTTTTGTCTTTTCAAATACCAGGGTACCTGCATCCTCCCCGTTTGACCGGCCTGGGGATGTGTTTGGCCCTTTTCGAGCTGGGGTGAGAAATGTAATCCGGCTCTTGGAAGAGGGTTTTGTCACATTGAGCGGTCCGCTGACCGATAGTTGTTCCAGGTCAGCCGCGAAATCTCCCATCTGCTCGTAACGGTCTACCGGCTGCTTGGCTACCGCCTTGATTAATACCTGCTCTACTGCATCTGGTAAATCAATCCCCAGGTTTTTGAGGCGCGGCAGGGGGTTCGTGAGCTGCTTGACTGCCGCAATCATTGGCCGTTCAGCGGTATATGGGCGGCTGCCCGTGACCAATTCGAAAAAAATCACCCCTAAAGAATAAATATCCGTGCGATAGTCGATTGGCAGCCCCATCACCTGCTCAGGGGAGGCATATTCATAGGTGCCAAGCCCGACGCCAGTGCTGGTCAGATGGTCAACATGCTCTCCTTCGCCAGCCAACACCTTGGCTATCCCAAAATCGGAGAGCATGGGCTGGCCGGCATCGGTCAGCAGGATGTTGGCTGGTTTAACATCGCGGTGAATGATCTTTTGCTGGTGAGCGTATTCCAGGGCACGTGCGATAGGCGCCAGCAGGCGAGCAGCTTCCCTATAGGGAATGCGGCCGCTTATCTTTTCCTTGAGCGTCCCCCCGGGCAGATAAATCATCACCAGGTAAGGTCTTCCCCGGTATTCACCAAAATCGGTCACCCGTACAATGTTGGGATGCATCAACCGGGCGGTCTTTTTGGCCTCGATCTGGAAGCGTTTGAGTGCCGTCTCCAACTCGGCAGGGACAATCATATCCGTGCGGATGAATTTGATAGCTACATCGCATTCCAGGTGTGTATCGTAGGCCTTATAAACGACGGCCATTCCCCCCTGCCCCAATCGCTCGCTAATGTGATAACGACCGATGGTATGACCTGTCAGATCGAACATAATCCTCCGGAACCGCCCAAATAAACTATCCAGTACCGATAACTGATCAATAAATCAACTCTGGCGAGTATATTGTAGCACAACCGCTGGGATTGTTGATGTTAAGACCTCTAAAACTCTCGTTCGGTCCTGAATGGTTTTCCGTCCGCGGCGCAAATGAGTTGAATGGCATTCCTTCCCGAAGTCGCCACCAGAGGCACGCCGCCACCCGGCTCCACCCATTGCCCGGCCAGGTAGAAATTCTTCAAGCCGGGCAGCGTCTTGGGCATTCCCATCATCATCATGAGCATCGTTTCCTTATTCAGCAACCAGCCGCAGCTTGAGCCAAACCAGTTGCCGGTGTAGCGCTCATAACTGAGCGGCGTGGCAACGTCGATTGTCTCCGTCTGGGCGCGCAGCCCAGGGTAACGCGTCTCCAGGTAATCGGTGACGATCTGCGCCACCTGCTCCTGCTCCGTATCATAAAGGCGATGTCCGTAGATACGCTGCCAGTAGTCGTAATTCGTGCGCAATTTGACAACCAATGCCGATTTTCCGGCAGGCGCCAGGCTGGGATCAAAGCAATAATGCTTGATATCGATCTGGGCATGCTCAGTTCCTCCGATCAGCAGCGGTTGGTCGAGCAAATAAGTCACCCAGTGCGGTTCGCCAGAGAAATCGCGGTTTACTCCCAGCGAGACCTGGATCATGGAGTGGATCGGCAGATGGCCATTGTAATTGCGCCGGATCGACCGGTTGGTGTATTTACCGCCCAGCATGTAGAAGATGGTACCGCGCCCATCACAGGCGGAGATGACCGTATCAGCGCGGTGCTCTTCATCGTTGTAGAGGCGCACCCCGACTGCTGTATCATTTTCTACCAGTATTTTTTCCACCTGTGATTTATAGTGGATATTTCCTCCCAATTCCAGGTAGCGGCGTTCGATTGCCCGGACCAATTCCAACGATCCGCCGGTTGGGAAGCCGGCATTGCCGGTATGCAGATAAGCCAGGATCGATAGCCCGACCATCACAGGGATTTCGGTCCAGGTGAACATCTGCGCTACCGCGCGCTGCAGGAATGGGTCCTTGAAGCGCTTGGCAAGCTCTTCGGCAGAGACCCATGCCCATTTTCCTACCACCGGCAGGAAGGGCAGCATCTTCAGGCCAAAGACCCACCAGTCATTCAGGGTCATCAGAGGGCGCGGTTTCTGCGACTGCAGTGACATATCGAAGCGGGTCATTTGCCGCACGCCGTTTGCCAGTTGCTCAATCAACCGCCAGTCGGACTTTTCTGAAGAAAGCTCCTTCATGTGTGTCTCCAGGCAATCTGGGTCGCTATAGGCGACCAGCGTGCGCCCATCCGGGCTGGTGATCCGGATAAGTTCAGTATGGTTGATCATTTTGCGCCCCTGGACTGCACCCAGCTCCGCCAGCACCTGGTGAAAAGGCTGGCCCTCCCCTGAACCGAACAGGTAGTGGAGGCAGCCATCGAAAGTGTACTGTTCGCGTCTCCAGGCGGTGCACAGCCCACCTGGCAGGTCGTGCAGCTCAAAGATCTGCGTGTCGTAGCCGTTCATCTGGCCGTAGCACCCGGCCGCCAACCCGGCTACCCCTGCTCCAATGATGATGATTGATTTCTTCCCTGCCATTGAGAACCTCCCAATCTCGTGGATGATGAGCAAAATTATAGCAGATTGGAATACCCCTAAAGAAACAGGGGGACCTGGCTTCTATAATATTTTTGTAAAAGGATAAAACTATACTGTAAGGTTGTAAAATCCCCATTTTCGTTAAAATAGGATTAGCCCTTTTGGGAGGATGACATAAACATGAGCTAAGAGGTGGCTGTGCAGGATTTTCCTCGAGCCGCTGAATTCTTAACCAGAGCCGACCAATCACAATCCGGTTCACGTACAACAAGGCCTACATCTAGAACTTACCCCATCCTCTCCGGCTCACAGTCAGGATTCCTGTGGACAGGAAGGGAGGAAAAAGGAAAGGAGGTAAACCAATAGGGGGTTGATCATCGTTCGAACTGCTTTTTCATAATTATAGAAGGAAACACTTTTTTAGATCAGGTTCTGGTGCGAAATGGGCACTGTGGTGCGTGCACAATGTCTTACACCAGGAACCAATCGAAATTCAAAAATATATTCTTCGTTCGTACAATAAGCAAGAAAGGAAAGGAAACCATGAAGTTCAAATCAAGCATTACTGGATCCTCTCTGTGGATCCGAACAGCAGCCTGGATTTCCTTGCTGCTCTTAATTGCCATCCCATTCAACACCGCCCTGGCGGATAGCGCCGGGCCAAGGAATGCTGGCCTTGGCGCTGATCTGGCAGGTATAGGCACCATAGCATGGACAAACCCGAACTGGGTCAGGGCAGATGATAATAATTACGCAACTGCCATCCTTCTCCAAAACGAGATCAGCCATTATCTTCGGGCGTCCAATTTCGGTTTTGCGCTCCCGGCAGGATCCAGTGTGGATGGCATCACGGTTGAGATCAGCCGGGGTACTGGCTCACTATTATCTCCCTTGATTCGGGATTATGTTGTCAGCCTGGTCAATGGCTCCGCTGCAATTGTGGGTGATAATAAGGCGGACACCACGACAGACTGGCCCACCGATGAAACGATTGCCACTTACGGCTCAGCTGCAGATACCTGGAATGCTGGCCTGACTGATACTGATGTCAATGATACGGACTTTGGCGTAGTCTTAGCCGTCACAAATCCAAATGTCACTTCGAGGACGGCTTATGTTGACTTAATCCGCATCACGGTCACTTATCGATTACCTGACACCACCAGCGTTAACTGCGGAAGTGGAACTCCGGTGGTTGTATATGGCTCCAGCATCATCTGCCAGGCCACTGTGACGCGCTCGGTTGGCAGTGGCACACCCACCGGTCCAGTCAATTGGTCCACCGGCGGCAGCGGCAGTTTCACGCCTGCTTCGTGCGACCTTTCCGGCACTGGCGCAACGGCGACCTGCTCCGTGACCTATACGCCTGACGCCGTAGGGACAGGATCGCATCTCATCACGGCTACCTACGCCGGCGATGCGAGCTTCCAGAGTAGCTACGGTACTCAGTCCGTGACGGTCAACAAGAAAGCCCTGACCGTCTCGGCAATGGCCTCCAACAAGGTATATGACGGCACGACAGCCGCAACGGCCACGCTCACGACGGATGCCCTGGCTGGCGACGACGTCACGGCGGCCTACACCAGCGCCACCTTTGCGGATGAGGACGTCGGGGTGGGCAAGACGGTGACGGTGAGCGGCATCACGATCGGCGGGGCGGATGCCGGCAACTATAACCTGCTGAACACCAGCGCCAGCGCCACAGCGGATATCACCGCCAAAGACCTGACGGTCACAGCGACGGCCTCGGACAAGGTGTATGACGGCACGACAGCCGCCACCGCCACGCTCACGACGGACGCCCTGGCAGGGGATGACGTCACGGCAGCCTACACCGATGCGGCCTTCGAAGACAAGAATGTTGGGGCAGGCAAGACGGTGACAGTGAGCGGCATCACGGTCGGCGGGGTGGATGTGGGCAACTACAACCTGCTGAACACCAGCGCCACGGCCAGCGCCAGCATCACCGCCAGGGACCTGACCGTCACGGCGACGGCAGCCGACAAGGTGTATGACGGCACGACAGCCGCCACCGCCACGCTCACGACGGATGCCCTGGCAGGGGATGAAGTCACCGCAGCCTACACCGATGCAGCTTTCGAGGATAAGGACGTGGGGGCAGGCAAGACGGTGACGGTGAGCGGCATCACGATCGGCGGGACGGATGCTGGCAACTACCACCTGCTGAATGACACGGCCACCGCCAGCGCCAGCATCACCGCCAAGGGACTGACCGTCACGGCAGAGGATAAAGAGATCAACGCCGGGGAGCCAGACCCGACCTTCACCTTCAAAGTGGAGGGCTTCGTGGCACCGGACACGTTCGTCACCGAACCGACCTGCGGGGTGACGGGGGCACACACCGCACCCGGGGAGTACGATATCGAGTGCTCGGGTGGCGATGCGGGCAGCAACTACCAGATCAGCTATGTGAAGGGCAAGCTGACGGTCGATGCAGTCCCGACCAATATCCTGCTGTCCAAAACGTCGGTGAGTGAGAACATGCCAATCGGGACGGTGGTTGGCACGCTGACGGCCGAGGGACTGGGAGAGGGCTATCCCTACGTCTATGCCTTCTGCGGCGGAGTGGATGATGCATCGTTCAGCATTGCGGGAGATGTATTGAAGACCGCGGCAGTGTTCGATTACGAGACGAAGACCAGCTACCAGATCTGCCTCAGCACGGATAACGGGAAGGGAGGCGTGTACAAGAAGAACTTTACCATCACCGTGATCGACATAGCGGGGGTGGAGCTGGTGTTCCCGGAGAAGGGTGTGGCGATCCATTACAACCGGCCGACCTTCGACTGGAACGAGTTCGCCGGAGCGATTGGATACCAGTTGCAGGTGGCGAGGAACGACAAGTTCACCAATATGGTCTTTTCGAAGGTGGTCAAGGGTGGAACCAACTCATCGTTCATGCGGCCGGTGAGCCTGCCCGCCAACAAGCTGCTGTACTGGCGGGTGCGAGCCAAGCTGACGGCGACGAAGTACAGCGATTGGTCAGCGGTCTGGACGTTCACCACGGCCAATCCACCCTCCCGGCCCATGCTGCAATCTCCGGCGGGTGGCGCCCTGGTGACCGGTCCCTCACCTTTGTTCAACTGGAAGGACTCCACGGTTCCCTTGGGAGTGGTCTTCGATCACTACCAGATCCAGATTGCGACGGATACTGCCTTCAGCGCCATCGTCCACGACCAGGACCTTGCCGGCATCACCAACTCGCAGGATGACAGTGCGGTATTGACCTCCGGCACGACCTACTACTGGCGGGTGCGCGCCTACGCCCAGAACGGGGATTACAGTGTCTGGTCAGCCGTGCGACGAGTCAGGATTCGCTTCGACGCTCCGGTGCTGCTCTTGCCTGAAAATGGGAAACCGATCGGCAACCTGTTGCCCAGCTTCAGTTGGAATGGGGTGACGGGAGCGAAGAGCTACACGATCCAGGTGTCGAAAGTGGCGACCTTCAGCACGGTGACCCTCAGCAAGACGGTGCTCACGCCGCAATATGCGACACTCGTCAGTCTGAAACCGGGAACCACATACTACTGGCGGGTACGCGTCAATGGGAGTTACGGTCCGAGTGCATGGTCAGAAGTCTGGTCATTCACCACGCCGTAGCTGATATTCTGCTCACAACTCATCGGGCGGACTGAAGAAGTCCGCCCGATTCGTTTCCTGTGCTGGTCATATTCTTTTCCGAACTTCTCTCCATGCCAGGAATAGAAGCACCGCTATGGAGACCAGCGAGACCACCGTCCCGATCCCCAGCGCCGTAGTATAGGGCGGGTCGGGATGGTTAGCAACCACTTTGATAGAAAGATCCACCGCCGTCACAGGGAAATTGACCGCCGCGTTGGTCACCCGCCACAGCCGAAGCTCCAGCAAAAGATCGTTCACCATCAACCCCAGGCCCATCCACCCGGCCAGCCGGGTCGCGGTGCCTAGATGTGCCTGTTCCAGCCAACGCTGCATTTCGATGGCTGCCAGGATAATCAAGAAGGCCAATGGCAGACTGAAGAGGCGTGAGCTGACCCTTTCCCCTGCCAGCAACGGCACCACCATGAAAATACGGTACACCTGTCCAATTGAAAGGGTCGCCATTGCCAGCAGAGGTAGCAGCAACTCGGGATATAACGACCCATTGTTGCGGTTCTTCATCCAACGGAAGACGCCAAAATACAACACGGTAGCCGTGCCGATCAGGCCGAGAAACAGGTCAAACTCCCACCAACTCAGTGTGTTAAAGGGAAATCCCAGTGTCCCGGCCAGTGCTTCCCAAGGGCCACGCGGAATCAGCATCGCCCATAGCAGGTGTGCCAGGCTGGGGTAACCACCCAGGAACTGGGTATCATATTGCCCGGCGACCAGCATGGCAGGCCCAATCCGTACCATGCTGATCAACACGGCGAAGACCAGTGCCTTAAAGATCGCCCAGAAATTCTTCCAGGAGACCAGTGCCAGCAGTCCGAAGAAGATCAGCCACCACACATATTGGTGGAAGGCACCCTGCAGGAAGAGCGCAAACAGCAACAGGGCAGTTTGGGCTGCCCACCCCCAGAAAGCATGCCGGGAGCGATCGAACTGCAGGTCTTTCCTGCCATCCAGCAGGCGGAAGGTCTGCACCACCAGCCAGGGGAAGAGGAAATAGCCAGCCCAATTAGCATGCCCGATGCTCAGGTGGCCGAGGATATGGCCGTTGAAATTAAACAGAAAGAAAAGGACGCTATACGTGAACAGTGAAAGCGCAAATCGCCGCCGCAGCCAGAGCAGTGCCAGCACACCCAGCGTATAGAGCAGTAATGTGTTCACCAGGATAAACGGTCCGACCTGCAGGAAGCGCATCAAAATCACCTGGGGTGAAAGCAGCAGGTCAGGGATGGCCAGGTAGCGATCGGTCAACCCGCGCAGCGCTGAGCTATCCGGCATGTGCAGCGGCAGGGCACCTTTGATCACTGCGTCGTGCAGGAAAGCCAGGCGCGGCGCAGTCACCTCCGCCCAATCCTGGTAATCAAAAGGGATGCTCCCCCAATTGAGAAAAATTCCCCACAGGATCACCCCTACCAGGTAAAGGCCAACAAACCAGATCCAGGAGAGCCAGGGGTGCTTCTTTTCAGTATCGGGGTGGAAGAGAGCTTCGATCAGGCGGTCGATGGCGGAAAGAAAAGGTTTCAGGATCTGGATCATTCACCTCCACGAGAACAGTATTTCTAACTGAGCAGATAGGCTACGATCCACTGCGTGGTTGCCAGCAAGGCTTCCAGGTGGGTACGCTCGTAGCTGTGCGAGGCATCCACCCCGGGGCCGATCAATCCAACTGCCACATCGCCACCAGCTTTCCAAAAGGCGCCACCATCGGAGCCGTAGAACGGGTAGATATCCACCTTGTAAGGAATATTGTTTTGGTCAGCAAGCTGGCGCAGGCGCTGGCTGAACTCGTGGTGGTAAGGTCCGTTGGAATCCTTGACACACAGCGAAGCGTGGAACTCATCGGAGGTTTGGCCTTTCCCGACCGCGGCCATATCCACTACCAGCAGTTCGGCTACTTCAGGGGGAATGCCGGTGGCGGCTCCATGCCCAGTTTCCTCGAAATTGCTGATATGTAAGTAAGTGGTTTGTTGAGGGGAGAGCCCGGCATCGCACAGCGCCTTTACTGCTGTCACAATGCAGGCCACGCAGGCTTTATCATCCAGGTGGCGCGAACGTACAAAGTCATCGACGACTTCCACACGTGGGTCTAAAGCGACAAAATCACCCACCTCGATGCCCAGGGCGCGAGTTTCCTGCGGGTTGGTGGTCCGGGCATCCAGGCGTACCTCCATGGTGGAGTCTTCTCGACGTGTCTCGGCAACCACTTGGCGGCTGAAGATATGAGCGGATGCGGTTTCAATCAGGATCACACCGCGGATTTTAGCCCCCTGGCTGGTAAATATTGTGCAGCCTTCCCCTTCGACTGAATTCCAGGTATAGCCCCCGAGCTGTGTCAGCCTGAGGCGACCGTCCTCCTTGATCTCTTTGACCATCGCCCCCAGAGTATCGACGTGAGCGGTCAGGGCACGCGGCGTATCAGAAGCCCGGCCTTCCCAGACGCCCAGGAGTGTCCCTTTTCGGTTGCGAGATAACCTGAGCTGTGGAAAGGCGCTCAGGGCCTGTTCGGTGAAGGCAATGCCTGGCTCGGCCAATCCGGTAGGGCTGGGAGTATTCAGCAGACCAATGAGGAAATCTAGCAGGAAAGCAGCATCAATCTGGGGTAAGCTCATTTGTAACTATCCTTTTAACCAAAAGCATTGGAAGAAAGTGCGAAATTCGCTGTTTGGGCCCACTTATTTTATCAACTCGCCTGATCCTGCCCTTCAAAGGCATGGATCACTTCTCGCCAGTGATCGGAGACCGGGGTGCTCTGCTTCAGGTGATAATCATAGGCTACCATAACTGTTTCGGCCTTAGCCAACACCTGTTTGCTATCAGTATCTTCAATCTGGTACTCCAGGGTCATGCTCTTGTTGCCGATCCGGGCGGTGCGTACTCCCACCCGGATGTTCTGTCCCAACTCGATGGGCGCCAGGAAGGAGATGTGAACATCGGCAACGATCAAACCAAGGTCAAGGTAATTGTGACCATCGAATAGCCCAAGTTTTATCAGGTATGCGAAGCGAGCCTGTTCTAAGTAAACCTGAAATTTGGCGTTGTTCACATGCCATTGCGGGTCAAGGTCACCATAGCGGACCTGGATAGGGCAATAGAAATTGTAATCTGGCATAGTGTTGATTATACCAAAAGGTCACCTGTGAGGGATGATGTCTGTCACTTGTCGGATTATTCAGACTGGAATAGACTTATTTGTAACCAGAGAGTTCCTATCCTCTTGGTAGATATATTATTTTCTTGAGAGTTCAGAAAAAAGGAAGGTTCCCATGCAAATCACCCGTCAGGCCGACTATGCACTGCGAGCTATGCTGTACCTAACTCGGATGGGACCCAACCAGCGATCCGCTACCAGCCAGATTGCGGATGAGCAACGAATCCCACCATCCTTTTTAGCCAAGATTATTTCTCAGCTATCTATTGCTGGCTTAATCCACACTTCACGCGGCGCACGTGGTGGGGTAACCCTGGCGCGCGATCCTGAGGATATCTCGATCTTAGAGGTAGTGGAGGCCATAGATGGCCCGATCGCTTTGAATGAATGCACGCATGATCCGGCTTCCTGCGTGTTTGGCGAGGAATGCCCCATCCGACCCCTATGGTGTGATACTCAAAGCGAGCTGGTTGAACGATTACGTACCACCAATTTTCGCCAGTTTCTCAACAATCATCATGGTGGTTAATAGACCGGTTGAGGGCATTATGCTCTAAAATCAGCGGAAATGATCGACCGGGCTTATCGTAAGTCCGGCGTTTGTATGGTTCTGTTTTCCCCGAGGATCTCCCGAGTCACCGACCCGGGAGATTTTCTGTTTTTTTTGGTACAATGGGTCGATCGCCTTTCGATGCAGGATCTCCCCCATATGATTTCTTCACAGTCATCTGAGCTCCCGTTCTTGTGGTTTCTCTTTCGTCCGGTCTCGGTTCTTGTGACCCTGGTGCTGATTGTCGTTATTACTACACTTGGTCCCACTGAGCAAACATTGGGCAGTAATTTGCGGATGGTCCTACTGCATGGTGCCTGGGTGTGGACGGGAATCGTCGCCTTCACCCTGGCTGGGTTGAGCGGGTGGATTGGTATGCTGAGCGCCTTGAAAAAGCCGCCTTCAGCTCTTGCCAGGCCGATGCATGCTTCCTGGCCTGACTGGTCGATAGCTCTAGGGCGCACGGGGTTGTTTTTCTGGCTGGCGTACTTGCCTATGTCGCTGTATGTGATGCAGGTCAACTGGGGTGGGTTCGCCTTCAGCGAAGCGCGCTGGCGCATTCCGTTCACCTTTGGGGTGGTAGCAGTCTTATTACAGGTTGGGCTGGCGCTCTTTGACCAACCACTGATCTCCTCGGCTGGCAACTTGCTGTTTGGTGCAGCGTTGCTATGGAGCCTGGCAACGGCTGAAAGTGTGTTGCACCCCAATTCGCCCATCTCGCAGTCCGGTTCTTTGCGCATCCAACTCTACTTCGCTGTGCTGTTGGCACTTTGCCTGCTGCTGGGAGCCCAGATCGCCCTTTGGTTAAGGAACCGCATTGTAGCACAGAAACTCACCAGCGCCTTGATCGAGAAAGACACCCGGAAAGAATAAGAGTCTGGTGCCTCAATGCCTGAACGGAGTTCCTTTTCTTAGAACGTCCTATGGAAAGAACTAAACCCAGCTCCCTGGCAGTGCAAATTGCGTCCTTCGTATTCACTCGCTGGGTGGTGAATATCCAGGTGCGCATGTTTTACCCATTCCTGGCGGTATTTGCGCGCGGGCTGGGGATCAGTCTGGCAGATATCTCACTGGCGGTCATGGCGCGCGGTTTTGTCGGTGCAACGATGCCCTTCCTGGCGCCATTGGCTGACCGGTATGGGCGGCGAGTGGGGATCCTGCTCGGATTGGGCTTGTTCATTGCCAGCAATACCTTGGTGGTGGCATTGCCAACCCTTCCGACCTTTTTTCTGTCCGTGTGTTTTTCGATGGTAGGGGTGTTCCTGGTGATCTCCTCCATTCAGGCGCATATAGGCGATGCGGTTCCATATCCCAGGCGTGGCCTGGCGATTGCCCTAACCGAACTGGGTTGGTCGCTCAGTTTTATCCTGGGCATGCCGCTGGTGGCTTATCTTCTGGCGCGGGCCGGCTGGCGTGCTCCATTTAGGCTGGCTGTCGGCATGGGGGTGGCGGCCTTCTTGCTGCTTTGCCGTGTGTTGCCAGCGAGCGGGCAGGTGTCAAGTACCTCCACCGATGGTCCGGATGACCTGCTGCAAAAGCACTCCCAATCCCCGGGTGGCGCTGAGTCACAGACCCATCGGAGTTTGGGCCTGGCAAACTTGCGACTGGTTCTGGCTTCGCCGGCTGCACGAGCTGCCCTGGTGATTGGCCTGGCTTTTACGGCTGCAAACGAGGTGGTTAACCTGGTATTTGGCGTGTGGATGGAGGATTCCTTCGGTTTGAACATCCTGGCTTTGGGTATTGCCTCCACTGTGATCGGGTTTTCAGAGTTGGCTGGCGAGGGGTTGACTGCTTCCCTGGTGGATCGGGTAGGCAAGGAACGCTCCATACGGATAGGCCTGGTGTTGAATGGGCTGTTCGCTCTGGTGCTGCCCTGGCTAGGGCGAAGCGGCCTGGCAGGAGCTTTGGCAGGCCTGTTCCTGTTCTACCTGAGCTTTGAGTTCAGCGTGGTGAGTATGCTGCCGTTGATGACGGAGATTCTACCCGAAGCACGGGCTACTTTGATGGGTGTGAACGTTGCGGCTTACGCATTGGGTCGGGCGTTGGGCGCCTTTCTTGCCCCGCGCCTGTATCTCTTGGGTTTCCGGGCGAACGTCCTGGCTGCTCTGGTGTTCGATATTATAAGCATCCTGCTATTGAGTCGTGTTTGCCTGACGCATAAAGCTTCTCAGGAGTTGATCAGCACGGTCGAATGAGGAATCATTTAGCCACACTCCTTGTGGTTCGGTTATAATTTATCTTATGATACAAATCCCTTACGCGCTTGCTGAAGATGCTAACCCTGCTCTCACTCAGGCCTGGCTGATTGCAATGCAGACCGGCCTGGCAGAAGTGACCCCGGAATGCCTGCTATTGGGTATTTTGCAGACACCCGATTGCCAGGCAGTGCAGTCCTTAAGCAGGATGGGCATCGCGCTGGATCGTATTCAGAGTGAAACGCAGGCGTTATTGAAGTTACTTCCGGTGGGTCGGCAACTATCTGGCGTGGAGATGCAGCTCTCGATTGATGCTAAAGACATCTTCCTGGAGAGCAGCCGGGAAGCCAAACTACGTGGAGTTGAAAAGCTGACAACCACTTTCATACTGATGGGTATGCTGCGCATCTTCCGCCTGCCGGTAACCGACGTGCTGCGCCGAAATAGCCTGACTCTGCTTAAGGTTCGTGAACGGCTGGATTTTGAGCAACAGCAGATCTTCTACCAGAAGAGCCCGGTGGGGGCCACCAGCCTGCCGAACCAGGCGCCTATCAGCCGACCGCCGATTGCTCCCCCGGTTCGTCCTGCACAGGCTCCTCAAACTCGTCCAGTCGTGAGTGCCTGGAGACCGCGCCCCGTGACTTCTGCCCGGGCGCGGCGGAGTTCTTTCTACTTTATGGACCTGCCCTTGGAGATCAGCCCTATCTTCCTTGGCCTGCTAGGGGTAACCATCCTTTCGGGAATCCTGGCCTATTCTCGCCTGGTAATACCGCACCTGTTTGTCTTTCTGTTCGTCACCGGCGGTTGGATCCTTTCACTCTGCTTGCATGAATTCGGACATGCGGCTGTGGCCTACTGGGGAGGAGATTACAGCGTGGCGGATAAAGGGTATCTGACCCTGAACCCATTGCGCTACACCAACTGGTTTTTCAGCATCCTGATCCCCGTCTTGATGATGATTGCCGGAGGTATTGGCCTGCCTGGTGGGGCGGTATATATCAACCCGTCAGCCATCCGCACCACCAAAATGCGCAGCCTGACCTCGGCGGCTGGACCGATCATGAGTGTCACGATAGCTCTTTTATTATCGATCCCCTTCTTCATTATTGACCCTCTCCAGGCGATGATGAGCCACCCAGAATTCTGGGGTGGGCTGGCTTTGCTGGCGCTCTTGCAGATCAGCGCGGTCTTTTTTAACTTGCTGCCGATCCCACCGCTGGATGGTTTCGGCATCCTGGCACCTTATTTGCCGGAAGAACTTGTACGCGCCGGCTACATGTTTGGCCAGTTTGCTTTCTTCGTTCTTTTCTTTCTCTTCGCCACCAATACGATCTTTGCCCAATGGTTTTGGCAGATCGTCTCCGCCGCGCTCAACCTGCTTCATGTCAATCCAATGCTGATTGCAACGGGCTTCCAGTTCTTCCGCTTCTGGCAGAAGTAGACCAGGTTATCTCCCCATTTTCTCAGTATTTGAATTTCGAAGGCTCCGCAGAATTTACCCGTGCACAAAGTGCGGAAACTCCCAGGGAATTTCCAGATGTAGCTCGATGAACCCGGAGAACTGCCCATCCTGGTACCATGGAGTCTGGTAGATCAACTTTTTGACGCCATGCTTCTCGATCGTATAGACGTTGGTCTGCCCGGTTGCCAGCATGCGAGCGAACTTGCTGCGCGCTGGCTCGGGGTGGCAATCCAGAGCATTGGTGCCAATCAACTGCCGACCGCCATCCGCAGCGAATGCTTGAGCGGCTTTTTCGTTCATTTCAGTAATGATCCCATTGGGGTCACAGACGGTGATAGCTACAGGGAATTCCTTGACCCAGGCATGTTCGCTCATATTTATGCTCCAAATTTAATGAAGATTGAATCTGCAATCGGGGTATACCCTATGCGCACGTAGATATCGTTCGAAGTCGGGTTGGCCAGGTCGGTGTACAGCGCGCAGAACTGGTAACCTGAATCGAGCAACAACTGGCTGAGAGAAGCCACGCAATTGCTGGCGTAGCCACGCCGGCGTAGTTCCGGTGGGGTAAAAACCATGTTGACCGTGGTCCCATTGAGCGTGGGGCGGGAAGAGGCGGCCATAGAAACCGGGCTGCCGTCCTCCCATAGGTAAATTTGTTGGTTCTGGATGCGCTCACGAGCCACGTTTTCAGCATCTAGAGGTGGTTCGTTTTCGCCCAGTGCTTCACGGTGAAAAGCCAGCATCCACTGCGCCACCAGTGGAAGGTCAATTTCTGCTGCCAGGCGCAAATGACCGGGTGCCGGGCTGGGCGGGAATACCTTGCGTAACTCATAGATGCGCTGGCGCATCTCGACCCGCCAGCCTCTCCCGCTCAGCCCGGAGGAGATCTCACCGTACCGTTCAACCACCCCAACCGGCCCGATGACACCCGGCACCATCCAGTTATCCTCCAGCAGGCGTTTAGCCAGGGTTTCCAACGCCGTGGTGCAATCCAGCCGGCTGGAATAGAGAACAAGGTTGTGCGGCGGGGTCATCACGGAGGCTACAATCACCTCCTGCTGCTGGCAGACGGTGGCGAAAAGCGGTTGGGGATCGATAGGCTCGCCTTGGCGGACCATGCGCAGGCACAGGCCCAGCATCAGGTTATTGACGGCTTCATTTTCCTGCAAGACGGGCTGGGTGATTGCCAGGAAGTCTTTGGCATTCGGATAAATGGTAGTGATCATTCCTGGATTTCCTTAGGGTATATTCCCGTTCATAGAGATTCCCCACTCCCTGGTGACCCACTCCGGCAAAGAGCGCGGGCGAGCGCGGCTTTCGGCCCAGGCGATCATCTCCGGCTGGCGAGCGGCCGGGGTGCAAAGAAGTTCCGGGCATGGGGTATTACCCACCCGGCCCAGGTCTAGCCGATCAGAATCCCAGCAGACCTGGATAGTCGGGTAAGCCTGGGTCCAGCCGCAGGTGTGATTGGCACAGGCTTCGATAAGTAATGCCATTCCGGCGTCATCGATCTCAAAAAACTGGCCGCGCAGCGTTTTGGCCAGCTCGCCACCCCGCTGCCCATGTTCAGGGTCATAGCTATTATTGAATCGCCGGGAATCGTGGAACACGGCGAAAAGCTCCACTACATCCATCCGAACGATGCTCTCTACCGCCAACCTGTGACCGTTTTCCAGGACGCGTGCCCAGTGTGAGACCCCATGGATCCCTTGGAGAGACAAGAGGTAATGCTGCAGGATGGCCTGCAAGAGAGCCGGGGTGATAAGGGAAGAGGGATTATCCATTAGGATCATTATAATTCTAATATCAGATAAAATTGGTGGTGGCAGTCTTCGGAGGGAAGACGGATCAAAGGAGTTGGCGGTCATTCATATCTAAGTTTCAGGAGGCGATATGTCAAATGCAGGAAAAATTTGCACCATCCAGGTCAACGCCAATCAAAGTTACCAGAAGATCGATGGCTTTGGCGTCAACATCAACTCCAAGCATTGGAGCGACCAATTGATTCCCACCATGGATTTGCTGCGTGAGGACCTGGGTGCAACTCAGTACCGGGTGGATATCTGGGGTAAATCGGACTGGATCGATCCCAGCGGTCTATTGGGCCGGGCGAAAGCGCTCAGCCCTGAGAATCTAAAGGCTGTCTATTCTGGCCCCATTTTTCAGAAGGGCTGGGCCATGATGCGCTACCTGAACCAGCATGGCATTGAACCGTATCTGACTGCCTCGGGGGACGTGCCGAAATGGATGCTTGGGAAGGCTCATTCTGCCGATCATCTGCATGGGACGGGATTGCCCATCGAAAATTTCTTGGGGTGCGGTTATTCGCTCGTTGATTACGAAGCTTTTTGTGAAATGCTGGCCTCGATGGTAGATTGGGCGCGCAATCAGGAAGGTTTGAAGTTTAAGTTGTTCGGGCCGCTCAACGAATCGGATATCGCCCAACCTGAGGGTCCTGGGGTGATCCCAACCGAGTTCGTCAAAGTGTGCGAGCTGTTGGTGGATAAGCTGGATCAGAGAGGTCTTTCGGATATCCGCCTGGTTTATGCCGAGCAGGCGATATTTGGGCCCTGGTATCTGCAGGAGCTATTGAAAAGCCCCAAGCTGCAAGGACGGATCGGAGTATTCGGTTTGCACCAATATTCAAATATCTCCCAGGAAATGTTCCGGGCAGTGACTGACTTGATTCATGGCAGCCCGTTTGCCGGGGTTCCCTTCTGGATGACCGAGTTTGGCGACCTGGAGCAAAGTGGTGAATGCGAATGGTACGTGGGCTGGGTGGCGGTCTCACGCCTCTTCGAGCAATTGCAGGCCGGCTTCAGCGGCGCCCTGGTCTGGGATGCCTACGACAACTATCACGACCACAATGAACATTGGACCATCTATGGCGTACTGCGCACGGGGCTTTACCAATATACTCCCAAGAAGCGATACTATGCCCTCAAACAGGTCTTCCGCTTTGTGCCAGCTGGTTTTGAGCGCATCGAGGTGACCGGCAATTCCGACGACTTGTGCGTCCTGGGCTTTGCTAACCCAGAACGCACTGGCCTGACGCTGGTGGGGATGAACCTTTCTGGCAAGGTTTATTACCCGAACACCCTGCTGAATGGATTCCCTGAGTCGCTATCCAAAGGCAAGATGGCTTACTTCCGTACCAGCGAGGATGAGAATTGTGTTTTCCTCGGCCAGGTGCCGTTGGGTAACCGCTCCTTTGAGCAGATCGGCGTTCGCATCCCGCCGGACTGCATCTTCACGCTGACGACAGTGAAATAGTATCGAAAAAAGGGCGCGTAGAGGAGTTCACTTCGTCGTATTACAGTTCTACGCGCTGGCCTTTTCATTTGGGCGGCCCGGCTTGGATCACGGTACGCATTTCTTCGACCGAGTTGCGCTCCAGGTAGAGGGCCTCCAGCCACCAGGTGGCACCCACCTCGGCATACTTCAGGACTTTGCCAGGGTCTTTTTTCCCTTTCTTGGTATGTGAATGGGCGGCGCCTATGACAGCTATATCAAAAGGTGAGGAATCTTTGCGTTGCCCAAGGATAAAGTGTCGCACCTCGTTCACGTCCTTCGGTTCTGGGAATCCGCGCCCAAGCGGAATGGCCCCATCCCAGCGGGCGGCCCGGCGGAAAGGCGCCTTATGCGGCCAGAATCCACCTACCCAGACGGGGATGCGTGGTGCCTGTATGGGTGTAGGCCGGAAGGTGACATTCTGAATCTGGTAGTGCTTGCCTTCAAAATGGAACGGCTTACCACGCCATAGCCCAGCCAGGATCTGCAGGCCTTCATCCAGCAGCTCAGCTCGCCTCTTAGGATCGGATTCGTCGCCGAAGAAGGCAAAATCGGCGTCGGGCGGTTCGCCCAACCCCACTCCCAGGATCAGCCGCCCGCCCGAAAGGTGATCCAGCGTAACCGTCTCCCGCGCCAGCTTCCAGGGTCGGCGGCGCGCCAGAGGGGTGACGGTGGTGCCCAGGCGGATGCGTTCCGTGTTCATGGCCATGGCTGCCAGAGTAACCCAGGGATCGAAGACCCGCAATTTTTGACTCTTGCTGGCGAGCATGTGATCCCACAGGAAGAATCCATCCCAGCCAGCTTCCTCGGCTTCCCTGGCCAGTTCAGCCAGAGCTCTCGGATGGAAATCCTCTCCAAAGTTTGGCAGATAGAGACCATATTTCATGGTGTTATCCTCTTTTTCACCACAAAAATCCTACACTACGCTTGTCTAGAATCCTGTCATCGAATATCACTTTAGCTGGCCTATCTGCCATACCGAGACATACATGTAGTGGCAGCAGATGCTCCTCGCGGGGGTGGCAATAACGTGCAGACGGAGCTTTTTCCCATTCGATCAGGCGCTGTTCACGCTCGGATTGGGATAACGAACCGGTGCATGTATCGATCAGCCAATTTTGAAAGGCATCATTGGCTGGGTCAGGCGCACCAGTTCCTTGCCAGGAAAATGCTCTCAGGTTATGGAATGAGAATCCTGATCCAACAACGAGGATATTCTCATTTCTTAATTCGCGCAGTGCCTTTCCCAGGGCGATATGCGCGCTGGAGTTCAGACCACGTAGCAACGAAAGTTGAAGACAGGGAATATCCGCTTGAGGATACATCAGTTTCAGTGGGATAAACAGACCATGGTCAAATCCGCGCTGAGGATCAATGCGGGCCGGAATATTATTTTTATTCAGTAATCCGGCTATTCTATTTGCATACTCAGGGCTTCCTGGGGCCGGGTAAGTGATTTCATAGGCTTCATCTGGAAAACCATAATAATCATAGAACATGGCAGGGTTTTGAGCCCCCATCAGGGTTGCTGTGCTTTCTTCCCAATGCGCGCTAATTACGAGGATAAAGTCTGGTTTTTTGAGCTGGCCTGGAAGCTGGGCCATGAAATTCACCATCGCTTTGTGGCCGGGGTCGCCAAGAATTGGCAGGGGACCTCCGCCATGGCTAAAATAGACAATTTGGGCTTTATTTTCAGGAGTTGTTTGATTCATCATATGATTACTTCTCTTCGATGAGATTTACCAGGCACGTGCGCATGCCGGTATATATCCTGTGTTCTAACCAACAAGAATATATAAACAGCATGTGTGGATATTCTTTATCCTATCGTTTCTATCGAAATCAGTCAATAACCAAATTACTTTTTTTGTTGGATAAACGAAAAAGAAGTGCCGGGCCTATCATAACCATCTCTAATTGCGTCTTTCATTCACCAGAATGATTGGAACAAAGATTAAAAACATTGACTCATCCTCCCACTTATGCTATCATCGGCCAATCTGAAACTCCTATGTCAATCGTAGTTATTGAGAAGCGCATGCGACGAAAGCCAACCTTCCCAAGGACCGGGGATGGTCGGCTTGTCGCGGGTTAATCAGGTACAACTGGAATAGAATCTCAGGCTTCACCTGGAATGTAAGGAAAAGTAGTAGAAAATCAAGCCCTCCGGAACTCCGGAGGGCTTTTTTGTTTGAAGATAGGACAAGTCATGCACGCAAAAAAACAAAATAGAAAATGAAAAGAGGAAAAAGAGATGCTCAAGAAAAATGGAACCAAACCCAGCATCAAGAAGGTCGTCCTGGCCTATTCGGGCGGGCTCGACACTTCCGTCATCGTTCCCTGGCTCAAGGAGAACTATGCCTGCGAGGTGATCTGCTACACCGCCGATATTTGCCAGGGCGAGGAACTCTCAGGGCTGCCCGCCAAGGCTACCGCCACGGGCGCCAGCAAGATCTATATAGAGGACCTTCAAGAGGAATTCGCCAGCGAGTACCTCTTCCCACTGCTGCGCTCTGGCGCGGTCTATGAAGGCCAATACTTGCTGGGCACTTCCATCGCCCGCCCCTTGATCGCCAAGCATCTGGTGAAGGTCGCTCAGAGTGAAGGCGCGGATGCGGTGGCTCATGGCTGCACCGGCAAGGGCAACGACCAGGTCCGCTTTGAGCTGACCGTCATGGCGATTGACCCGCGCCTCAAAGTGATCGCCCCCTGGCGCGAGTGGGATATCACCTCGCGGGAAGGTGCCCTGGCCTACGCTGCGGCTCATCATGTACCGGTGTCATCAACGCTCAAATCGATCTACAGCCGCGATCGCAACTTGTGGCACCTTTCGCACGAGGGTGGCTTGCTGGAGGACCCCTGGAATTCGCCGGAGGAGTCGATGTACCAGATGTCTGTCTCGCCCGAATCAGCTCCTGACCAACCTGAGATCGTCGAGCTGGAATTTGCGCAAGGCAACCCGGTCAAGCTGAATGGAGTACAAATGTCTCCGGCCAATCTGATCCGCCAGCTCAACCGGATTGGCGGCAGGCATGGCGTGGGTCGGATCGACCTGGTCGAAAACCGGTTGGTCGGCATGAAATCACGCGGTGTGTACGAGACCCCGGGCGGGACGATCCTGGTGGTAGCCCACCACGAACTGGAATCGATCACCCTTGACCGTGAGACACTGCATTATAAAGAGACAGTCGCTCTGCGCTATGCCGAGCTGATCTATTACGGCCAGTGGTTCACTCCGCTGCGCCAAGCGCTCGATGCCTTTTTTGAAAAGACTCAGGAGCATATCACTGGCACGGTGCGGCTCAAGCTGTACAAAGGGAATGTCATCTCCGCTGGGCGGAGGAGTCCCTACAGCCTTTATCGGGAGGACTTTGCTACCTTTGGGAAGGACAGCGTCTATGACCAGAGCGACGCGGCTGGCTTCATCACCCTCTTCGGCCTGCCGTTGAAAGTGCAGGCGATGCGCGATATCACCCTGGGTACACACGTCCACTTTACCGAACCGGATTACTCGAAATTTAAGAGAGATTAAATAGGTCACCGAATGACACGGATACACACGGAGTTGATATGAAAAAGTTGTGGGGTGGTCGCTTTGCCACCAACCTGGACCCGCTGGCGGGAGAGTTCAACGCTTCTCTCCCCTTCGACTGGCGCATGGCTGAGGTGGATATCCGAGGCTCTATTGCCTGGGCCAAGGCGTTAGGCAAAGTTGGCATCTTGACCGGAAAGGAACGCGAGCAGATCGTCCAGGGTTTGCAGAACATACTGGTCGAGGTGCAAGAAGATCGCTTCCAGTACGCGCTGGCCGACGAGGATGTACACACCGCCATCGAGCGCCGCCTGACCGAGCTGATTGGCCCGACCGGGGGTAAGTTGCACACCGGACGCTCGCGCAATGACCAGGTCGCCACGGATTTTTGCCTGTGGTTAATGGAGGCCATCCAGAAAATCGATGTCCGCCTGCACGAACTTCAGGCGGCGCTGGTCACCCGGGCTGAGCTGGATATGAACGTCCTGCTGCCCGGATACACTCACCTGCAGCGCGCCCAGCCAGTCCTGCTCAGCCACTGGTGGCTCTCGCACTTCTGGCCTCTACGCCGCGACCGACAGCGGTTGACTGAGCTATGCCAGCGCACCTCGGTTCTCCCATTGGGCTCGGGGGCATTGGCAGGTTGTGCTTTCCCGGTCGACCGAGCATTCCTGGCGGCTGAGCTGGGCTTCAGCACCATTTCCCCCAACAGCATCGATGCGGTCGCCAATCGCGATTTTGCGGTTGAATTCCTCTTCGTCGCATCGCTGGTAGCAGTGCACCTCTCGCGGCTCTCAGAGATGTTGATCCTTTTCAGCTCTGCCGAGTTTGGCTTCGTCGAGCTTTCGGATGCGTTCTCCACTGGCTCCAGCCTGATGCCACAAAAGAAGAACCCAGATACGCTCGAATTGACGCGCGGCAAGGCCGGGACAATCATCGGGCGATTAGCCGGTCTGCTGGCTACCCTCAAAGGGCTGCCCTCAGCTTATGATAAGGACCTGCAGGAAGATAAACAGCCGGTCTTTGAGACCTTTGATACTCTCAGCCTGATGCTCCCGGTGATGACCGGGCTGTTGGGCACCTTGCACATCTACCCGCAACGGATGCACCAGGCACTTGACCCGGGGCTGCTGGCCACTGACCTGGCTGATTACCTGGTGCAGCGCGGTGTGCCTTTCCGCCAGGCTCATCTTTTTACCGGGCAGGCTGTGCGCCGGGCTGGTGAGCTGAATATACCGCTCGACCGGCTCTCTCTCGCCGAATTGCAGGCGATCAGTCCCGCATTTGGCGAGGATGTCATTCATGTGTTTAATTTTCAGGAAGCGATCGCCCGGCGCAACACCCCGGGTGGGACTGCCCCACAGGCCGTTTTGGAGCAGCTCCAACAGGCCAAGAGCTTGCTGTGAAGCCCTGATTTTTTGGGTGATCGGTCGCCGGCGGGCAGCATCGGGCAGCATCGGAATGGAGTATACTTATTGAGTCACCCTAATTGCCAGTCTTTGAAGACCGGCAAATACCCTTATTTTCCTGGAGCAGGACTCTTAAGTCCAAGACCTGGATTGAATTCTTTCCGACGAGGTTATCCATGGACTCCATTTACCTCATCTCACAGCTTGAAAAAAACGCCAGCCGGATTGGTGCGTTCGTCGAAGGGGTTTCTCTGGAACAGGCCCGATGGAAGCCTGCGCCAGATTCATGGTCAATCCTGGAGGTCATCAACCACCTGTATGACGAGGAAAGGGAAGATTTCCGAGCCCACCTCACCACCATCCTGATCACCCCATCCTCCGGTTGGAACCCAATTGATCCGCCAGGTTGGGTAGTTACTCGCCGGTATAATGAACGCGAGCCGGGATCATCATTGCACAATTTCCTCACCGAGCGCAAAGGTTCACTGGATTGGCTGCGAAACCTGCACTCGCCAGATTGGAATGCCACCCACCAGGCGCCCTGGGGGCAGATAATGGCCGGGGATATCCTGGCTTCCTGGGCAGCCCATGACTTGCTCCATATGCGACAGTTCGTCGAGCTTCACTGGGCTTTTCTCCTTGAAAAGGGCAAACCGTTTGATGTGAGCTATGCCGGGGCCTGGTAACAGGAAGTTGCGTTCTATTCCCCCAAGAGGATCGGCATGAAGTTTCTAAACGTTCTCCTTGAGAATGTGATTGTTCTGGTGGTTTATGATGCACTGGCGCTGGTCGGGGTTGAATACACCAGGCCAGGATCCAGTTCTCTACTACTCCTCTGGCTGCCAGCCGGAATTGGCCTCAGTGCATTGATCCTCAAAGGGAGGCGTGTCCTCCCTGGGATTTTCCTCGCATCCCTCACGGTCAGCCTGCCTTTCTTTTACCAGCCGGGAGCAAGTCACTGGTTGCAGAAGATGATCATTTTTGGAGTGGTTGTCTCCCTGGTGAGAGCCGGTCAATCGGTCTTAGGGCATTTCCTTTATACGGAGCATGTAGGGGAATCTGGTTTACACCAAAGCAGGGGGGTTCTGCGTTTCTTTTGGTATGCTGTGCTCTTTCCGGTGATCACCAGCGCCTTTCTGGTGGAACTGATCTTCGGTGTCGGTGGATACATTGCAGCCGGATCCACCGGTGAAATGGTCAGGATGGGTGCGGAGAATTGGTTATCCATATGCCTGTCCGATATTCATGGTCTGATCGCTTTGACGCCCATTGTGGTTGGATGGGTGCTGTACCGGAAACAACGCAAATACCGTCGAGACTCTGAAATATTGTATTTTGCCTTATGGGGCGTCTACCTTGCGCTTATGGCAGGATCCATCTTTCTATGGCCAAACTTATTTTTTCTACTATTGGCGCTGGCGCTATTCATGACCTTCGTGCGCAACCAGGTTTTGAGCAATGCAATTCTTATTTTTCTAACCTCATTGGGTTACACTGCTGCAACGGTAAAGGGAGTAGGTCCCTTTGCAGATTTAAATCCCTGGTTGTCCATGATTGAGCTGCCATTAGCCGTTTTTAGCATTGCAATAACTTTGTTATTCGTATCTGCAAAATTGCGCGAGCTACAGGATATCAACCAGAGCCTGGATACTACTATCCAGGAGCGCAGCCGGGAGTTGAGTCGGGTAAACGAGCAATTAGTCGAAAACGCCACTTTGGATCCACTCACCGGGTTATATAATCGCCGCCATTTTATGGAGATGGCAAAGAAAGAAATCAGCCGGGCCATGCGTTACGGTGACCAGGTAGGGATTTTAGTGATCGATCTGGATGGTTTCAAAGCGATCAATAACACTTACGGACAAGCAGTGGGTGATGTTATTCTGTGCGAATTTGCTTCGCTTGCTAGGAAAATTCTTCGGCCATATGATGTCCTTGCCCGCCTGGGTGGCGACGATTTCGTGCTTCTTCTTCCGCACACCACGCCCGACCAGGCTCTTTCCGTAGCCGAAAGGATTCGGGTGACTGTCCGAGAGCATCAGGTCCATTATCAGGAGATGATAATCACTTTCACTGTCAGCATCGGCGTATCCGAAGTATTCGATCAGATTGACCAGGCTCTCTCGGAAGCCAACCGATTACTCATAATCGCCAAGCAGAGCGGGAACTCCATCGAAACCGCTGTGATGAGTTAATTCTTTGCCAAAATATTCCTTGTTTTCATCTCTTCTTCACCTGAGAGGAAATGCGCGGGCTTGCGTCTATACCGAGCCGATGTGGGGAATTCCTTTTCAGCTCTTTGCTCCCTATGTTTCGGTATACATGCTGGCGCTGGGCCTGGATGATCGCCAGATTGGCCTGATTGCCTCGATCAGCCTGTTGGTGCAGATCTTTTTTTCGTTGCTCAGCGGCGCCATCACCGATAAGCTCGGTCGAAAGCGTACAACTTTTATCTATGACATCATCGCCTGGAGCATCCCTACCCTGATCTGGGCTTTCGCCCAGAACTTCTGGTATTTTGTGATTGCGGCGGTGATCGCCGGGGTAGGACGGGTGACGATGATTTCCTGGCAGTGCCTGCTGGTCGAAGACACTGAACCCGAGCAAATCATTGATATCTATACCTGGGTATATATTTCTGGCAGGCTGGCAGTGTTCTTCGCCCCCCTGGCTGGCTTACTGATTGCCCGTTTTACTCTGGTTCCAACTGTGCGCGGTCTATATCTACTGGCGTTTGTGTTGATGACAGCCAAATTCTTTGTCTTGAATCGATTCGTGACCGAGACTCGCCAGGGGAAGATTCGCATGCAGCAAACCAAGGACCAGCCCTTGTTCACCTTGTTGCGCGAATACCGGGGCGTTTTTTGGCAAATCCTGGGAACTCCGCAAACCCTTTCCACCATTGGCATTTTTTTGGTGATGAGCATTGCGGATACAATCAATAGTTCCTTCTGGTCGATTATTGTCACTCGCAGGATCATGATACCCGAAGATCACCTGGCGCTCTTTCCGTTTGCCCGCTCGCTGATCGCCCTGCTATTCTTCTTCCTGGTGCAGCCGCGCATCCGTCACATGAAATTCCGCAATCCCATGGTGGTGGGTTTTGCAGGCTTTGTGGTCGCTCAGACTTTGCTGGTGAATGTTCCAGAGAAGAATTATGTTCTTTTGTTGATCAGTGTGTTGATTGAAGCTTGTAGTTATGCGACCGTGGGGACGCAGCTTGATCGCATGGTTGTGCTGACTGTTGACCCTCAGGAGAGGGCGCGCATCATGTCAATCATTTATGTGGTGGTGATATCACTTGCTTCTCCATTCGGTTATATTGCCGGCCAGCTTTCATCCATCAGCCGGATATTGCCCTTCCTGCTGAATATTATCCTGTTCATTGTGGGTGGAACACTGGTGCTCCTGGCCGCCCGTCTATCAGAGCAGAAATCCCAAACGGCTCAGGCCCTGGAGGCGTAAAAGCAGAAACCGCTGGTAGGCTCCTCTGCTGCAGGGAGTGCCAGGTGTTTTATGGTCGAGACTTGAGGTGGAGAAGGGTCTCGCCAGGTGGCAGGTCCAGGCAGAGGGTGAGTTTCTCGCCCTCTTGTTGCCAGGAATGCGCGTCCATCAAGCCTTTTCCTTGAAGATTGGGTTTTATTAAAATAGCCGGCGCGGAAGGATCGCTGACCTGCCAGACGGACTCCACCGAGTGGCTGGAAAGCTGCGCGTCCTGCAGGGAAAGGGTGAAATCGGAGCAATCGAACGGCGAGGAGAGTTTCACGCTCCAACCATCCGGGGTCGGAATGATCTCTTGCTCATAGGCTGAGGAGGCCGCCGCGTAGCGCGCCACATCGCCCAGTTTCAGCCACAGCAGGCGGTCGCCAAAAGCTTGCCGCAGGCGCGCCGCAGTCAGGTCCAATGCAGCTAGGCCCTGGTGCGAGCCATCCGAATAAAGCGACTGCCAATGAGTGGTATAGACGCCCCATCCCCCGGTCTGGGCAATATCGACCAGCAGCCCGGAAGTACCGTCGGCAGTGATGAGGAACTCTGTGCATTGTTCTGGGGTATAGCCTTCGGGGCGCATCGTTTGCCAATAGAGATCCCAAGGGGTAGGATTGATGATGTCAACCACAGCGGCGTGGTGAGATGGCTCTTGCAGTACCAACTTGGGAGGTGGGTAGGGAGCCCCACCGGAATGGGCATCGATGTATTGGAAGGTGACCGGTGGACCACCGGATTGCCGGATGGAATCCAGGACGGCCTGGCTGTATGCGGAGCGGTCACCGGTAAAGGTAACCGGCTGGGTGATGCCAGTTGGCTGGAATCCGGCTTCCTTGAGAATAGCACACGCAGCGCCCATGTAGGCAGTCAGTTCCTGCGCGTTGCGCCGGTCCATCCAGAGATGCTCAGCCTCGGGGATGAGCTGGTGGGTCGATAGGTCGAGCGCCAGGGTGTGGGTGAGAATTTCAGGGGTAATATCAAACCGCTCAGGAAGCCGGGTGCGAGCCAGATCCAGCCAACGGCGTAACTCGGCCAGGTCGCAACCCTCCCAACCATCCAGGATGCTGCCCAGGCCAGCCGGATACGGCAGCACGGTAAACTTGCCGCGCAGGTCGCGCTCCTGTGCAACCGCGATGAATCTTTCTAGAAAATCGACCGGTATGCGGGGTTCATGAAACTCGTATTCTTTCTGACTAACCTGCAAACGGTAGTAGTAGAGGGTATTGATACACGGCGCCGGGTCGTCAACGATCAGGCTGAAAGGTAGGCTTAAACGAGGTTTTTCGATCGTGATCTTCATGATGATTAACCTTAATCCGATTTTTTCTATTGCAGATTCTCAATGCATCACGGAATTGACACTGGGTTATGAAAAGATTATAAAATACAATGTGGGTTTTGGTGGATGCTGAGATGATCCTGGATCCTGAATTCCTGGAGCTTACGCGTGGTCTGGACCTTCAAGCTTTTTGGGAGGAGAATGACCGTTGCCAGGAACCGACTCCCCCACAGGTGCACTGCCCAATGGCATTTGCCATTGACGAGCACTGGTTGTTCGAGTTCCTGCCGGTCGATTCCACGCTGCGCTATTACCAGGATAAGGCTTACCGGGATGGCCTGCATCGCCAGGCCAATCGTTGGACTCAGGAATACCTTGGGCGATCCTTTTTTGACGAGGATTCCTGGCAATACACCCCACGACGGATTGAGAACTTGTTTGGCAGCCAGTATGCCTACCGTGAGGGTGGCACCCCGTGGTTGACTCCGGCTACCGACAACCCGAAAGAATTTGCTCACATCCTGGACCAGGCCGAAAAGATCGACTTGCATCGTTGGAGTTTCCCTGAAGAGTTCCTGGCTGAATGGCAGGCACGCAAAGCAGCCGGGAAACCGCTTTTGGCGCTGGGAACTGGCAGTCGTGGCCCAGCGACTGTCATGACCAGCATCCTCAAGCCAGAGACAGTCTTCCTCTGGATGTACGACCAGCCCGGTCTGATGCATCGCTTCCGCGATCTGTTGGCGGTCAAGATGGTGGAATTTAACCAGGAATTGCGAAAGTTCAGCGGCAACCAGCAACCTGGCTGGTGGATCACCGACGATAACAGCGCGCTTTTCAACCGTAGGCTATATGCGGAGTATTGTTTTCCTATCTTGCATTACGTACTGGAGGCACTGGCTCCGGGCGATGCGCGCCGTTACCAGCATTCCGATAGCGCCATGGGCCATCTGCTCGATCTGCAATATCAATTGGGAATCAGGGTGGTTAATTATGGCCCAACTGTGGATGCCGGCCTGATCCGCCAGAAGATGCCGGATGCCTGGATCTACGGTCAGATGCCACCTTTCCTGTTGCGCAACGGTCGCCCAGAGGAGATTCGCCAGCGGGCTATCAATGACTTTCGTAAAGCAGGCCTTTTTGGCCGGATGACCCTCGCTACAGCTGGTTCGCTGGCGGCGGGGATAGGATTGGGCCGGATGCGCTGGTTCATGCAGATCGCCCAGCAAGACTGCCAGTATAATAAAGAGGATGTTATCAACACGTAATCGAAAATGGAGGTCATATGGCGCGAAAGATCGTTGTGGTTGGTAGCTCCAATGTGGATCTGATCATGAAAATGGATCACCTGCCGCGCCTGGGCGAGACGGTTACCAATGCAATCTTTCTGCAGACTTTTGGCGGAAAGGGTGCTAACACGGCGGTCGGTACGGCGCGGGCCGGCGGGGAGGTCTACTTTGTGACCTGTGTCGGTGATGATAGCTATGGCCACCAGTCTATCGAGAACCTTTCCCGCCTGGGTGTCCATCTGGATGGGGTGTTTACAGAGCAACAGGTCGCCAGTGGAACGGCGCTGATCATGGTCGATTCGCAAGGCCAGAACTACCTTTCTGTCGCCCCGGGAGCTAATTACCGCCTCTCGCCGCAGCACATCGACCGGGCAGCAGAATTGATCCATTCGGCTGAGATGGTCCTTCTGCAGTATGAGATTCTACCTGAGACGCTGAAATATGTGATTGACTTGGCCTCTCGTGCGGAAAAGAAGATTCTCCTCAACCTGGCGCCCGCTCGTCCCCTGGAGGATGAATACCTGGCAAAGTTGAGCGTGTTGGTTGTCAATGAAACTGAAGCCGAATTCCTGTGCGGCTTTCCGGTCGATACTGCCGATCATATCCATCACGCCGCCGAATCTCTGTTGGCGAAGGGACCAGGGTTGGTGATCATTACACTCGGCGCACAGGGAGCCTATTTTGCTACCCAGGAATTACGGATGCATGCGCCGGGTTTCAAGGTCAAGGCAGTCGATTCGACCGCAGCAGGAGATATCTTCTGTGGCTCACTGGCAGTAGCCCTGGTGGAAGGAAAGAGCGTTCTGGAGAGTGTGCGTTTTGCCAACGCTGCGGCGGCTATCTCGGTCACTCGCCTGGGAGCGCAACCTTCTGCGCCTGGTCGGCACGAGATTGAGCGCTTTTTAAGCCAGTATTGACCCTTTGAAACCCTTGGGTGTGGCCTTAAAGGTGTCCTGAATCTTTTGAACCTGCCCATTGTTGACGGTTAATGACCAGCCGCCAGCAGCTTTCCCACTTCGCCGAATATCTCGCCCACCTGGACCTCATCTTTCACGTTCTGGGTGAGTAGAAACAGGCGGCAGTCTTTTGTATAAGCCCAATCATGCAAGATGCCGGGGATTGAGCCGGTCTTGTGATGGAAGCGCATTGTATCGCGCGGCAATCCTCGCCCAAACAGGTATTCATCCTGGCAGGCGCGCAACAGCGAATCAACCCAGGCGCGGTCCTGCGGAGCGAGCTGGTCGAGCAAAGTGTAAAAGCGGATGCAGTCCTGGGCGCTGATCCAGTTATCCAATCCACGACTGCGGGCTGCAAAATCCATCAACCGGCGCTGAAGCAGGGTCTCTTTTAATCCAAGCTCCTCCTGGATCACCCGGGCGGCGCGCTCCAGGCCGATCCGCTGCAGGACCAGGTTAGTGCACAGATTATCCGAAGTGGCGATCATCATCAATAACACATCTGCATAGAACAGGGAGCGAGTACGCATCATCCAGGCAAAACCGGACCCGCGCACCTGCGGTTCGCTATCCAGGGAACACAGCTCCTCCCGGCTGAGCTGCCCTTGTTGTTCCAGGTGTAGCCAGGCCAGCAAAATGGGGATTTTGATGATCGAAGCAGAAGGGAAGCGTTCGCAATTCAGGTGCAGGATTGGCTCCTGGTCCTGGCGGTGGAAGTAGAAGGCATACTGGCAACCGATCTGTTGTAAGTTCTGAAGAGTGACTGCGAGGTTCATATCTTTATTATAGCGATCTTTGAGTTTACTGAAAAAAGCCATTCTATTACACAAAATATAAACTGGTTTGACAATCTAATTTATTAGCGGTATACTTTTGCTTGCTTTAAAAGGCCGCTTTACTACCTATGGATCATGGTATACTATAAGTTCTTGATTAACGGTATAATTTTCTCACCGCTAAGGTTGGAAGAGCTAAAAACGGCTGAACAGGTATCAGTGCTAGCATTGTCACAAAATTCAACATGATAGAGGTCTTTATTGCATGGCGGATTTGTTGAGTGTGCAAGGCCTTGAAACACAGTTCCGAACGTCGGAAGGGATCGTTCATGCGGTTAACGGTGTTTCATTCGATCTCAAAGAAAGCGAAACACTCGGAATAGTTGGAGAAAGTGGTTGTGGAAAGAGCGTCACCGTTCTTTCGGTGCTGCGTTTGATCCCATCTCCACCCGGACAGATCGTAGCCGGCAAGGCCATTTACCAGAGCAAAGATTTACTCAGCATGTCAGATGAGGAAATCCGCCATGTGCGCGGGGCGCAGATTGCCATGGTCTTCCAGGACCCGATGACATCGCTCAACCCGGTTTTGACCATTGGTCGCCAGTTAACTGAGCCGATGATATTACACAACAACGCCACCCAGCAGCAGGCCCTGGAGCGGGCGGCGGAGATGTTGGCGATGGTTGGCATTCCCAAGGCCAAGGATCGCATGAGCGATTATCCGCATCAATTCTCTGGCGGAATGCGCCAGAGGGTGATGATCGCCATGGCGCTGATCTGCACGCCGCAGTTGCTGATTGCAGATGAGCCGACCACCGCCCTGGATGTAACCATCCAGGCACAGATCATCGAGCTGGTCAAGCGCCTGCGCGATGAGCTGGGTATGGCTATCATTTGGATCACCCACGATTTGGGGGTGGTCGCTGGCCTGGCGCAGCGCGTACTGGTGATGTATGCTGGATATATCATCGAGGAAGCGCTGGTCAAAAACCTGTACTCCAACCCATTGCATCCCTATACTCTGGGTCTCTTAGGCAGCCTGCCTCGTCTGGATGAAAGTGAACGGCGGAGATTGGTATCCATTGGGGGCATGCCGCCGGTCTTATATGCCAAAGCAGGTTACTGTCCGTTTGCACCGCGCTGTCGTTACGTGGTAGAGCGCTGCCGCCATGAAAACCCACCTCTGGTGCAGATTGAAACAGGCCATTACGTTGCCTGCTGGGTGGATACCACCACGGGGGAGGAACGCCGATGACGGACCAGGATACCTTGCTCGAGGTGCAAAACCTCGTCATGTATTTTCCCATCAAGCGAGGCGTCTTCCAGCAGACCGTGGGGTATGTCCACGCGGTGGACGATATCAGTTTCTTTATTAAAAAAGGGGAGACCCTTGGCCTGGTGGGTGAATCCGGCTGTGGCAAGTCTACGACCGGACGGGCGATCCTGCAGATCTACCGCCCGACCAAAGGTCATGTCATGTTTGGCGGCAAAGATATGGTCAAGACGAAAGGCGAAGAGCTGCGGGCGATGCGCCGCCGCATGCAGATGATCTTCCAGGATCCCTATGCCAGCCTCAATCCGCGCATGACCGTCGAAGAGATCGTTGGCGAGCCTTATGTGGTGCACCAGATCGCCAACCGGCGGGAAGCGCGCGATATGGTCAAGGAAGCCCTCTCCCTGGTCGGATTGAATCCTTCCTATGTAGATCGTTATCCACACGAGTTTTCTGGCGGACAACGCCAGCGCATTGGAGTGGCTCGCTCCATTGCGCTGCGCCCCGACCTGATCGTGTGCGACGAGCCAATTTCGGCCCTGGATGTTTCCATCCAGGCCCAGGTGGTCAACCTGCTGGAGGATTTGCAGCAGAAACTTGGCCTGACGTACCTTTTCATTGCCCACGACCTTTCGATGGTACGCCATTTGTCGAACCGGGTGGCGGTCATGTACCTGGGTGTGCTCGTGGAGCTGGCCTCGCGAGTCGAGCTCTACCACAATCCCCTGCATCCCTACACCCAGGCGTTGCTCTCTGCAGTGCCGATCCCCGACCCGACGGTCGAGGAGAAACGTACCCGCATTATCCTACAAGGCGATGTGCCCTCCCCGGTCAATCCGCCATCCGGCTGCCGGTTCCGTACCCGCTGCCCATTGGCAATCAAGATTTGCGGTGAGGTGAGGCCTGAGTTCCGTGAGATATCCCCAGGCCATTGGGCAGCCTGTCATCTGGTTTAATAATGAGAAAGGAGGTAGAGATCGCGGAAAGCGCTCAGTATCCAATCCATTGTCAGAGTTTCCAATGTTTGTAAATTCCTAAATTTTAAAATGGAGGAGAAAACAATGCGTTCCAAATGGTTTGCTCTTTTTTCGGTAGTGGTAATGCTCAGCATGTTTTTGGCAGCCTGTGGCCCCACCCCTACCCCAGAGAAAATTACAGAAGTACAGACTGTGGTCGTGACAACAGAACCTGGCCAGCCTCAGACGATCGTGGTGACTGCCACGCCTGAGCCGGCCAAACCTGCCCCGGCCGCTGAATTTAAGTCCAAGGATCCGACCACCTTCGTCGAAATGTCGTTTGGCGATCCCGAGACGTTGTTCCCTTCTCTGGCCTATGATACCTCCGCGGGTGGCGTGATTGAAAACGTCTATGACACACTGATCTGGTATAAGAAGGACAGCGTGACCGAGCTGGTGCCCATGCTGGCGACTGAGCTGCCCACCAAGGATAACGGCGGCATCTCTGCCGATGGCCTGACCTACACCTTCAAGATCCGCAAGGGTGTCAAGTTCCACAGCGGCGAAGAAATGACCCCCAGCGACGTGGCCTATAGCTTCCAGCAGGGTATCCTCTCCGGCGGCACAGCTTCACCGGAGTGGCTGCTGGTTGAGCCGATCATGGGTTCCAGCAGCTATAACGACATTGTCGATCAATTCACCGAGGACGATATCAAGAAAGCCGGGCTCGAGTCCGTGGATGACCTGGCCGACAACCGCGACAACCTGAAGAAGATTGACCCGGCCCGCCTGAAGGAAGTCTGCGAGGGAGTCAAGGCCAAGATCGTCCCCGATGATGCGGCCGGCACCGTGACCTTTAAGCTGGCTCAGCCCTGGGGCCCCTTCCTGGTGACCCTGGCTGGCTCCTGGGGCGCTATCCGCCAGCAGAAGTGGTCGGCGGCCAACGGAGCCTGGGATGGCGATTGCGCCACCTGGCAGAACTTCTATGGCCCCACCTCCGAGGAAGTCAATAAATCGCCCATCGGCATTGGCGAGAATGGCACCGGTCCCTACATCCTGGAGAAGTGGACTCCTTCGGAAGAAATTGTATACAAGGCCAACGAGAGCTACTGGATGACCGAGCCGTTATGGGAGGGCGCCCCTACTGGCGCGCCCAAGCTCAAGACCGTCATTGTCAAGCAGGTGGAGGAGTTCAGCACCCGCCTGGCGGCCTTCAAGGCTGGCGATGCGGATATGATTCCCGCTGGTTCTCCTGAGAACTGGCCGCAGATGGATGCCCTGGTGGGCGAGATCTGCGACCCGGTCACGCTGGAGTGCAAGCCCAACGATGCCAACCCCACCGGAGCGATCCGCGTCTTCGACAAGGTCAAGGGCGCAGCCCGCACGGATGCCTTCTTCAACTTCAAGATCAACACCTCGGGCGGCAATAACTTCATTGGCTCCGGCAAGCTGGATGGTAATGGTGTTCCGCCGAACTTCTTCTCCGATATCCATGTCCGCAAGGCCTTCGCCTACTGCTTTGACTGGGATACCTACATCAAGGACGTCCAGCAGGGCTATGGCAAGCAGGCCAACAACATGATGCTGTTCGGCGAGATCGGCGACTCCGATTCGACCCCCAAGTACAGCTACGATCCTGCCAAGTGCGAGGAGGAATTCAGGGCTTCCAAGTGGACTGAGTCGAAGGACGATAAGGGCAACCCGGTTTACACGCCTGATCCGAACGGCAAGATTTCCCTGTGGGATACTGGTTTCCGCCTGTCGGTCGGCTTCAATACCGGCAACACCGCCCGCCAATCCGTGGCACAGATCTTCCAGCAAGATATCTCGGCACTAAACGAGAAATTCGTGCTCGAGGTCGTTGGCCTGCCCTGGCCTACCTACCTGCAGAACTATAAGGCCAAGAAGCTGCCATTCTTCATCATCGGCTGGCAGGAAGATATCCCCGATCCGCACAACTGGACCTTCACCTACGCTGGCGCAGGCGGTGCCTACTCTGGCAAGCAGGGTCTCCCCAAGGATATGCTGGCTCAGTTCCAGCCCTTGATCGAGGCAGGTGTGAAAGAGGCGGATCCGGCCAAGCGCGCTGAGATCTACAAGCAGCTCAACCAGCTCTACTACGATAACGTCCCCACCATCCTGCTGGCGCAGCAACTCGGCAAGCACTACGAGCAGCGCTGGATGCATGGTTGGTTCAACAACCCGATCTACGCAGATCTGTGGTATTACGTCCTTTCGAAGGACTAAGTTTCTTTGGTTTTTCCGGGCTGGAGCGACTTGCCAGAATCTGGTGGGTTTCTCCAGCCCACTTCTATTCTTTTCGTCAGGCGCAGCTGGATAAAACTTTCATTTGAAGGGCTTTTTCCTGCTCCGCATGATGAAAATAGCACCAGGAGTTATGCATGGTTAACTATATTATCCGCCGCCTGTTGATCCTGCCCATCACCCTCTTCGGGGTGACATTGTTGATCTTTGGCATGATCCAGACCCTCTCGCCGGAAGCTCGCTCAGCGCTGTATGTACGCGATATCCCCAAGAGCGATGCTATGATGAACGGCATCATCAAGCAATATGGCCTGGATAAGCCCATTTACGTCCAGTACTGGCGTTGGTTGGTAGGGCGGAAGGATAGTACCGGTAAAATCACGGGCGGCATCCTGCGCGGCGATTTCGGCTACTCGCGTTCCAATAATACCGAAGTGATCAAGCTGATCGGCCTGCGCTTTCCAGCCACAATTGAGCTGGCGCTTTACTCCATTGTTCCCATCATTTTTGTAGGGATCTGGCTGGGGGTACTGGCAGCGGTCAACCACAACAAGCCGATCGACCAGGCGGCGCGCGTCTTCAGCATTATTGGCTATTCCTTCCCGACCTTCATTGTTGGTTTGTTGCTTTTGATGTTCTTTTACGCCCAGTTGAAGTGGTTCCCGATTGGTCGGCTCTCGGATTGGGCGAACCGGGTGGTGGAGGCCCCTGCTTACCATCAATACACCAAGCTGGTCACCATTGACGCCCTGTTCAACGGGCGGCTGGATATTTTCTTGGACGCTCTCCGTCACCTGGTGCTGCCGATTATCACCCTGAGCTATGTCTCCTGGGCCGGTCTGCTGCGCGTCACGCGCTCTTCGATGCTCGAGACCTTGCGCCAGGAATACGTGGTCACAGCGCGCGCCAAGGGCCTGCCGGAGCATGATGTGGTCAACAAACATGCCCGCCCGAATGCACTCATCCCGGTGGTGACGATCGGTGGCTTGCAGGTGGCCGGCCTGTTGGGCGGGGTGGTCTTCACCGAGACGATTTTTGAATACCCCGGCATCGGTTCGGCAGCCGCCAGCGCGGCGTCGAACCTGGACGTGGTGACTGTATTGGCATTTACATTGTTAACTGCATTTATCCTGATCTTAGCGAATCTGGTCGTGGACGTGACCTATGCCTTCCTCGACCCGCGTGTCCGTTTGTCCTGAGTTTGAGGTGAGTTATGAGTGAGAACCAGACCAATCAGATCGCCAACCTGGCAGGCGAGTTGCCGGAACGCAAAGTCAGCCGGTTGGAGCGTTTCTTGGGACCAGAGTTTTACCGCGTTATCAAGGGCCTGTTCCGCACACCCATGTCGATTGCCGGATTGGTGTTAATCGTGTTTGTCGTCCTGGTGGCCATCTTCGCCCCGGCGATTGTTCCACCGGTAACCACCCATGCAAATCCGTATACCATCCCGCGCGATGGCTTCAGTTCCACCCCCAAGGACCCCGGCACGGTCTGGAATCGCAATGCGCCTCCCGTGCCGTTCTGGTATCCGATCCTGACCGGCCAGACGAAGTGGGTGCATCTCTTCGGCACCACCTCCGGCCAGTGGGACATCTTCTATGGGGTGATCTGGGGCACCCGCACGGCGATGTACGTCGGCTTGGTGGTGGTTGGCATCTGTTGGATTACGGGGATTTTGATTGGCTCCCTTTCCGCCTTCTATGGCGGGTGGCTGGATGAGATCATCATGCGCATCACCGAGATCTTCATGGCCTTCCCCTTCATTATGGCCGCGCTGACGCTCTCCGCCGTGCTCTCTCCGGTGATCGGCAAAGGGTTAACTGCCCCCATGACAGCCCTGATCGTTTTCGGCTGGATGGGTTATGCCCGCCTGATTCGCGGCGATATCCTCTCGGTGCGCGAGCGGGAATATGTGGTGGCGGCCCGCGTGGTGGGAGTGAAGGATTTCCGCATCTTGCTGCGCCACATCATCCCCAACGCCATCTATCCCTCGCTGGTGGTGGCTTCGTTGGATATTGGATCGCTGGTGATCAGTTTTGCGGCGCTCAGCTTCCTGGGCATTGGCACGGAAGTGGGCTATGCCGATTGGGGCCAGCTCATCAGCTTTGCCCGCAATTGGATACCCTCTCTATCCACCTACTGGTACATTGTGGTCTTCCCGGCCCTGGCGCTGTTGGTCTTCAGCCTGGGTTGGAACCTGCTGGGGGATGCGCTGCGTGATATTATGGATCCCCGCATGCGCGGCCGCGGAGCGTAGAAAAGCTCATTCTTGATCTTTGATGACCAATCCCCTCACATTTATGACGAGGGGATTTATTTTTCATGCTGTTTGTTATAATCATTAAGGAGCGTTTTTTGAGAGAAGACACTCGTAATTGGATTGCATTGGCAGATTATGATATGGAAACTGCCCGGCTTATGTTTGCGGCAGGACGCTTTCTATATGTAATTTTCTTATGTCATTTGACATTGGAGAAGGTGCTTAAGGCACATGTTTCTGAAGTGCTTCAATCGAGCCCTGTGAAGACTCATGACCTGATCTACTTGCTAAAGAAAAGTGGATTGAAATTGCCGCAGGAGTCTGGATCTTATCGGAAAGATAAATTCCGTCAGTGTACCTACCCGTTATCCTGAGGACCTTCCACGCATTATCAACGAATATCCAGAGCCAGTAGCCAATGCATATTTACAGCAAGCTGCCGAGGTGTTTGAATGGTTAAAGCAACACCCCAACTTAAACAAATAATTAAGCGTTATACTCATGAACTCCTGAAATTGGGCATTCATGTAGAGCACGTGTACCTTTATGGTTCACAGGCGAAAGGGATTGCCCATGAAGGCAGTGATATTGATCTGGTTGTTATTTCTCCTGATTGGGAAAACCGTAGTGAGCGGGAGCGATTGGAGATACTTGGCGTCGCAGCGGCACGTATTCTTGAACCAATACAGGCACAAGGTTTTACAGCCGACGAAGTGTAAAGAAAAGGTTGGAATTTTCTGGTTGGAATTGATAAAAGATCAAGCAATTGCTGTTTAGCATTTAGAGCGAGAATTGTTTTTCAAGATATCCCCTGCCTTCTACGGCAGGGGATTTTTTTTATTATATTCAGAGTCAGGTATAATTACGGGCACGGAATTCACCATCATGCGATACCAAAAAATACAATCCTGTTTCATCCTGCTGGTTTTGCTGTTAACTGCCTGCTCTTCTCCCAGGTCTACTGTTGCACCCTCTTCCCCAACCCCCGAGATTGTCCTGACTGCCACGGAGACCCCCATCCCGCCGACGGCTACTCCCATCCCGCCCCGCAACCTGGTCATCTGCCTTGGGCAGGAGCCGAGTACCCTCTACCTTTACGGCGGCTCCTCGCGCAGTATGTGGAGCGTCCTGGAAGCGATCTACGATGGCCCAATTGATACCCGCCAGTTTACACCCCAGCCCGTCATTCTCAAAGAGATGCCCAGCCTGGCGAATGGAAGTGCTCAGGTCCAGGCAGTGACGGTCAAGGAGGGGGATGAAGTGATCGCTACCCAGGGCGACCTGGTGAACTTATCGGCTGGTGTGCAGGTCTATCCAAGCGGTTGCCGCGCGACCGGCTGCGCGGTGACCTGGGATGGCAAAAGCTCATTACAGATGGACCGCATGGTGCTCAACTTCAAGCTGTTGCCCGGGTTGAAGTGGTCGGATGGCGAAGCGCTGACCGCCGAAGATTCGGTGTTTTCCTACCAAGTCGCTGCCAGCCCGGATACCCCGGTTTCCAGGCATACTGCGGATCATACGGATAGTTACCAGGCGCTTGATCCGCAGACTGTGCAGTGGATCGGCAAGCCGGGTGAGTTTCCGCTACGCTACGATGCTTATTTCTGGTCACCGTTGCCTAAACATCTCCTGGAAAAGTATTCTCCCAAAGAGCTGTTGACGGCAGAAGAATCTACACTCAAACCGCTTGGTTGGGGACCATATATTATTGAAGACTGGGTGCAGGGAGATCATATCCAACTGCGCAAAAACCCCAACTATTTCCGCGCCTCCAAAGGCCTACCCAAGTTCGATATTTTGACCTATCGATTCCTGGGCGAACCGCTGGATAACAACCTGGCCGCTTTGCTGGCCGGAGAATGCGATGTGGTGGACCAGACATCGCTGTTGGATGAGCAGTTAGAACCGATCCTGGAGCTGCAGAAGAGCGGAAAACTCAAAGCCTTCATTGCCCAGGGGCCGGAATGGGAGCACCTGGATTTTGGCATCAAGCCAGCCAGTTATGATAATGGCTATTCACCTTATGGCGGGGATCGCCCGGATTTCTTCAGCGATGGGCGCGTCCGCCAGGCTTTTGCCTATTGCACCGACCGGCAGAAAATTGTGGATAAACTGCTTCATGGCGCCTCTTCCATCCCGGCCTCCTTCGAGCCACCCACCAGTCCCTTATTTCTCAAGGACCTGGCTCCACTGCCTTTTGATGTCTCGGTCGGGTCGCAGCTTTTAGATGAGGTGGGCTGGAAGGACCTGGATGGCGACCCAAAAACGCCGCGCCTGGCGGTGGGGGTAAGCAATGTGATCGACCAGACTCCCCTGGCGGTCACCTACGTGACCACCCAGGCCGCCTTGCGCATGGAGGTAGCCAAGGTCCTGGTGGATTCGCTGGCACAGTGCGGGATTCAGGTGACGGTGAAGTATCTGAATCCCGGCGAGCTATATGCCCCAGGCCCGGAAGGGGTGCTGTTTGGGCGCAAGTTCGACCTGGCCCAATTCGCCTGGGGAGCGGGAACTCAATCCCCATGTTTCCTGTATCAAACAGATCAGATTCCCACCCTGCAGAACAACTGGTTGACCGTGAATGTTACTGGCTTCAGCAACGCAGAATATGACCAGGTCTGCCAGGCTGCCCGCCTGGCCCGGCCTGAGGATGCGGATTATCTCGAGAAAAACCAGGTCGTCCAGCGTTTATTTGCCAGTGAGTTGCCGGTGATTCCGTTATATTTCCGGATTAAGATGGCTATTACTCGAACTGACCTGTGTGGTTTTGAATTGGATCCCTCGGCGCGCAGCGCGCTGTGGAACCTGGAGGTGCTGGATCGTGGGCAAGATTGCCAGTAGATTCTCTGGGTTCGTGATTGGGCTGCTGCTGACTACCCTGGCACTTTCCGCCTGCCGGACCGTGGTCGAAACGGTTGAGGTGAAGAAGGTGGAGACCCAAATCGTCGAGGTGGAAAAAGAGAAGGTGGTTGTCCAAACCGAGATTGTCAAGGAAACGGTCGTGGTTCCACCCAAGCCTTTTTCCACGCCGCATCCCATCTTGAGGGACCTGCGCGTCCGCCGGGCGCTGGCCTATTGCACCGATAAAATGGCCCTGGCAGCATCCGTCTACCCATTCCTGCCTTTGGACCAATTGAATTGGCTGGTGATAGACTCTTTCCTGCCTCCCTACCATTGGGCTTACGCGGGTGATGAAAATATCACTTTTTATCCTTACGATCCAGGCAAGGGCATGGCGCTGCTGGAAGAAGCAGGATGGAAGAAAGTTCAAGGGATGGATTACCGCGTCAATGCCGATGGGAACACCCTGGCGCTGAAGCTCACCACTACCACCTTCCCCTTGCGCCAGGCCTGGGCGGCTGCCTGGGAAGAACAGATGAGGGCTTGCGGCGTCCAGATTATCCGCCAGCATGTCCCTTCTTCCTGGTGGCTTGGTGAAACCACCGGATTGGCGCGGCGCGATTTTGAGCTGGGTGCCTTTGCCTGGCCCACCCAACCAGATCCCGGTGTTCAACGCTCGTGGTGGAGCTGTGACCAGATTCCGGATCCTGATAATCACTGGCAGGGCTATAACTACATAGGTTGGTGCAATTCTAAGGTCACCAAGGCCTTTCAGGAGGCTGACCGGACTATCTCCAGGAGCGAGCGGATCACAGATTTTACAGTCGCTCAGCAGGAATTTACCAATGAAGTCCCTTCGATTCCGTTGTTTTACAACGCCGAATTTTTTGCAGCCCTGGGTGCCTTAGAGGGCATTCTTCCGACCCCTGGAGAAAAGTATTATAACTATAATATCCAGGATTGGGGCATTCCCGGAAGAGATACGCTGATCATTGGTTTTCCGCGTGAACCTGCAACGCTGTTTAGCCTGATGGATGGGTCCTTTGCCACCCAATTTGCCCTGGAAATGGTCAGGCCACGTCCCTACACCACCCTGGAATATGATTTTCAACCGCTTTACCTGGCACAACTTTCCACGCTTGAGGAAGGCCAGGCATCCGATGATGAGATCGAGGTAAAGGCTGGCGACCAGGTGTTGGATGCTCAGGGCAACGTGGTCGAGCTGAAAGAGGGTTACCGGGTGATTGATGCAAATGGCCAGGAGGTTCAATTTAACGGCGAGCCGATCAAGATGAAGCAATTGGTGGTGAATTATGTGTTCCGCAATGACCTGAAATGGTCAGATGGCGAGCCACTCCAGCAGGCGGATTTTCAGCTGGGATACAAAATCGCCTGCGATCCGGATTCAGGCACCACTTCTTTCCAGGCCTGCCAACGAACTGCCAGGATCGAATTTGATGGCACCAGTTACAGGATCACCTGGGTGCCTGGCTACCAGGACTCCCAATACTTCCTGCCGCCCTATGACCCGTATCCGGCTCACCAGAAACTATCCGACGGCCGGATGCTGGTGGATGTGCCGGCTGGGCAATGGGCTGCCTTGCCCGAAGTTACCGAGTACCCCTTGAGTTACGGTCCTTATCGCGTCAGCCAATGGGAAAAAGGGAATAAGATCGTCTTTGAAAGGAACCCTTTCTGGCCTGGCAAGGTGAGAACCCCGACGATTGTCCTCAAGTTTGTCAACGCCGATAATGCCGAGAGCCGCTTAATGGAAGGAGAGGTGGATGTGCTGGGTCCTGAGACCCTGGTAATCCCGAGCGAGAAGATGCTCCAGGCCCAAAGGGACGGTTTGCTGAAGATCATCATGGTCCCTGGCCCCAATTGGGAGCATATTGATTTCAACCAGTTTGTCAAATAGAATTGCATGCTGTATAATTTGTCAACTGAGGTTTTCCTGTGACTATTCAAGATCGAGAGCCGCTGCTCGAAGTTCGTAACCTGAAGACCTATTTCTACACCGAAGATGGGGTCGTTAAAGCTGTGGACGGCGTCGATTTTGACGTTTATCCGGGCGAGGTGTTGGGATTGGTGGGGGAATCCGGTTGCGGCAAAAGTGTCACCTCGTTTTCGATCATGCGCCTGGTAGGCATCCCGGGCAAAGTGCTGGAAGGCGAGGTCTTCTTTGAGGGTCGCGATCTGCTCAAGCTGCCTTTATCAGATATGGTCGAGATGCGCGGCAGCAAGATTTCGATGATCTTCCAGCAACCACAATCCAGCCTCAACCCGGTCTTTATGGTGGGCGATCAGGTGGCGGAGGTGTTCCAGATCCATGAAAAGATGGTGCGGGAGACTGCCTGGGAACGAGCAGTCGAGCTTTTCCAACTGGTAGGCATCCCGGATGCTGCCAAGAAAGCGCGCGCCTTCCCACACGAGATGTCAGGAGGCCAGGCTCAACGCATTATGATCGCTATGGCTCTGGCCTTGCAGCCCAAGCTGTTGATCGCCGATGAGCCGACCACTGCGCTGGATGTGACGATCCAGGCCCAAATCCTCGATCTGATGCGCGGCCTGCGCGAGAAATTTAATACCTCGGTTATCCTCATCACTCACGACCTGGGAGTGATTGCCGAAATGGCTGATCGCGTGGCGGTGATGTACGCCGGGCGAATCGTCGAGCAAACCAGTGTGTTCAACCTGTTCGAGCGCCCACTGCATCCTTACACCCAGGGGTTGATTGGTTCGATCCCGGTGCTGGGCAAGCTGGCCGACCGGCTGGATGTGATCCCTGGCATCGTGCCGAACCTGGTCGATCTGCCACCAGGTTGCCGCTTTGCTCCGCGTTGCCGCCTGCGCGAACAATACGACTTGAAGATTTGCACGGAGATCGAGCCTGAAATCATCGAAACTTTGCCAGGGCATTTGACACGCTGCTGGTTATACCAGGATTCCAGCAATCACCGCGCCCCAATCAGCGTGCATTAGGGCGACCAGTAGATTGAGGTGATGCTGAGGAGAGATGAGATAATGAATCAAAACAGCGTGGGTGCGGTTTCTTCCAATGGAATGCCCTTGATTCGCGTGGAGCGGCTGAAGAAATACTTCCCGGTGCGGGGCGGGATTTTCCAGCAGGTGGTTGGCTGGGTCAAAGCAGTTGATGATGTCAGTTTCACGGTTCAAGCAGGCGAAACCCTCGGCCTGGTAGGCGAATCCGGCTGCGGTAAGACTACCGTGGGTCGTACTGTACTGCGCCTGACCGAGCCTACCGCTGGAAAAGTATATTATAAGGATACGGAAGTCTTCAAGCTTAAGGGTCGCCCTTTGAAGGATCTGCGCCGAGAGATGCAGATTATTTTCCAGGACCCCTATGCTTCGCTAGACCCGCGCATGCCAATTGGCGAATCGATCCAGGAAGGATTGAAGATCCATGGCATTGGCACGCCCAAGGAGCGGGCGGAGATTGTCATTTCCACGCTGCGTAAGGTGGGCCTGGAAGATTACCATTCCCGTCGCTACCCACATGAATTCTCGGGTGGGCAGCGTCAGCGCATTGGCATCGCTCGCGCTCTGGCACTTTTGCCAGACTTTATCATCTGTGATGAACCAGTATCGGCGCTGGATGTTTCGATCCAATCGCAGGTTTTGAACATCCTCAAGGATTTGCAACAAGAAATGAACCTGACCTACCTGTTCATTGCCCACAACCTGAGTGTGGTCGAGCATATATCGAACCGGGTAGCTGTCATGTATCTGGGTAAAATGGTGGAGATGACTGGGCGCGAGGAGCTGTTCAGAAACCCGCTCCATCCCTATACCCAGGCGTTGCTCTCCGCCATCCCGATCCCCGATCCTCGCCTGAAGCGTAAGCGCATGATTCTGAGCGGAGATGTGCCCAGTCCACTGAACCCGCCCTCCGGCTGCCGCTTCCACACCCGCTGCCCGCTTGCCAAGGATATCTGTAAGGTGCAGGAGCCGGTGTTCAAGGAGGTATCGCCTGGGCATTCGGTGGCTTGCTGGCTGGTTGATTAGGAAATTGTCTTATGAAAAGAGTGGTGATTGTAGATGATGCGCTCGAATTGGGGCGGATGTTGCGCACCGCTCTGTTGACCCTGGATCCACAGATGATCATCAGTGTGCTACCTTCGGCGGAAGAGGCGTTGTTGGAGGCAACTCGTTTCAAGGTGAACGTGTTGGTGTCTGATATCCGTCTGCCGGGGATGTCAGGGTTTGACCTGGTCAAGAAGTTCCGCATCCGCCAGAAAGATGTGCGGGTGGTGCTGATTACTGGCCTGAGTGATGACAGCCTTTCCGATAAGGCCAACGAGCTGGGGGTGGATGCTTTTTTCCAAAAGCCATTGAATCTGGATCAATTCATCGAGGTGGTTGGGTCGTTCTTGACTGGTGGGGAGCAACCCCCGCCTGCCGAGCAAGTTCCCATCCCAACTGGAAAAGCTGCGCCGATCCCTGGCCAGGAATTGCCCTCGGCTGCTCCTCCTTCCACAACCGCGGTGACTGGCGAGGAGCTTACACAGACAATGGCCAATTTACGCCAGCGCCTGGGAGCGATGGCCGTGCTGTTGCTAGATGAACGCGGCATTCCCATCCTGCAGGCTGGCGAATATCCGGCACCTGATTTCGATACGCAATGGGTGCCCATGATCCTGCCAGCACTCAGCACGAACCTCAAGCTGGCCCGGAAGGTCGATTCCAGCCAGGCTCAGAATGTGCTTATCTTGCGTGGTGCAACCTTCGATCTGGCCCTTGCCGCGGTTGGACAGTTCTCGCTTATCGTAGCTTTGAGTAGCACCCCCAGTGCATTACGCCTGGCCTTGGCGGTTGAGGAAGTGTTGAATGTACAGAAAGAGCTAATTGCTGTCCTGGGAAAGAGGGGAATCATCGTACAGACCGGAGAACCGGCCCACGTTCAGCCGTTCCTTGTGGTGGAAGCGGTGGAAACACAGCCTGCCGCTGAAGCAACCCCTGTGGAAGAAGCCTTGCAACCTGTTCCTGGCGAGGAAATTGGTGCCGGGTTAGAGGAGTTGGCGGCTTTGTTGCAATCCACTGAGCCGCTAAAGGAGCAGGATTTGGATGCTTTTTGGGATACAGCCGCCCAGGAGAAAATCGCTGAGGTCGCCAGTCCGGACGTGATCTCCTACGAGCAGGCGCTCCGCCTGGGCTTGGCACCTGGGGAAGGGGAGAAAAACAAAGAGTAGCGACCAGATTGCATCTTTTTCTCAATCTGTGTTAAAATTTATTCCACCAGTGCGCTGACCAGCGGGTTGCCCGTTGATCTGCGTGATTCTTTTGGGGCGTAGTGCAATGGCAGCACACCAGACTTTGGATCTGTGGATCTTGGTTCGAATCCAGGCGCCCCAGCTAGGCTGATCAATCTGTGACTGTTCAGAGTAACAGACCAAAGCCCGGATTCTTCCGGATTAGAATGACTTGATCCGTGAATCTCCTGAACGAGAGTCGCTGACCGCGGAGGACACGGGGAGCACTGAGAAAAGCGATTGACCGAAAGTGTCCTTTCTCCGTGAACTCCGTGGACTCCGTTTTTTTTCTGCAATAACTGGTTTATGCTCAGGTCGAAATTTGGGCAGATACAGATTCGATGATCTAAATCGCTATGTCTGAAAATACGTTTTGGGTTTTACTGGGGGTTGCGTTGCTCCTGGACCTGCTGGTGATTGCCATGCGAGCCAGCCTGGTGCATGTTCGCCTGCCGCAGTTGATTAACCTGCGCGAACGTGCTCCTGCCCGGGTGGAACGCACGCTCAAATTGCTCGACCGGCCCCACCTGCCCGCCGCACTGCGCGTGGCGGTGGTATCTGCACGGTTCTGGTTTGTTGGGCTGCTGGTATTGGCCCTGGTGCAGACGAATCCTGGAATTCATATCGCTATCCTGGTGGGTGCCTTATTGGTGGCATGGCTCATCCTGTTGGGATTAGAATTTATCATCGAAGGGATGGTCCTGCGCCGGGTGGAGCCCTGGACTTTGTGGTTGATGCCGCTGGCTGAGGGGATCGAATGGCTGCTGCGTCCTATCACCTGGCTGTTGATGCGCTTGATGGGGCCGGTTTCGGCCTTGCAGCGGTTGCGCGCCGAGGTAACCGAGGATGAGTTGAAGAGTTGGGTGGAGGAGGGCCAGCCGGAGGGCACCCTGGAGGTGGGTGAACGGAAGATGATCTATTCGATCTTCCAGTTTGGTGAGACGCTGTGCCGCGAGATTATGGTGCCGCGCATCGATGTCTTTGCCCTGGAGGTTGACACACCGTTATCGCAGGCCCTCCCTGAGATCATCCGTTCCGGGCATTCCCGGCTGCCAGTTTATGAAGGTTCGATTGATAACGTGATAGGCTTGTTATATACCAAAGACTTGCTGCGCCTGCAGCCTGGCGCGCCGGAGGCTAAGTCGTTACGTCCCCTCTTACGCCAGGCCTTTTTTGTGCCCGAGGCCAAAAAGGTAGATGAACTGTTGCGTGAGATGCAGGAGCGTGGAGTGCATATTGCGGTGGTGGTCGATGAATACGGTGGCATGGCTGGGTTGGTGACCCTGGAAGATATCGTCGAAGAGATCGTCGGCGAGATTCGAGATGAATATGACCAGAGTGAAGAATCGCCATTCCAGCAGGTTGGCCCGCAGGAATATATTTTCCAGGGGCGGACGAGCCTGGATGACCTGAACGATATTTTAGGCACCCACCTGACTAAGGAGGTGGCTGATACACTGGCGGGGTTCATCTACCAGCAGGTTGGTCGCATCCCTGCCGGGGGTGAGCAAATTGAGGTGGAAGGTTGGCTGTTGACGGTAGAGCAGGTCAGCGGCCGGCGTATCCGCCTGGTGCGCGCCCGGCGTAGCACTATCGACGAGACAGAGGAAGGACAACATGAGTCTGAGCGCTGAGACAAAAACCATCCTGATTGAACGAGCTGCTCAGGCGCGCCGTTGGGCATATGCCCCCTATTCCAATTACCGGGTAGGGGCTGCGGCGCTGACTGGTTCGGGCAAAATCTATGATGGCGTCAACATCGAGAACGCCGCTTACCCGGATGGAATCTGCGCCGAGCGGGTGGCGATCTTCAAAGCCATCTCGGAGGGCGAGCGTGAGTTCAGCGCAGTGGCGGTGGTCACCGAGAACGGCGGATTTCCCTGCGGTTCTTGCCGGCAGGTGTTGGTGGAATTTGGATTAGATACAGTGATTCTGATTGCGGATGGCGAAGGACACCTTTTGACTGAAACCACCATGCGCAATCTGCTGCCTTCTGCCTTCCGCCCGGAGCATCTGAGCCGGCGAGGGGGACGATCAAAAGGCCGTTCCCTGGAATGAAACACCACAACCTGGCTAATCGAAAGACCGCAAGGATCGCTTATCCTTTCACCAGTTAACTCATGGTGATCTCAGCACCCTTACCTTGAACCGGTGGATGATCTATGGCTGAACGATCTTTGCGCGTAGAAGCTGTGGTCCTGCGCCACTCCGATTGGGGGGAGGCGGACCGGCTGCTCTGGCTCTATACCCGCGAGCGGGGCAAGTTGCGAGCGGTAGCCAAGGGAGTACGTCGGCTGCATTCCCGCAAGGCCGGTCACCTGCAGCCTTTCACCCGCGTGGCTCTGCTCCTGGCGCATGGGCGTGATTTCTGGATCGTCACCCAGGCTGAGACGGTGATGGCATACCTGCCCCTGCGTGAGGACCTGCTGCGCACCGGTTATGCTGCATATGCTGTCGAGCTACTCGACCGCTTCACCTATGAAGAAGGGGAAAACCGGGCGCTCTTCCAACTGCTGACCGATACGCTGCAACGCATCTCGGATGGCGAAGATGTTTTCCTTGTGTCGCGCTACTACGAAATCCACCTGCTGGATATACTCGGCTTCCGCCCACAGCTCTTCCACTGCGTGGGTTGCAACAAAGAAATTCAACCGCAAGACCAGTTTTTCTCGCCAGGCCTGGGGGGTGTGCTCTGCCCCGCTTGCGGCCGGCGTACCCCGGATACCCGGCCGATTTCGATGAGGGCGCTCAAGTTTCTGCGCTACCTGCAGCGCAGCAGCTATTCCCAGGCGCGCCGCGCTCCCATCTCAGCCAGCGTGCGCAGCGAGATGGAAAACCTGCTGCAATATTACCTGACTTACCTGCTGGAGCGTGGGTTGAATACTCCGGCCTTTATCCGGGTGGTGAAGAATATGTAGGGGGTTCAAGTCATCAACCCATGCCTATTGTGCAAAACCAATCCTTACCAATTTGGTATAATCAACATCTATTTACCAGCATCTTCCCAGGCATGGAGCCGTAATGACCTCAAAACCGTCAGATTTTCAATCGATCATCCTCGCGCTGCAGCACTTCTGGGCAGAGCGTGGCTGCCTGATCTGGCAGCCCTATTATTCCCAGGTGGGCGCCGGGACGCATAATCCGGGCACCTTCCTGCGCGTCCTGGGGCCTGAACCCTGGAAAATCGCTTATGTGGAGCCTTCGATCCGCCCAGATGATGGGCGCTATGGCGAAAACCCCAACCGGATGCAGCAGCACTACCAGTTCCAGGTGATCCTCAAGCCCGATCCTGGCAACCCGCAGGAGCTATATCTGGAATCGTTAGAATCAATAGGGATCGACCCACGCCAGCACGATATCCGCTTTGTCGAAGATAACTGGGAGTCGCCAGCGCTGGGGGCCTGGGGATTGGGCTGGGAGGTCTGGTTGGATGGGCAGGAGATCACCCAGTACACCTATTTTCAGCAGGCGGGTAGCCTGCCGCTCAACCCGGTCTCTGTGGAGATGACCTACGGGATGGATCGCATCGCCATGGCCTTGCAGCGGGTGCGTTCCTTCCGTGATATCCGCTGGAGCCCTGACCACACCGCCGGCGATGTCAACTACCAGGCTGAGGTAGAGCATAGTCGCTATTATTTCGAGGTCGCCGATGTGGAGCGATTGCGCCAGATGTATGACCTCTTTGAGGCGGAATCGCAAGCTGCTCTGGCGGCTGGCCTGGTGTTACCGGCCTATGATTATCTTCTCAAATGCTCACACACCTTCAATGTGCTCGATACGCGCGGCGCGGTGGGGGTCACTGAGCGCCAGGCCCTGTTTGGTCGCATGCGAGAGCTGGCCCGGCGAGTCTCTGAAATTTACCTGGACCAGCGCCAGCGGTTAGAGTATCCATGGTTGAAGGAAGCAGGCACCCAGGGATCAGTCAACCAGGGGGTGAGTCGCCCGGTGGCCCGGACAAACCGGACAGCCGATCAGCTTGCTTCTGGCCCATTCCTTCTTGAGATTGGCACTGAAGAGCTGCCGGCTTCTGATTTAGGGTCTGCGATCGAGCAGCTCCGCGAGCGCGTCCCAACGCTGCTGAAGGAGCTGCGCCTGGCGCATGGCGAGGTGCAGGTGGTAGGCACTCCCCGCCGGGTGGCAGTGTTGGTTTCAGAGTTGGCCGGGCGCCAGGCTGATCGCCAGGTGGTGCATAAGGGTCCCCCAGCCAGCCGGGCTTACGATGTGCTTGGCCAGCCGACCCAGGCTGCAGAAGGCTTTGCTCGCGGGAGGGGAGTGGAGGTTAGCGCTCTCGAAGTGCAGGACGTAGATGGCGGTAAGTACGTGGTAGCTAAGGTCTTCGAACCGGGTCGCCCAGCGGTGCAGGTGTTGAGCGAGGCTCTGCCGGCTTTGATCGCCGGCATTCGCTTCGAGAAGCCGATGCGCTGGAATGCCAGCAATGTATATTTCTCGCGCCCACTGCGCTGGCTGGTGGCTCTCTTTGGCGATGAAATTATCCCCTTCGAATACGCTGGGGTTCAATCTGGGCGTGTCACGCGCGGTTTGCGCTTTCACGAACCGCAAAGTTTCGAGCTGGCCTCCGCCGACGAATATCTCAACACCCTGGGCCAGCAGGGCATCATCATCGATCCGCAGAAACGCCGGCAGGCGATCGCCGAACAGGTCAGCCGGTTGATCCGTGAGGCGGGAGGCGAGCCTGAACTTGATGAGAGTTTGCTGGAGGAGGTTACGCAACTGGTCGAGGTCCCGACGGCCCTGCGCGGTTCGTTTGAAGAAATTCACCTGCGCCTGCCAGCGGAGGTGCTGATCTCGGTGATGAAGAAGCACCAGCGTTACTTCCCGGTGCAGAAAGCCGATGGCACTCTGTTGCCCTTTTTCGTCACCGTGCGCAACGGCGATCGCCAGTACCTGGATATCGTGACGGATGGCAACGAGCAGGTGATCCGTGCCCGCTTTGCCGACGCGGCTTTCTTTATTAGTGAAGACTTGAAGCATCGCCTGGAGGATCTGCTGCCGCGCCTGGGAACGCTGATGTTCCAATCCAGACTGGGTTCCATGCTCGATAAATCACGCCGGGTGGAACACCTGGTTGAGCAACTGGCTGGGCATACTGGTTTAACGGAGGCTGAAACTGCGATCGCACGCCGTGCGGCTACCCTCTGCAAGGCTGACCTGGTCTCGCACATGGTGATCGAGATGACCTCGTTGCAGGGCATCATGGGTCGCTATTACGCCCTGCACTCTGGTGAAAGCCAGCCAGTGGCGCAGGCGATCTTTGAGCACTACCTGCCCCGTTTTACCGGGGATGAGCTTCCGCGCTCTCGCCCTGGCCTGCTGGTAGGCCTGGCTGATCGGCTGGATAGCCTGGCTGGCTTGTTTGCGGTGGGCCTCGCTCCCAGCGGAACAAAGGACCCCTTTGCCCAGCGGCGGGCGGCCTTGGGGCTGGTGCAGTGCCTGATCGCCTGGCAACAGGACTTTGACCTGCGGCAGGGACTGGCCCTGGCGGCTGAGAACCTGCCCGTGGAGGCCAGTTCCAGCAGCCAGGAGGAATGCCTGGAGTTTATTGCCGGGCGGATGCGCAGCATGTTGATCGACCAGGGCTACCGGTACGATGGTGTGGATGCGGTACTGGCAGTTCAGGCGCATAACCCGGCCAGTGCTGCGCTGGCGGTCAAAGAGCTTGCTGATTGGGTAGCCCGGCCCGATTGGAATACGATCCTGCCGGCCTACGCCCGCTGTGTGCGCATCACCCGCGACCAGAAGGAGAAGTTTACTGTCTTGCCGGAGGCTTTCCGTGATCCGGCAGAAAGCGAGCTGTACTTAGCAGTCACCCGGGCCAGCGAAGAGCGCCAGAAACCAGGTTCAGTGGCAGATTTCTTCCGGGTTTTCTTGCCCCTCATCCCGATCATCAATCACTACTTTGAGGCTGTGCTGGTGATGGACGAGGAGCCAGTGGTGCGCGCCAACCGCCTGGGTATCCTACAAAAGGTGGCAGCCCTGGCGCAAGATGTGGCTGATTTCTCATTGCTGGAAGGATTTTAGTTTTAGGTGATTGTTTTTCATACCCGCCCTATGCTATACTATAAATGCATTGGGCGGGTTTTGATTCAGAGAGGTTGACTCCGATACCGCTTGAATTTCTTTTTTTCTTGGGGAGGCATTTATGAAATTCCGTCGATTCTTCCATTTATTGTTGATGGGGGCCTTGATATTGGTCCTCATACCGGTCGAAAAAGCTGTTCAAGCCCAGCCGTTTCGTCCGCAGGACGATCAGCAGCATCCTGAGTATGCACCCGGGCAGATCATCGTCGGCTTTGAAAGAGGATTGACTGCCGATGTCTATGCCGGGCAAGCCGCCGCACTGGCTGGCCAGATCCAGGCCACGGTCAAGAAACAGGCAGCCAGTGCAGCTTTGTTGGAGGTTGATCCTCAAACAGACCTGACCGCACTGGTCGAACAGGTCAAAGGCATGCCGGGGGTCAGGTATGCCGAGCTCAATTATGCTACCCCACTGGGGTTTGACCCGCCGCCCTCCAATAATCCTCCCTCTTCTCCTCCGGTGGATAACGAGGATTCCGCCAAGGTCAAAGCGAAGAAACAGAAAAAGAAGTTGCCTACCTTTGCCAATGACCTGTTTTCCAGTTGGGCCAATGGCTTTGTCCGCGAGCACCTGGTCTGGGCCTCTAAAGCGAAGAGCGCCACAGTTTGCCTGGTCGATAGTGGCGTGGATCTGAACCACCCCGATCTGAAGGGCAATGTCATCAGCGGATATGATTTTGTCAACGATGACCCGCTGGCCGACGATGATTACGGTCATGGCACGGCCATGGCGGGGATCATTGCTGCCAGGGTCAACGATGGTATCGGCCCGGCTGGAATTTCCAATGGCAAAATCCTGGCTGTCAAAGTCTTGGGTCCGGAGGGATGGGGCTGGATTTTCGATATATACCAGGGACTCGAGTACTGCGCCGGCCGCGCCGATGTCAAAGTGATCAACCTCAGCCTGGGCAGCAGCTACCCCAATGCAACCCTTTATGATGGGCTTGTGGACGCCAAGATGGCCGATAAGCTGATTGTGGCAGCGGCCGGCAATGGCAGCACAGACCAATGGATTTACCCGGCTGCCTGGGCTGATCCCACAGTTCCCAGGCCGGGTGGCTTCGCCAACACGATCTCTTCTGTGGTGGTCTCGGCGGGTGCGGTAACTCTTCCGGATACTGATATCTGGGTGGATAAGAACGGCAACTTGGTCAAGGATTCGGGTGAAGTCTACGGGTATCCATCCGGCTGTGCGGCGCCTTTCAGCAATTACGGTCGCTGGGTAACGATGGTCGCCCCCGGTGAAAGGCTGTTCACTACCGTGCCGGTCAGTTATCCCAGCTACTATTCGTATTACCTGGGATTGACAGGCTATGCGTATATCTCTGGCACATCCCCATCCACCGCGGTGATCTCTGCCGCCGCGGCGCGCGCTTACAGCGCTGCTCCATCCTCTACTGCAGGGGTGATCAAGAACATCCTGGCCACTTCTGGCGACGCGGTAGTGACCGCCAATAGTCAGCCCAACAACCCTGCTTTCAACCCGGACTGGGGCTACTACCAGAGTTTCACCTTTACGGTTAAAGGCCAGACAGTTCGGTATGGCGACTACCTGGATTATGACCTGGATGGTTATTATGATACGATCCTGGCACCCTACTGCTGGCCGAGTGGTGCCGCTCCCTTTGGAGCCGCCCAGGATACCAGCACCGCCCGCCGGGTGAATGTAGCCAGGGCAATGGGTCGCTTTGGAGTCATTGTCCAGTTACAGGATGCCCTGACCGGCCTGCCGCTGGTGGGCGCGACCGTGACCGCCAAGAACCAGTACAACCAGACTGTGGCCACGGGTTATGTGGATAGCTTCGATTCTACGACGGCTTACCTGCTCAACTTGCCCGCCAAAGATTCCTTTGGGAGTGTTTATCGTTATTCCATCTTCGTCAATAAGCCCGGCTATACCAAAGGAAACCAGGCGATTAATGGCAATTATCAGCTCAGCTTTACCGACGGGTGGACCTGGTACGATAATTCGCTCCTCAGCGCCGGTATCCCGCCCATCGGCAAGCTGTCTGTGGTAGCCAACTACGAATACCCGTATTATTACATTCGGGAGATTGATCTGAGCCTGTTCATCTACACGCCGGTGCCGAACCGTCCCGGGTGGATATACATTGAAGCTGTGGGTCCCTCCGATCCCCTGACCGCCATGCCCAATTATTACGACGGTTCGAACACATTCTGGGATTTCCCCTATGCCCGTTATAACCTGACGGAGGTGCCCGGTGGCCGCAGCATCCAGTCGATCACGGTCAAAACGGATAAATTGCCCGACTTTAACAACGGTGGCGGTTACTATATCTTCCTGAGTAGCTTCAATAGCTGGTACCTGGATTGGGCCTGGCCGGTGGTGCGCGTCTGGTATGGCGGAGCCATGCGGGCGATCTACCTGGACCGCAGCACGCGCCCCGGCTGCAATAATGCCAGTAACACCTGGTGGAGAGTGGACCGGATCAATGGAGTGGCTACCCCCTATAACCAGGGCCTGTGTGGCATAGGAGATTATCCTGGCAATGGAGGCATCTGGCCCTGGAACGCTGTGTCAGCCACAGGCGAGCAGAGGCCGATGATTCAGCTGGACCAATAGCCCCGGCCGGACGACCTGGTAGGGACTTGTTGAATCAGTTCTGAGAGGATTCAAGGGTAAGGGCGGCGCGCTGCTTCGTCCTATACACGCGGCTCTTGCGCCGCCCTTGCTTTTGGAAAATTCCCGAACAGCTGAATCCGGGATATCAGATCCTTCTGGCTATTTCCTGCCGGTCTGATAGTGGAATATGGGGATCACCGCGGCCGCTTTTTCGCACAGCACCTGCTCAGCCTGGATATAGATCAACTGACGTTGGGCAGGATCGGCAGCTGCTTTTTCGCCCTGGCGCACCAGCTCCTCATACTCTGTGTTAGCAAATTTTCCGAAGTTGGCCTGTTTTAGCAGCATGTCATCCAGGAAATTCTTCGGATCATTGTAGTCCGCTTTCCAGCTGATAAAGTACAGGTTGGAAGGGTTGCTGGCCAGCAGGCTGAAGTAGACCGCCTGGGAGGCAATGGGCTTGAGCTGCACCTCCACCCCCAGCCCTTCTTTCCATGCCTGCACCAGTGCCTGGGCAATTTTCGGATCTTCTGCTGCGTTCAAGTACATCAAGGTTACAGACGGAAAACCTTCCCCATTCGGATAGCCTGCCTGGGCCAGGAGAGCCTGGGCTTCCTGTGGGTGATAGGCTAACCCGACTGCGCTATACAGGTCCCGCCCCAGGGTCTCCGCCGGGACCAGGCTGGTAGCAGGTAGCAGGTTCTGGTAGAAGGACCCACTTGCCAGATTGACGATCTTGCCGCGGTCGACTGCCAAGGCAAAGGCCTGCCGGACTAAGGGATTGTCAAAGGGTGGTTTGTTGCTCAGAAAACCTACAAAGAAGGTCGCCGGGGTGGCAGTGCCTTCCAGTGAAAGCCAGGGAATCTTGGGTTGCAGGCGATCCAATGGAATGGTGATGGCGCCTGGCAATTCTGTGGCGCTCGGTATTGGGGTGATTGTGGCAGTCGCTGTCAAAGTGGGAATGGCGGTAATTGTAGGAGGAAGAGGGGTCGCACTCGGCAGCGAGGTGGCTGTCGATGCAGGAGTGTTTTCCACAGCCAGGGCTTCGACGATGGCTGTGGGTGAAGCCTGGATGGTCGGAGTAGGAGAGGCAAACAAGCGGGTTAAAACAATGCCCGCCACCACTGCCACTCCGGCAATTAGAAGGATACCTGCTCCCAGAGCCGCCAGCACTGGCATGAGGGGGATTCTTCGCCGGCGAGTTTCTGCGGCTGGGGTTGCCAGCGGAGTAGAAATCGCCTCCGTCTTGGCTGCTTTTTGCACAGTAGGTTCTGCAGCCGGGGGAACTTGTTCTACTGCAACTGCTCCCTTTTCGGCGACTTCCTCAATGGGCTTCCCGGCCTGGGCGATTTCCCGCTGCTCCACCAAGTTAACCGTCATGGGTTGAGTTACCACTTTGTGGGTAGGCGGTATCACAGCCTGGAGAGCTTCATCCAGTTGGCCCATCGCCAGGCGTTCTAACACCGTGGCAAACTCGTTCATCGACTGGTACCGCTCGTCTGGCTGCTTGGCGGTCGCCTTAATCACCACCTGTTCTACTTGTTCTGGCAGTCCAGGCACGCGGTCTTTAGGTTTTGGCAGCGGTTCGGTGATGTGTTTGAGGGCAACGGCCATGGGCGTATCGGCGACGAACGGTCGTTGGCCGGTCAGCAGCTCGAAGAAGACGATTCCCAATGAGTAGATATCCACCCGGTGATCGATCGGCAAGCCCATCACCTGCTCGGGCGCCATGTATTCTGGCGTGCCAATTCCCACCCCAGTCCCGGTCAGGTGGCCATCTTGTTGACCCTCGTGGGCCAGGATTTTGGCCACGCCAAAGTCTGAAAGCATGGGTTGGCCAGCATCCGTCAGCAGGATATTAGCGGGTTTGATGTCACGATGGATAATGTGCTGGTTGTGGGCATATTCCAGCGCCCGGGCGACTGGCGCCAGCAGGTGGGCTGCCTCCTGGTAAGGCAAGGGATGGCCCATTTTTTGGCGGAGTGTGCCGCCCGAAAGGTAAACCATCACCAGGTAGGGCGTTTCCTGGTATTTCCCGTAATCGATCACCCGTACAATATTCGGGTGCATCAGGCGCGCCGTTTTACGGGCTTCATTCTCAAAGCGGATCAACGCGGTTCCCATCTCATCCAGCGGTAGCATGTTGGTCTGAATAAACTTGATCGCCACCTCATTTTGCAGATGAGAATCATGTGCCTTATAAACGATTGACATCCCGCCTTTGCCGATCAGGTCTGTGATGCAATAACGATCGATAATTTCCCCTACTAGATTAAGCATAGCTTTCTCCAGCCATAACGTATCTATATCCTATACTATTATATCTTAGAGAAGCAAAAACTCCTTAACAATTTATTTTGCCGGAGCCAGCCAGTAATTTTCCCGGTCGCCTTCGGCTGTCCAGCCGATCTGACCATCTTCGGCCTGTACTTTCCACCACCACCAGTTATTGGCACAAGCCGGTCCTTCTAACAAGAGCATCTTGTGGCCGGGTGGAATCTCTCCCAGGATATTGCCCTTCAAACCCGGTTCGGAGCGTAACCGGTTTGGCAGTGGTGGGTTGCCCGTGACGATGGCGCGCTCACCTTTGTGCAACCGGGTTGGGTAGGCGGCCTGGCATTGCCCTTCCCCGGGGCGGACGATCGGTGTGGGGGTTTGCGTGGGGGGCAGTTTGCTGCCGGTGGAGAACCAGGTGACCAGCTGGCGCGCCTTTGGATCGATCCGGTAGATCTCGCCAGCCGGCTGGTTGGTCACCCACAGGGCTCCGGCCGCGCTGAACAGACCAGATAGGCCAGGATGCGCCTGCAGGCTGGTGATGATCTTCGCCTGGTCGGGGTTAACCAACACCACCCATCCACTCCTCAGCGCCACCCACACTCCCGCATCATCTGCGAGCAGGTCGACCGGAATATCTTCGGCTTTCTCACCCACCTGGATGGCCCGGTTGATTTCTCCGCTCTCTGGGTTCACATGGTAGATAAAGTGTGAGCCCGGGTTGAGCGAGATTGCCCACAGCCCAGCGCGGTTCAGAGCAATGCGAGCAAACTGGTGGACGTACCGCATCCCCTTCAGCTCAGGAGGGATGCTCTGGATCTGCAGGCTGACCGGGTCGATGCGGTTGAGCAGGGAATAGAATTCCAGCCATTCCAGCACCCATAGATGGTGATCGTAAACCAGAATCTGGGCCGCGGCAGACGGTGCAGGGAGGATATCGGTCACCTGGTTGGTGAGTGGATCGATCCGCAGTAATCCTCCCGGTCGGCTGGATTCCATCCCCACGGGAAGGTCGGTAGCCGGCGCTTCGTATCCAACCCAAACCGATCCTTCTGCTGCGGCCAGGCTGAGGGCTGTGCCCTGGGAAATGGAAATATTGGTTTCGATTTGCAGACTGACCGGGTGGATGCGGAGTAGATCGTTGCCGTTCTTGGATTGGGTGATAACCCACACACTGCTTTCCCCGGTGGCGACTGCCACTGGACGTCCCTTGAGGGTCACTTTGCCAATGACCGTATTGCTCATTGGGCTGATCTGCAGCAGCGTGCGGTCAGCCGGGTTAAAAGTCCAAACCCACTGGGCTGGGTCGGGGATGGGGGTAATCGTGGCGGTTTCAGGAGGGGAGGAAGGCAGGGGCGAGCGGGTTTCTATAAGTAACTGGGTAGAGGGCAAGGTAGAGGTGCCGGGAAGGGAGGCAGGTGAAAAGAGCGAGCTGCAGCCAGCGAGAAGCAGCGCGGTTAGGACTAGGGTGATTAAGAAGGCAAGGCGGGGCATACAGAAGGTGTAATTATTATATCGCTTCGTGGTATATAATTAGCGGGTCGAAATCCAATTCTGGTTTCGAACCTCCTGATTGCCTCCTATGACTTATTTTGTCCCTGCCTACGATACTGAATTGTATGAAACTTCCTCCTTGCGAGAGAAGACCCCTACCTGCCTGGAAGCCTGCTATAAAATTGTAGAGATTCACAGCCGCTACCGAATCCCGGCTACCTTCTTCATCGTCGGGAGAGCGCTGGAAGCTCATCCGCAGGAGTTCAAGACACTGCTGGATGACCCATTGTTCGAGATCGCTTCGCATTCCTATTCTCACAAAATGCTGCGAGATCACCCGTTGTGCGGCCCGGCGGCCACGCCTGAAGAAATTCGCGAGGAGATCTTCAGGGGAAAAGCAATCGTGGAGCAGGTCTTCCAGCGCCCTTGCCGCGGGCTGCGGGCCGGTTGCTGCTTTGTGGAGGGCCTGCGCGGAGCCCCCGATGTGCTGCAGGTGATCCAGGAGGCGGGTTACCAGTACATCAGTAGCATGGCTTGGGGTCCGGATTACAGCCTGCCGGCCCCGCTCAACCAATCTTTCACTTACCAGGCAGAGGGTTTTCCTGGGCTGCGCGAGTTCCCTGGTCACGGATGGCACGAAAACCTGCTAAAAGGGAATAACCGCGTATTTGGCTGGGGCGCTCAGCGTGTTTTGCTCTTCCCGTCCCTCTTCCCTGAAGCGATCCCGGCCAACTATGTTACTACCCCGCAAGAGGAATTTCACTACAACAACCAGTTCTTCATCGATCGGGCTCTGGCAGAGCGGCTGACCTATGTCAGCCTGATCTGGCATCCCTGGAGCTTGATGTTGTTTGACCCACACATGGAGATGCTGGAGTTGACATTCGAATACCTTCGCCAGCAGAAGATGGAAACCTGCACTTTTTCTACATTAAATACCCGGCTTAGGGATTAGATCAGAGGATCAGATGACAAAATTATCACTGTGTATTGAACCAGTCTTGACGGAGCTGGATTTCTACGACCGGATTCCCGTGGCGGCAGAGTTGGGCTTCGATGCTATTGAATTTTGGGCCCCGGAGGGAAGAGACCTGGCGCGCATCGCCCGCCTGGCAAGTCAAAATAGTCTGGCTGTATCGATCTGCTGTGTCAAAGATGCCTGGGCCACACGGATGAACGCCCCAGCCTCGAAAGTGGTCGCGAAGATATCCGAATCGATGAAAATAGCCAAAGACATGGGTTGCAAGGCGCTCATCGCCCTGGCCGGGGATATCGAAGGCAGGGCGGATTCACAAAAGAACATTTTGATCGAGAACTTGAGGCGCGTAGCGGAGACCGCCGCAAAAGAAGAGGTCATGCTGACCCTGGAGGTGCTCAACTCGCTGGTCGATCACAAGGGGTATTACCTGGATTCCTCAGCTATTGGATTCGAGATCGTCAAAACGGTCGGTTGCGATTTCATCAAGCTGCTCTATGATATCTATCACATGCAGATCATGGAGGGCAACGTCATCGAGACAATCTCCCGCAATATGCCCTTCATTGGCCATTTCCATTCAGCCGGTGTGCCGGGACGTCACGAGTTATTCAACGGCGAAAATGATTATCGCAATATCCTGAAGGCGATTGAGGCTGCTGGCTATGAGGGCTTTTTCGGCCTGGAATACTGGCCGACCTATGATCACCGCCAGTCGTTGAAAGATGTGTTGAGCTACCTGCAGGCCTGACCCGAGCCGGCTCGCGAGGAGATGAGAAGGAATAGGGCGACCAATTCCTGGATTGACCGGGAAATGGTTTAGCAGTAGAGAATCTCTATGGCTTTACTTTAGGGGTTGGCATTGTACGAAATCCGCATCCTTAGCATACTCGAACGGCGCAGCAAGCTTTTCTGGTGGGTTTTGGTTTTTGCGCTGGTGGCAATATTGGGGATTATTGATTACCTGACCGGATATGAGCTGACCTTCTCGCTATTTTACCTGGCGCCTATTTCGCTAGCTGCCTGGTTTATTGACCGGCGATTTGGCCTGGTCATCTCTTTTGTCAGTGCCCTTGTATGGGTTACTGCTGATATTACAAGCGGACATGTTTATTCAACCCCGGCTTTTTATGTTTGGGATGCTGTGATCCGATTTTGCTTCTTTGTAATTGTAACATTGCTGCTATCCTCCCTTAGGAAGACGTTGAGAGATGAACAGAGGATGGCCCGGACGGACTATGTTACCGGAGCAGTGAACGTACGTTACTTTAATGATCTTGCCCAGATGGAACTCAACCGTTTGCGT